>Ga0315276_10003256_pt1 | contig 14885 bp, 9 predicted proteins | sample YL17G05_0_MG_FD_204542 | JGI IMG/M metagenome (GOLD analysis project Ga0315276, IMG submission 204542) | Sediment microbial communities from Yellowstone Lake, YNP, Wyoming, USA - YL17G05_0 | ecosystem: Environmental > Aquatic > Freshwater > Lake > Sediment | place: USA: Wyoming | collected...
GCCCCCTCTCTCTTCGCAGGAAAGAAAGGGTACGGATGAACCAGGACACCTCATCCCGTCAACTCATGCACCAGGCTCCACGGAAAGTTGAGAGGAGCCTCAAAGACCGACGACTCTCGAGTCCTCCCGTTCGGCGCCAGCCCCTTCTTGGCGAAGGTCATGAAGGCGCGCTATCTTGCTCGTGGTGGGGACTCCGTGTGCGTGTTTGAGCGGGCTCCAGGAAGGCGGATCAAGGACTTCCGGGCGCGTAGGCGAAGGCGTGCAGGGAGGCCGGGCTCGATTGGCGCAGGCCGCACGACTTCCGTCGGTCGAGCGCGGCAACTGTCTCGGCTCGGGGTGCCGGAGGAGGTCATCACGGACCTGTCAGGCCGGACGATGGGCGAAGTAGGACCGCTACGACTACGACATGACCTCGCGCCGTGACGTCGCCGTGGCGAAGCTCCACCGTCTCGGCAGACCGCGGCGACAGGCTCGCGAGCGTGGCCGCAAGCCAGAGGCACAGGACCATGCGACTGACGGCGCGCATGGCGTTCTCCTCCTCTGTGGGTTCACCGTTTGGGGACGGGTGGCGACCCGCTACCCGTGAGACGCGGCGTTTCGGGGCAGGTGATTTCAAAGGCCCGCCCGACGTCGTTCAGCACGTTGCCGTGCAGGTCGGCCGGGTTCTTGAGGTAGACGACGAAGGACTTCGCACCGGGAACGCACGCGTGTGAGTCGGCGTCCCAGTCCCCTGGGGGAAGCCGGACGCTATCGGCGTTCGTCGCCGAGTACCTGGCCCCCGTCACACCGTTCCGCTCCTCCCATCCTGGGTCCGGGACCAACTCGATCTCGGGATCGGTGCTGTTCCCCTGGGAGTCCAGTGGTCGAAGGCAGGCGCGCGTGGCCGCTCCAGCCGCCATCGAGATCGGGAAGTCAAACACGACCCTGAGACCGCCCGGAGGGAACGCCACCGAAGACGAACCGCGCTCCTCCCGGGGTTGTGTCGCTACCTCGATCCGCACGGGCGCCACCCACACCGGATTCGTGATGCAGCGCTCGTCCATGCTCAGGTCGCGCGCGGTCACCACCAGCGCGGCGAGGCTGTCCATCGCCTGCGGCAGCCGGCGCTCGTCGGGTGTGCCGTCGAATCCCGCCGTCACGTCGAACGAGTCGCGCCCGGACTCCATCACGCGGTCGAACTTGAGTCGGGTGATGTCCCCCGCCCCGGGGGTCGCGGATCTCCTCCACAGGCTCCGGATCCACACGTCTTCGCCGGGGAGCGGCACCAGCATGGTGCGTCCGCCGTCGAACTTGCCCTGGCCGCCGATCTTGCCGTCCTCGTTCTCCCAGGCCTTGGTCCCGTCGTGCCAGCGTGCGGCGCCCGCATCCGGGTCGTGCCGCCCGTCGGAATCCAGGTGGTACTTGAGGATCGGTCCGTCCGTGAGCACGGTGTTGCCGTCGCGAAGGGCATCCAACGCATTCCGCGCGCCGGGCGGACGGTCGTGGACGAGGGCGTACGTGCGCACGCGGGCGTAGGCGTTGCCGTGGAGCATGCCGGAATAGGGCACGGCCGTGGCCGTGACCTCGTCGGCGTAGTTGAAGTCTCCATGGGCGTCGGAGCCGGCGCTCATGTAGAGCTTGCGGATGAACCTGGCTTTGGGCGTCTCCTGGAAGGCGTGGACGAGGCCCCGGCCGAGTTGGTCGAACATCGTGCCGAGCGACCGCATCAACTCGCCGTCCCAGGCCTTCGCGGCAAAGCGCTGCGCGTCGGCACCGCCGGCGAACGGGTTCATCGCGTCGAACGCGCTGGAGGCGGGCAGGCGCCCACTGCCGGCGGCGACCTCGTCGGCCTTGATGTTCCACACCTCCGAGCCCTTGAACAGGAACTCGTCGCCCGCGGAGTTCACCTGCGGCCCGTTGATCGAGTGGTGCGGCGGGAAGCCGATCGCCTCGGCGAAGTACTCGGGAGGCCAGACGAAGCCCTCGAGGTTCGGGTGCGATGCGTACGCGAAGCCGCTCGTGTTGGTCGCCTTCATCCCCGCCAGGACCGCCGCGAGGGTGTTGGGATTCTCCAGCCGTGAGGTCAGGAAGAGCCCGCCGTGCCACGGCCCTTCGAAATGGCGTGTGTCGTACGCCAGAAGGTGATGCCCGAGGTTCGGGCTGACCGCGGCGTCCTGGTTCGGGCCGCGCCGCAAGGTGACCTCCTCCCCCGCCAGGCGACCGAGATTCATGCGGTACCAGTCCGCTTCGGCGGCCTGCCCGTCCGCCACCGCGGAGGTCGGCCCGACGCCGGGCACCGTCCCGGTGTCGTACGGGCGGCCCGAGTAGAACATGTTGTGGTCCGTGACCACGATGCTGTCCTGGTACGCGTTCCAGTTGCCGTCGTGGGGCTGGGTCTGCACGAGCCCCAGGGCATAGGCGGACTCGAGCAGCATCACGATGGGCCCGCCGAAGGCCTTGCCGGCGCCGTTCACGTCGAGCACCCCCGAGGTCGTCTGCTCGGCGATCGTGTGCACATGGGTGTCGAAGTAGCGGTCGCTCGGATCGAAACTCGGGAACTGCGCGGGCTCCACCAGCACCCGCAGGACCCGGTAGCTGTGCATCGTCTGCCGCCGGGACAGCCCCGGCCGCGACCATTCGACCTCGGCGTAGAGGTAGTGGACGTCCGGCAAGCCATGGAAGCCGAGCGCGGCGTGCGGGATGCGCATGACGTAGTGCCAGAAGTCGCGGACCCGATCGTCGGAGGTGAGCCCGTCGCGCGCCTCGCCCAGCGGGCCCACGAACGTGGCGCCGTTGAGCGTGTCGGGGCCGGTCCTCTCGTCCACGACGACCGGTGGGCCCGCCGGCGCGCCCGCGACGCAATTGAAGAGGCGGATCCGCTCCACCCGCCGACCGCCCTCGAACTGTGGAAAGAAGAAGAGCACTGGGACGTAGTCCCGCACGGTCTTCCAGGGCGCGTCCATGACGATGTCGGTCCCCGCGCGATCCGCGTACTGGAGGGCCCCCAGCTCGCCACGGGGGCCAGCCGATGGCGCCGGCGCCATGGCATCGAGGTCCACGGTCCGCCCGCCGCGCGCGAGCTGGCGGAGTTGGGCGGTGGTGAGCCCGGGGCGCTCCTGCAGGACGCGAGCCACGGCTGCCGCCACGCGTGCGGCAGCGACGGAACTTCCGCTGCGCACTACCGTCCTGCCGCCCAGGGCGGCGGTGCGGACGTTCCCGCCGGCCGCGGCCACCGCCCCGCGCGGTCGGGCGCGGTCCTCGGCCATCGCCACCGGTATGACGCTGGGGAAGGCCGCCGGGTAGAGGATCTGGAGCGGCCCCAGGCTGCCCGCAGGGGCGATCACCGGGATGCCGTTCGACTCGGCTCGCGCCACGGCATTCGCGACCGCGCCGTCCGGCCCCAGGAAGCCGGCGCCGACGAAGATCAGCCTCGCGCCGTGCTCGACCGCGTACTCGATCGCTTGGGCCAGCCGCGAAGCGCTCACCCGCCCGCGTTCGCCCGTCGCCGCCGGCTCCGCCACCTTGAGGGGCATGATCAGGCAGGTCGGACAGATGCCCTGCACCGCCCCACGCCCGGCGATGATGCCCGCCATCCCGGTGCCGTGCCCCAGCCGATCGTCCGCGACCGAGTCACCGTCCACGAAGTCGTAGCCCGTGACGATTCGACCCGCAAGGGCGGGGTGGCGGTGATCGACTCCGCTGTCGATGAGGGCGATGAGAGGCTGGGCGGCAGTCGGGCCTGCCAGCAGGGTCAGGGCGAGCGCCACGGACGGTGGCATGCAGGCCTGGCCGACGCGTCGGAGGCACCGGGTCCAGGGCATGGGCGGGATCACGCGGGTCACCGACGCCAGAACCCCAGACGCCGATGATGGAACGTCTCACCCAGGCTCATATAGTAGTTCGCGCGTCCACCCTCCGCGCGGGCGTAGGCAAGGAAGATCGGACCGATGAGAGTGTTGAGACCGAGAAAGACGCTGCTCGAGGCGATCCCATCGCCGAGCTGGATCTGCCTCCTCGTCTGGAACACGTTGCCGTACTCCACGGTCAGTCCCGCATAGAGGGGCAGCAGGGCGAGATCGACCATCCGCCGGTAGGCCGCCACACTCAGCAACGCCGCATGCTGACCGCTCAACTCGTCCTGCTCGAGGCCCGAGAGCCGCGTGAACCCGCCCATTGAGAACAGGCTCTGCGTTGGCGCGTCGCTGTCCAGAGTCGAGGCGAGCATCGCACTGACGAACCCGGTGTAGCGTCCCAGTGTGTGCGCGAACGACCCTTCGGCGAGGCCCTGCTGGTAGACCGCGTCCGAGCCCAGCGCTCTCAGGCCGTCCGTGACGCGAGTCCGCAGGCTACCCCCGGAGCGTGGGAAGTTGACGTCGTCCAGCCTGTCCACGAACAACTGAAGGAACGCATCCCCGGTGTCGAAATCGCGGTCGGGAACGCCGGGGTCCCCGACCTGGGTGGAGATGTTGCCAGTCTCACGCACGACGCCGACTCGGATCTCGCCCCACGTCCCCAGCTCACGTCCGCCGGACAACTCGATCCCGACGCGCCTGACCTCCAGCTCCGAGATCTTGCGGCCGGCGGCATCGAACGCATTCACGGCCTGGTCGCCGGCGGAGGCCCGAACATGAAAGAACTTCCGCAACGCGCGGTCGACGGGCTGATACAGCTCGGTGAACGCGCCCGGATCCCGCCCGACCTGGAAGCCGGTGCGCCACTCTCCGTTCCGGCGGTTGATGGCCGTGCGGCTGTAGGCGACGGCGACGTTGAAATCGGGGCCCTTGAAGTCCTCGAATGCGGCGACGCCGGCCTGCAGGTAGTTGGGACCCCAGGAGCGCTCGCGGGCGGTGACCGTGAGCACGTTCCGCTCGGATTCGCTGGTAATGTCGTAGTAGACCGATTCGAAGAGCTCGAGACCGAAGATCTGATCGAGGTCCTTCTCGAGCCGGTCGACGTCGAGCGGCGCGCCGGCCAGCAGCCCGAGCCGTGTCGCGATCACGTCGTCGGCCAGACGTGAGTGGTTGACGACCCTCACCTCGTCGACGGCAATCCGTTCCGCCCGTCGCTCGCGCTCGGCCAGATGCGCACGATAGGCTTCCGGCGACAGTGACAGCCGGTCGAGCCTGCCGGCGACCGCCTCCGCAGCGCGGGCGCCGATGGGGACCGCTTCGGCGGCACGATCGAACGACGCCGTGGTGATGGAGCCGAGCTCGGGTTGGATGAAGACGTCCCGGTCGCTCAGCGACGCGAGCTGCTTCTGTTTGTTCTGCTCCGACAGGAGGGAGGTGAGCTGGGTCGTGATCGCCAGCACGGAGCGGAGCTGCTCTCGTCCCTGCGGTGGGGTGCTGATGTCCACCGCGATGATCACGTCGGCCCCCATCCGGCGCACGATGTCGATGGGCAGGTTCTCGCTGATGCCGCCATCGACGAGCAGTCTGCCGTCGATCTCCCGCGGTGCGAAGACCGCCGGGATGGCCATGCTGGCGCGCAGCGCCAGCGCCAGGTCACCGCGCTCCAGCACGACGGCGTCGCCGGTCACGACATCGGCCGCGACGGCGCGATAGGGGATGCTCAGGTCGTCGAAGTCGCGGACGTTCACGACCGGCAGCGTGTGTCGCTTGAGGAGCAGGTCGATCCTCTGGCCGTCGATCAGGCCCGGCGGGAACTGGAGCCGGCCGCCACGCAGCCCTGGCTTGTTCTTGACCAGGTAGAGGTCGTCGTCGCGCTTGCGACAGAACGAGCGATCCTCCCGCGGGATCTTGTCGGCGAAGGCGTCCGCCCAGTCCACCTCGGAGATCACCCGTTCGAGTGCCGCTGCCGACATCCCGGTCGCGTAGAGGCCACCGACGAGGGCGCCCATGCTGGTGCCGGCGATGAAGTCGACCGGGACGCGGTGCTCCTCGAGGACCTTGAGCACCCCGATGTGCGCCGCGCCACGCGCGCCGCCGCCGCTGAGCGCGAGCCCGATCCTCGGGCGTCCGGTGGCCATGGGCGACGTCCCGGCTGCCGTGGCCAGGACCGGCGGGATGACAAGGAGAACGGCGCACGCCAGTCGTAGCAGGGACCGGTGCGCGGTGCGCGCGGCCAACATGGAATCCTCCCCTGTGCAGGCAGGCCCTCGCCGGATCCGGCCGGGCCGGCGGCGAAGCCGGGAATCCGGACGGCGGCCTTTCCTGGCGTGCGGGTGCGTGACGGCGGACGGGGGAACGCTTGAAGCCGGCGGGAGCCTAGCACTTGGGACTGCCGCGCTCCACACGGGTCCCGGCCCGGGATCAGGCTTAGGAGACGGGCAGGAACCCAGACTCGGAGCCAGCCCGGCTCGAGTCCGCGCGGGGCCGCATCCTCGGCCAGGCGCCCCGCTGAGGAGCCACGCCCCCCCGCAGGGCGCGGCTCGCGTTCGCTCGCGCGCCGCCCTACACTCCACGCGAGATCCGTACTGCACGGAGGGGACGCCGATGATTCGCACCCGAGCCGTACTCGTGGTCCTAGGTCTCGGCAGCTGCCTGATGCTTCCGGCCGATGCCACCGCCCGGAACGAGGCCAGCGTCGGCAACCCGTCGCCGGATTCGCTGCCGGAAGCGCAGGGGGCCAGGCTGGCCCCGGAATCGCTCGGCTACCGGTTCCCCTCCGGCAGGGAACAGCTCAAGGACTGGGCACTGAACGCATTCGGCCCGTCTGCCGTGGCGGGGAGCGTGGTGAGCTCCGCGTGGGGGCAGTGGGTGATCGACGAGCCTCCGGAGTGGCCCGGCGGCGGCGAAGGCTTCGCGAAGCGTTTTGGCGCCGCATCGGCCACGACCGCGATCACCGAGACCTCGTTCTCGCTGCTTTCGGCGGCGACGCGGCAGGACACCCGCTACTATCGCTGCCCCTGCACCGGCCTTGGCCCGCGTCTCACTCATTCGATCAGGATGACGTTCATGGCGCGCAGGCCAGATGGAAGTGCGGTGTTCTCGGTGGCCAAGACGGTGTCTCCTTTCGTCGGCCCGCTGGTGACGCGAACCACCATCTATCCGGAACGCTATACCTACGGGGACGGGGCCCTGAGCGGGGCATACGCCGTGCTGATGAATGCAGGCTGGAACCTTGCGCGCGAGTTCATCCTGAGAGCACCGGAATGGTAGGACGCGCCTGAGCAGCGTCGCCGATTCGGGAATCGGTGATGTCTCACGTTGGTGCAGGGGCGATACGGCCGAGTGCGCAGGTGGCGCAGGTGCGGCAGCATGCGCCTCGCGACGTGCATCCTCTCGCCCTGCCCAGCGCACGCATCGCGACCGGCCGGGGCCGCGCCCGCGTGAAGTGACCCACCTGGCTGACGCGACGGCGTCGTGGGTTTCCAGCGCCTTCCAGGGCCAGCCGGAGGTCCGGCGCCCCGGCACCCGGGGCGGTACGCAAGTTGCGACCCCAAAGCGGCACTTCACCGACCCGGCCCCACGGGAGGGATGACATCATGCCGATGACCACTTCGTTCCGACACACCCTGCGCCTCTGTGCCCTGGGCCTCCTGTTCAGCGCGCTCGCCCCGGCCCGCTCCGCCGCTGATCCGTCACCGATGCCGACGAACGCGAAGGTCGTCTTCCTTCATCACAGCACGGGTGGTGTCATCTGGAGCGGTGGCGTACCCGGCTGGTTCGACGCGTACAACACGGCCCACGGCAGCGGCTACACCATCACGGAGCAGGCGTTCCCATCGAGTCCCTATCCGTGGGACAACTATCCCTACGACTACTGGAACATCTGGGTGAACCACGCGGGCGCCTCGCCCTACCTGGGGAATCCCACGCTCGAGCTGCTCACCCCGCAGTACGACGTCGTCGTCTTCAAGCACTGCTTCCCGGTGAGCAGCATCCAGCCCGACACCGGGGATCCCGACGTCACCTCCGCGGATAAGACCAGCGAGAACTACAGGCTCCAGTACGCCGCACTCAAGACCGCACTGCGATCGTTCCCGTCGAACCGCTTCATCGTCTGGACGGGAGCCGCACTGCTGGCCGTGAACACGACACCCGGGATGGCCGCGCGCGCCAGGGAATTCTTCGACTGGGTGAGGACCGTCTGGGACGAACCGGGCGACAACATCTACGTCTGGGACTTCTTCAACCTGGAGACCGACGGTGGCGTGTACCTCACGCCCGAGCACGGGAGCAGCGACTCGCATCCGAATGGCACGTTCGCCGCAGAGGTGGCGCCGCTCTTCGGCCGGCGCGTGCTGGACGTGATCCTGGGCAAGGGCGACTCGACCGACGTGACGCAGGTGCCGGGATCCGGCGGCGGGCTCTCCCTGGCGCTCGCCGGGGCCAACCCCGCCAGCGGGCCGGTGCGCCTGCGGCTCGGCCTGCCCGTGGCGGCGCGGGGGGAGCTTTCCCTCTACGACACCGCGGGCCGGCGGGTCGCGCTGCTGGCCGAGGGCGAATCACCCGCCGGCACCCGGATCCTGACCTGGGACAGCCGTGCGGCCGGCGTCACCTCCGGGATCTACTTCGCGCGGCTGAAGGCCGGCGGACGCGAGCTCTCGCAGCGGATCGTGATCCTGGACTGAAGCGCCCCGCGACGGAACGGCCGCGGGGCGCTGCGCATCCGGTCTCCGCCTACATATTCAGGTAGTACGTCACTTTCGCCAGGAAGATGTTGTCCGCGTCTGCACTGATGAGGTGGCGGAACGATGGCCCCAGGTTGAACCGGCTGTTCCCCTCCGCGTCCGTGCGCTCCTGGGTCCAGACCAGGTAGAGCGTCGAGCCGGGGCGGTACTCCCAGCGGAACACGGCGTTCCCGCGCAGCGACCTGAAGTTGAAGTCCCGCGAAGAGGCGCCCGCAGGACCGGCTCCGTCCGGGTCGAACCGGTGGGCCGCGGGATCGTAGGTCCACGCGCCCGCCCCCGGTCCGACGAAGTCCAGGCTCCTGGGCCGCGCGAGCTCCTTGATGTTCCGGTACGAGCCGGTCGCGATGAGCGGCTGGCCGTAGAACTGCAGGCTCATGGTGGGCGTGAACGAGATGCTGGCCCGCAGGGTCGCACCCAGCGTCGTCTGCTCGAGTTCCGTGAACAGGTACCGGCGCCCGTAGGTGGCGGTGGCCGCGGCATCGTCCAGCGTGGCGAAGTAGTAGGCGCCGTCGCGCGAGTGGTTGAAGTCGGGGCCGAGCGAGAACTGGAGATTGGACGCGGGCTTCCAGGTGATCCCTGGCGAGAGACCCCAGTTCCACGAGTCCTCGGCGGGCTGCGCGCCGCCGTACAGGTTGAGGTAGTAGTAGCGGACCCGCGATCCGTCGGTGTCCATGAACAGATACCCCGAGTAGCCGGGCCGGTTCAGCATGAGCGGCCCGCCCCGGCTGCGGCGCGGATTGACGGTCTCCGGGTTGTACGTGGCGCTCAGGTCCAGGCACCAGTTGTTCGTGTACCACCAGAACGCCTCCGTGAAGACGCCGGCGTTGACGAGATCCCCGTCGAAGTTCGTGGCGCCGAGCAGCGCGCCCGTGACGCTGTGGTTCTTGACGTGCCGGGTGGGCTTCGTCCACCGATAGGCCGTGGCAGCATGGCCCCCGATGAGGTCGGCCTGGCTCAGGTAGCCGAGATCGTTCATCTCGAGGCCGGGGCTCAGGACGCCGAGGGAGCTGTTGCTCGCCCAGTTGCCCTTCTCCTTGTTGAGCCACACGCGGCCTCCCAGCCCCGACATCGAGGTGGCCGTCGGGTCCACCTCGTAGCTCTTCGCGTCCGGACGCTGGAAGTAGTGCCGCGAGCTGTTCTGGATGGACGTGATGCGCGCCTGGCTGCCGGTCACGTGCGTGCCCCCCAGCCAGCCGGAGAGCACCCACACCTGGCCGCGGTCGAGGAAGTGCCAGCCGTCCACGACCGTCGTGAGGGACGCGCGATTGAACTCGTCCTCGAGGCGCGGCGATTCGAAGCTGCGTGCCGCCAGCGTGGCGAGGGCGCCGATCCCGTGGCGCCGCTCCGGGAACTCCTTGAGCACCCGGCCGACACCGTAGTAGGTGAGCGGCTCGACCTCGAAGCCATTCACCCGCGAGAAACCACGATCCAGCAGGTCGGCGCGCTCCCGCGCCGTCACGGCGTGGAGCATGCCGAAGTCGGCCGCCGACCCGAGCTTGCCGCTCACCTTCGTCGCGCCGAGGATCGTCGTGCCGTTCGGCACGTCGGCGAACTGGGCGTCGTCCGGCAGACTCCCCGCGGGCGCGCGCCCGATGCGTCGCGAATAGAAGAAGGTGGGCTGCGGGAAGTCGAAGTTCCAGTAGTTGCTGGCGCCCTGCTGGCCGGCGTTGAAGATCGAGTTGCCCTCGACGAAGAACGGCCGCTTCTCCGGGAAGAAGGTCTCGACGTCGCTGAGGTTGACGACGGCCGGGTCCACCTCCACCTGGCCGAAGTCGGGATTGACCGTGGCATTCAGCGAGAGCCGGGTGCCGAGCGGCAGGCGCACGTCGCCGCCCACGTTCTGCGCCAGCCGCGAGCCGTCGTTGAAGGGGTCGAGCGCGTCGTGCTGCAGGTACTCGGCCTTGGACGTGCCGTAGGGCATGACCTCGATGGCGCGTCCGGGGCTCACCCCCGCGAGACCCGCGAGCGCCGGGAAGCGCGAGACGAATCCGTTCTCATTGCTGGGCGTGAAGACGAGGTAGCTCTCCTCGAACCCCCGCCCCATCGAGCGCTGGAAGTTGAAGCCCCACTCCTGCGCCTCGGCGCGGGCGAAGCGGAGTTGCGAGAACGGGATCCTGAACTCCGCGCTCCAGCCCTCGCCGTCCACCTTCGCGCGGCCCTCCCACACGCCGTCCCAGGTCGAGTTGCGCCCGACGTCGTTCTGCAGCGTCCCGTCGTAGAGCGTGCCGGCCGCGCTGAGACCGAAGAAGTAGCCGCTGCGGCGGTCGTGCTGCGGGTCGAGGAACAGGGTGCAGCCGTCCGACCGCATGCCGTAGTCCCGCCGCGCCAGCGTCTTGACGATGGAGTCGGCGTGGGCGTCGAACATGCGCGCGGCCACGTACAGCGCCTGGTCGTCGTAGAGCACGCGCACTTCCGTGTGCTGCGTGGGGTCCGCGCCCTCGTTCGGCCGCTGCTGCCTCAGCCCGGAGATCACGGGCGCCGACTGCCACGCGCTCTCGGAGATCACGCCGTCGATCGCGATGGGCGAGGTCGCGCGGACCGCGCGCACCTCGACGGCGTTCGGGCCCGGGCCTGCGGCGTTCGCGACCGTGGCCAGCGCGAGGAGCAGCAAGGTGGCGGTTGTCGTTTTCATGACGTGTTCCCCAGGGTGAGGGAAGCGTGCCCGGAACCAAGGCACATTGCCTCACCGGCCGCTCGTGCGGCCATCACGATGCGACGAGTGGCGCTCGCCGTGGGACGAATGGCGCTGCGCCGGCCACGAACGGGAGTGCAGCCGGGGAGCGGGTCCCTGCAAGACCGCCCCTTGCGCCCCGGCACCTCCATCTGGGACCATTGAGCCGCGATGGTGAAGACCTCCCCCGACCGTTGCGCCGTCTGCAAGTCGCGCTCCACCGGGCTCATCTGCGGCCTCAGCCCGCGGACCCGAGAGCGCCTCGAGCAGGACCGGGCCACGCACCTCTTCCGGCGCGGGCAGACGATCTTCCATGCCGGAACGCCGGCTCACGCCCTCTACGTCGTCCGCTCCGGCCGGGTCAAGGTCTTCCGCACCTGGCGCGGCGGCGAGGAGCAGGTGCTGCGCATGCTCGGCCCCGGCGAGATCCTCGGGTATCGCCCGCTGCTGGCGAACGAGCCCTACCACGCCAGCGCCCTGGCGGTCGAGGACTCCGGGATCTGCATCATCCCCGCGGCGACCGTGCGCGAGTTGCTGCGCGACGAGCCCAGGTTCGCACTCGAGTTGATGGCGAAGCTGGCCCGCGAGTTGCGCACGGCCGAGGAGTTGATGATGGACCTGCTTCACCGGCCGGTCCGCCAGCGCGCGGCCCGCCTGCTGCTCATCCTGCTCAAGGACAACCGCGGCGCGGCCGATCCGGCGATCCTCCAGTCGCACCACCTCCGCCGCCAGGACATGGCGCGGATGATCGGCACCACGCCCGAGACCTTCTCGCGTGTGCTGCGCGGCTTCGCGCAGCGCGGGATCGTCGCCCTGGCGCGCGACCGCATCTGCATCCGCGACCACACCCTGTTGCACAAGGTTGCCGGAGAGACCAACTCCGAAGAGACCCACCCCGAGTGACTTGCCGCCGGTCAAGTCCAGACTTGACCGGCGGCATGGTGGAAACGCACTTTCGGCCCCATAATTCCCTTAGTTTCTGACCATTCCAGGCGCCGGTCGAGGTCCGCGCGGCGAGCGGCGATTCCACCGACCCATCTGGGAGGGAACGATTCGGGACTGGACCTGACCGCAGTCGGGCGGCAGGCCGGGCCAAGTGACTCCTCGGACCATGCAGCGGTTCCCCCAATCGAAGGAGGTAGGAAGATGAAGAAGCTGGCTACCATTCTGGTGATCCTGGCGGCGATGGCGCTGTCGGCGTCGGTGTCCCTGGCCGGGCCGCCGCTGCCCGGCGACTACAAGAGCACGGACATCGGCGGCACCATCCCCGCCGGGCGCTACACCGAGGGCTGGGATGCGGGCGGTGGCGCGCTCCTGACGTCCACCACGCAGAACTGCGGCTCCTGGGACGGCACGCTGGGCGGCGTGTGGAAGTACACCTGCGGCACCGCGACGGCACCGGCCATTCTGATCGGCGGCTACGTCAGCCCGCAGGGCAACGGCAACCGCACGTACATGATGCCCTACGTCGGCGGGACCTTCTGGCTGAGCGGCACCGGCCCCTGGGCCAACGGCGACCCGGACTATCCGGGCGTGTTCGACAGCTACGTCGAGTACGAGACCATCCAGTATTCCAACTGGGTCCCCATCTCGGCGGTCACGAACGTGCAGGCGGCGGCGCACTTCATCAACTATCCGACCCTCTGCATGGGCTTCTCGATCGGCAACGGCAGCCGCGTGGGCACCACGGACCTCGGCAATGTCATGCCGGCCGGCTATCCGGCCATGCTCGACCCCACCTGCGCCGCGACGCGGACGCTGGGCGCCTGGTGGGACTTCACCTCCATCACGATCTCGCTCACCCCGGATTGCGCCACCCCGGCCAAGCCGAGCACCTGGGGTTCGCTCAAGGCCATCTACCGCTAGGTCCAAGCGACCGACAGGCCCCGGTCACCGGCGACCACTCCCCACGGGGGGTGGTCGCCGTGTCCTGGGGCCACCAGGCTATTGACGACGGGTCTGCCCGGTATGATGCTCCCGCCGATCCGGTGATGCTCCCCCCACCGAAAGGAGCCGCACGATGAAAGGACGACTGGCCTCGCTCCTCCTGGCCACGGTCCTCGCAGGACTGGTCCTGCCGTGGTCCCCCGGCGCCCTGGGACAGTACCTGGCGAACGGCCCGCTGCCGCCCGTGCCGGTGCCGCCGGACAACCCGCAGACCGACGCGAAGGTCCGGCTCGGCGCGCAGCTCTACTTCGACACGCGGCTCTCCGCGGACAACACCATCAGCTGCGCGACCTGCCACGATCCGAAGACCGCGTGGGCGAATCACGGCCCCACCGACACGGGCATCCGCGGCCAGGTCGGCGGGCGCAACTCGGGCACCATCCTCGACGCCGCCTACATGCGGGTGCAGTTCTGGGATGGCCGCGCCGCCTCGCTCGAGGAGCAGGCGCTCGGGCCCATCCACAATCCCATCGAGATGGGCGAGACGCTCGAGAACGTGGTGCGCAAGCTGAACGACATCCCGGGCTACCGGGCGCAGTTCAACACGGTCTTCGGCACCGACGTCAACACCGACGGCATCGCCAAGGCGATCGCCGCCTTCGAGCGCACGGTGGTCTCGGGCCCCTCGCCCCATGACCGCTGGCTCGCCGGCGAGACGTCGGCCATGACGCCGGCGGCGATCCGCGGCATGAACCTCTTCAACGGCAAGGGCCATTGCACGCCCTGCCACGGCGGCCCCGCCTTCTCCGACCAGGGCTACCACAACATCGGCGTCGGGATGGACAAGAAGAATCCGGACCCGGGCCGCGAGGCGGTCTCGAAGGACCCGCGCGACCGCGGCCGGTTCAAGACCCCGGGCCTGCGCAACTGCGCGCTGACCCATCCCTACCTGCACGATGGATCCGAGAAGACGCTGGCGGACGTGATCGCGTACTACGACCGCGGTGGGATCCCGAACCCGAACCTCGACCCGCTGATGCTGCCGCTCAACCTGACGCAGCGCGAGAAGGCGGACCTGGTCGCGTTCCTCGAGTCACTCACCGGAGTCCAGCCGAACATCATGCCCCCGGCGCTGCCCGAGGCCGGCCCCACGCAGGGAGGAGGCTCGCGATGAAGACCCTCCGCATCGCTCTTGCCGCCGCGCTCGCGGCCGCGACGCTGCTCGCCCTGCGGCCGGGCCCGGCCGGCGCGGTGCCGGTGTTCGCGCGCAAGTACGGGCTCAATTGCACCAACTGCCACTCGGGCTTCCCGCGCCTGAACGACTGGGGCCAGCGCTTCCGCGCCAACGGCTACCGGCTGCCGGGCCGCGAGAACGAGGAGAGAACCGTCCTCGAGAGCCCGCCGCCGTTCGCCCTGCGGACGAGCCACGGTTACACGCACGAGCGTTTCGAGGCGGGCGCCGAAGGCGTGAACGCCAGCGGATTCCGGGTGCACGGCCTGGACGTGCTGTCGGCCGGCGTCATCGCACCGCACGTCAGCTACCTGATGGTCTACCCGCCGCAACTCGCCGGCTCGCGCGGGGTCCAGGAGCAGGAAGGCACGATCGAGATGGCGAGCGTGGTCTTCAGCGGCCTGGGCTCACCCTGGCTGAACGTGCGCGCCGGGCGCTTCGAGCCGGCCTACGCGGCGTTCAGCGTCAAGCGCCACCTGACGGTCACGCCCTACGAGGTCTACGAATACGCGTTCCCGGGC
>Ga0315276_10003257_pt1 | contig 14882 bp, 15 predicted proteins | sample YL17G05_0_MG_FD_204542 | JGI IMG/M metagenome (GOLD analysis project Ga0315276, IMG submission 204542) | Sediment microbial communities from Yellowstone Lake, YNP, Wyoming, USA - YL17G05_0 | ecosystem: Environmental > Aquatic > Freshwater > Lake > Sediment | place: USA: Wyoming | collected...
CGACCTCGACGCGATCGCCGGGCGGATCAACGACCACACCAAGATCATCTATCTCGCCAACCCCAACAACCCGACCGGGACGATTTTCACGAAGGCGGATTTCGATGCCTTTATCCGCAGGGTCCCCTCCCACGTCCTGATCATCCTCGACGAGGCCTATTTCGAATACGCTCAGAACAGTCCCGACTACCCCGACTCGATGTATTACCGGTACGACAACGTCATCACGCTGCGGACGTTTTCCAAAGCGTACGGCATCGCCGGCGTTCGCATCGGCTACGGATTCGCCCACGACGTGCTCATCACGAACCTTCTGAAGGTGAAGCTCCCGTTCGAACCCAGCACCCTCGCGCAGGCGGCCGGAATGGGCGCGCTCACGGATGCGGACTTTCTCCGCCGGACGATCGCAGTGAACGAAGCGGGGAAAATCTCACTGATTCCCGCACTCCTTTCACTAGGGCTGATGACAGTGCCGACGCAAGCGAACTTCGTCTGCGTTCCGTTCGCCGACGAGTCCGCCGTTGACGATCTGTTCGGTGCACTTCTGAAGCTGGGCGTGATCGTTCGGCCTCTCAAGGCGTTCGGGCTCCCCCATTGCATCAGGATCACCATCGGTACCGCTGAGCAGAACGCGATCCTTCTCGAGGCGCTCCGCGCGATTCTGGCCTCGGCACGCCACGCCATCGCGGGGGCCTGACCTCTCTGCGCGGAGGACCTGCGATCACACGCCTAGAGCGTCGGAATGATGACGATGAATGACTTCCTTCCCATCAACGGCACGGACTACGTCGAACTCTACGTCGGCAACGCCAAACAGTCGACGCACTTCTATCGGTCCGCGTTCGGCTTCTCCCTGGTGGCCTATGCGGGACCCGAAACCGGCCGGCGCGACCGCGCCTCGTACCTGCTCCAGCAGGGAAAGGTCCGCCTCGTCCTGACGACGGCCCTGCAACCCGGCAGCCCGATCGCAGACCATGTCGCCACTCACGGCGACGGGGTGAAGGACATCGCCCTCTGGGTGGATGACGCCGAATCCGCCTACCGCGAAACAACGGCACGGGGGGCGCGGGGCCTCCTCGAACCGACTGCCTCCTCCGATGAACAGGGAGAAGTGAAACTCTCCGCTATCGCCGCCTACGGCGATACCATCCATACGTTCGTCGAACGGAAGAACTACCGCGGCGCGTTTCTCCCCGGCTTCAGGGCGGTCCTGGATCCGGACAGGGTCACGCGCCCGGCCGGTCTTCTGCACATCGACCATATGGTCGGTAACGTAGGCTGGGGCGAAATGAACACGTGGGTGACTTTCTACGCAAGGGTCATGGGTTTCAGCCTGTACCAGCATTTCGACGACAAGGACATCAGCACCGAATACTCAGCCCTCATGTCGAAAGTGATGGCCAGCGGCAACGGAAGAATCAAATTCCCGATCAACGAACCGGCACACGGGAAAAAGAAGTCCCAGATCGAGGAGTTTCTCGCCTTCTACGGGGGGCCGGGCGTGCAGCATATCGCATGCGCGACCGACGATATCATCGAAACGGTCTCGACAATGCGTTCCCAGGGAGTGGAGTTTCTCCGCGTCCCGGGGACGTACTACCGCGAGTTGTCCGGACGCGTCGGCACGATCGACGAGCCGATCGCGGATCTCGAGAAACTCGGCGTCCTGGTGGACCGGGACGACGAAGGATATATGCTTCAGATTTTCACGAAGCCCGTTGAGGACCGTCCGACACTCTTCTTCGAAGTCATCCAGCGGAAAGGGAGCAGGAGTTTCGGCAAGGGAAATTTCAAGGCACTCTTCGAATCCATCGAGCGCGAACAGGCGCTACGCGGCAACCTGTGATAGGTCACACATGAAACTCTGCACATTTGAAGTCACGACAACTCTCGGGCGCTACCGACGCCTCGGCGCAGTGCTGCCGCAGGGGATCGTCGACATGAACTTCGCGTGCGCATGGCACCTCGCACGCAAACGGGAGGCGCGCCCCTACACACTCGCGGACGTCCTCGTTCCCGACTCGATGCTGGAGTTCCTCCGGGGTGAACAAACGTCCATGGGATTTGCCCGGGCGGCGCTGGAGACCCTCGCCACGGAGCTTGCCGGGGCGAACACGCCGCTCGGACCCGGCGGGGAAACGCTCATCTACGCCCCCTCCGCCGTGCGCCTTCGGCCCCCCCTCCCCCAGCCCGCATCGGTGCGCGATTTCTACGCCTTCGAGGATCACGTGAAAAAGGGGTTCGAAAAAAGGGGGGAGCCGATGCCACAGGAGTGGTACGAAATCCCCGTCTACTATACGAGCACGCACCAGAACATCATCGGTCCGGAGGACGACGTCCTCTGGCCGGCGTTCACCGAAAAATTCGATTATGAACTCGAACTGGCGCTGGTGATCGGAAGGACCTGCCGGAACGTCAAGGCTGCGGATGCGCGGGAGTGCATCGGCGGCTTTACGGTGATGAATGACTTCAGCGCGCGCGACATCCAGAGGAAGGAAATGCGCGTCCGCCTCGGGCCGGCCAAAGGCAAGGACTGGGCCACGGGGCTGGGACCGGTTCTCGTCACGCCGGACGAGCTCGGTGACCCGTATAATCTGACCATGACCGCGCGTGTGAACGGCGAAGAATGGTCGCGCGGAAACACCGGTTCGATACACTGGAGGTTCGAACAGATGATCGAGTTCCTCTCAAGAGACCAGACGCTCAATCCCGGCGACGTGCTCGGATCGGGGACCGTGGGAACGGGGTGTGGTCTCGAGCTCGACCGCTGGGTCAGGCCGGACGATGTTATCGAGCTCGAGATCGAAAAGATAGGAGTGCTCCGCAACCGCGTTGTGCGCCCGGAACGGCATTGACGCCCGGGGGCGCGAGGAACGATCCCAAACTTGAGGAGGAGGACCATGTATCCGCTGATCAAAGGGAAAACCGCAACGCAGGCGCACGTCGGATTGCCCGAGGGAACGTTCGAGGAAGAACACGGCCGCAGGGGCTTCTTCGGTAAGTCGGCCCACCTGTATCATATGCATCCCCCGACGGCCTGGACCCGGTTCGAAGGATCGCTCCGGCCCCACTGCATCGACGTCAACAGGATCCAGCCGACCGATCAGCGCGATCCGAACGGTTCGCCGGTTCCGTTTCTCGGCAACGACGACGTCCGCGTCTTCGTCTCCCGGCGCACCGCCCCGATGCCGTTCTACTTCCGCAACGCCGACGGCGACGAGCTCTACTTCGTCCACCGAGGCAGCGGCGTGATCGAAACCGACTTCGGGCCGCTCGCCTTCGAGAAGGGGGACTACATCAATATTCCGCGGGCGGTGACCTACCGCGTCGTGCCCGCCACGACCGACAACTTCTTCCTCATCATTGAATCGAAGACGGAATTCGAGCAGCCCGAGAAGGGACTTCTCGGCCAGCACGCGCTCTATGACCCTGCGGTGATTATCACGCCCGAACCCGCACCGTACGCGGAGGACAACCGCGAGTGGGAAGTCCGCATAAAGGTGGGAGACGCCTTCTCCAGCATATTCTATCCATTTAACCCGATCGACGTCGTCGGATGGAAGGGAGACCTGACCGTCTGGAAACTTCGTATGCGCGATATTCGCCCGGTGATGAGCCACCGCGCCCACCTCCCCCCCAGCGCGCACACCACGTTCGTTACCGGAGGGGCGGTGGTGTGCAGCTTCGTCCCGCGGCCGCTCGAAGAAGACCCGGACGCCATGAAGGTCCCGTTTTTCCACCGGAACACCGACTACGACGAGTTCATTTTCTACCACGACGGCAGCTTTTTCAGCCGCGACAATATCGCAGCAGGGATGGTGACGCTCCATCCGCGCGGCATCCACCACGGCCCGCACCCGATGGCCCTCGCCGGACAGGGAAAGAAGACCCATACGGACGAGTACGCCGTGATGCTCGACGGCCTGAACCCGATCCACCTCCTCCCGGCAGCCGAGGCCGCCGAGTGGAACGACTACTGGAAAAGCTGGACAAGCCCGAAGTGATCTCCTTATGACCATTCTCCCCTCTGAGCACGAGCCGCGTGATGTCTATAGGCTCATGACGGGCATCGTCGTGCCCCGGCCCATTGCATTCGTCTCCACGGTGAGCCCGGACGGTGTCCGCAACCTCGCCCCGTTCAGCTTCTTCACCGCCGTGAGCGGCGATCCCCCCGTCCTCTGTTTCTGCCCTCTGAACCGGGGTGCGGGAGCGAGACGGAAGGATACGCTGATCAATATCGAAGCGACAAAGGAGTTCGTCGTCAACATCGTCTCGGAGGATATGGCCCCGGGGATGAATATCTGCTCGGCCGACTTCCCGCCCGACGTCGATGAGTTCGAGGCCTCCGGCCTCACGCCGGTCCCCTCCGACGTCGTGACCCCCCCCAGGGTCGGGGAATCCAGGGCGGCGATGGAATGCCGCCTGCTCCAGGTCGTGCATGTCAGTCCCCGGCCCCTGGGCGGCAGTCTCGTGCTTGGCGAGATCCTCCGTTTCCATATCCTCGACGAACTGTTCGAAGATTTCCGGATCGACCCCGAAGGGCTCCGGCCGATCGCGCGCATGGGGGGATCCACCTACGCGCGCACGACGGACAGGTTCGATCTCCCCCGTCCTGAGCTACCTCTACGATGATCGCACCGGGGAGGATGAGGAGGGCACGCGAAGGCAGACTCAACGAGTGGAGGGACGGGCATGTCTGATCTTTCGCCGGCTCTACTGGAAAAAATAAAACACGCACGTACGGTGGACGGGGTTCCGTTCACCGAACCGCTCGTCCCCTACCGCAACATCGGAGAACTCCTTGCCCGGCAAGCCGATGCCTACGAACAGAAACCCTTCCTCGTCTACTACACTGACGAAGGCCGCCGGAGTGAATTCACGTACCGCGAGTTCTACGAGGAAGTATGCAAGACCGCCAATTATCTGGCTTCCTGCGGCGTCGCGCGGGGGGACAGGATCGCCACCGTGTCGTTCAACCACTCCGACGTGGTCATACAGTATTTTGCCGCCTTTCTCCTGGGGGCGGTCGTTGTGCCCGTCAACACCGGGGAAGACGACCGCCGCATCACGTACGTGCTCCGGAATTCCCGCGCGAAGCTTGCTTTCGTGCGCGATGTCGAGGTCGACCGTATCGCCGCCCTCCGCCCTTCTCTACCCGAGCTGACGACAATGGTCGAAGCCGGCACGCGCGCCCACGCGACGCTCCCCCACGTTGCCGCCGTCACACGGAACCAACCCGTCTCCTTCGCCCCGCCCTCACCCCCGTCGCTCGACGATGAAGCCCTTCTCGTCTACACATCGGGGACGACCGGAAATCCGAAGGGGGTCGTCCTCGCGCAGTACAACCTTCTGGTCGATGCCATGAGCATCGCGGAGTGGCACAGAATCTCTGACGATCAGAAGATGATGTGTGTGCTGCCGCTGCATCATGTCAACGGGATTGTCGTAACGCTGATGACGCCGCTCTACGCGGGGGGTGGGGTCGTGTTGAACCAGAGATTTCACAGCGACAGGTTCTTCGAGCGGATCAGCATGGAACGGGTGACCGTGGCAAGCGTGGTGCCGACGCTGCTGCAGTTCCTGCTCCACGCGAAGCTGGACATGGCGGCCTACAAGCTCGCGCAATTCCGTCATCTCATCTGCGGCGCGGGACCGCTTACGGTCGACCTCGCCCAGAAGTTCGAGCACACATTCAAGATCCCCGTCGTTCACGGGTACGGTCTCTCGGAGACGACGTGCTATTCGTGCTTTCTGCCCATCGATCTGACGTCTGTCGAACACCGGATGTGGATGTCGAAACACGGCTTCCCCTCCATCGGCGTCCCGCTCCCCGTCAACGAAATGAGCATTCATGACGCCGGGGGAACAGACATGGGGGAGGGCGAACGCGGTGAGATCGTCATTCGCGGGCACAATGTCATGGCGCACTATGTTGACGATCCCGCGGCAAACGAAGAGACCTTCGCCCACGGATGGTTCCGGAGCGGCGACGAAGGATTTTACCTCTACGACGAACAGGGACGGAAGTTCTTCTTCATCACCGGCCGGATCAAGGAACTGATCATCCGCGGAGGCATGAATATTTCGCCGTTTGAAATCGACGAGGTCCTCATGCACATCCCGGGGGTGGAGACGGGCATCGCGGTCGGGTTCGAAAACGAATGGTACGGCGAGGAGGTGGGGGCCTACGTGAAGCCGAAACAGGGGGTGACGCTCACCGAAGAGGGGGTGCTTGCCTACTGCCGGAGCCACCTCCCGTTCGCAAAATCGCCCAAGGTGGTTGTCTTCGGCAACGACGTTCCCGTCACCTCAACCGGAAAGTACCAGCGGGTGAAGTGCAGGGATCTGTTCGTGGCGTGGAAGGGGGTCCAGTTCGCGAGCCGTGCGTGACGGCGCCGCGCGCATGGACCGGACGCGGCGCGATTGCCCGGGGCCAGGTCAGAACGTCCCGATCAGTATGCCGGCGTTGATCATGAATCCCCTGCCGCTAACGTTGCTGGGGACGCCAAGCAGGTCGTAATTGTTGTCCACTTTCCACGATGGCGCCGCCATGCCAACGTAGCTCGCCCCCGCACGAACCGCCAACCAGTTCAACAGAGTATATTCGATATACGCCGAAGGTACGTAGACGAAGAACGACCCGTTGAGAATCCGCGTGACGTTGTTCGGCGGCGCACCGAGACCGGTGCCGAGATAGGTCTGTTCCCCCTCCCAGGTATTCGCGGCTCCGTTGGACTGGCGCAAGGTGATGTCAATCCCTCCCCAGCCCATCATCACGCCGACGGCGACGTCCAGCCGTTCTACAATCGGAATGACATACTCCACGGTGATACCGCCATAGCCGACGTTCAGTTCCGCGTCGCGGCGGACGCCTGCCCCGTCGAGTGAAGTGCTCTTGATGGACCCACTCATGCCCATTCCCCCGACACGCACGTTCGGCAGCAGCATGATATAGGCGGCCCCGCCACCGCCGTAGAGGAATACCCCATTATCCGAGAGCGGCGCCGCATGCCCTGCGGTCAGGAAACTATTGATCGGCGCAACGTCCGGAAAGAGCACCCCGGGCGTGAACCCGCCGAACAGACCGACTTTGATAGTGCGGGAACGCTTCGGGGGAATCGGTTCCTCCTGAGCAAAGCCGAACGACCAGACGCAAAGGACAAGGGCCACCATGACGGCAAGTCTTCTCATGCACCACTCCGGGGAATGTGAATGTCACTCATAATGTACACAACGACGGCGTAAGATTCAACGCACGGCGTGGAACCGGCCTGCCTTGCTTCTTGATGGTCACTTCGCGTTCTTTGAGTGCACACTCTCATTGAAGCCGTCTTCCATGACCCGCGTCTTTCTTCTGCTTCTTCCGCTGCTTACGGGGATGATGCCCGCAATCGCCCAGCCGTCCACACCCTCCCCCGGCGTGACGTTCCTCCCCGGAAAGCTCCTGTTCTGTCCTGCCGCCGCAAACTACCAGGAACCCCGGGTCGGCGTCCGCAAAGAGGTCGGATCATCGAGGCTTAAATTGGATATCGGCAGCAGCATCGATCTCCTGGGGTACCGCTCTGATTCCGCGGACGCGGACCTCCGGCTGGGGATCGATTTTTTCACCTACGCCCTCACCACGAGCTCCGAAGGACATCGACTTCAGGTCGATGCTGTCGACGGCTACTTCGGTGGCCATGTCGCATTCGTTTCAGGAACCGAACGGCGCCGTCCCGGGCTCCGGCTCCGGATACTGCACCAGAGCGGCCACCTGATCGACGGGCACTGGGACTCCGGCACCGGGCAATGGAAAGACGGGAAGGAACCGATCTCCTACACCCGCAACTCTGTCGAGGTGACCGGATCCTGCACATGGTCCGGCGAGGCCCTCGCCTTTACGGCCTACGCGGGAGTCGGCTACTCGATTCTGGTCCGCCCCGAAGATCTGGCCCCGTGGGCGACACTCCAGGGTGTCGAGCTCAGGACAACGGGTTTGGTCGGACCGGTGTTCGGCAAGCCGTTCATTCTCTACGCCGCGGACCACCTGGCGGTCTCGGGCATCCCGACCTACTACGGCTCCAACAATCTGGAATGGGGCGCAAAATTCGGTCCCTGGGAAGGCACGGGCATCAAGTTGTACGCGAGCTGGTACAGCGGGCTGGATGTATTCTCGCAGTACTACTTCGTCCGCCGGAACGGCTGGGGGGTTGGCATCGCGTTCGATTTCTGGTGAGCGGGAAAGCGGACGCCGGGAAGCGGGTACCTTCCCGTGATCCGGGGCTGCCGCCACGCATCAGAGGCCCAGGTCACCCGCGACCGGCTTGAGCGCCGCAATGACGAATGAAATATGCTCTCCGAGGTCCACCCCCAGCTCCTCCCCCCCCTTGATGATCTCCTCCCGGCTGACCGCCCGCGCGAATGCCTTGTCCTTCAACTTCTTCCTCACCGACGGCGCCTCCAGGTCGGCCAGCTTGTTCGGCCTGACCATGGCGCATGCCACGATAAATCCGCAGACCTCGTCGCAGGCGAAAAGCGTCCTGGCCATCGGGGTCTCCCGCGGCACATTCATCGCCGGGACGTGTCCGAGGATCGCCGTCCGCACGTCGTCGGAATATCCGCGTTGCCTGAGGATCTCGGATCCTTTTGACGGATGATCGGGGACCTGAGGATGCATCTCGTAGTCGAAGTCGTGAAGCAGCCCGACGATCCCCCAGAGATCCGGATCCCCGCCCCCTTTGAGCGCGTACGCGCGCATCGCCGCTTCCACGGCAAAGGCATGCTTGCGCAGGCTGTCTGTCTTGGTGTATTCGAAGAGAAGATCCAGTGCGGCCTGACGGTCTATCACGTTGTGCTCCTCCTGTGGGGTGACATCCTGAGGTAACCAAGATACGGAAGAAGGAGGAAAAAAGGTAGGGAAGCCTTCAGACGACGTGGACGGCGTGCAGATCGTCTTCAATCATGGTGATGAGTTCGGGGATGCTCTTGACAACGGGGTCGGAGAGTCCGATCCCGGAACCGAATTCCTTTCCTTCGATGCCGTACAGGATGACTTTCGGAGGGAGGGTCTTCAGCCGCCTGGCCGTTTCGATGGCCTCCGCCACGCCGAAGGCATGGCTGGAATAATGAAAGAACCTTCTCGGGATCTCGGTCGATGCCGCGTCGAGACGGTGGATGGCGCCCGGGACCTCCCCGGATGACACCGCGTCGACGATAATGACATGCTCCGCCCCCGACCACGCCCCCATGAGTGACGCCCCCTCGCCGCTCATCTCCAGGACGGCCGCGATCCCCGGATTCCGGCGCTTGAGTTCCCGCACGACACAGATGCCCAGCGCGTCGTCATCGCGGAACTCGTTCCCAACGCCGATGACCACGACATCGTGCGAGCCGTGTGCTTCCATCGTCATCCCGCCTCCGTTCCTTCAGGTGCCCTCATTCGACCTCGAGCTGTACGAAGTGCGTCGCGCACGAAATGCACGGGTCGTAGTTGCGCACCGCCTGTTCGCATTTCCAGGTGAGTTTCTCGCGTGGCAGATCGCCGAAGAGGGTAACGAACTTCCGGACGTCCTCTTCGATCGTCGGCTGGTTCTGCGCCGTCGGCGGGACGATCTTCGCATCGCGGATCAGCCCGTCGTCGGACACCCGGTACCGGTGATAGAGCATGCCGCGGGGCGCTTCGCTCGCGCCGCAACCGATCCCCACGACCGGTTGAAGATCCACACACGGCACCGAGGGCGGTTCATACTCGCGGATGATGCGTATCGCCTCCCCGTAGGCCTCGATGGTCTCGATCGCCCTGACGACGATGCTCTTGAAGGGATTCTTCACTACGGGGGCGAGCTTCACGTCAGCCGCGACCTGCTTTGCGAGGGGGGAAAGCCTGTCGTAGTTCAGGTTGAAACGGGCCATCGGACCCACGTGGTAGCGCCCGGATCCCCGCTCGTACCCGTGCAGGGCATTCGAATGTGCCACATGCCGTTCCTCGAAATGGAATTCGTACTCGCGCACGCCGATGTCCAGTCCGCCGCTGGTCACGATCCGTCCGGTGTTCATTGCATACTCGTCAGGATGGCGCAGCGCCACAAACTCGTAGTCGACGTCGAAATCCGGAAACTCGAATCCCGAAACGAGCGTCGCCGTCGCCACCGCCTGGTCGAGTCCCCACTTCAGACGCTCCACCAGAGGCTCCAGTTCGTCGACGCGGGGAACGCGGTAGAATCCCCCGACTTTCACGTTGATCGGATGGATCTCCCGCCCCCCCAGGGTGATCATGATGTCGTTGCCGATCTTCTTCATCTGCAGCGCGCGGGAGACCACATCGGGCATGTCCCTGGCAAGCGCGAGCGCGTCCTCATACCCCAGGAAATCAGGGGCATGGAGCATGTACATGTGGAGCACGTGGCTCTCGATCCACTCGCCGCAATAGAGGAGCCGCCTCAGGGCCGCGAGCTGGCCATCCACCGTCACCCCCATTGCGTCTTCCATCGCCTGGACCGAGCTCATCTGATAAGCGACGGGACAGATACCGCAGATGCGGGCGGTGATGTCGGGCGCCTCCGTGAATTTCCTTCCCCGGAGGAATGCCTCAAAGAAGCGTGGGGGCTCGAAGATGCGGAACTTGACATCGGCAACCTTGCCGTCGCTGATCTTGACATAGAGGGAGCCCTCCCCTTCAACCCGCGCGAGCTGGTCGACTTTGATGATCCTGCTATTCATGGGCGTCGCTCTCCTTCCTGAAAGCTTCCGCGTACGCGTTGAATCCCCGGAAGGCGAGCATGATATCCGCTTTGCTCTCTTCGAGTTCATGGAAATGAGCGGCCAGCGCCGGCGTGTTGGGATTCTCCATGGGACCGAAGCACCCATAACACCCGCGGACATATGACGGGCAGATCGCACCGCAGCCGGCCTGCGTGACGGGACCGAGGCAGGGAATCCCGCGGGCCACCATGAGGCAGACTGTGCCCCGCAACTTGCACTCCATGCAGACACTGTGGGTGGGGATCGACGGCTTGCGCTTGTTCAGGAATGCGTTGATGACCTCGATCAATTGATGCTTGTTGATCGGACAGCCCCGCAGCTCGAAGTCAATGTGGACGTACGACCCGACCGGCATCGAACGGTCCAGGGTCGAAATGTACTCCGGCGACGCGTACACGATTCTGGTAAAGTCCTTGACATCCTTCCAGTTCCTCAGCGCCTGGATCCCCCCGGCCGTCGCACATGCCCCGATCGCGATCAGGACCTTGCATTGCTTCCGGACCTGGCGGATGCGCTCTACGTCGTGCGGGGTGGTGATGCTCCCTTCGACGAGTCCCAAGTCGTACGGCCCTTTGAGAACCCGGCGGCTTGCCTCGGGAAAGTTTGCGATTTCGATGGCGCCGGCGAGAATCAGCAGCTCGTCTTCCGCGTCAAGCAGGGAAAGCTGGCAGCCGTCACACGACGCAAACTTGAACACCGCCACTTTCGGTCTTTTCGGGGACATGTCAGAGTTCCTTTTTGTCCAGAAGATGTCGTACACGCGGGAGCGTGAAAACAGGTCCGTCTTTGCAGATGAATTCCGGACCGTACTGGCAGTGCCCGCAGAACCCGACGGCACACTTCATGTTCCGCTCCATCGAGAGCAGGATCTGGCTCTCCGGCAGACCGCGCCGTTCCAGTTCGTCAATCGTGAACTTCATCATCGTTTCCGGACCGCACACATAGGCCAGCGTCGCCCGGGCGTCGAGCTTGAGGTATGAGAACAGGTTGGTGACCACGCCAATGTGCCCCTTCCACGATGAATCACCGCGGTCCACGGTCACCAGCACCTCGACGTTCCGTTCCTTCGCCCACTCCTCCAGTTCCACCCGGAAGAGAAGATCAAGAGGGCTGCGGGCACCGTACAGGAGAATGATGCGTTCGAACGCGGTACGCTCACGCAACAGCGCGTACATGACCGGACGGAGCGGGGCGAGTCCGATGCCGCCGGCGACAAGGCAGACATCCTTCCCGCGCGCGACATCAATCGGCCAGCTCGATCCGAACGGCCCCCGCACACCGATCATATCCCCCCGCTTCAGCTGGGCCAGACGGGTCGTCACGACTCCGACACGATGGATCGTGTGCGCCAGGCCCCGGGGCTGCGCCGGGTCGGAGCTGATGGAGATAGCGGCCTCGCCGGCACCGAAAACATAGAGCATGTTGAACTGGCCGGGGCGGAACCCGTAGTCCGATCCGAAGTCTCCCATGTCGATCTGAAGCGTGAACGTGTCGTCGGTCTCCCAGATCACCCTTTTGATCGTCACCGGATGCGCCAGCATCGGGTCCGGGGACATCACGGACGCGTGGATCGCTTCATGCGTCATACACTCACCCCCGGGGTCGTTCCGTAGACATCAAGGATCTGGAGACGCGTCGCTTCGAGACGGCGTTCCATGATCTGGGAGAGGCGCTTCAGCATCTCGTACCCGAAGTCATGGTCGTTTTCACACTTAACGCGCAGACACTCGCCGTCGAGGGCAACCGCCCTGACGTCTGCGACGGCAACTCCGTTGAAATGCCAGCGGAACGGTGAAATGAGCCAGGACCAGCCGAGGACCTCACCCGGACCGACGGTCTGTATGCGGAGAGGGCCGCGGGCGTTGACGTCGATCTCCAGGGCAACGCGACCTGTCCGTACCAGATAAAACCGGTTCGCCACCTGTCCCTCGTGAATCAGGTGTGCGCCTTCGGCGAAACGGACGTTGGATGCGCACCCGAGCAGGACTTCCATATGCCGATCTGAAAGACCGGCAAGGAACGGATGCTGCCGGAGGATCTCCGTAAGATTTTCTGTCTGCATGGCCGTTCTCCTTACTCTTGTGTGTTATGGCCGCGAATCATCCCGGCTTCCACGGTGATGTCGATCCCTGCCGGACACCAGGTGATGCAACGGCCGCAGCCGACACACCCCATGGTCCCGAACTGATCGACCCAGTTCGACAGTTTGTGTGTGAGCCACTGACGGTAGCGCGCACGGGCCGAAGGTCGGACGTTTCCCCCCGCCACCTTCGCAAAATCCTGTGTGAAACAGGAGTCCCACCGCCGGAGGCGATCCGCGCGGGTGCCACCCAGATCGGTCGTGTCCTCGACCGTCGAACAGAAACAGGTCGGACATACCATCGTGCAGTTCGCACACAGGAGGCAGCGTCTGGCAACGTCGTCCCACGCGGGATGGTCGAAGTTCTCCTTCAGAATCTGGGGGAGGCCCTCCACATCCATCTGCTTCGTCAATGATGACGCGGCCCGCGCTGTCACTCCCGCCGCCTGTTCCTTTTCGACGTCCCCCGCCGAGGCATGCGGCACGGCATCCAGCACCTCCTTCCCGCGATCACTCCCGGCCTCCGCGGCAAAGAAGTGGTGGTCCCCGTCAACGATCTCCGTCAGCACAATATCGTAACCGGCTTTCGCCGCCGGCCCGGTTCCCATCGACGCACAGAAACAATTCCCTCCCGTGACGGCGCAATTGACGACGAGGAAGAAGCAGTTGTCACGGATCGACTTGTACGTGGGATCGATGTAATCCCCCTGAAGGAACACCCTGTCCTGCACATCGATCGCGCTCAGCTCGCAGGGGCGTACCCCGATGAAGGCAAGCATCGGGGGGGCTGTCCCGTTGGAGCCGGGAACCACGGACATTGTCTTCCCCGTCCTGGTTGCGGAAAACAGGGTCATCCGTGGAGGGAAGAGAAACTTTTTCCATGAGACGGGACCGACCACATAGCTGAAATATGTACCGTCATCCACGCGGCGGAGTTCGTACCGGGCAGGACTCTGAACGTCGCCGTAGCCGCGGGGGAGATCGTCAACGGACCGGATGGTGTCACATACGATGGCGCCCTCACGCAGTGTGGGACCGATGAGCGCGTAGCCACGGGCGGCGATTGCTTCGAGGAGCTGACCGAGAACCGCGGATTCGATGATGTGCATCCAGACTCCTCCGGCAGTGGAAGGGACAGACCTGGGGATGACTGCTGTCGGATAAACGACAGAAGGTGTGCCAGAGGAGGGCCGAACAATTATATAGATTTGCGGTGAGTCACGAGAAATACTGCCCGCCTAATTTCCCATGCCTAAGAAGAGCAGATATTCATGTTCGCAGATTTGAAAAGAGAAACCTTGTTTGTATATTTGCTCTACGCTCGTCCCTGACAGTAGAAAAGATCAACACTCTCATATGACCGTCACCATACTCGCGTTTCTGTTTCTTTTGATCGTTCTTGCCGTCACGTTCGTGGGATTCAAGGCGGTGATCAGACAGGGAAGGTCGCCGGAGGAGATTGACCGGGAAAAGTGCTCGCTCTGCCGAACGCCGTATCAGAGGACCAGCCTTGTCGAACGGCAGGTCGGCGATCACCATCTCTTCTATTTCTGCCATTCCTGCATCGACGCCCTTTACAGGGATCACCTCACCGCGGCGCGGACAGAAACGAATCCGCGGACGGACAGCGTCCCCTGATCGGGCACGAGGGACAATCCGGCTTTCTCGCCTTGCAGGTTCGCCGGCCATGCAGGATCAGCACCATGCCGACATCGATCCAGTCTTTCTTCGGAAAGACCTCCATCAGCTCTTCCTCGATCTTCTCGGCGGTCTCTGCCGCGGACAGCCCCAGACGTTGCGAAAGCCGGTGCACGTGCGTGTCGACGACGACTCCCGAGGCGATCCCGAACGCCTGTCCGAGAACGACGTTCGCGGTTTTTCTGCCGACACCCGCCAGCTGAACCAGATCCTCCATCCGCTCAGGCACAACCCCCCTGTGATTCTCGACAAGCGCCCTGGAGCAGGCAATGATGTTCTTCGCCTTCATCCGGTAAAAACCGGTGGAACGGATCGCCTCCTCCAGCTCCGCCGGTACGGCCGCGGCGAAGTCGGCCGCGGAACG
>Ga0315276_10003258_pt1 | contig 14877 bp, 18 predicted proteins | sample YL17G05_0_MG_FD_204542 | JGI IMG/M metagenome (GOLD analysis project Ga0315276, IMG submission 204542) | Sediment microbial communities from Yellowstone Lake, YNP, Wyoming, USA - YL17G05_0 | ecosystem: Environmental > Aquatic > Freshwater > Lake > Sediment | place: USA: Wyoming | collected...
CTTTATTCCCCCTCCATAGGTGCTTGAGGGTATCTGTGGTGGGGGTAGTGAATAAAGGTCGATACTCCCTGCATTAACAGTTAATTGACAAGAAGCAATATGAGTAAAAAAATTACTACTCGCACGGGTGAAAAAGCGCCTGTGTCTGGTCAATACCAGCCTACAGGCACAAAGCAGGAGATTACCCTTTCGAAGGGCAATCACGTGCCGCCTTACCAACAGAAGGCCAAAACCTTCATATTGGTAGACAGGACGAAACATAAGTAATCCTGACTCGTGCTTTCCTCGTCAGCTTTTAGGGAGTTAAGTATGCGGAAACGTTCTTTGTTATGGTGATTTAGGTTCTTTTTTTTAACAAGCTATTTGCGCTTATTATTTTTTAATCCTATTTCACTCTTTTGGAAATTCAATTTTTGATGATACGATAATTGTCTTGATTTCAATCGCATCTTATCCTCTTGTTGGCATGCTTTTACGAGCTATTGGTGTTTGGCATTATTGATAAATTAGAATGCGTTGTCTCTTTTCTATGTATTGGTACAAGTTTCCAAGTTCGAAATATCCCAATAACTTGCTCTCGTAATTCATTGGGCAACACTCCTTGTCGAAGCATGTCTCCAATGGCAATCTGTCTATTTTCGAACATTCCAGCATCAAGTTCAGCATGAAAAAGAGCAAGGTCCAGTTGGGCGAGCAACTTCATTGCTGCAAGCCGTTCTTTATATGATGGGCAAGATATCCCATACTGCTTAATAAATTCAGGTTTCCAGTAGATTGTTCTAAATAAATCATCTGTAAGCACCCTGAATCGTTCTCTGATCTCTGCGAGTCGCTCGTTCATTTGTTTTCGATCCGACTGAATGACGGCCTGACGCCTGATTTTATGCATCAATTTGGATGCATACTTGTCACTTATTGATCGGCCAGTATTACATTCGACGATTTCCTGCATTCTACGAATTGATACAAGCGGATTAACTGCAATAGCATTGCGTATCGTGTTTTTCAAAAATTCTTCTTTTTCTGGAAGTATTTTCATGTGTCGTATTATGTCGTTTTATTTCATATAAATGGATTAATATGCTCTTAAACAATGCGTTCTTACTTTATTAATCATACAAAGACTGGTATTACTATTATAGATTATAATTCCAATAACCCCATGTGATCCTTTCCTCTTCGTAAGGCCTTACCAATCGTCGTCATTCTATTGACATCGTATCTGAAGCTGTATCTTTAATCATTTCATAACCCTGTAAAATCAACGTTGCAAATTGGTTCCAATTTTCCGTCAGTATCTCCACTCGACTCGCTCCTTGTCTTCGTAAAACACAGACTCGTCGCTCGCTCGTGGCAAGCCATTCTCTATTGAATCTTGTCGTAGCGTTAGAGCGAGGAAGAGTGTCCTGAGCGACAAGTTCTCACCTAGAGAGAACGAGGAGTCGAACGGGCATTTAATTTTATGTATTACGTCTATTTAGCCAAAGACAAGAGAAATAAACTTTATATAGGAATTACCGAGAATTTACAAAAACGTATTAATACTCATAATACTAAACAAGGTGCGCTTTTTACTAAGTCGGGTAATTTTCAAATGGTTTTCTCCGAAGAATACCTAACGCTTACTGAAGCAAGAAAACGTGAAATCCAAATCAAAAAATGGCGCAGGGAGAAGAAAGAAAACTTGATTAAAAGATTCAGTCAGGGATTGCCGACAAAACTATCTTTATAAATAAAACGAGTTTAGGCAATCTTATGCTCTGGTAAACCGGGATCTAATCCTACAATAACCTCAGGGCGAGGAGTTTTTAACTTTCGCAGAGTGCAAAATGTAGTCCTTCGACTTCGTTCCGACTTGTCGGAACTTCGCTCAGGATCTAAGAGTTTTTAACTTTCGCAGAGTGCAAAATGTAGTCCCGGCAAGCCGGGACGCAAGAGCTTCTAAGCTCACGAAGTTCGCCAAGAATCTCTAACGGAGGTGAGAGATGAGAAGGATTTTAAAGATTGAATGTCCAAGTTGCTGGAGCAGCGTTTGGGAGCTTTATCGGTTTTTGAAACAAGCTAATAACGAAACTCAATATGGCCGCATAATGAACGTGATGATTGAGGCAGAAGATATAAAATCCAAGGATACGATGCGTATCAGAATGGACGCTATTTCCAGTTTCGTGGAGGAAGCGATTAGAGATAAGGCAAGAGAAATCGACGGGAAACTTAGGATTTCTTTTGAGAGGGAAGTTGCCGGTTGAATCAAAGAATTCAGATTCAGCCGGTTTTTTTGTTTATTTTATTGACTTTTTTAATCTATACCTTATAATTAAATTACCAAGGATGGTCCTTGGTCAAGCGTTCTTTCAAGGAGGTGTCCTATGAAAAGACGCCTGGCAGTAGGTTCAGCCTTTGGAGACGAGGTCGGCTAGTTCCACGCGGGAACGAAACCAGAGTTTCTGGAGACTGGGCGATCGTTGGCAGGGGGGGTGAACCACGTTGGGTTCACCCCTATTTTTATTGACTCTGTTTTTGAGCGATAGCGAATGATTACAGAGTCAATATCCTGAGCGAAGTCGAAGGATTACATTGGTGTCTCTCGAATGAAATGAGAATAATCCTCCGTAGCCCTGCCTGGCGGTAGGCAGGCTTGGCGAAGGAGGATTACCATATCTTATTGCCATCTCCTGATTATCTTGTTAAACTTATAGAATATGACGATTAAAGAAGACATTAAAAGAGTTATTGAACAAAGCCTTGATGTAAAAGAAGATGTTCAGATTTTAGAGCCAGAAGATGAAAAATTCGGCGACTATGCGACGAATTTAGCTTTTGCTTTGGCTAAAAAGGAAGGAAAATCATCCAAGGAAATTGCAGAAAAACTTAGGGATTTATTAGCAAAAAAGGGCGAGATTTTTGAAAAAGTCGAAGTCGCAGGCAATGGCTATCTGAATCTTTTTTTGCAAAAAGAGTATTTGATGGGGAAGTTAAAGGAGATTGGGGAAAATGAAGGCAATTATGGGAGAATCAAAAAAGAAAGGCCAGAAAAGATTCAAGTTGAATTTATTTCAGCCAATCCAACCGGGCCGCTTCATCTGGGCCATGGCCGAAATGCTTTTTATGGCGATGTTTTGGCGCGAGTTTTGGCATATGCCGGAGATGATGTTGAGCGCGAATTCTATGTGAATGATGCTAGAGAGTCGGCCCAAATTCGCGAATTAGGCAAGACAGTTTTAGGCAATGGCACGCAATACCAAAATGAATATACTCAAGAAATTATCCAAGAAATGCAGGAAACTCTTAAAAATTTAAGCGATGAAGGCGAAGCTGGGCATGCTGTTGCCACAAGGATTCTCGAGGATATTAAGAAATTAGTCGCAAAAATGGGCATTGATTTTGACGAATGGTTTTCCGAACAAATCTTGTATCAGGGAGATGCTAAAGAAAACTTACTTAAGGATTTTGAACAAGAAGGCGAGACCTATGAAAAAGAAGGCGCATTGTGGCTTAAAACTTCAGCATTCGGAGATGATAAAGACAGAGTTTTAGTTAAGCGCACTGGCGACATGACTTATTTTTTGGCAGACATTCTTTATCATAAAAACAAGATTGAGCGCGGTTTTGATAAGATTATTGATATTTGGGGCGCAGATCATCAGGGCCACGAAAAAAGGATGCAGGCCTTGATGAGAATGCTTGGATTTAAAGGATTGCTTGTGATTCCGATTATCCAGATGGTAAGATTGCAGACCAAGGAAGGGCCGCAGAAGATGTCAAAGCGCTTAGGCACTGCAGTGGATCTGGAAGAATTGATTAATAAAGTAGGCAAAGACGTGGTTAGGTTTATGATGGTTTCCAAGGATATCTCAACCCAGATGATTTTTGATTTGGAACTTGCTCAAGAAAAAAGCGAGAAAAATCCGGTTTATTATCTTCAATACGCGCTTGTAAGATGTAAAAGCATCTTGCGAAGCGCGAAGCCTGAAGTCCAAAGTACGAAGGATTCGAATAATCTTAATCTATTAAAAGAGCCGGCAGAGATGGCGTTGATTAAGGAAACGCTTAAGTTTCCGGATTTAATCAAGGAGATTGCGCAAAATTATGAAGTCCATCATTTGACAACTTATGGCATTAATTTGGCTAAAGAACTTCATCACTTTTATAAAATTCATCGCGTTTTAACGGATGATGAAAAATTGAGTCAGGCACGATTGGATTTAATTGTTGGAGCAAAAGTAGTTCTGGAATGTCTTTTTGATATTTTGGGAATTGAAAAACTGGAGACAATGTAAAAAAAAGTTCAAAATGCAAAATGCAAAATGAAAAATGATGGTATTGTTCTTTCAGTAATTATCGTTTAGAAAGTTTTACGGGATATTTTTATTATACAGAGCCCTAAACTCTGTTTTTTGATTTATTGAGCAAGTCCGCGATTTATAAGGCTTATAATGGCATATTGTGGACAATTTCAGCTCAAAAACTTGACAATGGTTTTAGGATATGCTAAAATAGGAGTATACCTCCTAAATGCGGAGGTTTTTGTTAAAAAAAATCTATGAAAAAGCATTATCCAATTATTGCCAAAGTGTGCTTGTTGATTTTCTTAACGGCAGGATTTGTAATGCCATCCATAACGCGAGCCATTGATATAGACAATTGGTCATGGTTAGGCATTTTTGGCATCAAAAATGATATTGAAGAACAAACAGAGCAAGATTTAGATAGCCAGCCTTTAATTATGCTAGGAGCTGCGCTTTTACAAATCAACTCGCCTATTGGAGTTAAGAAGCCGAGTGTTGCTCCCTATTGCGCCTATAATCCGAAAATGAATTATTGTTTAGCAACCGTGACTGCTTATTCTTCAACGATTGATCAGACTGATTCTTCGCCATTTACCACTGCTAATGGCGAGACTGTGCGAGACGGCATTGTGGCTTGTAATTTTTTGCCCTTTGGAACAAGAGTCAGGTTTCCTGATATTTATGGCGATAAGATTTTTTCGGTTGAAGACAGAATGGCCAAGAAAAACAATCATAAGCTGGATATTTGGTTTCCTTCGCGCCAGGATGCAAAAGAATTTGGCGTTCAGCGCCTGAAGGTTGAAATTCTTAACTAGAACACTATTTAAAATAAGAAAAAGAGCCCGTCAGTTTTTCTGATAGGGCTCTTTTGTTGTCGTCTATTCTCCGAAGATGGTGGAGTAGTGATAAACGCGACATTGGGATTCATTAATGATAATACAGATTTTGTCAGGATGCTTTTCTTGATGGCTTTTTTTGTAGCGTACGACAAGTTGAGCTAGGGTTTCTCCCTTAACTGCGGCAAGGAAATCAGGGTTGCCCAAGGCAACGATAGCTGTCTTGGGGCTTGCGCAACGACAAAGAATTTCTCTGATAGTGTATCTTTGCAGTTCTACATCTTCTTTAAAAAAGATTATATCTCGTGCGATACTCTTTGGATTAATGCTCAGGAACTTAAGCGCCGCAGCGAAAATGCCTTCTGGTTGCCATTCATGCCTTTTCCCACCAGTCACTTCACGCCTCCTTCAGATGATTGGTGTTGAAAGAACTTTGCTTCCCCTCCTTAAGAAGCAATATGAATTATAAGCCAGGGACAATAAAAAGTCAATTGATTTTCTGAAATTTCTTGGTAGAATATAATCAGACATGTCTCCGTGGTGAAACGGATATCACAATAGTCTTCGGAACTGTTGTTGGAGGTTCGAATCCTCCCGGAGACACACAATCAAAATTATTTCATTTAACCAGAAATTTGCCAGCATTTCTGGTTTTTGTTATGATCAGAGTGTGGAGTATAGTTTAGATGGCAGAACGCCAGCCGTTTGTCTGGAAGCGCAGGCTCACACCCTGCTGCTCCACATAACATTAATCATTATGATATCAGAGCAACGCAATTTGTCGGATGGCGAACTTGAAAAAGAAAATCCTCAAGAATCCTCTCCAGAGGAAAATTTTATTAATGTGGCAAGAAAGGTTTTGGCAGGAGAGTTAACGGGCATTAATGTGGAGAAAGGCGATGGCAACCTGAGGCTTCTTAACGCAGACCGCCTGTTGATTTATCAGGGATATACTCCGGAACAGGAATGGATGAAAGGATTGATTTGCCGAGAGTTGCCGGATGGGTCTTTGGAAATTGTCGCTCCGTGTTTCCATAAATTTTATAATTTAGGCGAAAATCCCGGGACTGACCAGCGTTTTCACGATTTAGTCCGGCGGCCGGAAGCTAAGGTTCATTTTCCGGAAAAAATTGACGGTACCAATATCCGTTTTTATGTTGATGAGGCAGGAAAAATAAGAGCGGGCACAAGAGGCATGCTTGATGGCGGTAGGGATCCTGACGAAGAAGATGGGAAAGGAGCGGCTAATATTCATTTTGGACAAGAATCGCTTCGCATTGCCCAGGAGCGGTTCCCTGATCTTTTAGATAAAGATTTGCTTAAGAGATACACCCCCGTTTTTGAACTGATTCATCCTGAAAACAGGATTGTAACTGATTATGGAGACAGAGAAGATCTGGTGCTTTTGGCGGTTTTTGACAAACAAAATGGGTGCCGCGAATTAACAAGAGAAGAATTGTCGATTTTTGCCAAAGAACACGGTTTGCATTTGGTTGGAACTTACGCTGCTCCAAGCCCTGATTTTGACGAGGCGGTCGCAGGTTTAAGGCGACAATGGGAGGATACTGATAAGGAAGGAACAGTAGCAACTATTGAGGAAAACGGAGAAGTGGTATTCCGCCTGAAGATTAAATCGCGAACATATCTTGAACTGATGCGCGCTATGAAATTTTGCACTTTAAAACAGGCGTTAGGGTTGATTAATGAAACAGAAGCGAAATCTTGGGAGGAATTCAAACAAAGGGTTCATGAAAAATTTCCTACCGCTCCAGAGGAAATTCTAATGGGATATGAGATTCATTATCGCACAATGGAAGAATATAATGCCGGAATAGAGCGGCAAATAGATGCAATTGTTGCTGACTATAGAACATTCGTCGATCAGCATCCGCAAGCCGTTTCACAAAAAGATTTTGCTTTGATGATCAAAGATAGGCCCGACAAGGCGTTTTTCTTTTTGCTTCGCAGATTTGGACTGGAAAAACTGGAAGAAATGCGGCCAAGAATAATTGAGGAATTAAAAAAGGTGCAGCCAATCAAAGATTTCGCAGCCTCAAAAAACTAAGTTGTTATTAAAAATATTTTACCTAACTAGAAATGTTTTCAAATTTCTGGTTTTTTTTAATATCAAATAACACTAAGTTCTTGAAAAATTTGATAAAGCGAGGTATGATTAGTTTGATTGAGAATGAACGATCATTAGTTGAACAGCTTAATAGTTCTTCACATTCTTATATTCTATGGTACAATATAATTAATGAATAGAAAGATTTTAAAAAACAAAGCCATTGATTTACGACAAAAAGGCAAAACCTATGGGCAAATTTGCAATGTTTTAGGATGCAGAATACCAAAAAGCACTTTATCATGGTGGTTAAAAGATATAAATTTATCTGTGGCACAGAAGCAAAAAATTCGCAAAGAAAATTTAAAACACCTTAATAGAATTAGAAAAATTGTATTAGCAAAAAAGAAGTTTCTAAGGAAAAAATATTTTCAGGCAATCTTAGCAAAAAATAAAGGATTGAAATCAGTAGCAAAACAGCATGAGGTAGCTAAAATTATGTTGGCTATGCTTTATTGGTGCGAGGGTTGCAGATACGGAAAAGGAGCATTAATGTTTGGCAATTCTGACCCAGAAATGATAAAATTATTCTTAAGATTATTAAGACAAGTTTATTGCATAGACGAAAATAAGTTACGATGCACAGTTCAATGTAGATACGGACAAGACATTGTAGAATTACAGAGATTTTGGGCGAAGATTACTGATATATCTTCAGGTCAATTCTATCCGACAGTCATTGATGAACGCACCAAGAATAAACCTTTGAAGAAGAAAGATTATAAAGGAGTTTGTCGCATAAATTATTTTTCAGCAGATGTTTATCACGAATTAACGACAATTCCTAAGATATTTTACAATTTTTAGTTATTTAAACGGGCCGTTGGCTCAGTTGGTAGAGCGTCTCCGTGGCACGGAGAAGGTCGCCGGTTCGAATCCGGCACGGTCCATCGCCATAAAAAATTCTATTACTAATGTGATGATTTTTTAGTTGCATAGCCAGACTGTTTTTTATATACTAAATTTAAATAAGTTATTTTTAAACATATGTCAGAAACATTAAAATCACCAGAACAAAAAAAGGATCCTCTGTACGAAAAAGAAGGACGCTTTCACGGCGGAGTTGAGTTCGACCCCAAAGATCTTATAGGGATAGGAAGACACGATATAGAGGGGAAGCTAGTTGTAACAAGTCTTGTGGTAGACCAAGAGGGAAAATTAAAGATAAAAAAAGGCATATACGATAAATCAAAAGTGCCCGAAGGCGTTGATCCAGCCGAGTTTGATTATATGGATACAGAAGCAGAGTGTTATGATAATGATCCGGAGATTGAGATATTAGACATAGACATAGAAAAGATAAGAGAATTACTAAGAGAAACGGTGAAAGAATTAAGGGCAGATATAAGGCAGGCAGAAGAAGAGCAGGACGAAGAAGATGATGAATGGGAGTCTCATAAGATGGATGACCTAGTAATAGAACCTCTTATGCGCGACCTTGATGAGGTGCGAAAATTAAGAGTAAGATTGCGAGAACAGAAAGGATAATATATTACTAGGATTAATAATAGTTACTGTTCCAATTAATTTATGGGCCAGTTCAAATAGCAAGAGCAATTTCTGTTTGTAGCTGACGCCAAACCACTAATTCTTGAACGATTTGGTTCCAATGAATTTTCAAGTAGTCCACAAAATTCTTGTAAGTCACGATAGTCGTGGCTTTTTGTGTTATACACATCTATAAATTAAAGTTCTGTGGTAAAATATAAGCATAAAAGTAATTAAAATTATATGAATAAAACAACAGAACATTTTAGTGGTTCAAAAGATGAAATTTATCAAACAAAGCAAGAAGAGAGAGAGGGGTGTACCCAAAAAACAAAAAATATTTGGATGATTATGTTCTGGATATTAGTAATTATTTTGATAATTGCTACAAGTTTATATATTTTTAATTATCTGCAAATTGATCAAAAATTAAAAATTGCAAATCAAGAAATACAGAACTTACAACGAGAGATAGAGTTGATAAACAACTCAACAAATGAAGAAAATTTGCATTACTGGGATAATTATAAATTTGAACTAGAGGATATCACAAAACAAGAAGATTTTGTTATAGATCCAAAAACCCATAATTTACTAAATGATCCCTACAATACAACCATCTGGAAAGTCGATAAGAAAACTGGAGAAAAAGAGATCTTTATATCCAGTACGAAGGGTGCAGTTGGCAACGCTTTAATGAACATAGGATTACCAGGAAACGATTTTCATTCAGGAGAAATTTTAAAATTAAACGATAAAATCTATTTGCGGCCCTATACTGATGGCGTAGATTATCTAAGCTTACCTCTGTGGCAATTAAATTTAGCTACTAAGAAATTTAATAAATTATTGATAAGTGAATTTATGATAGGTTTTGGCGCAACAACTTGGTCTCCTGATGGGTCTAAAATTCTTAATACACAAGAAAAAGAGAATGATCAGATATTGAGGATATTGGATATTCAAAAAGATGATAGTCAAGTAATTGCCACAACCTCGGGAAACACATCTTTCAGAATTAGTAAGGGACTAGGACTTTCTAGTTATGGTGGCCCAGATTGGATTGATGATCATACTATAAAAGTGCGATATTATGATAACACAAAAGGCGATGGTTGTAGTTTTGAAAAACCGTGCATTGTTGAAGAAAAAATAATTTATCTGGATAACTGAAGTTTATAAAATTTTTGGGTTGTGTCAATTAACCAAAGCTTGACAATCATTCGTCCATTGCGAGGATTAGAAAAGATTTTTTAAATCAAGTTAAACTAGACAGCAAGAACAATTTCTGTTTGTAACTGACTCCAAGTTGCTAATTCTTGAATGATTTGATTCCAATGAATTTTTAGGTAGTCCACCACTTTATCCACTCAACTTACGTTTCGCGAGTTTCGCGGCGCAAGCACAAATTAAAAAATACCTTGAAATAGGTATTTTTATTTGAGAAAACTTGACAGTATTCTAGATTGTGCTATGCTATGGGCAGTGCTCGAAAAACCAGAGGAGGGAAAGATGTTTGAAGTAAACAAGATCGCGGAGAAAGTCAGGAAGGATCTTGAAGGCAAGAGCGATGTTGTCAAAAGAATGGTGTTGAAGCAATTATTGAAACTTATCGATATGCGTCAGCGATCCGATTACATGGAGGTAGTTATACATACTCTTCAAGTTCCTGATGGATTTACTAAGATTAGCGAAGGCGAGGCCTTGATATTAAAATGCGAAATGACGAATGTGGCTTGCAGTTTTTCGCTGATTAGTGATCAGGAGATCGAATCTCTGAACAGTGCCTTAAAGGACGAACTTGCTAAGTGCAGTCCTCAAGGAGCAGATTCTCTGGAAGAGTTGATGCGCGAGCGATTGGCAGACAAGTTAAGAAATTGCGAGGAAGATTCGCTTGATGGTACTCCTCAGGGAGTGATTCTTGCGGGTAATGCTAGTTTTAACGACGAGGAGTTTGTGCTTTCTCCAATTACTCCGATCTTATGGGATGAGCTTAGGAAGATTATTGTCGAATACTACGAAAGCCATGGTTTTGATGAGATCAAAGATGGAAAGTTGGGTGAGTCAATCTATGCCAGAAAGACGGGAGATGATCCCCGTCCGTTTAGCCAAACTTATTGTACTATTGGCGATGATATGATCATAGTGAGTCGCAAGAATTTCCGTTGCTAAAACGGAATCGCCCCGCCTAAAAGAAGCGGGGCTTTTTAATATTCTTATACATTCCGTAATCTAAAGTTTACAATTTATAGTTTAAAGTTTTCCTGCCTCTTGCTTTTTTTTTACTTTATGCTAACATTTGTTTTGTTCGCTTGATTCAATCTTAATAGGTCGAAATTTTTAATATTTTCTACAAACCTGAAACGTTTTCGTCTTAACAATCAAATACGCGTTCCGAGAGTCCAAGTGATTGATGAAACCGGCAAAGCACTAGGAGAAATTTCAATTTCCGAAGCCTTATCTTTGGCATATCAGAAAGGGCTGGATTTGGTTGAAGTCAATCCTTTGGTCAATCCTCCGGTAACGCGCATCATGGATTTCGGCAAGTTTATTTACAAGAAAACCAAGGCCGAGCGTAAGAATCGTTCAAGCCAGAAAAGCGGGGAGATTAAAGGCGTTCGTTTCGGCTATGCAACGGGGATTCACGATATGGAAATTAAAGCCAAAAAGATTGATGCTTTTCTTGAAAAGGGATACAAGGTTAAGATTGATATGATGGTTAGAGGAAGAGAAAGAAGCCATGGTGATGTTGTCAGAGAAAAACTCAATCAATTTATGAAGATGATTAGCGCAAATTACAAGGTTGAGCAAAGCCCTAAAACAAGTCCTTACGGCTTGAGTTTACTTATCAGTAAGAATTAAGATTATTATGAAAACAAGAAAATCAATCACTAAACGTTTTAAAATGACCAGGAGCGGAAAAATTCTTTATCGTTTTAACGAGCAGGATCATTTTCGCGCGCGCAAAACCGGCAATCAAAAACGCAAAAAAAGCAAACAAGGCGTTATTCCAAAAAGCCTGGCGCATCAAATTAAAATTGGCATTAATCAATAAATATTAACTATTATGGCACGAGTAAAACGTTCTGTGGCAAAGCGCCGCAGGAAAAAACGACTTCTCAAATTAACCAAGGGTTATAAATGGGGAAGAAAATCAAAATATCGCGCTGCAAAACAAGCGGTTTTTAAAGCATCGGCATATAGCTATCGGGATCGCAAAGTCAGGAAACGCGAATTCCGCAAATTGTGGCAAATCAGAATTAATGCTGGAGTAAGGCAGCACGGTTTGATTTATTCAAAATTCATCAATCTTTTGAAAAAACATAAAATTGAACTTGACCGCAAGATTTTATCAACCTTAGCGGAAAAACATCCCGTGGTTTTCGAAAAGATTGTGGCGAAAGTAAAGGCCCCGTAAAATTCTTAACGAATGATAATGAGTTTAGAATTTAGGGAGTCCCGTGAACTACAAAGTTATCTCAATAAACACACGGAATTCACGGGGTCCTCGTAAAACCAATGATTCGCTAAAGCTCACCAAGGTTTTACGGGAAATAAAGAATTAAGAATTATGAATTAGAATAAAGCTCGGGCTTTTGCCGGAGCTTTTTGGTTTAAATAAAAAAATGTCGGAGACTGAATCTCCGACATGTTAATCAGAAGAACTAAGTTTGGCTTAGTGTTTTTCTAGTCGCAGACCACCAAGAGAAAGGTTGGGAAAACGCGAGAAATCTTCAGGCACTCTTAAGTTCTTTAAATGGATTTTGTCGCCTTCTGATTCAAGATACATTTCAGGATGTTTCAAGAGAGATTCAGCTGAGAGGCATTGAGTGCATTGATTGGCAGCCCAGCGTCTGGGGCCTATGCCGATGATGACAAAAGTTCCATCGTTTTTCTTAATGTAACTTACAAGAAGATCGGGCCATGCTTTTTCATCAAGCTTTGCAAGTTTTGTAATTAGTCTCTGAAAATCTTTGACTGAAACCGCCATTGGTAGACCATGGAAAGGATATTTTTCTCCGATTTTAGCTTCGGGACCAAACCAATTTAAGAGCAAATCGATATCTGTTTTTTCGGTCATTTTTTCCTCCTGTTAGTTTTTTCTTGCCGAACATTAGTGAGGTCTAGAAAAACTTACATCCTGAGCGAAGTCGAAGGATTACAACTTTTTGTTTTTCTTGGGTGTCCAGATCGTTCCTTTTTCGCGATCAATGTAGCTTTCTTGAAGAGGATAACGGAGAGTGTGGTAAAGAATTAGGAACATGAGTTTTATCATAATGATTACAGCAAGAATGGAGCTAAAGAGAACATTTTTGCTATGTGATTTCATTCCTCCTCCTTGTTAGAGAACTAATCTTTATATATCATACTAAAAGCATGGTGTCAAGAAAAATGCGAATTATTAAATTAGAACCTTACAACTAAACAACGTTACAACTTCACAAATTAAATTTCCGTCATTGTCATTCTGAGGTCGCCTAAGGCGACCGAAGAATCTCACGCAAAGTGGAAATATAACGGGATCCTTCCTTCGCCTCTCGCCTCAGCGAAGCTGGGAAGGCGGGCCAGGATGACAAATGCAGAAAACAAAAAAACGAGATTTGTTTTTTTGAACATAATCTCGCACTGATTTTTAATCAATGATTTCGTGTTTTGGCTTGATGACCCTTTCTTTTTTAATAAATAGTTGAACAAAAATGCCAAACGCAATGATGCCTACTAGATCAATCAAAAAATCCCAGAAACTGCAATGCCGCATAGGCACGAAGAACTGGTGGATTTCGTCGAAGATCGCATAGACGGCTGAACCGACACCTGCCAAGGCATAAGAATCCCTGTTGGAGAATCCATAGCTGCGAAAAGCGCGCCAAATCAGACAGGCTAAGATAAAAAATTCTAAGCCATGGCCGAATTTTTTAACCAGAACATCAGTGGCGCCCGAAAGGCCGATATTGACTTGATTCATGCTCGAGAGCCAAAAAATAAGCCACATCCAAGCATAAACTGGCAGCCAATAACGAAATTGCCTTCTGAAATGAAAGGTTTCCTCGAGCGCTCCCAAGAAAAGTTTCAGATAATAAATTTTTGATTGTTTTTCAGGCATTAGACTTGTTTAATGAGTTTACGAATTTAACAAATCTTATGTCCTGCACCGAATAAGCAAAGCGAATTCTGGTGCACGGATCACATTATGTAATTATTTTAACTGAAAATTATGAAAAATTCCAGTCAAAGACATCCAGATCGACAGTTTTATTTTTAATCGCAACGCCTTCTTGTTTCAAGATGGCGATTTTCTTTTTTGTTCCTCCACGAAATCCGCCAACTTGGCCATTCGATCTGATAACGCGATGGCAAGGAACATTCTTATTATAATTCTGGTTTAAGGTATTACCAACTGCACGATAGGCCCTGGGCTTACCAATCATTTTAGCAATGTTTTGATAAGTACTGACTTTGCCTTTGGGGATTTGAGCGACAATGTCGAAGACTAGTTGTCGAAAATCGGTCATATTTGTTTTATTTTTTTCTGTCTACCAACGGACAAGAATTTTCAATTATCAATTTCCAATTTTTAATCAATTTGGCAATTAACTAATTTTTCGTCCAAAGGACGACCAGCCTCTGACTGGCAATTACCTGCCTGCCGGTAGGCAGGGAAATTAAATCATTAAGAAATTGATTAGAAATTAAAAATTAGAAATTTATTATTTTATGTTCCTTAAGAATATATTTGCTTTTTCTACCATCTCTTTTCCTCCTTGAAACGTGATTGTTTGGATTACTTCATCTTTAGACAACCAGCGATATTCGTCATGTTCTTTTGAAAGAGTGATTTGTTTGGTATCTGATTCTAGAAGATAAAAAGTAACTTGTTTAAAATGGAGGCCTTGTTCGGTGCGAAAATTATAGGCGATTTTTTCGCAAAAACCATTAATTAGTTTTAAATGTTCTTGCGTCAGTCCGGTTTCTTCTTCGGCCTCGCGCATCAATGTTTCTAGGTCGCTTTCGCCCTCATCAATATGGCCTTTGATTAAATCCCAATGTCCTTTCATGCCACTCCGAGCACCTTTTGGATAGTGAGTGATTAAGTATTCTTGGTAGCTGCTGGATTTATGAAAGATTACTGCGCCGACAG
>Ga0315276_10003261_pt1 | contig 14874 bp, 15 predicted proteins | sample YL17G05_0_MG_FD_204542 | JGI IMG/M metagenome (GOLD analysis project Ga0315276, IMG submission 204542) | Sediment microbial communities from Yellowstone Lake, YNP, Wyoming, USA - YL17G05_0 | ecosystem: Environmental > Aquatic > Freshwater > Lake > Sediment | place: USA: Wyoming | collected...
CAAGCCCGGTCACCCGAGGATGTCGTGAATTGCCAGCTTATTCTTTTTTCAAAGAGCTAAAATGTTACAAAATTTCATACATTCATGAACGATTTTCTTTTTACGATCTCCGAGGCCATCATTGCGAATAGGGGGGAGATATATAAGTATGTGGGTGATGAAGTCATTATTACCTGGCCCATGAAAGAAGGGCTTAAAGATCGACATTGTATACGCCTGTTTTTTGAAGCCGTGGACCGGGTGAAGCAAGAAAGGAACCTATTTGAGAAGGAATATGGGACGGTGCCGGAATTTAAGGGAGGGATGCATTGTGGAAAAGTCGTCTCCGGCGAATTGGGCGACACCAAGAAAGAAATTGCCTTCTTAGGCGACGTAATCAACACAACGGCGCGAATTGAAAAGGAATGCAACCTTCACCAGCGAGCCTTATTAATTTCGAGTGACCTTTTACAGAAAATAGACCTGGGGAATGAATATCGCCATGAAAAGATCGGAAATATCGACCTGCGGGGCAAGACGGAAAAGATTGAATTGTATGCCGTCGAGAGAAATTCTTAAGAATGGGGGGTTGGGTCAAGAGCAAATTATTATTGGCCAAAGAGACGGAGCGGATAAAAACAGGAGGAACTCATGATAAAGAAAATCGAGCATATTGGAGTCGCGGTCAAAGATATCACCCAGGCCATGCAATTATTCGGGGACGTTCTGGGGCTCCCCTTGACCAAATCTTATGAATCGGAGTCCACCAAGGTCAAATTGGCCTTCTTTAGCGTAGGGGATTCCACAATTGAATTGCTCCAACCGACAGATCCTGCCAGTGTGATGGGAAAGTTCCTGGAGCGAAAAGGGGAAGGGATTCATCACATCTGCCTGGGGGTAGAAAAAATTGGGGAAGCGCTGGATTATCTTGCTTCGCGGGGAGTGGAACTGATCGACAAAAAACCCCGGAAATCCCAAGACAACCGCCTCATCGCTTTCCTGAATCCCAAGAGTACCCATGGAGTCCTGATTGAATTAGAGGAAATAGACAAAGATTATGGGAAGCAAGAAAAGAAATGAGATTGCGGAAGACCTTTAGGAAATGTCTTCTTTTGCTGCCCCATCCATCATTTTATGAGCATTCTTCCCTTTTTTACCCATGGCATAATAAAAATAGAGAAAATTGGTGACCCCGGTGAGCGTTAAACAGGCAAACATAATTGGATAACTGGTCCTTTGAAGGATGAAGCCCATGATCATCGGGCCTAGACCCGCCCCCAAATCAGCCAGGGCCGTAAAAGTGGCCATGGCTGGACCCCGCGATAAACCCGCCGTCTCAATGACATGAATCGTTAACGAAGGATAAAGGAAGGCCCATCCCGTTCCCAATATACTAATGAGTCCATAATAGTCTAAACATCATTGGTTGGAGGACCTTTCGTTTTTAAAGCCTCGAACTGGACTCCGGCTTTCGCCGGAGAGACAAACATTAGAAAGGCACGGTTCTTTGTCGTCATTCCGGCGGAAGCCGGAATCCAGGATGATTTAAAAAAGATGAAATCCATGTCTAGACAATTATGGCCTCATTAGTAACAGCAACAAAAATAAAAACCGTGAGGGTATTGGCGAAGGGCATGATGGTTATGCCCATCACGATAAGGGCCAGGCAAGGCCGGATCACTTTCTCTCGCTCATAGATATCCAAGATCCTTCCGCCCAAAAGGCGGCCCAACATATGGGTAATGGCGAGGAAGATAAAGAACGTTCCGGGATTGGAAACCCCGTGCTTCAGGGCATAGAGAGGGAAAAAGGCACAGAGAGTTCCCCAGATGATGTTGAGCATGAACGCTATGATGGACGGTGGAAGCGCTTCACGGCTCAGAAAAGATTGGACCTTGAGGGATTCATTTTTCAACGGAATGATTTCCCGCTTTCTCAATTTCAGGGTCAGGTAGAAAGAGCATAACGATAGGCCGGCGCAGACCAGGAAAAGAACAGAGAAATTGAATCGATTGATCAGGAGCATTCCCAAATAGGGGCCCAAAGCAAAAGACAGATTATTCGATAAATAAAAGAGGCTAATGAGCCGACCCCGATGAGCTTCCGGGATGATATCGGCTAACAGGGTAAAAGAGGCGGTTGAAAAGAAGGCGAGTCCGATCCCCTGAAGGACTCTCACGATCAGAAGGGGCCAGAAAGGAGGTGCGATTAGATAGGTAAGGCAAGAGAGAGTATAGAGAAGGGCCCCGGCGGTCATGAAGTTTCTTTCGGGGATGGACAAGAGGGCTTTTCCCACAAAGGGGCGGAGGATCAACGAGGAAACGCTGAAAATGCCAACCAGAAAACCAATCTCCCCCTCCTTGGAACCGGATCGCAAAAGGTAGATCGGAATGGCTGGAATCAGAATGCAGAATACTGACGAGAAAACAAATTGAGCAAAGAAACTGAGGATGTAATCACGGCTTATCATCTTTGGCGTTGTCATATCTTGATTGTATAGGAATTTCCTTTCTGGTCCTTCCCCCCTCACCCCCGCCCTCTCCCCCGTTTGCGGGGGAGAGGGGAAGGGTGAGGGGGTTTAACTGGTAACCGGGCAGGCACGTCCTCAGAAACGAAGGTTCCTTACTTGCCAAACGTCACTTCGGTTCCCCGGAAGAGTCATACCCAGAGCTAGGGGCCGACTGAAGAAGTCAGACTAGAAAATAACATGATGGTCCAGCCGCGGCCTAAGAATGGCGGGTTGAGTGAAAACGACCTGCAGGAATTGGAAAAACTTTCAATTTTAACTTCATCGGAATTCCCATCGGGAAATTGTTATTATAATCATTAAAATTTTACCATACATGACAAAGCTCGACAAGCCCTGATTTCAGTCAGCCTCTTTATCAGGAAGCGGGATCGGGGTCAGGAAACGGTGCGCGCGTATTATTGAACGGGGAACATGAGCACTCGTTAGGCCAGGTGGGTGGTCTGGATGGTTATCGAAAAGTTGGATCTGAACCTATATGCCCTATTCGCTTTCTCTGTTTGGCGGATTCGAGAAGCTGGGACGTAGAGAAGGGCGAGTGCAGTAAGTGAGAAATAATGCCAGAGAAACGCCGATGGCGTCGAGAAAGACGTCCGTGATTGAAGCTTCTCGGTTGGGCATTCCAGACTGATGAAACTCATCCAAGACGCCTATCCCAATAGCTATGAATGCCGTTAGGGCATAGAAGAATCGGTAGTTTGATTTTCTATCCCAGCCGAAAGCCCGAAGGAGCAAAAAAGGTTAAGAAACCGTACAGGGGAACATGCAGAAGGCTGAAAGGATTCAAGACGCTGATTTGGGAGACGATGGGTGAATCGGCCCAGAAAAAGATACCGAAAATGTAAAGGACTGAAAATAGGGAAACGAAAGAATTCATCATTGCAGATTCAAAGCCCCCCCGGACGACAGATTTTCGTCCAGCCCCCTTCTTGGGTTCTTACGCCTAGAGTCCAATGGGACCCATTAGACGGGCGTAGGCTTAGAAATAGGTATTTAGGAGTAGCCCCTTGTGAACCTTCCTCTTAAGATGTCCCCGTCGATCATAGTATAAAACTTCACTTCCCGGCTGGTTATCATAGTTGAGCTCAAGGTTTTTTTCAGCGACTACCTCAATGAATGGAACGGTTATGGAATATCTTTCTGGCAAGATATTCCGATACAGCACCATACTATTTCCGCTTGTTAATCTTAGGGGAGGCGAAAGGGCATTTAGCATGGCCATCTCTGGTTTCGATAGACACTTCAAGATTCCCAGAATGAGGTTTTATGCGGGATTGTTCTTGCCCGCCTTCTTTTCTGTGGAATCAAGGATTCACATCCTGGCAATGTGGTGATTATATTTGAAGGCAAAAAATGAGTCAATTCCCTATGATTTCATAACATAATAATTTTATTAATTTTTATAGAATCTCCTTCATAACCCCCCCCCAAAAAATGGAAAATAATTGGGATTTTTTTCCAGATTTTTTCCCTCTTTGGGGAAGGTTTGCAGGGTCAGTGGTTGAACGGAGTCGACAATATGGTTACCCGCGAAATCCTAGAGGAGTCGGCCAGGGACCATAGGAACAGGGAAATCAAAAAGCGAGGCCTAAAATTTTTCAAAAAAGGGACCTCAGGGGATAATTTTTCCCTTATAGAAAATCCATTTCATAAATCTTCCAGAAGTTCAAGGTCAATTTGTTAGGTTGCTCATTTACGGCAGGATAACTCCAACGCCAAAGTATCAAAATTCCCCATTAGGGTCAATAGGGATATAGCGAGATCGTGTCAATATCCACACTTAATCAAGGTTTCGCTGTAAATAGGATATCCCTAGACTTATCGGTCAGTTTTGCAGCTCGATGTCCTCAAAGGGAGCGGTGAACCAGATCAGGGGCTGAATTTTGAAGGGGTCGCCTTTAATCCTAGGGCCGACCGCGGTCGGTGAGTTGAGGGATGTGAGGGGGGGTAACATCCTCTTTTCGTAGATCAGCTTCTGAACCTGGCCGATCAGGTCTTTTCTGATCTTGGGATCTATCGCCTTCTTGTATTGGTCCCAGATTGTCTGGACATCCGGATAATTGCCGTAGGAGCCGGCGCCCAAGAGGTATTGCAGGCGGCCGTTGATCGTGGGGTAGGACGCCGTTTCGACGAAAATTCCGCCCTTCATCTTCAGCGATCATCGGATCCCCGTTGTGAAATTTCACTCCCCGGCGGAGTTTGAATTCGTACGTCTTCGCATCCGGAGAAATGGTGTAGGACTCCGCGAGACAGGGAGCATAGTTTCCCGAAGGCATTGGTTTCACCAGGGCGTCGTGAAAAAGATAGAGGAGAATCTGCGAAGTCGTAGCCCCCATGTTGGTCCCCGGGTCCAGGTATTCAGCCGAAAGCCCCCAATGCATGGCTTGCTTGAACACCCCCTGCGGGGCGGCAAGTGCATTTGGGGAGAGGATCAGTAACATCAATCCGGAAATCATAACGGCCAACCGCATTTCCCCCGTTTTCATCGAGCCCCTCCTTAAATCGTTGTCAGGTCTAAAACCCGGAGTTCCCTAACTCAAAGGCGTACGGAATAGCGAAGAATGCTCGACAGGTCTTGATACCCATATTTCCCCCGGGCGTGGGCTTGAACCGTCAAACCTATATCTTTCCCAGATAGGCTCCCCTAAGAATGATTTCGATTTGTAGTATTGCCTACTGCACAGCATATGGCAAGATGAAAATTGCAGGAAGGAAGATTCATTTCGGCCAAAATCTGCCAGCCAAATTGGGAATTTGACCCTTGGATCTACAGATCTTCACCCGGAGGTAATTCCGGAGAGTAATCATTTGTCGATCGCCCGAGCGATGATGTGACGCAAAACCCCCGGGGCGTCATTTCGTGATCTTCTTGGCATGCGGAGTAAATCTCACAAATCCTCTTTCAAAGAAACTGCAAAAGTAAGGGACGTCCCCCATCTCACTACTAATCCAGAAAGACAGCCATCTCCTTGAAGTGAGCCGATATATTGTTTTAAACCCAGTCCGGGCAGGGGCGGTCGAGAGACCAGGAGACTGGCCATGGAGCAGTTACCGGGCGATGGTGGGCAGAAAGAGACCCCATCCCAGTCTAAGCACGGAATGGATACTCAAGCAATTCAGCGGGGACAGAGGGAAGGGCCAAAAGGAGTACCGAAAGTTTGTGCGAGAGGGGATCGGAAAGGGATCGATCTGGGCAGGGGTGAAGGGGCAGGTTTTCCTTGGAGGGGTTACTTTTGTGGAGGGGCTTATCGATCATCTTAGGAAACAAAAAGACATTCCGGAGATTCCGAAGAATCAGCGTTTCGTAAATCGGCCGGAACTGGGTAAGATATTCACCGAGGGGGTCCTCCGGGACAGGGGGCGGAGGGACCAGAGAGTGGAAGAGGCGGTGGAGCGTCATGGGTACACCCAGCGGGAGGTGGCGGATTTTCTCGGCCTGCACTTTACGTCAGTGAGTAGGATCATGAATCAGAGAAGCAAAGTGCAAAGAAAATAGGCCTGACCCTAATTGTGTTATTCTTTTTTCAAAGAGCTAAAGTGTTACCTGAATAGCGGCTAAGTTGTGAAATGTTCGGTATAAAAATACCGATCGCGGCGATCCGGTAAAATGGCCACTACGTTCTTCCCTTTCTCCATTTTGCGGGCCACCTGGAGGGCGACAAATACATTGGCCCCGGAGGACATGCCGCAGAACAACCCTTCCTCCCGGGTGAGACGGTGAGCCATTTCGACGGCGTCCTGGTTCTCAACCAGGTAAATTTCCGCGACGATCTTCCGCTTCTCGAGTTGGGTGATAATCCATCCGGTAACCCCCGGGATCCCGTACTTTTCCATGTACGGACGCAGTTGGGGTGCCATCTTCAAAAGAGAGGAACTGGCTGGTTCGACGGCGTAAATCTTTACTTCCGGGTTTACTTCCAGCAGGGCTTCACTCACCCCCAGGAGTGTTCCGCCGGTCCCCACCGCGCAGACAAAGGCATCGACTTTTCCATCGGTCTGCTCGATAATCTCCTTGCCAGTGGTTTCGCGGTGAGCGGCAATGTTGTCAGGATTCAACGCCTGTCTAGCCCACCATGTTTTGGGCTGATTCTTTTCCATATCGAGGCATCTGATTCTGGGGAGAAGCTCAACGACTCCCCCGTGAACGCTCTTTCCTTTCAGTTCCCTCTCGATCTCCTCTCCCGGATCGACTTCGATTACTTCCGCCCCGTAGGCGCGCATGATCTTGGTCCGTTCCTCCGTCGCCCATCCTTTCGGCATGCACATGATGGACTTGTATCCTTTGATCGCTGCAACAAAGGAAAGGGCAATGGCGGTATTCCCCGTTGAGGCCTCGACGACTGTTGAGCCTTCTTCCAGCTTCCCTCCCTTTTCCGCTTCGGAGATCATCCGCAGGGCAATCCGGTCTTTGATAGAGCCACTTGGGTTGAGAAACTCACATTTGGCCAGAATGCTGGCTGCAATTCCTTGCGACACTTGGTTAAGCCGAACCAAAGGTGTATTGCCGATAGCCTCCAGAATGCTGTTACAAATCTTCATTTTCTGACCCCTTCCCCTCCCTTTCCGCGGAAAAATCCACGGCCAAGTCTTTGATCAGTGGATAGCCCGGAGCGGGTTCGATGACCATCCCGTCCTCCACGGGTGTGCGGCAGCTTAAGCGGTTCTTTTCGTCAATTTTCATCTGGCACAAACCGCAAAGTTTGCGGTAACAAAAATAGCCGCTGAAAGACAGGCTCCCGTCCAGCTTTTCGTATATGTACTGTACAGCGCTCAAGACGGACATTTTTTCCGTCTTCACGACTTCATACTTCTGAAAGTGAGGCTGTTTATCTACCTCCGGGTCAAACCGGAAAATCTTCACTTTGATTTTATTTTCACTCATTCCTCATCTATCCTCCCTCCGGCCGGGTTATTCTTACCGGGCAGTAAGCAATACGAACATCTCCGCCTTCTTTCCAGGAAAGGCTGTGTTTTCTCCAAATGCGATCGTCTTGCTGAGGAAAGTCTTCCCGGTAGTGAGCCCCCCGGCTTTCCTCCCGGAACATTGCGCTACGGGCCGCGATTTCGCCCAGCTGCAACATGTCCAGGATATCCACGGCGTCCACCCATTCATTGTTGTAGCGCGAAGATGGATGTATCTTCATATCTTTCGCTTTCTTCTTGAGGTCCTGAATCTCTGCAATCGCTTCCCTAAGGCCATTTCCTGTCCTTAAGACCCCCACTTTGTCATACATGAGGTCCTGCAAAGCCCGCATGATCTCGATCGGCCGGGTATGCCCCTTTTTGCCGGCATCAAGCAGGTTACTGAGGCGTTCCTTCTCCTCTCCAATCTGTTCTCCCTCGGGTTCCAAATAGTGGTTGAATTTGGCATGAATGGCCGCATTCTCCCCCGCAATCTGACCGAAAACAGAACACTCGGGCAGAGCAGATCCGCCAATACGGTTGGCCCCGTGCATGTTTCCCGCAGCTTCACCCGCCGCATAGAGGCCGGGGAGCGAAGTCTCGCAAAATTCGTTGATCTGGATTCCTCCTAGGGTGAAGTGGAGGCCCGGGGCAATTTCCAGCCATTCTTCGGGCAGATTCATTCCCGCATCTTTAAAATCCTTGAACGAAGTGGGGTATTTTTCCAGCAGGTTTTCAACCGCGGAGACATCCATGTAAACCCCGCCATGAAGAGTGATAGCTCCGCTTTTGATTTCTTTGAAAATGGAGATCGAAGCCTTGTCCCGGGTCGCAAACTCCGCCTCAGGGTAATATTTGTGCATAAACCTCTCTTTGCGGCCGTTCAAGATCCGGGCTCCGAGGGGTACGGTGGTTCCCCGGGGAACCACAAGACCACGAAGGGTTTCAGGATAAACTAGGGTCGCCGGGAAAAAGAGGTGAAATTCCATGTCAATGAGCCTGGCGCCGGCTTCGTAAGCTAAAGAGTAGCCGTCTCCGCGGGCGTCTTCGGGCATACTGGTGATCTTGAAAAGGCGCCCGGCCCCGCCCGTAGCGATCACGACGGATTTGGCTGAAATCTTGAGAAAGGACCCATCATGGATGTGCAGGCCAACCGCTCCGACAATCCGCCCTTCCTTGGTGAGAAGTTTTGTGATTTTTCGTTCGAGAACACGAATATTGCTTCTTTTCTGGATCTCCCTGACCAAGGCCCGCTGGATAAAAAGCCCCGTGCGGTGATCGGAAAAGCAACCGCGGGGGTAGGACATTCCGGGCAACCTGCGGGCATCGAATTTATCGCCAATTTTATCCCATCGGACCCCCATTTTTTCTAACTGCAGAACCGTCTTTCGCCCCTGGCGGACGAAAATTTCCATCAAATTCTGGTCACCCAGAAGGGCTCCTTCTTTTACCAGATCCTGGAAATAGATATCCGGGGAATCCTCCGGGTGCACGCCCAATTCCCCCATGACGGCATTGTAGGTAATCATGCCGACAATCGTTGTTCCCGATTTGCCCAAAGGGTATTTATTAATCAGAGTGACATCACCGCCGTGCGCGCTGGCCGTGATAGCGGCCCAGCAGCCCGCGGCACCGCCTCCGATAACCAAAACATCCGTCTTGATTTCCTGCATGTTTTTCATCTTACTTTTTCCTGAAGAGTTCGCCTTGATTGGCGAGCCGGCTTTTTCTTCATGATATTACTCGACGCCGGAACAATCCTAACCGGCTGCGAAAGATAGGAAGCTATATCCCATAAACTGGGATGGCTCTAATCATTTCTTTATCCGGCTTCGAGTCGGATTGGGTCGATGAACCCAATAGAGGCGACCCTAGTTGCCGAATAAATAATCATGGGCCGAGAGGGCATAGACCTTGGCCACAGTATGAATCTGCTCGATTTCGATATGTTCGTCCGGCTTGTGCCCGGACCAGTTCCCCGGCCCGAAATGAATCCCCATGATTCCGGCATTGCGGAGGAAATACTCGTCACTGGTCATTTCGTGGCCTACGACCCTGGCTTTTTGTCCGGTTACTTTCTCAAAGTTACGGGAGACAATGGCAATGATTGGATGATCCGCTGGGGTTTCCGACGGTCCCCGGCGGAAGATATCTTCGACTATGAATTTGGCGTCGGGATCTTCCTTCTCAATTTCTGCAACGGCTTTTCGAACGGTCTGGAACATCTCATCTGTGTCCATCCCCGGGAGAAGGCGCACATCGAACGTCGCCGTGCAACGATCGGGCACAGCATTGATGAGCTGATTTTCTTTGGTCTGGATGGTCGTCCCTACGGTAATCCCTGGACCCATTCCATGAAACAGCGGATGCTCTTTATATTCTAATTTCATGTTGGCTAGCTTCAAGAGAACCTTGGCCATCTTTTCAACGGCATTGATGGATTTCTTCTCTGCTGTCTTCAGCTGGCAATGAGCAGGAATACCGATACTGGTGATGCGGACCCATAGCAGCCCGGAATCGGCGCGCATGATATCCCCCAGACGATATGTCTCGCCGTAAAGAGCAGCATTGGCCTTCACGTATCCATTTTTAATTACAAATCCGATCCCGTTCGGCCCAGCCACCTCTTCGTCTACGCAGAAAGCCAACACCAGGTCTCCTTTGGGCCTCTGCCCTCTTTTGATAATCGCCTCAGCGGTCTTGATAAAGGCGGAAATGCCCGCTCGCATGTCCTTGGAAGCCCGTCCCCAAACCTTGCCGTCTTTGATAATGCCCCCGTAAGGATCTACCGTCCACTGATCCCGCACCCCCGGGGATTCGCTGTCGATGTGTCCGTAAAACAGGAGAGACGGCCCCCCTCCGGTTCCTTTGAAACGGGCGACCACATTTGGACGGTCCTTCTCTGATTCGACAAGCTGAACCTCATACAGGCCGATCTTCTTCAAGTATTCGGCGATGAAGAGAGCGACATTTTTCTCTTTTCCCACTGGGCTGGGAATGCGCACCAGCTCTTGGCAAAGATTGACCGTTCCATCGAGATCCAGAAACCTCAGTATATCTTCCATCCGTTCCCCCTTTAAGTTGTATTTGCAACAAAATTAAAATACTTTTCCCTAAAAGTCAACACTTTCTTAATTCAGCTTTCTTAATTCAGGCGATAGGTAAACCATAGCTTTTACCAATGAACCCCTGAAAGGTTTGAAAGTGACCTCACGATCATTTTTTTAATCTTTTTCCTCCTTTTAATCATCCTTTGTCCTGCAACCTTCTTTGAAAAAAATGGATTATCTCAAAAAATAGAAGAGAGGGCGAATTAATTATACTTGACATCCAATTTGAAGAGTAGTATTTCTATTACACTTTTGAAACAGTCATTTTTTTCGTTTTTTCATTGATCGAAAATCCTGAGGGTGTTCTCAAGAGAAATCTTGGGTTGATAGAGTTTGAAATAGTTATTTGTCCGATTTCAATTTCTTCCAGGAGGTATCTTATGGAAAGGACGAAAAAGAAATGTATTCTCAAAATTTCTTTGGCTGTTTTCCTTTTGTTTACATTCTTCGTTTCCTACCCTGCGCAAGCGCAAACCTATCCAGACAAGCCGATCGAATTCATTGTCTTATTTGCAGCCGGTGGTTCGACGGACATATCCGTCAGAACCATCTGCGAAATTGCCTCCAAGGAACTCGGCCAGCCCTTCGTGGTTTTGAACAAACCCGGAGGAGGGGGTTCTATCGCCATTGGCGTTCTGGCCAAAGCAACGCCGGATGGCTATACAGTAGGGAGTCTTTCCTCGGGGGCAATGGAAATCCAGCCTCAACTGATTAAAGTTCCGTATGATCCAATCAAGGATATTGTCCCTATTATGCAATATGGAGAATATCCTCAAGGATTAGCGGTTAAGGCAGATGCTCCTTTCAATACCTTTAAAGACCTAGTAGAGTTCGCTCGAAAAAACCCCGGCAAAGTCACCTATGGCACCACAGGTGTAGGGGGAACTCAGCACATTATGATGGAAAGAATTGCCACTGCCGCTGGGATCAAGTGGTCTCATGTCCCCTTTAAAGGCGGAACTCCGGCCATCACGGCTCTTCTTGGAGGGCATATCACGGCGACCACGGTTGCAGAATTTGTTCCCCAGGTGAAGGCGGGGGCGGCAAAACTCTTGGCTGTTTTTGGAACTAAGAGGCTATCGGACTTCCCCAATGTGCCTACCTTGATGGACATGGGGTACAATATCTACATGGTCAATTACTTAGCGATTGGCGCCCCGGCTGGAACTCCCAAGGATCGTTTGGATAAGCTGGGCAATGCTTTCAAGAATGCCATGTCCAATCCAGCTTTTGTCGAAATGATGAAAAAATGGTCCATTGAAATCATTTACAAGCCGGGAAACGAAATAGCCAAGATTATTCAGGAAGGGTACAAGGTTCACGGAGAAATTATCAAACAGCTAGGGCTGAAAGAATAAATAGTGAAGTGAGAACCGCAAGGCAAGAAGGGGAATCCCTTCTTGCCCTTTTTATTTGAGACCATACGATAGATACATGAAAAACCGAGATTTTATAAGTAGCATGGTTTTCATCGCTCTGGGAATCATTTTTTGTACCGGAGGGCTGAAATATAAGCTAACTCACTTCGGGAGCCCCGGGGCTGGTTTCTTTCCTTTCCTTTTCGGCTCTGTTCTAATCGTTCTGTCCATTGGTTTGTTGGCTGTTTCTTTCATCGGCTCAAAAAAGCCTCCGGAAAGATTTTTTCCGCAAAAAAACAACCTAAGTAAAATTCTCCTGGCTGTCGGGGCATTATTGGTTTACATTCTCGTTTTGCCTTACACCGGTTTTTCGCTCATTACTTTCCTCTTCATCGTGTTCATGCTCCGCTTCATTGAACCCACCAATTGGACTCCCACCCTTCTGGCTGCTTTTTTAACTACAGCCATATCTTTTGTGCTCTTCGAACTCTGGTTGGGTGTGCAACTTCCGAGAGGATTCTGGCGGATATAAAGGGCCAAGATGTGGATTTCTTAAACCATCTCTACATGGCTTTCGCAGTTTCCTTGGAACCCGCAAACCTCCTGTTCTGCTTTGCTGGGGTTTTTTTGGGGACGCTAGTGGGGGTCTTGCCGGGTATTGGGCCAACAGCGGTCATTTCCCTCCTTTTGCCGATCACGTTCAATATGTCCGCAGTTCAGTCTATCATTATGCTGGCTGGAATTTACTACGGCGCCTATTACGGCGGCTCAACTACTTCTATCCTTGTAAATATTCCTGGGGAGGCCGCTTCGGTTATTACATGCCTGGACGGCTACCAGATGGCCCGCAAGGGAAGAGCAGGGCCGGCCTTGGGAATATCTGCTTTCGGATCATTTATTGGCGGGACTTTTGCTGTTCTGATGCTTATGTGGTTTGCCCCTCCCTTGGCAAAAATGGCGCTGAAGTTTGGACCGCCCGAGAATGCCGCACTCATGTTCTTCGGACTGACGATGGCCACATATCTTAGCAGTGGGTCAATTCTAAAATCCCTTATAATGATGACCCTCGGTTTGCTTCTCGGAACGATCGGTAAGGATTCCGTAAGCGGAAACATGCGATTCACGATGGACATCTTGGAACTGGGGGAAGGCCTAAGCATCGTACCGGTCGTGATGGGGCTTTTTGGAATATCTGAAGTGCTGATCAATCTGGAAACTTCTCTTGCTCAAGGGGATGTTTTCAAGACTAAATTCAAAAATCTGTTCCCGACGAAAACCGATTGGAAGGAAAGCGCTGGCCCTATAACACGGGGTTCTATTCTTGGTTTCTTCCTGGGCCTTCTTCCCGGAGGCGGAGGGATCATCGCTTCCTTTCTCTCCTATGCTTTGGAGAAAAAGATTTCCAAAAAGCCCTATGAATTCGGCAAAGGAGCGATTGCCGGCGTTGCAGGTCCGGAGACGGCCAACAATGCTGGGGCCGGAGGGACTTTTATTCCTTTGCTGACTCTCGGAATTCCATGCAACGTGGTTTTGGCCATGCTGATGGGAGCGCTCATGATCCATGGAGTAACTCCCGGACCGCTTCTTCTAAAAGACCATCCACAACTTTTTTGGGGTGTAGTCGGCAGCATGTATTTGGGGAACATAATGCTTTTGGTTCTTAACCTGCCGCTCATTGGCCTTTGGGTACAGATCTTGAGGGTCCCTTATCGTTATCTCTTCCCGCTGATCTTTCTCTTCTGCCTTATTGGGGCTTTTAGTTTGAATAACAACATTTTTGATATGCTCATAATGATCTTCTTCGGAATTGTGGGCTACTTGCTGAAAAAAATTCGCTTCAGCGCGGCCCCTCTGATCCTCGCTCTTGTTTTAGGCCCGATGCTTGAAGAGGCGATGCATCAGTCCCTGGTCCTTTCAGGCGGAAGTTTTCTCATTTTTTTGTCTCGCCCGATATCCATGATTCTCATCCTTCTATCTTTCACTCTCCTCATTTCCTCGTTTGTGTTACCGCTTATAAAAAAGAAACAACCCGGCGAGCTTCAGGATTTGCAAGGGAGTGATCCATGAAATTCCAACTCCACATCGACTCTTTTTTTTCCACTTCCGACTTCCGGGTCGGACCAAGAAAAGCCAATTAAATTCGATCAGATGTATGCCAATAATAGGCATTTCGAAGGCTTAAAACGCCATTTTCAGCCCCCAAATCAGGCCTAAAGGTAATGCCTGTTAGCTCGGGGCATTTTACTTTCCCTTAAAACCATATTTTCGGCAGTGAAATTGAGGTTCTAAGGCAAAAATAAGCATATTTTTCTCATTGTTATCCTTCAAAATCAAATAGTTACCTTGGTCCGACCCTAAAATACAAAGGAGGTAGAATGATGTTCAAACGAGTCGACCACGTGGAAATTGTGCCCAGGCATCCAGAAAAGACCATTGACTTCTATGTCAACATTTTGGGTTTTAGAATTAAGAGCCGGATTGAAGTGAAAATGCCGCCCATGAAAGAGGTCATTTATCTTCAACTGGGCGATACAGTCATTGAGATTATTTCCGCAGATAATCCCAAGCCAAAATCCGAAGCTCCCTGGGAGGTCGGATACCGAGGCATTGCCCTTGAGGTGGAGAATATGGTCAAGGCCGTGGATTACCTGAAGGGCAAAGGAATAGCCATCGCCCGGCAGCCGGTAGACTTGGGCGATTCATTCCGTGGAGAGATAAGAGATCCCGATGGGCTCATTATTGAGCTCAGACAGTGGAAATAGTTGAGCCTTGATATTCAACGAACCCTGGGATCGAGAGGATGCCGGCAGAGACGACGGATGTAGGTTCTGAGACAACTTCCGCCAATTTCTCGAGATCTGCACGGGTATCAAAGGTGATGATCTCGTAAAAAGTCCGTAAATTCGTTTTTCTGTCATTCCCGTGGAAACGGGAATCCAGTCTTTTCAATAGGTTTCGTGGGGCCTGGATTCCCGCCTACGCGGGAATGACGACTTTT
>Ga0315276_10003262_pt1 | contig 14873 bp, 19 predicted proteins | sample YL17G05_0_MG_FD_204542 | JGI IMG/M metagenome (GOLD analysis project Ga0315276, IMG submission 204542) | Sediment microbial communities from Yellowstone Lake, YNP, Wyoming, USA - YL17G05_0 | ecosystem: Environmental > Aquatic > Freshwater > Lake > Sediment | place: USA: Wyoming | collected...
GCAGCCGGAGAGGCCGCGAGACCAGCCGTTCCTGATGCCCGTCGAGGACGTGTTCGGCATCAAGGGACGCGGCACAGTCGTGACCGGCCGGGTCGAGCGCGGAGTCGTCAAGGTCGGCGAGGAGATCGAGATTGTCGGCCTCACCGAAACCCGCAAGACGGTCGTGACCGGCGTGGAGATGTTCCGCAAGACTCTGGACTACGGCGAGCCCGGCGACAACGTGGGCTTGCTCCTCCGGGGCATCGAGCGCGACGACGTACAGCGGGGACAGGTGATCGTTGTACCGGGCAGCATCAAGCCTCACACCTACTTTGACGGGCGCGTATACGTCCTCTCGAAGGAGGAGGGCGGCCGTCACACGCCTTTCTTCGCCGGCTACCGGCCTCAGTTCTACCTCCGCACGACGGATGTCACCGGCGCCGCCGAGCTTCCGGAAGGGGTGGAGATGGTGATGCCCGGCGACAGCGTCGACCTGAAGATCCGGCTGATTGACCCGGTCGCCCTGGAAGAGGGACTACGCTTCGCCATCCGCGAGGGCGGGCGAACCGTGGGCGCCGGCGTTGTCACCAAGGTAATCGAGTAAGAGCACCGGAGTGAATGGGTCAGGTTGGTGAAAGGTAAGAACAACTAATGGCCAAGAAGGAAGATAGAGCGATCATCCACCTGGCCTGTAGCGAGTGCCGAGAGCGGAACTATACGACGGTCAAGAACCGCAGGAATGACGCGGACCGCCTAGAACTGCGCAAGTATTGCCCCCGCTGCCGTGCCCATCGCCCCCACCGGGAGGTCAAGTAGGATCTGCATGCTAGCGACACCCTTGAAACGAAGGGCCTGACGCGCGGAGGGAGTTGAATCTATGAGTCGCGCCATGAGGCGCCATCCCCTGAGTAGTAAGCCATCGAAGCGGCCGGCTCCGATAAGGGCGCCGCGACCGGCGAAGGGACCACCCTCTCCACGCGCCAGCAGGGGCTGGCGTGGCCTGCTCATGCCGCGTTGGGTTCAGGATATTGCCGGTGAACTTAGGAAGGTAACGTGGCCCACCCGTCACGAGACGATGAACCTGACTATAGTCGTCTTGGTGGTGGCGGTGGCGATCGGGTTGATACTGGGCGGCATTGACATGCTCTTCAACTGGGCTATCTCTAGCACCCTGCTGCGCTAGGGGATCGAGGGGAGAAGGTGGCAAGAAAGAAAAAGGCGGCAGTCGCGACAGAGGAGCCGGAGGCGTCGGTCCAAGCGAAGGCCCGGGCTACCGAGGAACCCGCCGATATCTCAGTGGAGGGACGGTCCTGGTACGTCATCCACACTTACTCCGGCTACGAGAACAAGGTGAGGACCAACCTGGAGCACCGCATCGAATCGATGGATGCGCGGGACCTCATCTTCCAGGTGATCGTGCCGACTGAGGATGAGATCGAGATCAAAGACGGCCAACGCCGCACCGTTGAGAAGAAGGTCTTCCCCGGCTACGTCCTGGTGCAGATGATTGAGCTGCGGGAGGACGACCCGCAGGCCAGCCGAGCCTGGTTCGTGGTTCGTAACACGCCGGGAGTTACGGGGTTCGTGGGTTCGGGCACCCGGCCCACCTCCCTAGACGTCGCGGATGTCAAGAAGATCCTCCGCCAGATGCGGTCCGAGGAACCCCGAGTCAAGGTGGGGTTCACAGTCGGACAGAGCGTGCGGGTCATCGATGGTCCTTTCATGGACTTTGCCGGTCAGGTTGACGAGATAAACCTGGAGAAGGGCAGGGTGCGAGTCCTTGTCTCCTTCTTCGGTAGAGAGACACCAGTGGAACTCGATTTCCTTCAGGTAGAGAGGCTGTAGCTTGGCCAAGAAGATACGCGCAATCATCAAGCTCCAAATCGAAGCCGGCAAGGCTAACCCGGCGCCGCCCGTGGGCCCTGCCCTGGGTCAGCACGGCGCCAACATAATGGCCTTTTGCAAGGACTACAACGAGCGCACAAGCTCGCAGGCGGGCACGATCGTACCGGTGGAGGTAACCGTCTACGAGGACCGCTCCTTCACCTACGTCCTGAAGACGTCGCCCGTCTCCGACCTCCTGAAAAAGGCCATCACAATCGAAAAAGGAAGTGCCTCGCAGAAACGCGAGAAGGTAGGGCAGATCTCTCCCGCCAAGGTCCGAGAAATCGCCGAGAGCAAGATGAGAGATCTCAATACCTCGGATGTGGAGGCGGCAGTGAAGATGGTCGAGGGGACCGCACGGAGCATGGGGATTGAGGTGCGGGAACCGGTCGCAAACGGGGACGATACGAAGGATGAGTAAACCAGGAAAGAACTACCAGCAGGCAGTCGGCTTGGTGGACCGCCAGCAGACATACCAACCGATCGATGCCATTCAACTCGCTAAGAAGGCCGCCTACGCCAAGTTCGACGAGACCGTTGAGGTGCACATGCGAACGGGGCTGGACTCGCGCCACGCCGAGCAGCAGCTACGCGGCTCCGTCCTGCTGCCGCACGGCCTGGGCAAGACGGTGCGAGTGCTCGTGTTCGCCGAGGGCGAGGGCGCCAAGCAGGCGCAGGACGCGGGAGCTGATTTCGTCGGCGGCGACGATTTGATCAAGAAGGTCGAGGGTGGCTGGACGGACTTCGACGTAGCGCTGGCGCAGAGAGAGCTTATGGGCAAGGTGGGCAAGCTGGGACGCGTCCTCGGCCCCCGTGGTCTGATGCCCAACCCGCGCTCCGGCACGGTGCTGGAAGAGCAAGACATGGGCAAGGGTGTGCGTGATGCCCGTCAAGGTCGGGTAGAGTTCCGCCTCGACCGCAGCGCGCTCATCCACGTGCCCATCGGCAAGATAGGCTTTGAGGAAGAGAAGCTCTTGGAGAACCTGGCGGCAATGGTAGAGGCGATAGTGAAGGCAAAGCCCAGCGGGGCAAAGGGACAGTTCATCAAGAGCATAACCCTGACAACCACGATGGGGCCGGGAATCAAGCTGGATCTGGCCCCCACGTTGAGCCTTACGACTAACTAGGGGCCACCGGCCGGAGCGGCCTGTAGCCCCCGTCATTGGAAAACATACGGTGCCGCAGACAGCGGGTCCCCGAAAATTGGGGTTAATAGAAATACCCGCCGAGGCAAGGGAGAAGTTGGTGACGGGCTCCCGTCTTGAGTCCCCACCTTCCCTGAGGGCCCTTGTCTGTGGTGGCGAGGGCCTTTCTGTTACTGGAAGGGGAGAGAGATGCCAACAGCGAAAAAGATGCAGATCGTGGAGGAGCTCACGGAGGAGATCACGCGGAGTTCCATCATAATCGGGGCCGAATACAAGGGCCTTCGGGTGACCGAGATGGGAACGCTGCGCCGCCAGCTCGGCGCGAAAGGGGTGCAGGTCCGCGTCACCAAGAACACCCTGCTCCGGCTGGCCGCTGCCGCGGCAGGTAAGCCGGAGGTCGGCGAGCTCGGCGAGGGCCCTACGGCGATCATCTTCAGTTACGGCGACGCGGCGGAGACGGCCAAGCTAGTACGAGAGTACGCGCAATCAGCCAAGAACGCGTTCGCCCCCCGGCGCGCTTTCATGGAGGGTCAACTGCTCTCGGCGCGCGACCTAGCCGACATAGCGACGCTGCCACCGCGGCCAATAATGATGGGGCGGCTAGCCGGGAACATTCAGGCGCCGGTTTACCGTTTGGCCCAGCTATTGGCATCGACATTCGTCCATCCAACCGGCCAGCTCTTGAACTCGAGCTTGTTTCAACTGGCCGGCCTGTTGGATGCCCGGGCGAAGCAGTTGGAGAAGGCATAGCCTTTTCTCCGCGCTGCTCAGCCACAGCTTCATTGTGCGATGTTCTCAGTTCTCAAATAGAGGAGGAACAACAAAGTGGCAACCAAGGCAACAAAGTCGACAGAGAAAGAAGGAGCAAGCGGCCGCGTAGATCAGGCTTTCGATCTGATCAAGGAGATGACGATCCTTGAGATCCGCGACCTGAACAAGCGCATCGAGGAGGAGTTCGGAGTTAGCGCCGCTCCCATGGCCTTCGCCGCTCCCGTGGCCGTCGCCGCCGCGCCTGGCGCCGAGGCGGCTGCCCCCGCCGAGGAGGTGGAGGAGAAGACCGAGTGGGCGGTCGTCCTCAAGGACATGGGCGCCAACAAGATCAACGTCATCAAGGCCGTGCGCGAGGTTACCACTCTGGGCCTGAAAGAGGCGAAGGACTTGGTGGAGAGCGCGCCTACCAACGTGAAGGAAGGCATCTCCAAGGAGGACGCAGAGGCCGCGGTGACCAAGCTGCGCGACGCCGGCGCCACCGTCGAACTCGCCTAGTTGAGGCTGGACATCCCAATCTCATAATGATCAGCCCTTGCCTTACTGGTCAAAGGCGCCAAAAACTGTTATAGTGCCGCTTGCATGAAGTGTTACGCCTGCGACAAGGATGCGGTTCACGAGTGCAGGCGCTGCGGTAGGCTGTACTGTAGCGATCATGGCGACGAACTCTGCGCCGAATGTCTGCAGCCCGCCAGCGCCCTGCCTTCCTATCTGCTCTACCGGGGGTCGCTTCTGGCGCTTCTGGTGGGAACAGCCGTTGCTCTCTGGCTCCTGCTGAAGCCGCCGGAGGAGGCAAGCCAGTCGCCGCCCAGCATCATCGCGCCGACAGCGGCGGCGACCCCGGCAACGCGGACGCCGTTGCTGACCCCCACCACCATCACGCCGCGAGCGGGCACACCGGCGGGCACGCCGGCAGGCACTCCGGCCGGTACACCGGAAGGCACACCGGCCGCGACACCGCGCGCAACTACTACTCCCGGTGCTACCGAGTACACCGTGGGAGAAGGTGATTCTCTATTCAGCATCGCCGAGCAATTTCTCCCTCCCGGAGAGGATCTGGCGGATTTCGCTAGACGGATAGCGGAGCGAAACGATCTCAGTCCCGAAGATCCTCTGCTCCAACCCGGGCAGACGCTGATCATACCCCAATAAGGACGAGCGCGGTCTTGGATGAGAGGCGATCCGCGGCCAGGTCGGCGATCATCAGGGATGCCGCTATCTACACTCCCCTGTTTCTCGTCATCGGCGCCGGCTGGGTTGCCACTCTGATCGATATCCTCATCGACAATCGCGATCAGATCCCCTTCCTCATCGTCCTCAGCCTGCTGGCGCTTCTCACCGGATACCAGAGCATCCAAGCCCTGCGCGACCTTCTCGCAGAGCCCAAAGCAACGACCGGCGAGATCCTTCGTATGTGGGGTCGCGGCGGTCTGCAGATCATGCCGGGGCACTATATTTATGTCAATAAGAACGTGTTCAAGATCCCTCACGTCCTCTATGACAAGCTGGAGAGGGGCGATACCGTCTCCATCACCTACTACCCCCATACGAACACGATGGTGACGTTGCACAAGGAGAGCGGGAAACCCACCACCGCCCGCTGATCCGCCGAGCAGCGGAGAAAGGCATCTGTGTCAACAAGCGAGAAGGCTGCCTTAGAGTACTACACACTGATCCGAGACCTCCCAGCCGCCGAGCGGCCACGGGAGCGGCTGCGCGATTACGGCCCCCAGGCCCTCTCCAATGGGGAGTTGCTGGCTATCATCTTGAGGACGGGGGCGAGCAAAGAGAGTGTGCTGGAGATGGCGTCGCGCCTTCTCTCGCACCACCAGGGGCTGGCGGGGCTGGCGCGCGCGAGTTTCGCCGAGCTCTGCAACGAACGGGGGGTTGGCGATGCTAAGGCCGCTCAGTTGAAGGCAGCGCTGGAGTTGGGGAAGCGCCTCTCGGCGACACAACCCGACGCCAAAGCGGTCGTGCGGTCTCCCGCCGACGCCGCCAATCTGCTCTCCCCGGAAATGAGCCTCCTGGAGCAGGAACATCTGCGCGTCGTGCTGCTAAACACGCGTAACGAGGTGATGGGAATCCCTGAGGTCTACAAAGGCAGTGTCAACGCCTCTTTGGTGCGGACGGGCGAGATCTTCCGTGAGGCGATCCGCCGCAACTGTCCGGCACTGATAGTGGTGCACAATCATCCTTCGGGTGACCCAACTCCGTCGTCCGACGATGTCGCGATGACCCGCCAAATGGTGGAGGCGGGCCGTCTTCTCGATATCGAGGTGCTGGACCACCTCATTATCGGCCACGGGCGCTACCTCAGTCTGAAGGAGCAGGGATTGGGGTTCAGCGGTTAGGAGGGGGAGAGAGGAAGACAAAAGAGGTATAGGAGACTACCCCAATTGACAGCTATGACCGGGCCGTCGATAATTCAAGAGGCTGGTTGTTTCACCAGCCTGTGCAAGGAGGTGTACGGTTGAAGAAGACATTAGCGTTTCTCTTGGTCGCGTTGACTCTGGTTGCCGGAGCGGCGTTTGTCGCCTGTGGCGGTGGGGACGACAAGAAAGAGAATGGGGACAAAACAACACCGGTAGCCGAGGAGACCAAAGAGACAGACGGGGAAGACACTCCCGCGGCTAAGGAGACACCCGCCGTCAAAGAGACAAAAGAGGCTGATGGTGGGGATAGCGGGGGCTCGCTAGCGAGCGTGCCTATCTACCCGGGAGCCGATGAAGTCATGACCGGCGAATGGTCAGGAGATGAGGCGCTCATACCAGCGATTGGAAACGGCGAGAACCCCGCTGATTTTGAGAAGGTCAAGTACGGCATTTACGAGACCGACGACTCTCCGGACAAGGTCTTCGAGTGGTACAAAGACAAGATGAGCGGGTGGAAAGAAGAGTGGGTATTCGCCACCTCCGGTGAGCAGGGTGCCGGGGGCATCGGCGTCTGGAGCAAAGACGACGGCAAGACCGCTGCCTGGATCATGGTCGGCGAGGACAGTGGCAAGACCAGTCTGACGGTCATGACCGGTTCCCAGTAGCGGGAACCCTCGGCCAATTCCCTTCGGCAAAACCGAGAGGGGTATCCTTACTGGATGCCCCTCTCTTTCATGTAGACGATGGCCTCTGCCTGGACAATCCGATAGACCTCGGCGAGAGGCATATCCTTCTCTCGCGCCAAGCGGCGGCAGTCTTCGTATTCCGGAGAGACCTGTACCGGCTCCTGGTTCCAGCGCTTGATCTTAACCGTTGCCTTTCCCAGGCTGGAAGGGAAAGTGACCACTTCCCGATCCGCCTCGTGCCGGCGCACCTGCGTCACGCGCACCCCCAGCGTCGAGCTCTCTCGCAGCAGCACGCCGACAATCGCGTCCTCTTTCTCCATCGCACAGAGAACAGACAGCTTGGTCGCCGGTCGGTTCTTCTTCATCTGAATCGGTGTGAACCAGACGTCGGCGGCGCCGGCGGCGAATAGGCGTTCCTGCACGTAACCCAGGACCTCCGGGCTCATGTCGTCGATATTGGTCTCCACAAGGAGCGTTGCTCCCTTCTCCTCCGGCGACTTCTCGCCCAGCCAAACGCGTAGCACGTTGGGCCGGCCCGCGAAGTCGTTACTACCGGCGCCATAGCCGACTTTGTCGACTCGCATCGCCGGTCTCTGGAAGCGGGCAAGCGTGGTGACGATAGCAGCGCCGGTCGGGGTGACAAGCTCACCCTGCCAATCAGTCTGCGAAAGGGGGGCGCCGGCGCGGGCGATCAACTCCAAGGTAGCAGGCGCCGGAACGGGCAAAGAACCATGGGCTCCCTCCACACTCCCTCCGCCGGCCGGCAGGGGCGAGGCGAATAGTCCCCCCTCGACACCGAGGAGGCGCAACCCTGCTACCGCTCCCATGACATCGATGACGGTATCCAGCGAGCCCAGTTCGTGCAACACAACCGACTCCGGCGTGGCGCCATGCACCCGCGCCTCCGCCTCGGCCAGACGCCGGAAGATGGCAGCACCGCTCTTCTTGTCGTGATCGGGGAGGGCGCTCTTGTCGATCAGAGCAAGGACTTCGTTCAGACGACCGTGGGAATGATCGTTCTCCAGATCAACAATAACCTGGGTCGCTGCGAGTCCGGCCCGTTGAGTCTTCTTGACTCTCAGGCGATAGCCCTCTATTCCCAGCTTCCCCAGCTCACGGCGCAGGGCGGAGGCGGGCAGCCCGGCGTCCACCAAGGCACCGAGGAGCATATCACCGCTGACGCCGGAGAAACAGTCAAGATAGGCGATGAGGGGCATTACTTTCTCTCTCGATCAGCCGCGCTAGTCCGCTAACCCTCTTCACCAGAACGGGCGAGGCGGTTGATCACAGCGGCAAGGTAGCCGGCGCCGAAGCCGTTGTCGATGTTCACAACGGCGACGCCGGGGGCGCAGCTATTCAGCATGGTCAGCAGAGGAGCCAAGCCTTGGAAGGCGGCCCCATACCCGGTGGAGGTGGGCACAGCGATTACGGGCGCGGAGACGAGGCCCGAGACAACGCTGGGTAGAGCGCCTTCCATTCCAGCGACGACGACCAGGACCCGCGCTTCTCGGAGCTTCGGCAGATGGTCGAGAAGGCGATGTATTCCCGCCACACCGACATCGTACACCCGCTCGACTTGATGGCCCATCAGTTCCGACGTCACTGCCGCCTCCTCCGCCACCGGCAGGTCGGCGGTCCCAGCGCAGAGGATGACGACGCCGGTCATCGGGACCGAAGGGTGACGATCTACAGTCACCGCCCGTGCCTCTTGGTGGTAGACAGCATCGGCGATGCGCTCCCGGATCGCCTGAAAGCAGGGCTCATCGACGCGGGTAACGAGGAGGCGGCCGGAGCGCTCCACCAGCTTTTCTGCCACAGCAACAATCTGAGCCGTCGTCTTGCCCTCGCCGAGAATCACCTCAGGCAGGTTATCGCGCAGGGCTCGGTGGTGGTCTATCTTGGCGAAGCCGATGTCCTCATAGGGCAGATAGCGCAATTCTTCCAGGGCGTCTTCAACCGAAGTGGTGCCGCCGGCCACCGCTGCTAGGAGTTGTCGAATCCTCTGCTCGTTGATGCTCTCACCTCTCGATAATCATACACCCTGCTCCGAATACGAGCATATCATCGCACCGCCCGATCCCGGGGAGGGAGCTCTTCCCAGCAGTACATCCTTAACCAGGTGCCTTGTCCGCCCAATAGGTGATGGTATAATCTGCCAGGGATGGCTGTCAGAACGTGGGTCGGGCGTTTTGGGATTGCGCGGGGGCAGGCAGAGGAGACAGGCCCCTGGCAGGGAGCGTTCACTTGGCGCGAGCCCGGTGAAGAACCTGCCGATCTTTACGTTCTCGTCCATCCTGCTCTGCCGGGAAGCGAGGAGTTCTGCGGCCAGTTGGTGGCGGTCATCGGCCACCTCTTTGAACGGCAGAGCCTCTCCCTGACCGGTGCGTTGGTCAAGGCGATCAGCGCCGCCCACGAGAACCTCCGCGACTGGAACCGCCGCAGCCTCCGCGAACACCAGGTGGGCGCCGGCCTAAGCTGCCTGGTCGTGCGGGGATCGCTTGCCTATCTGGCCCAGGCTGGTCCCAGCCTCGCCTACCACCGCACTGGGAGCGGTCTCCAGCGCCTGACACCACAGGACCCCCAGTCCACCGCTGTCGTCGGTCTGGGCGAAGAGCTACGCCCGGAGCTAACCCGATTCGATCTGGCGCCGGGCGATCTGGTGCTGGTGACATCCCCCATCCTCTCCGAAGTCGCCGACGATGAGACGCTCGCCGCCCTCCTCGGAGCGGACGGGGAGCAGACCCTCTCGGAGATCTACCTGCTCACCCGCGACCTGCCGGATTTCTCGGCTTTCCTCCTAAGCTGCTACGCCGAGCCGGAGGCCGTCATCGAACCCCCACTCGCCCCTGCTGAGGAGCCCGCAGAGATCGAGGTCGAAGATCAAGAAGTAACCTTCGTCGAGGAGTCAGAGAGACAGCTAGACTTCACGGCTATCGCACCGCCGCCGGCTCCCATCGATGATGAGGGCAGCCCACCGCTGGAGGAAGGCGAGGAGGAGTATGCCCCGCCCACATTCCCACCGGAAGGGGCCGCCCCACCCTCCCCCGACATCACTCATACCACTGTCCGTCTCCGAAGCTCCCAACCGAGCCTCCGCAACTACTCCCGCACTACGACCTCAAGCCGCACCCACCTCTTTTCCTGGTGGATGATCATCATCGCCCTGCTGTTGGGAGTCGGCGCCTTGCTGGCATGGTGCCTTCTCCCCGACTCGATGGAGAAGAACCGAGAAGACAAGTTCTCTTCCCTTCTGACGGAGGCCCGCGCGTCCTACTCCGACGCTTTGAGCCTATCCGACCTTGGCGACAAGCGCCTTCAGTTACAGAAGGCGGATGAACTGCTTGTCGACGCGACGGATATCCACCCCGACGACGCTGAACTCCAGACCCTCCGCGCCGAGGTAGCCCGGTCGCTGGCGGAGATGGACGCCGTCTATGAAGTAACCGACCCCCATCTCCTCGCCGATCTTCGGACTCAGGTGACCGGCGACATCTCTCTCCAACGGCTGATCGTCGGCGACGGCGAAGCGTACTTCCTCGACCGCAAGGGGGGCCGGATCATAGCGCTTGCTCTGGGACAGCCGGAGGCGAAGGCAGAGGTAATCCTCAGCGAAGGCGATTTTGTGGGCGCCATCAAGGCGGGCCGGCCGCTCCAGATGACCTGGGCGCCCGATGTCAACGGCGGCAGACTGCTAATCCTGGACAGCGACCGTCATCTATTCTCTTTCCACCCCAGCAAGGGCACAGGCCTCGTCTCTCTGCGGGGCGCCGACGGCTGGACGTCGGCCGACGGCCTCGCCGTATACAGCGGCAATCTTTACGTGCTGGATACTGAGGGCGACCAGGTGTGGCGTTACCTGCCCACGGACGGAGGCTTTGACAGTGAGCGCACGGGCCTGCTGTCAGGTGCAGACCTGGCGGGCGCTGTGGGCATCGGCGTCAGTGGCGATGTCTATCTGCTCATGGAGAAAGGCGGCATCCGGCGCTTCTCAGGGGGACAGGAGATAGCTTTCGAGATGGACGGCATTGATCAGCCTATCGTCTCTCCGGCCTCGCTGCTGCTCACGGAAGGGGGGCTGCTGGTAGTTGACCGCGGGAACAAGCGGGTTGTGGCTTTCGCGCTCAACGGCCAGTTCCAGGGCCAGATCGTCAGCAGCAAGTTCACCGACCTCCAGGCGGTAGACGTAGATGAGGTGACAGCCCGTCTCTATCTTCTCGACGGCGACTCCCTGTACGACACCGCCCTGCCACCGCTGGGACAGGAGAGCCAACCCGCCGCCACGGAGGAGCCGCCTGTTGCGGAGACTCCTCTCCCTGACCAAGAGGAAAGCACTCCTCTACCCCAATGAAAATCTTAGGAATCGAAACGTCCTGCGATGAGACCGCCGCCGCTGTCGTCGAAGACGGACGCCGCCTCCTCTCCAACGTGGTCGCCTCCCAGATCGACTTGCACGCCCACTACGGCGGCGTCGTCCCCGAGGTGGCCTCGCGAAGGCACCTGGAGAGCATACTGCCGGTGATCGAGGCGGCCCTCGACGAGGCAGGCTGCGCTTGGGAAGACCTGGCGGCGGTAGCGGTCACTGTCGGCCCCGGCCTGTCGGGGTCGCTCCTCGTCGGCGTCAACGCGGCGAAGGCGATTGTCTTCGCACGGGGGATGCCGCTCGTGCCGGTAAGCCATCTGGAGAGTCACATCTACGCCAACTGGCTAATGCGGGAGGATGAGGACACTCCACCCCCTAGCTTCCCCCTGCTCGCCCTCGTCGTCTCCGGCGGTCACACGGACCTGGTGGTCATGACGGATCACGGCCGTTACCGTCAACTGGGGAACACCCGTGACGACGCCGCCGGCGAGGCGTTCGACAAGGTCGCGCGGCTCCTCGGCCTCGGCTACCCCGGCGGGCCGGCAGTCGAGAAGGCGGCAGCGGGCAAGAAACCGTCCCTTCGCCTGCCTCGAGCCTGGTTGCCGGGGAGCTACGACTTCAGCTTCAGCGGCTTGAAGACGGCCGTCCTCCGTCTTACCCGCGAGAGCGAAGGGCAGAAGGCACCACCGGAGGAGCTAGCTGCAGCCTTCCAGGACGCCGTCGTGGACGTGCTGGTTACGAAGACAGTTCGCGCCGCCCGCGAGGAGAGGGTGAAGGAGATAATCCTGGCCGGAGGCGTCGCCGCCAACAGCGTCCTGCGGCAGCGTTTGCTGGCGGAAGCGCCCGTGCCGGTGCGCCTGCCGCCGCTCGTCTTCTGCACCGACAATGCGGCGATGGTCGCTGCCTGTGGCTACTTCCACCTCCAGCGGGGGATTACCGCCGGCCTCGATCAGGACGTGATCAGCGGCCTCGGATTCGGCCCTGTCTAGGTCAAGAGCTACCGCCAGCCCGCGCTATCCTTCCCCACGCTCCAGAGAGTCGAGGTTGTCCTCCACTACCGCGACGGGAACGGCGCGAAGCAAGATCGACACTACGAGCAGCACGACCAGCAGGTCGTCGAGATAGCCGATGACGGGTATGAAATCGGGTATGAGGTCGAGCGGCAGGGCCAGGTAGACGGCCAGCGCCGGCAGCAGGGCTTTCGCCCAGCCGGGCACGCGCCGGTCTCTGAAGAGCCGCCGGAGGAGGGTGAACTTGGCCCGCCAGGGGAGGGCGATGATCCTCTTGCCCAGCGCGGAACGCTCGCTGTCGCGACGGGCGGAACGCCAAAGCGCCAGCGCTACCGCAGACAGAGCGAGCAAAGTTAGGGCAACGGCCATGAGGAGCCAGGCCCACCAGGTCATCAGAGCATTCCTCCGCCGAACGATCTCTTCAAAACGCTATCCTTTTCTTCCTCGACAGCAGCCGGAAGCGCCTGACCTCACAGATCCCAGTTTCGCTATCCTCGGGAGAGCGGGCAGACGCCGCACCCTCCCTGGGTGCAGTACTGGTGGTACAGGTAGAGCAGGCCTTGCTGACAGCAAGCGCCCCATTGACCGCCTCTGCTGAATAGGGACGATTCCAGTAAGCGAGTAGCGCCGTAAGAACCGGAGCGAGGGAGACGCTGAAAGAGCATCAGGGCTTGCTGAGAAAGGGCATCCAGGCCGCGCGCCTGGCCCCAGGCGGCAGCGAAGGGCAGGACGACGTTGATCAGGAGTTCCAGGGCGCGCCCGCGGCCGATGAGGGCTCCCAGTGGGGCAGCGCTGGCGGCGGCCACGTCGTAGTGGGTCAGCCAGAACCCGTCGGCGGGTACCTCCCAGCCGGCAATGAGAGAACGCAGGGGGTCATTTTCGCTGACTGTCATCAGCTCTTGCAGGCTCCCCACAAGACCGGGTTTCCAACGATAGAAGAGGCGGACAGCCCCCGCCAGGCGACGTGCCGGGTGGTTGGCAGGCCGGACGCTGCCGCCGTCGCCCATATCGAGGGAGAGAGACTGTTCTCCTCGCGCCTCGATCCAATGCTTCTCTAGTTCTCGTATGTAAGCGAAACGCGGCCCGCCCAGACCCCGCTGACTCGGCAGCAGCCCGGCCGACCCCAGGAGCAGCGCCTCGCCCCTCACCAGCCCGCCGGCGGCGAGGGCCGTCTGCAATCTCTCATAGGGGATCAGGCGGGCGAGGGCCGCGAATCTCTCTCCGTTCCGGTTGTATCCGAGAGCCCGCAGCAGGGCCTCGTAGAAGACCTGGCCGGCCGCGTCCCGATTCAGGGCAACGGCGAACCGGCTCTGCTTCTGGTGAAAGCGCAGCCGCCCCAGACGGGCAACCGTCTCTCGCACTTCTACCTCGCCCAGGCGGGCCACGACACCCCGGCAGGGCTCCTCCCAGAGAGCGGGCTGGGCCAGCCAGAGGCGGAGCTGCTCGGCGCGGCGGGCCACCCAAGGAGCGAGGGCCACGACGGCGACGCGGCGGCCGCTGGAGAGCTCCGTGTCCTCATCCTCGTCATCGTCGAAGACGACGTGCAGCGCCAGATTGTCATAGCGACTGTCGTGGTGGTGGCCGTGACCGCGGAAATCGCTGGCCCGGACGTGCAGCTCCACATCGCCCTTCAGAAGACAGCCCTCTTCATCGGCGATGATAGCGTCGCTGAAGTCGGGGCCGGCGCCGGGGCTATGGCGGCCGCGGTAGACGATCTGGAGGGTATCGCCACGGCGGGTCTTCAGGGCGCCGGTCGGGAAACGCTGTCCCTCCCAGAGCCGCACCAACTCCTCCTCGCGCAGCGCCGGCGCCGCTCGAAAAGGCACGATGGCGGCTGGAAGTTGAGTCTGTGCCTCCCTCCGCGAGGCTGCCCTCATGCCCGCTGCCTCCCTGCGGCCAGCCGGCCGCGCTGCTGCCAGCGATCGCACCATGGCAGGGCTAGTCTCCTTCCTCGCTCAGCGGATTCTGATCGCGCTCAGGTGATTCTTCGCCGCCGCCGGCCTCGTAGGAGAAGCCGGCCCGCTCCGCGACCAGCGTGAGGAGACGCGCCGAGGCGCCGCGGGGGCGGTACTGCTCGGTCTCCCACTCGCTGATCGTCTGCTGGCGCGTCCCCAGCTCATCAGCCATCTCTTGCTGGGTGAGACCGAGGTGGCGGCGCAGCGCCTGGACCCGGGAGGCGTCCCAGTCGTACTTGATCTTCCTCTTAGCCATAGGAGAATCTTACACGGAAACGTGTACATCGTCAAGTAGGCTGTTGCGAAACTGAGCGATATAGGGGACAATAGACTTGACAGAGGTGAGGTGGCGTGGTACAAGATAAACCCGCTAGCATGGAGGGAGACCCGCTAGGATTCTGTGGATGATATGACGTTTACGGTATCGGTGTATGAGGCTGAGGAAGGCGGCTATTGGGCAGAGGTCTTGGAGTTGCCCGGCTGCGCCTCCCAAGGGGATACGCTCGATGAGCTGAAAGACAACCTCATGGAAGCCATTGTTGCCTGCTTGAAGGCGCATTTGGAGGATGATGGCTGTCATGCTCCGCGGCGGGTTGCCACTTGGACGCTCCCAATGCGCGAACGAGATAGGGGATTGGTCCCCGCCTAATCATCTCTAGGCAACGCACTTCCTCAAATTCGCCACGTCTTGCTCACTATTCACTAACGCGGCAG
>Ga0315276_10003264_pt1 | contig 14867 bp, 13 predicted proteins | sample YL17G05_0_MG_FD_204542 | JGI IMG/M metagenome (GOLD analysis project Ga0315276, IMG submission 204542) | Sediment microbial communities from Yellowstone Lake, YNP, Wyoming, USA - YL17G05_0 | ecosystem: Environmental > Aquatic > Freshwater > Lake > Sediment | place: USA: Wyoming | collected...
CCGACATGATCACTTCCCCCTTGTCTTGGACTCGCTCTCTCGTATCATGCGCGTCTCCATGTCGGCGAGATGGCTCGCCATCGTCCGCGCCGCTCCCTCCGGGCTCCTGTCCGCGATCTGCTGGTAGATGGCCTCGTGCGCCTCGAGGATCTCATCCACTGCCCCCTCCTGGCCGATCAGGTCGTTGGTCTCCTGCTTGAGAGACGTGCGCAGTGACGTGACCACCACCAGGAATACCTCGTTCTTGGCCGCCTCGGCGATACGGAGGTGGAAGTCTACGTCATGATCGATGAATCGGGCGGGCACGCCGGCCACCGTGCGCATCTGTCGCAGTTCGTAGCCCAGGTAGAGGATCTCTTCCTCGGCCGCCCGCGTCGCGGCCAGTTCCGCCGTCTTGACTTCGATCAGCCTGCGGGCCTCCATGAGCTGCTCCCAGCCGGTGTTGGCCAGAGACATGTGTGCGGGGGTGGCGAACGAGTCGTCCGGGTTGGGCGGTCTCACGAACGTGCCGCCGTTGTAGCCGCGCTTGACGTACAGGAGGCCGGTGAGCTCGAGGACTTTCAGCGCTTCTCGCACGGCCGACCGCCCCACGTTGAACTGCTTAGCGAGCTCGGTCTCGTTCGGCAGTTTCTCCCCGGGCTGAAGGTTGCCCAGCAAGATCTCTCGCTGGATGCTGGTGGCTACCATCTCGAAGAAGCGTTCGGTCTTAAGGGGTTTGAACATCTGCGCCAAGGCTGTGTGCCCCCCCTTCTGATGCGTCAAGGCTTGTGTGCGAGCGAAGCCGGCTGGAACCGTCCCCCCCGGGATGCGTTGACAGCTGCGACGAGCTGTTCGTATAATCATATCGTCAGACGTTCGGGTCAGTCAACGTTCATGGGGAACAATGCTCACGGGCATCCATCACACCAGTATCACCGTCAGCGATATGGAGCGTTCCATCGCCTTCTATCGCGATATGCTGGGTTTTGAGCTGATCTGGGATTCGCGGGCGCTGGGCCTGGTCTTCGAGGGACCGATGGCCGATGCCGTCACGGGCTGCCCGGGCACGTCGCAGCGTCTGGTGTTCCTCGAGGTCTGCGGACAGCGTCTCGAGTTCGTGGAATACACGCCCACGGGCAAAGCGCAGGTGGACAACAAGCCGAGCGATACCGGCAGTGTCCATGTCTGCTTCTTGACCGACGACATCGAGGAACTTCACACGCGCCTTGCCGACCACGAGGTCGTGCTGCACTGCGCTCCCCAGGAGATAGGGGAGACGAAGGTCTTCTACTTCCGAGATCCAGACGGGGTCGTGCTCGAGGTCATGGGGGGAACGCCGATCGTGTAGACACTCGATTGCGGAGTCCCGGGTGGGTTGGGAGCGCGAGGTCCCGCTGGCACAGGGCACCTTGACGGAGGGGAGCGTCTAGCGATAGTCTTATCGTCAGACGTTAGCTTCTGAGATCGTCAGAAGGCACGTCGCTTCCGGGGGGCAGGCTGGGGCCTAGGGGATGTACGTCAAAGGGGGGCGATCTTGCACGGGGATTATCTCAATCGTGAGATGGAGACTCTGGCGCCGTGGGAGTTGCGGCGCATCCAGGAGACCAAGCTCGCGGCGCAGGTGCGGTACGTCTACGAGCGGTCGCCGTTCTATCGCAGGAAGTTCGCGGAGGCCGGGCTGGGACCCGATGAGGTCGCCACGCTCGAAGGGCTGACCCGGCTGCCGTTCACCACCAAGGAAGAGCTGCGCGACAGCCAGCTCGCCGATCCTCCGCTGGGCAGCCACGCGGCGGTGCCGATGAGCGAGATCATCCGCATCCACTCCTCCACCGGCACCACCGGCCGGCCGAGCTATGTGGGCATCACCCGGCACGACGCCGCGGTCTGGACCGATCTCACCTGCCGCTCGATCTACGCACAGGGCGTGCGCAAAGAGGACGTGCTCATCCACGCGGTGGGTCTCACCATGTTCGTGGGCGGGCTGCCTTCGAAGGACGCTACCGAGGCCCTCGGGGCCACGTTGGTGCCCATCGGCACGGGGGCGTCGGAGAAGGTGGTCATGGCGTTCCAGACGCTCAAGGCCAACGTGCTCCACTGCACGCCTTCCTATGCGGTCTACCTGGCCGAGTACGTGCGCTCGCACTACGGCCTGGACCCGCGCGAACTGGGCCTCGAGCGCATCATCAGCGGGGCCGAGCCGGGTGCGGGCATCCCGGCGGTGCGGCAGCGTATCGAGAGCGAGTGGGGGTGCCGGTTGACCGAAGGCCTGGGCAACGCCGACATGGCCCCCATCATCTTCGGCGAATGCCCCGAGCAGATGGGCATGCACTTCAACGCACAGGAGTACATCATCCCCGAGATCATCGACCCCGAGTCGGGCGCGCCGTTGGCTATCGAGAAGGGTGTCTCCGGGGAACTCATCTACACGGCCATCGACCGGGAGTGCTGCCCCCTGCTGCGCTTCCGCACCCGCGACCGGGTGGTCGTGACCACGACCGACTGCGCCTGCGGGCGCACGAGCTTCCAGATCCGCTGCGTGGGGCGCACCGACGACATGCTGATCGTGTTGGGAGTCAACGTCTTCCCCTCGGCCCTGAAGGACACCATCGCGTCGCTGGTGCCCGAGACCACAGGCGAGCTGCAGATCATGCTCGACGAGCCGCCGCCCAAGGTCTCTCCGCCGCTGCGGATCACAGTGGAGTACGGCCGCGATGTGGGCGATCTTGCGGCCTTGCGCACGAAGATCGAGGGGTTGATCAAAGACCGTCTGTCGATTCCCTGCAAGGTCGAACTGGTGCCACCGGAGACCCTGCCGCGGTACGACATGAAGGGGCAGTTGGTGCGCAAGCTCTACGAGGAAGCGCGCCCGGGGTGACCCGGGCGCGTGCAGACGTCCGCTTGAGACAGCGATAGGGGGGAGCGAATGGCCTATACCATCGACATCGACACCGGCGGCACGTTCACCGACGGTTTCTTCACCTGCGACGGGGCCGTGCGCTACGCGAAGGTGCCCACGACACCGCACGACCTGACCGTCTGTCTGGTCCATGTGATCGAACGGGGAGCAGAGCTGTTCGGGCTGCGCAAGGAAGAGTTGCTCGGCGCCACCGACGTCATCCGCTATTCCACGACGGTGGGCACGAACGCCATCATCCAGCGGTCGGGCCCGAAGCTGGGTGTGCTGGTCACCAAGGGCAACGAGGCCGGCCTCTACGGGCCCGCTGACAACGACCTGCTCGGCTTCCTGGCCGACGACATGGTGATCGGCCTCGACGAGGAGATGGGACCCGACGGGGCCGTACGACCCCTCGACGAGATCGCCGCGCTGCAGGCGATAGAGAGCCTCATCGACCGCGGCGCGCGCACGATCGTGGTCAGCCTCAAGAACGCGTCGCTCGACCCGGCGCACGAGCACCAGATCAAAGAGGCCTTCCAGAGCGAATACCAGTCGCACTACCTGGGCATGGTGCCGCTCCTCCTGTCGACCGACCTGTCCCGCCGCCGCGACGACTACACGCGCACGGCCACCACGATCATTAACGCGTATCTGCACCGAGACATGGTCAAGTACCTCTATCGGGGCGACGAGGAACTACGGCGAGCCTGGTTCGAGCGTCCCCTGCTGATCACGCATTCGAGCGGCGGCACGGCACGAGTGGCCAAGACGACGGCCCTCAACACCTTCAATTCCGGCCCGGCGGCGGGGATGCTCGGCAGCGCCCACATCGCCAGACTCTACGATCTTCCGAACCTGGTCAGCACCGATATGGGCGGCACCAGCCTCGACATCGGCTTCATCGTCGACGGTGCCTACGGTTACGAGATCGAGCCGACCGTGGAAGGCATCCCGGTGTATCTGCCCATGATCGAGGTGGCCGCTATCGGGGCGGGCGGGGGTTCCATCGCCTGGGTCGACCCGGGCACTAGGGAGGTCGAGGTCGGTCCCCAGAGTGCCGGCGCGCAGCCCGGCCCGGCGGCGTTCGACCTGGGTGGCATGGAGCCGACCGTCACCGACGCCGACATCGTGTTGGGGTTCATCGACCCCGACAACTTCCTGGGCGGCGGCATGAAGCTGAACCGCGACAAGGCGGCGCAGGCGATCCATGACCGCATCGCTGCTCCCTTGGGGTTGACGGTCGAAGAGGCGGCGCTGCACATCAAGCAGAAGGTCGACAGCAACATCGGCCTGCGCATCGCCCACGAGATCGGCGCCCAAGGCCGCAAGGCCGAGGACTTCGCCCTGCTGGCCTACGGTGGCGCCGGACCCACGCACTGCTGTGGTTATGCCCAGGCGCTGGGGGTCGGCCGCATCATCACCTTCCCCTACTCGGCAGTGTTCAGCGCGTTCGGCTCGTCCACCGCCGACGTGGTGCACACCTACACGCACACCGAGCTCCTTACCGTCTACACCAAGGCCGACGGCATTCGCACCACGGAGGCCGCGAAGATCGACGCCATCGTGGAAGGGCTCAAGGCCAAGGCGGTGCACGACATCCGGGGCGAGGGGTTCAGCGGCGACCAAGTGACGTTCGAGCTCGACCTGATCGTGGCCGCGGGGAGCGGGGCCGCACAACTGGTACACGCGCCGGGTCTCCATTTCGCCGGCGAACTCGACCTGTTGGCCGTCTGCCGAGCGTTCCTGCCGGAAGCCGACGAGATCGTGTTCGACACGTTCATGCTACGGGTCAGGGGCTCCGTGCCCCACTGGGAGATGCAGGCGGAGGACGACGCGGGGGCGGACGCGCAGCAGGCGCTCAAGGGCGAGCGGCCCGTCTACTGGCCGGGTGGGTTCCAGGACACCCGCGTCTACGGCTACGACAAACTGCGGGCCGGCAACGCCGTGAGCGGCCCGGCCGTCGTCGAGTCCGACAGCACCACCTACGTGCTGCCGCGTGGCGCCATGCTGACCTTGGATAGGTATCGCAATGGGATCATCGAGACCGCCACGGAGAGGGGTGCCCGATGAAGCGGCAGATCACTGAATACCTGGACATCGACCTCGAGACCGAGATGTGGTGCTGTCACACCTGCGACCAAGAGCTGGTCTCGGCTCGCGAATCGTACAAGCGGGGTTGCCTGGTCGCCGAGCGCGATCCCACCGAGATCCACCGTCCGGGTGTGGAGGGGGAGCGGTTCACCTTCGCCCCCGACCCGGAGTGGTGTCGCATCGTAGAGTTCTACTGCCCCGAGTGCGGCACGATGGTCGAGAACGAGTACCTCCCTCCGGGCCATCCCATCACCCACGACATCGAGCTGGATATCGACAAGATGAAGCGGAGGCACCTCTCAGGAGCGCAGGCCGCCCAGCCGGTGGAGGACGAGAAGGCATGACCAAGACCATCGACATCGACATCGGCGGCACGTTCACCGACTGCTTCGTCGTCTGGAACGATCAGACCGTCTCGGGCAAGAGCATGACCACCCGCCACAACCTGAGCCTGGGTTTCAAGCGGGCGTTGAAGGAGGCCTCGGGCAAGCTCGACCTCTCGCTGCACGAGGTGCTCGCGGGCACCGATGCCCTGCGCTACTCCACCACGATAGCCACCAACGCGCTGGTGGAGCGCAAAGGCCCCAAGCTGGGTCTCATCACCACGATGGGCCACGAGGACACCATCTACATCGGCAAAGGCAGCCAGTGGGCCCACGGCCTGACCAACGAGGAGCAGCGCAACGTCGCCGGCATGCGCAAGCCGGTGCCGCTCATCCCCACCGAGATGACCGTGGGTCTGCGCGAACGGGTGGACTGCTTCGGCAACGCCGTCATCCCTCTGCAGCGGGAAGAGATCCTCGAGAAGGTCCAGTACCTGGTCGACAAGGGCTGCCGCGGCTTCGTAGTCTCGCTCCTGTGGTCCTTCCTCAATCCCATCCACGAGCAGATGGTCAAACGCATCATCCAGGACGAGTATCCCGACGTCTACCTGGGCAACGCCCCCATCATGCTCTCCAGCGAGGTTGCTCCCAAGCTCGGCGAGTACGCCCGCACGATGACCACGATCCTCAACGGCTATCTGCACGCCGAGATGAAAGAAGAGTTGACCTCCCTGGCCGAAGACCTCCGCGATGAGGGCTTCCGCAAGCCGGTGCTCATCGTCCACAACACCGGCGGCACGGCGAAGACCTCGCGCACTACGGCCGTGGCCACGCACAACGCGGGGCCGGTGGCCGGGCTGCTCGGAGCCGCCTATCTGGCCAAGAACCTGTACGACTACGACAACGTCATCGTCTCCGACATGGGCGGCACGAGTTTCGATATCGGCGTCATGGCCCGGGGAAGCATCCGCTTCTATCAGTTCAACCCCATCATCGACCGCTGGCAGGTCAACATCTCGATGATCGAGACCAAGGCCATCGGCGCCGGGGGCGGTTCCATCGCGTGGATCCACCCGACCTACAAGACCGTGCAGATAGGCCCCCACAGCGCGGGCTCCATGCCCGGGCCGGCGGCCTTCGATCTGGGCGGCACCCAGGCGACGGTCACCGATGCCGACATCGTGCTCGGCTACATCAACCCCGACTACTATCTGGGGGGCCGCGCCCGCTTGAACAAGGACCGCTCCTTCGCCGTCATCAAGGAGCACATCGCCGGTCCCCTGGGCATCGAGGTCGAGGAGGCGGCGCTGCGCATCAAGCGCATCGTCGACGGCAACATGGGCAACGAGATCTTCAAGGAGACGGCCCTCAAGGGCTTCGACCCGCGCGAGTTCGTGCTCTTCTCCTACGGCGGGGCGGGGCCCACCCACTGCTGCGGCTATGCCGGCTACGTGGGGGTGAAGAAGATCGTCACCTTCCCGTTCGCGTCGGTGTTCTGCGCCTTCGGCGCCTCGACGATGGACGTCATGCACCAGTACGAGGTCTCGAAGCACATGATCGCGTTCGATCCCAAGAGCGGCAGCCTGCTGAGCGACTACGATCGCTTCAACGGCGTGGTCCAGGAGTTGCAGCGGACGGCGGTGCGAGACATGCAGGGCGAGGGCTTCGACCCCGGGCGCATCATCTTCAGCCTGGAACTCGAGATGCGCTACGGCACCCAGCTCAACTCGGCTCGGGTGCAGTCGCCGCGGGTGACGGTCAACAGCCCGGGGGACGTGCGGGCCATACTCGACGCGCACACCAACGAGTACAAGGTGGTCTACGGACCTATCGCCGCGTATCCCGAGGGGGGCGTCGAGATCGATACCTTCGTGCTCAAAGCCACGGTGCCCTCGGAGAAGTACCGTTTCCCCTCGTTCGGGCTCGAGCCGGCCGACCCGTCGGCGGCGCACAAGACGCAGCGTATGGTGTGGTGGGAAGAGGGTCCGCGCGACACGAGCATCTACGACCGCGGCCTGCTGCGGGCCGGCAACGTGGTGGAGGGACCGGCGGTGATCGAAGCCGAGGACACGACCTACGTGATCCCGGCGGGCAAGATCTTCCGCATAGACCAATTCCTCAACGGAAACATCGAGGACGTGTAGGGGGGCCAGATGGGCATCAAGCTCGACACAGCCGGTATGTGGAAACCCAGCTCGCCCTCCGCGAGGGAGCTCGAGTGCGTCGGCACCGTGGAGGCGGCGGATTTCGAGATCTACTCGAAGAAGCTCGACCTCATCTGCGCCGAAGCCCGGGAGATCTTCGTCAAGATGGGCGCGGCCCAGATGCTCCAATCGGGCGACGTGGCCCTGGGCATCTATTCGGCGCAGGGCGACCTGGCCGCGTGCGACGTCAGCATCTACCTGCACTTGGTGGTGGGGCAGATCCCCATCAAATACGTGCTGCAGACCTACCTGAACGACCCCACCGTGGGCGTCCGAGACGGCGACATCTACTTCGTCAACGAGGCCACCTTCGGCGGCATCCACAACCCCGACATGATCGCCTTCATGCCGATCTTCCATGAGGACGAGCTGGTGGGCTGGACGCTGGCGGCCCTGCACGAGGGCGAGACCGGCGCGGTGGACCCCGGAGGCATGTCGGTGGCCGCCCACACGCGCTACGACGAGGGCATGCACTGGATACCCATCAAGGTGGGCGAGAACTACCAGTTGAAGCGCGACCTGGTGGACATGATGGCCAACCAGGTGCGCGACCCGCGCATGCACACCATCGACCTGAAGGCCCGCGCAGCCGCCTGCGAGCGCATGATCAAGCGTGTGCGCGAAGAGGTGATCGCCCGCAAAGGGGTCGATTTCTTCATCGGGTTGATGCGCAAGGGCATCGACACGGCCATAGACGCGGGCAAGGCTCGGGTGCGTGAGTTGAACGACGGTATCTATCGCACGCCCATGTTCCTGGACGCGGTGGGTGTCGACTACGGTCTGGTGCGCATGATGCTGACGGTGCGCAAGGAGGGTGAGGAGATCACCCTCGACTTCAGCGGCACGTCACCTGAGACGCCGGACGGCCCCTTCAACACCTACAAGCATGTGGTCATCGCCGGATCTGCTCTCTATATCTACCAGTTCCTGTTCTCCGACCTGCCGCCCACGGCCGGAGCCATGAGCCCGTTCAACTACGAGTTCACTCCCGGCTCGCTCCTGGACGCGAGCGCAGACGCGGCCGTGGCCTGTGGTGTGCTGACCTCGGGGTTCCTGGCCTTCTACGCCATCCCGTCGACCTTCGCCAAGATGCTCTTCGACAGCGACTGGCGCGACAAAGCGGTGGCCAGTTGGGGCACGCCTTCACCCCCGTTCTTGTATGGCGGTCTGAACCAGTACGGGCTGCCGGTAGCCGGTCTGGCCGCGGACGCCCTCAACACCCAGGGCGCCGGCGCGCGCGGAGACCGGGACGGCGAGAACGCGGCCGGATTCTCCTTCTGCCCCACCGGCGTGCTGCAGGATGCGGAGTTCACCGAGATGCAGTTGCCCTGGTTCTACCTGTTCCGCAACCGTTTCATGGCCGACAACCACGGCATGGGCAAGCACCGAGGCGGCAACGGCGTCATGATCGGCTACGTGCCCCACAACGTGCCCTTCCTGGTGTGCGGCTCGTCGCAGGGCGGTAACAAGTTCCCGCCTGAGAAGGGTCTCTTCGGTGGCTACGCGGCCATGTCGCCGCCCGCGGTGTCGATCGTCGGCAGCGACCTGGCCGCCATGATGGCCGAGTCGAGCGACCAGATCCCCTACGACGTATACGAGATGCTCGACGATCGCGCCGTGACGGGCGACTACCAGATCGAGAGCATGATCCGGCCGTTCCGGGCCGTTCTTGGCGACGACATCATCTTGATGCCGTCACTGGGGGGCAGCAGCTACGGCGACGTGCTCGAGCGCGACCCCCAGCTGGTCATGGACGACCTCCGGTCACGGGTCACCAGTCATTGGGCCGCCCAGAACGTCTATCACGTGGTCTACGACGCGACCACCCTGCGCCCCGATCGCGCGGCGACCGCCACAGCCCGCGACGACGAACGCACGAAGAGGAAGCAACGCGGCAAACCGTACGACGAGTTCGAGAGGGAGTGGCTGCAGAAGCGGCCTTCCGACGAGATATTGAAGCGGTACGGCGACTGGCCCGACCCGTAGGGTCTGGCGCAGGGGGAGTCACATGCCGATCTCGTCCCGCGATCTCGTGCGGCGATGCCTCGACTGCAGGCCGACCGACAGGCCACCGATCGTCATGCACTTCGGGCCGTACGCCGCCCGGCTGCGGCAGCTGAGTTACCAGCAGGTGACAACCGACGCCACCCTGCTGGCCAATGCCCTGCAGGGCGCCCAGCGACTCTTCGACTGCGACGGTCTGATCATCCTGGCCGACCCGACGATGGAGGCGGAAGCCTGCGGTTGCCGGGTGGAGTGGCGCGACGATCTGCCGGTGTTGACCAGCCACCCGCTCGCGGGCGTCGCCCCCGCAGACATCGCTGTGGCGGGCATGGAGACCGTCGGGCGGCTGGCTGTTGCCCTGGAGGCCGCCCGGCGCCTGGAAGCGGTCATCGGCAAGGATGTGGCTCTGTTGGGGGCGGTCACCGGACCGGTGGCACTGGCCGGCCTCTTGCGCGGACCCACATTCTTGGCCGAGCTGGAGCAGGAATCTGAGAGCGCCCTGCGTGCTCTCGACCTCGCTTCTCAGGTCACAGTGCACGTCGCCAAACAGTATCTGCAGTCGGGCATCCACCTGCTGGTGGTCGTCGACGCCGCTCTGGGCCGACTCGACCAGGCCCCGTTTGCACGGGTCGCCTCGAACCTGCGCACATTGTGGAACGTCGCCGACTTCTTCGACGCCCGCATCCTGTTGCAGACCGAGATCTCCGACAGCTCCGGCATCGAAGGCCTTGTTGGCCTCGGCGCGGGCGGGCTGCTTCTTGAGGGTGGAGCACCGCTGGGCGAAGCCACGGTCCTGGCGTGCAGGCGCGGGCAGAGCATCGGGGCGGCCCTGCCCGCGGCACTGATGAGCGGCGAGGTTCTTGAAACGCAGCAGACTGTCGCGACCTGGCTGGCGGGCGGTGCGTCACCGTCCTTCTTCGCGTTCTGCGACATCCCTCGCTCTGTCCCCCCGGAGAACGTGCACGCGGCGGTGCGGTCACTGAGAGCGAAGGAGGAGTGATGGGCATCGATCTCGACGCCGCTGCGCTCGAGCCTGCACTGGGCGGGCTAGGCTCCGCGGTCAGTACCTTCGCCGCCGATGTCACCCGGGCAGAGCAGTTCTCGCCTCGGACGAGGCCAGGTTCTGCACAGGGGGCGTATGCATGATCGATGGGGGTGCGCAGCTCGTCTGATCGCAGCCGGCGAATTCTTGGGGTGCGACTTTGGTCCTGGCCTTGACAAAACCGGGCCGGATTCGTAACAATAGCTTGCAGTATGCTAAACGCGGTTTAGTAGGCCGAACAAGAGTCACGTGAGGTGTCACCATCCAGGGAGTCGCCACAAGTCCTCAAGACCACATCGTCGAGGTGTCGGCACCCAAGCCGAGCTACGTCGAGCACGTGCCGGCGGTCGATCAAGCCTCGCGCATCCTCTTCGCGTTGGGGAGGAATCCACGCGGCTCGGCCACGCTCACCGAGATCTGCGGCGAGGTCGGCATAAGCAAGAGCAAAGGTCTCGCCATCCTCAACACGCTGCGCAGCGCTGGGCTGGTCGCGAAGAGCGAGAGCTCCAAGATGTATCGGCTGGGCCCCCGTCTGCTCACGTTGTCACGGGCGCTCCTGGATCACACCGACCTCGCCCACGAAGCGGCGCCGTACCTGGACGATCTGGTGGCCGCCACCGGTTGCACGGCCCTGCTCGGGCTGGTGTCCGGCGATCGACTCTTCGTGATCGCCCGTCGAGAGGCGAGGGGCGCCATGGGCATCGCCGTGCGCGTGGGGAACCGTTTCCCCCTTACCCTGGGGGCTCACGGCAAGGCGATCCTTGCGGCCCTGCCCAAGGATGAACTCGAGCGGATGCTGGCGGGCGGGTCGCTCTGCGTCTACGGGGAGGCGAACAAAGATTCGGTCGACGTCGCCGCCCTCCGTGTGGAACTCGAGGAGTGCCGTCGGGTCGGCTACGCGCACGACCTGTCGGTGACGCAGACGGGCATCGGCGCGGTGAGCGCGGTCTTGATGGATGAATACTCGGAAGCCTCTCCGCCTGGGATGTCTCAGATCGTCGGGTGCCTCATCGTGGTGGGCACGTTCGGCCCGGAGGCCGCGGCCGAGTACGGCACGAAGGTCGCGGCCACCGCTCGGGAGATGAGTGCGCGCGGGGGCCTGCCACTATGAGTGCCGGTTGGGACTACGGCCCGGGAGCGGATGCGCTGCGGGAGACCTACGCGGAGTTGAGCCGCCTCACGCCGTGGCAGGTCCTCGAACGCACCGCCGCCAGGCTGCCAGAGAAGGTGGCCGTGATAGAAGGCGACCGGCGTCTCACCTACGCCGAACTCCTCGCCGAGAGTGCCCGGCTGGCCGACGGCCTCGCGGGCGTCGGCCTGGTGAAGGGTGACGTGGCCGCCGTCTATCTGCCCAACTCCACCGAGCTGCTGACCGTCTTCTACGCGCTTCAGAAGCTCGGTGTGGTGGTCGCCTGGCTCAACCCCAGCTACCGGCAGACCGAAGCGCGTTTCATACTGGAGAACTCCGGGGCGAAGGCCCTGTTCCTGTTCCAGGAGTGGCAGGGGTTCGACTACCTGTCGGCCGTCTTGGGTCTCGGCGGCCTGGACGGTCTCGAGACCATCGTGGCGGTGCGTCACCGGGAGGGCTCTTTGCCGCCCGATCCACGCGTGCGCGCACTGGCCGACGTCCGGGGGGGTCCGGAGCGGGCCACCGCGCGCGCGGAGGTCGCCGTCGCTCCCGACGATCTGTCCATGCTTATCTACACCTCCGGCACCACCGGCCGCCCCAAAGGGGCCATGATCACCCACTCGCAGGTGGTGCGGGCCGGTTTCTCCTACTCGCTGGGGGTGGACGCCACTGAGGACGACATCTTCCTAGGGGCGCTCCCCATGAGTCACTCCTACGGCTGCGGGGCCCTCCTCGTTCAGCCCGTGGTCCTGGGGGCGACGCTGGCTCTGCTCGACGTGTTCTCGCCGCAGGCGGCCTTCGCCCTTATCGAGAAGGAGAAGGTGACCCTGCAACTGGGCGCGCCCGCCCACTTCGTTATGGAGTTGTCGCACCCCAAGCGCGACGATTACGACCTCACGAGTCTGCGGGCCGGCCTCACTGCGGGCCAGATCGCCCCGGCCGGTCTCATCACGCGGGTGGAGCGGGAGATGGGCGTCCACATAGCTTCGTTCCTGGGTTGCTCTGAGGTAGGGCCGGGTCTCTGCATCATCCTGCCCTACGAGACGTCTTTGGAGGTTCGGGAGCGGTCGATCGGCTATGCGCTGCCGGGCACCGAGGCCCGTGCGGTCCACCCGGAGACCGGCGAAGAACTCGCCTCGGGAGAAAAAGGAGAGTTGGTGCTGTCGGGCTGGCACGTGACTCAGGGCTATTGGCGTAATCCCGAGGAGACGGCGCACCAGATCCGCGACGGCTGGCTGCACACCGGCGACTTGGTCATCCGCGACGAGGATGGGTGCGTCAGCATCCTGGGCCGGCTAAAAGAGATGATCAATCGTGGGGGATTCAAGATCATCCCCTCCGAGATCGAATCCATGCTGGTGCAGCATCCGAGCGTGGCCGAGGTCTGCGTGGTGGGCACGCCGAACCCGGTGCTGGGGGAGTCCATCTGCGTCTGCCTGCGGCTCGAAGAGGGGTCGTCGAGCCCCACGCTCAACGAGTTGCGCGGCTATCTTGATGGCCGGGTCGCCCCCTTCAAACTCCCCGACGAACTGCTCGTGCTGAGCGATCTACCCCGTATGCCCGGTGGCGTGAAGGTCAATCGCTTCGGCGCGGGGGGCGTGGCCGAGCTGGCCAGAGATTCCGACGAGAAACAGGTCCGTTCTCGCTAGAGCGCGGCCGTACCAGGAGGCAGATACATGCGACTACCGACGTTCACCTACTACCAGCCCTCCACGGTCGAGGAGGTGCTCGCGGCGCTTGCCGGCCACCCAGGCGCGCGTGTGCTGGCAGGGGGCACCGATCTCTTGGTGAACATGAAGCACCGGGTGGAACTGCCACAGACGCTGGTCGGGCTGAGCAACGTGGACGGGCTACAGGGCATCGCGCGCGAACCCGAACGCACGGTCATAGGGGCCCGCACGACCTTGAAGCAGATCCAGCAGCACGTTGACCTCGGCGCGGATTTTCCCGCTCTCGTGCAGGCGGCCCGCGCGGTGGGTTCCTATCGCCACCAGACCATGGGCACGCTCGCCGGCAACCTCTGCCAGAACACGCGCTGCCGGTTCTTCAACCAGTCGTGGGAGTGGCGCTCTGTGCGTCCTCTCTGCTACAAAGCTGGGGGCGAGCACTGCCACGTCATGAACAAAGACAGCGTCTGCTACTCCACCTACTCGGGCGATCTCGCTCCTGCGCTCCTCGTTCTCGACGCCGCCGTGCGTGTGGAGGGCTCGGGCGGTAGCCGGGAGGTCCCGCTGGCCGATCTCTACTCGGGCGACGGCAGGAGCCCCTTGGCGCTCGGTCCCGCGGAGGTGGTGTCGGCCGTCGTCATCCCCGGCGCCTCCGCGAACGGTAGATCTCACTATGAGAAGAGCAGCCTGCGCGGCTCCATCGACTTCCCCATAGTCGGCGCTGCCGTGTTCAGCCGCGAGGGCACCGTGCGCGTGGCCTTCACCGCGGTCGACCGCCGGCCCGTGCGGGCGACGGTTCTGGAGGCCGAACTGAGCGGAAGGGAACTCACCGAGGAGGGCATCGCAGCCGCAGCCCCCTTGGCGGCGAAGGCGGGCCGGGTCGCGAAGACCACCATCCACGGCGTGCCCTACAAGCGCGAGCTGATGTCCGCACTGTTCACACGAGCCGCTCGGGCGCTCCTCTAGCCGTGCGCCGCACAACGAAAGGACGCCGATGAACGACAAGAAGATCATCGAGTTCACCATCAACGGTGACGCACATACGCTGGTATGCGCTTCCAACACGACGCTGCTGGAAGCGTTGCGCGAGAAGGCCTTCCTCACGGGCACCAAGCGCGGCTGTGACCTGGGGGCCTGCGGAGCGTGCACCGTGATCGTGGACGGTGAGGCTGCGCTCTCGTGCCTCGTGTTGGCCCGTGACGCCGACGGCCGCGCGGTTCAGACCATCGAAGGGCTGGCGGCCGACGGAAAGCTCTCGCCGTTGCAGAAGGCCTTTGTCGACTACGGGGCCATCCAGTGCGGCTTCTGTTCGCCCGGATTCATCATGAGCGCCACGGCGCTTCTGGCTGAAGACCCCAACCCCAGCCAACAAGAGATCCGGCGCAGGCTGGCCGGCAACCTGTGCCGCTGCACGGGCTACCAGAAGATCCTCGAGGCCGTCGACGCGGTCGTCGCCGCCGGTGGCACAAACGCGATCCGAGAGATGAGCACCGCCGCTGGAGGTGGGCGATGAAGGTGATGAACGTCGTCGG
>Ga0315276_10003268_pt1 | contig 14860 bp, 12 predicted proteins | sample YL17G05_0_MG_FD_204542 | JGI IMG/M metagenome (GOLD analysis project Ga0315276, IMG submission 204542) | Sediment microbial communities from Yellowstone Lake, YNP, Wyoming, USA - YL17G05_0 | ecosystem: Environmental > Aquatic > Freshwater > Lake > Sediment | place: USA: Wyoming | collected...
TCGCATTCATAAGGATCAGCCGGAATCTCTCCTTGTCTTCTTTTCTCGTCATTCCGGGATTAGCAAAACATTTTTCCATATAATCAATACCGCCGCAGAAGATATAACTGTCAATCAGATGAGGATGCTGTGCATATTTTAAGATGAAGCGATATTCTTGCTGGTTAACGAATTTTTTATCCTTCGCAAATGGCACAACATCAGTAATGTTAGTGTGGTCAATATTATTCGGCGGATCATAATCTACTTCTTTATGCTCCACAGGCCAAAAAGGAAACCTACGATTTTTGCGTTCCTTGTTTGTTTCGAGCACCCTATTTAGAAACTCGCAGACCTTACTGGGAGTGCTGACGATTGCCACAATATTCTGTTCATTCTCTTTGAAAATGTCCCATTCATCGGGTGTTGGCTCAGTTCCTTTCATCTTGGTCCAACAACTAACGACAAATCCTGTGAATTCGGCCGTTCCGCCGTCGACTGTGTGTGCGCAACCTTCATTTCTGTCGCCTTTTTCGCCACTGGTTGTCTCGTATAATCTTCTGTAGTGTTCGGGCGATCGCAGCACAAATGTGCTATGCTCGGAAAATATGCTCTTGCATGCCTCAATATCAACAAACCGGACAATCTTTACTTCTGACATACGCCAATTACTCTCTTCGCCTAACAAGCGAGTTAACTTCTTCCAAGCCTTTCCTGTCATCGGTAGCGTTGTTGATTCGGGGTTTAAATTCTCCGGCAAGCCTCTGCGCTTCAGCAATCTGTTCGGTTGACATAACTTGATTAAGTGAATCCCTTAGTTTAATAGCTTCTTGTTGCCCTTGAGCAGCGGCAAGGATAATCCACTTGTACGCCTGAACATAATCTTCTGGAACGCCCTCACCTTTGCCAAACATCAATCCGAGGTTAAATTGAGCTTTAGCATAACCCTGCTCAGCGGCCTTGGTGTACCACTTGAAGGCTTCCTTGTAATCCTTTGAGACACCGTTGCCGTTGGCATACATCCAGCCCAGATTGTATTGTGCTGAGTCAAGCCCCTGTTCAGCGGCCTTGGTGTACCACTTAATGGCTTCTTTGTAATCCTGTGGGACACCTTTACCTTTTTCATACATTACACCAAGATTGCACTGTGCTGAGGCAAGCCCCTGCTCAGCGGTCTTGATGTACCACTTTAAGGATTCATTGTAATCCTTTGGGACACCTTTACCTTCGTCATACATCACGCCCAGATTGTATTGTGCTGAGGCAAGTCCCTGCTCAGCGGCTTTTGTAAACCACCTGAAAGCTGCTTTGTAATCTTGCGGGACACCGTTGACGTTATAATACATCCCGCCCAGATTGTATTGTGCTAAGGCAAACCCCTGCTCAGCAGCCTTGGTGTACCACTTGATAGATTCTTTGTAATCCTTCGGGACACCGTCGCCTTTTTCATACATCACGCCCAGACTGTATTGTGCTAGGGCAAGCCCCTGCTCAGTGGCTTTTGTAAACCATTTGAAGGCCTCTTTGTAGTCTTGTGGGACACCCTTACCGTTGTAGAACATCAGGCCCACATTGAACTGCGCGGCGGCAATACCCTGTTCAGCAGCTTTTGTGAACCATTTAAGCGACTCCTTGTAATCTTGGACAACACCATCACCTGTGCCATACATTAAACCAAGACAAACTTGAGAGTTAGGGTCGCCTTGTCCAGCGGATTTTAGAATGTCGTTGAAATCTGGAGTTTTTCCGTTTGCCGACTGGTTTGCGGAAATCGCCATAACCAAAATCAATGAGACTAACGACAATCGCAGAATTTGGGTTGGTTTCATATTTTCTTGCCTCCGATTTTACTGTCCATTCTCATGTGGATTATAGGCAATTGCCAAATTGCTTACAAGCCCAAAAAGCTACCCTCAAAATCGCCCAATTTTCAATCAAAAACGTTGGTAGTTGGACCCCTAAAACCCATTTTTTCAAAATTTTTCTATTTCTTTAATTGCAACGACTTAGCCAAAACCTCACCCCCAAAAACCTCATAATTTTCGCATCAAACGCGCAGGTTCCTCCAATTATAGAAGAGACGCATTCTGTCCCTTCTGTGGTTTAGTGTTTGGAGTTTAGGATTTGTTTATGGCTTTGACCTTTATGTTTGCTTTATTCTGAATTCTGTCTTCTGACTCCTGTATTCTGTTTTCTATCTTTCGTCTGTCGTCTGGAGTCTGTCGTCCGGCGTCTGCTAATGGTCTGCGCTGAGTGGAAAAATCAATCAAAATGAGTAAATTATGCGAAACAAACCCAATTTTAAGGGACAGGCGGCGCGGGGAGAACGGGGTTGCGTAGGCAAGCGGGAGAGGGTATTATATAATCGCTAAGAACGGAAAAGCACCGGGTTAAATTCAGAGTTAATGAAAGAGCAAATATGAAAATAAAGCCAATGAACCAGCAGATTCTTTTCGGCCTAGTATTGGTGCTCCTGTCGGTTTTTTTCTATATCCTGCATTACATAATCTTTCGTGATGCACGCCATATATTCATTTACCTATTGGGTGATATCGCGTTTGTTTTTATCCAGGTGCTGCTTGTTACGCTGATTATACAGCAAGTGCTCAGCGAACGAGAAAAAAGGTCGATGCTCAAAAAACTGAATATGGTCATCGGCGCCTTTTTCAGCGAAGCCGGCATGGCTTTATTGAAGTATTTTTGGGCTTTTGACGCTGAGGCCGAGAGTCTGGGTAAACACCTGATTATCGATAATGAGTGGCCTCCAGAGCATTTCAGCAAGATAAGGACCATCCTGCAGAACAGGGATTCCAAAATTGCTATTCACAAGGGCAACCTGGAGGAGGTGCGAAGTTTTCTCATTAGTAAAAGGTCTTTTCTGCTCGGCCTACTGGAGAACCCGAACCTGCTGGAGCACGAGGAGTTCACCGAACTGCTCCTGGCGGTGTTCCATCTGGCAGAAGAACTGTCGCACAGGGAGAGTGTCAAGGGTCTGCCTGATACCGATTACGCCCATTTAGCCGGGGACATTAAGAGGGCTTACGGGCTGCTTGTACGTGAATGGCTATCTTATATGGAGCATCTTAAGAGCAATTACCCATATCTATTTTCTCTTGCCATCAGGACCAATCCGTTCAATCCGCAGGCATCAGTGGAGGTTAAATAATCCGTTTATCCGGCGGAAAAAGCGAGTTTCGGAGTTTTGATGCGATTGGGGGGCTGTATTTTTTTGGGTAAAATGACATTTATTTGTTGCATATTTTAATTATTATGCTCTAATAAGACGAAATATGTTCTAATAGCGTAAGAAAAGGGGTTGTAAGCTTTCATCTCTCAAGAGTATGCCCCCTATTAAAAAAGTATGGAGAGATATTATTTTTTGACGGCCCGTAAAAAGGCCCAGGAGAAGCACAAGTGAGTACAGGTACAGTAAAATGGTTTAACGCAAGCAAGGGTTTCGGATTTATATCTCCGGATGACGGAGGCGAAGATTTGTTCGTCCATCATTCGGAAATAAAGACCAGCGGCTACGCATCATTAGATGAAGGCCAAAAGGTCGAGTTCGAGGTCGGCCAGGGCAAAAAAGGCCCATGTGCGACCAACGTGGTTCCAGCATAAGTTAGAGTAAAGCGTTGAAAAACCAAAAGCCCCGCGAAGCCGCGGGGCTTTCTTTTTTTTATATAAAAGCAAATTGTTCGATTTCACTGACCATAAGATAAAACTGTCATTTACCCCACATAAAAAGAAGTAAAATTTATCTTGCACTTTTGGGCGCAAGGACGAAAATAACACGAACGAAAGGCAGAAAGTAAAGCACAAAGGAGATTCAATGGAAGCCGGCAAGATTTTAGAGCAAGTCAAGAAAGAGGACATAAAATTTATTACGCTGCAATTTACGGATTTATTGGGCGTTATAAAGGAGGTCATCATCCCTGTCGAAAGATTAGATGAGGCCTTGCGGGACGGGGTGTGGTTCGACGGTTCTTCGGTCGAGGGCTTTGCGCGGATTCAAGAGAGCGATTTGTTTTTGAAGCCGGATGCAACGACATACGCTATTGTGCCGTGGCTGTCGGAGGACGGGAAGAGCGCCAGATTGATATGCGACATTTACGGTGCGGACGGCAAGCCCTTCGAAGGCGATCCGCGTTATATTCTTAAACAAGCGGCAGCAACGGCGGCAAAGGAAGGGTTCGAATATAACGTCGGACCTGAGCCGGAATTCTATCTGTTCAGAACGGACGGTGAAAAAAGGACGACGCCGATAGATTACAGCGGATATTTCGACCTTTCCTCGCACGAGGGATACAGGGTTCTGAAAAAGATAGTCGGGGCACTGGAGTTTTTCGGAATCAATGTCGAAGCGTCCCATCACGAGGTCGGCTTCGGACAATATGAAATTGACTTCCATTACGGTAACTGTTTAGACATAGCGGACAAGGTGCTGACGTTAAAATATTGCGCGAAGAAGATAGCACAAATGCATAATATGCACGCAACATTTATGCCTAAGCCGGTAATAGGCAGGGCCGGCTCTGGTATGCACGTGCACCAAAGCCTGTACGACATCAAAAAGAAAACGAACGCATTCTATGACAAGGAGCACAAATACAACTTGTCGAAGATTGCGTACGGTTTTATTGCCGGGCAAATAAAACATATCGGCGCGATGTGCGCGATTCTCTGCCCGACGGTGAATTCGTACAAAAGATTAGTCGTCGGCTATGAGGCACCTGTATATGTTACGTGGGCGGCGATGAACCGCTCTGCGCTTTTGCGGGTGCCGAAATGGTTCAAGGCAAAGCCGGAGGCGGCGAGGATTGAGTTGCGATGTCCGGACCCGGCGTGCAATCCATATCTGGCATTTGCGGTTATGTTAAAAGCAGGAATGGAAGGGATTAAAAACAACCTGACGCCGCCAGAGCCGGTCGAAGAAGATATCTACAGTCTCGATGATGAAAGCCGAGTTCGGAAAAACATCGACGGCCTGCCGACGTCGCTGATGGGGGCTCTGGAGGAGCTGAAAAAAGACAAAACTATCCAAGAAGTTCTCGGGGAACATCTGCTCGAAAGATACATCGACGTAAAGACAAAAGAATGGGATGAGTTCAAGAAGCAAGTCACCAGCTGGGAAATCGAGACATATTTAGATACATTTTAACCCCCCCCTGCTGGTTTCAGAGCTACAGGTTCATCGGTATTCCACGGGAGGCGAGGTACTCTTTCATCTGCTTTATTGTGTAGTTTTCAAAGTGTGTGATAGAAGCCATAAGAACGGCGTCCGCGCCGCCTTTTACGATGGCATCGTAGAGGTGCTCAAGCTCCCCTGCTCCACCTGACGCGATTACGGGGATATTGACGGCGTCGGAGACGGCCTTGTTAAGCTCGTTATCGTAGCCGGCTTTGGTGCCATCGGCGTCCATACTGGTCAGCAGTATTTCACCTGCGCCGAGCTTCTCGGCTTTGACTGCCCACTCGACGGCATCAAGGTCGGTAGGTTCTGAGCCGGCTTTTACGGTGACCTGCCATCTGCCCGGTTGTGTTTTTGAGCGGCGGGCATCGATGGCAATAACAATACATTGATTTCCGAAACGCTGAGCGGCTTCTGTAAGCAGATTCGGATTCTGCACGGCGGCGGTATTAACAGAAACTTTTTCGGCACCGCTGCGGAGAAGCTCATCAATCTGGCCAACTGAGCCGATGCCGCCGCCTACGGTGAAGGGGATGAAGACGTTTTCGGCGACTTTTTCGACAAGGTCGACGATTGTTTTGCGGGAGCGAATTGTGGCGGTGATGTCGAGGAAGACCAATTCGTCTGCGCCTTCGTCGCTGTATCTTTTGCCAAGCTCGACGGGGTCGCCGGCATCGCGGAGATTGAGGAAATGGACGCCCTTAACAACGCGGTTGTCTTTAACATCGAGACAGGTGATGATTCTTTTTGAAAGCATCAGGCAATCTTCCTCTTGCAAATCTTGGAAAAGTTTTCGAGGACTTTCAGGCCGTCTGCACCGCTTTTTTCGGGGTGAAACTGGGTACCATAAATAGTGCCCTTCTGGACGGAAGCAGGCAACTGGAAGCCATAGTCGGTATAAGCTATTTTGGCGCCGGCGTCGGTAACATCAGCGTAGAAAGAGTGCGCGAAGTAGAAATGTTTTTCGCGCGGCAGGCGAGCGAACAAATCCATATCTTCGGGGAGCTTTACGAGGTTCCAGCCCATATGGGGAACAGTCTGCGAAGAAGGGATGGGAACAACATTGCCTGAGATTAGTCCGAGGCCTTTGTGGGGGCCGTATTCAACACTTTCATCAAAGAGCATCTGGTATCCAACGCAGATGCCAAGAAGAGGTTTGCCAGCCAAAGCGAGTTTCTTTATCAGTTCCGCCAAAGGACCTAATGCGCTGACGGCGTAGCCGAATGCGGCGACGCCGGGCAGGACGAGACCATCGGCGGCTTTAATATCCTGCGGTTTGCAGCTAAGCTTAGCGCGGCAGCCGATATGACGGAAGGCGTTACAGACGCTTTTGACGTTTCCGACGTTGTAATCGATGACAATCAGCATAAAGACATTTAACTACAAAACTGCCGAGACGTCAAATAAGAACAACTGATGATGCGGTTAAGCGGAATTAATTGGAGGGATAAGGAGAATTTATCTACAATGAGAGGGAACAAAGGCAAGTTCATCACAGTATATTCTCGTATTGGCATCAGGGTGGAGGCGTTTTTTGCCGATTTATGTAGATGAGCTTTCTGCGATTGAAGGGAACATGAATGTGCGGGATAGTAGCTTACTTAGGTAAAAAGAGCGCACAACCGACCCTTATAGAGGGATTGAAGCGTCTTGAGTACCGGGGGTATGATTCGGCCGGGGTGGGCCTCTTGAGCGGCGGCGAGATAAAAGTGAAAAAATGCAGCGGCAGAATCAGCGCACTGGAAGAGATATTAGACGAGCCCGACAGCAGCGAGACACTTGGCATCGGGCATACACGGTGGGCAACGCACGGCGCACCAACCGACATAAATGCACATCCGCATTTAGACTACACCGGCAAAATAGCAATTGTTCACAACGGCATTATCGAAAACTACGAGACGCTGAAGACCTGGCTGGAAAGCGAAGGGGCCAAATTTGTCAGCGAGACCGATACCGAAGTGATAGCAAACCTGATTGGATACTTCTACACCAAGAGCAAAGAAGATAAAAAGAGAAACGGTCAAAACAAATTCGAATGGGCGGTCCAGCAGGGGTTGGGGGAATTAAGAGGGACATACGGGCTGGCGATTGTGTGCAGCGATTTTCCGGACATACTCATCGGAGCCAAAAAGGGGAGCCCGTTGATTTTAGGCGTGGGAGACAGCGAATATATCCTGGCCTCGGACACTTCCGCAATTGTGGAGCATACAAAACAGGTAATATATCTTTCCGATAATGAAATGGTCACCATCAGCTCGAAGGGGTTCCGTACAAAAACGATTGACAACGTCAGCGTGACGAAAGAGCTGCACAAAATAGAGTTTTCGTTAGAGCAAATCGAACTCGACGGTTTCGAGCACCACATGCTCAAAGAGATTTTCGAGCAGCCTAAGGCGTTGAGCATGTGTATGGGCGGTCGAATCGATGTTAAAAATAACAAAATTAAACTCGGCGGCATAGCTGATTATCTGCGTGATCTGACCCGCACCAAACGGCTTATCCTAACGGCCTGCGGGACAGCGTTCCATGCGGCGCTGGTCGGGGAGTTTCTGTTCGAACACTTAGCACGTATTCCGACAGAGACCGAATATGGCAGTGAATTCAGATACCGAAATCCAATTATCGAAGACGGGACGGTGGTCATCGCTATAAGCCAATCCGGAGAGACGGCTGACACACTGGCAGCGGTGGAACAGGCCAAGGAACGCGGGGCAACGGTGCTGGGGATAGTCAACGTCGTAGGTTCATCAATTGCACGGGCAACTGATGCAGGGATATATCTGCACGCCGGGCCTGAGATAGGCGTTGCCAGCACGAAGGCGTTTACCGCGCAGGTGGCGGTGCTGACGATGCTGGCGATTGAACTTGGCAGAAGAAAGAACCTCAACAGCAGCGAGGCGGGAACTTGCATTGAGGAACTTTCCCAGATACCGGAGAAGATAAGCAGAATATTGAAACAGTCCGACAACATAAAGAAGATAGCTGCGGCGAATATAAAGAGGGAAAACTGGCTTTTCTTAGGCCGGGGCTTTAATTATCCGGTTGCGCTGGAAGGAGCTTTGAAGCTGAAGGAAATTAGTTACATCCACGCAGAGGGGCTGCCTGCCGCGGAGATGAAGCACGGGCCGATTGCTCTGATAAGCGATGGTATGCCCGCGGTTTTTATAGCGACAGCCGGGCCGCAATACGACAAAATCTTAGGCAACATCGAAGAGGTACGGGCACGCGGCGGAAAAATTATCGTTGTTGCAACCGAAGGCGATGAGAACATCAAGAAACACGCTGACCATTTAATTGCCGTTCCAGATGCACCGGAGCTTCTGCAGCCGATGCTGACCGTTATTCCGCTGCAACTTCTGGCATATCACGCCGCAGTGCTTCGCGGGCACGATGTCGACAAACCCCGGAACCTTGCAAAAAGCGTTACGGTCGAATAACACCTAACAAGCCAAATTCGCGATAATTTTGAATGTTCTTTTCAGAATATCCTTCAATTGGGCTTTTGTTATGCTCAGAGGGAGAAAAAGATAAATGACACTGCCCAAGGGACGAAGGATGAGGTGCTCTTTGAGGCCTTTTTGAAAAATTTGTTGGCCGATTCTTTCCCTGACGTCAAACGGCTTTTTAGTCTTTTTATCTTTAACCAGTTCAATAGCCCCTACCATACCAATATACCTGACGTCACCAACGAAAGGCAAAGGTCTGAATTTTTCGAGCGCCTTATGAAATATGGGGACAAGGGTCTTTACTTTCTGCAGGGTTTTTTCCTGCTCGAAGATTTCGAGGGTCGCCAGGGCGGCGGCACAGCCGAGGGGGTTTGCGGTATAGGTATGGCCATGATAGAAGGTTTTGAACTTTTCATAATCATCATAAAAGGCGTTGTAGATCTTGTCGGTTGTCAGGGTCGCAGCGAAAGGAAGCGTGCCGGAGGTTATTCCCTTAGCGAGACAGAGGAAATCCGGCTGGACGGAGGCATATTGGCAGGCAAACATTTTACCCGTGCGGCCAAAGCCGGTAGCGACTTCATCGAGGATTAAGTGGACATTATATTTTTTGGCGAGGGCGGCGGCCTGTTTAAGATACTGGACAGGATAAACAATCATCCCCCCTGCCGCCAACAGGAGAGGTTCCAAAATAACAGCGGCAATCTTATCTTTGTGCCTTTTTAAGGTGTTCTGCAACGGCTTTATGCAGTCGATACTGCAGGATGCTCTTTGTTTACCGAGCGGGCAGCGATAACAATAAGGGGTGGGGACCTTAAAGGATTTGAAGCGCAAGGCGTCGAAGGCCCTGCTGAATACCGTATCTCCGCCGACACCCATCGCACCGATGGTGTCGCCGTGGAAAGCGAGGTCGAGGGAGAGGAATTTTGTTTTAGATTTTCGGCCGATATTGCACCAGTACTGAAAAGACATCTTAAGAGCAGTCTCAACGGCAGTTGAGCCATTGTCGGAGAAAAAGACTTTGGTGAGGTTTTTGGAGGTGATAGAAACAAGTTTTTCAGCCAAGAGGACCGCGGGCTTATGGGTAAAGCCGGCGAGTAAGGTGTGGTCGAGAGAATTTAACTGTTCCCTAATTGCCGCTTTTATTTTAGGGTGGTTATGGCCGTGGACATTGCACCACCAGCTTGAAATTGTGTCGTAATAAAAGTTTCCCTTATTATCGTATAGTTTGACACCCTTAGCCCTTTCTATCAGGATTGGAGGAAACTTGCGGCAGTCTTTCATTTGCGTATAGGGGTGCCAGATATACTGCAAATCTTTTTTGAGCCAGTTGGTCTTCTTATTTTTCACTTTATAAACCCTCAACAATCCGGTCGGCGAGCTTTTCCAAAAGCTGCTTAGTATGATGGTAAGTCAACGAAAACCTTAACCTTGCCTGGCCTTGCGGGACGGTAGGCGGCCTTATAGGGAGAACCCAAAAGCCACTTTTTTGAAGGTCACTGCTGATGCGAACCGCCCTGCCGGAGTCTGCCACAATCAAGGGGACAATCTGAGAACCGCCCTTTACATCAAACCCCGCTTCACGAAGCCGGGTGCGAAAGAAATCGGCGTTGGCGAGCAGAGTCTGCCTGCGAAAGGGTTCATCTTTTACGATATTGAGGGCCTCGATATTTGCTGCAATTACCGGCGGAGGCAGAGCGGTAGAGTAAATAAAACTTCTGCAGGTATTGACGAGATACTGTTTTACTTTTTCGGAACAGGCAAGATAGGCACCGAAGCTGCCCAAGGCCTTGCTGAACGTTCCCATTATTAATTCTATGCGGTCGGACAGGCCCTGCTCTTCGACAACGCCGGCGCCATTTGAGCCAAAAATTCCCGTGGCGTGTGCCTCATCGACCATAAGAAAGCAATCGTATCTATCTTTGACTTCCACAAGCTCTCTTAACGGGGGCTTGTCACCATCCATACTGAAAACGGTTTCAGTAACTATAAGGCGGTTTTTGAACTTGGGACTTTCTTTTTTCAGCAGGGATTCGAGATGGTCCAAATCGTTATGATTGAAGCGAAAAAGCTTGGCGCCTGACTGCCGCACGGCATCAATTATGCTGGCGTGACTTAACCTGTCGCAAAAAACCGCATCGCCTTTGTCGTATAGCGCGCTTATTATACCTACGTTCGCCTGATAGCCGGTGCTGAAGACCAAAGCGCTTTCCTTGCCTTTGAATTCGGCAACCATGTCTTCAAGCTGATGGTGAATTTTCAGGTCGCCGCTTAAAAGCCGCGACGCTGAAGAGCTTACGCCAAGAGAGTCAACGGCCTTTTTGGAAGCTTCCTTGAGTTTCGGATGGTCTGAGAGGGCAAGGTAATCATTAGATGAAAAATCGAACAATTCGGTGCCGTCATAATAAATTTTGCCCTCTTTGCGCAAATCAGCGGGCCTTAAGACCCTGAGAAGGTCATCCGCTTTCCTTTGCGCCAGAAAATCATCTATTCTGTCCATACTTTTTTTATTTCTTCGATGAGGGCATAATCGGCATCGAGACTTGCGCCTTTGACGGTCAGATAGCCACCTATAAGCATTCCATTTGCGCCGGCAATAAATGCTTTAAGCTGTGCACCTTTGAAGGTTGCCTCCCTGCCGGCGGCTATTTTGATAATTTTATCCTTCAATACAATGCGGAAAATACATATCGTCCTTACGGCATCATCGGCTGATAGAGGTGCGGCGGATTCAAGAGGTGTTCCCTTAATGGGGATTAATATATTGAGAGGGATTGAATCGACATCCAACTTTTTGAGAGTATAAGCCATATCGATTCTGTCCTGCCAGGTCTCACCCATTCCGATTATGCCGCCGCTGCAAACTTCAAGGCCGACCTGCTTAGCGGAGTTTATGGTCTTGACTCTCTCATCGAAGGTGTGCGTTGAAACAATGCGGGGGTAAAAACGCCGGGATGTTTCGATATTATGATGATAGCGTGAAAGGCCGGCCTCTTTGAGAAGCTGCAGTTGCGATTTCTCCAGAGCGCCAAGCGAAGCACATACGATGATATCAATTCTATCTTTTATTTCTGATATTGCCTGAGCAACCACATTTAGCTCTCTTTCGGTCAGGCGATTTCCGCTGGTAACAATGCCGAACCTTTCTGCGCCGATGGCTTTGACTCTTCGTGCGGCTTCGACTATTTCTTCTTTTTCCTTAAGCGGATAGGTCGGCACATCCGCGCGATGCCTTGCCGACTGGGCGCAAAATTTGCAATCTTCAGGGCAAAGGCCTGAGCGGGCGTTTAAGATATTGCACAGGTCCAGCTTATTGCCTATAAACTTTTTTCTAACCTCATTGGCTTGAGCTATCAGCTTCTGCAGAGGCGTATTTAAGAAAATCTCAGTATTGTCTTTTACGGCGATGTTCATAATTGCCGGCCATTTTAGCATTGCAGAACAATAATTTCCATTAAAACCAAGCCTGATAAAACAGAAGATTACAGGCAAAAAGTACAAGCTTTAAGTTTTTCAACAACTCTTAATGTGGGCTTAATTATATTGCATTTGCCGAATGTAACTGATATAAAATCATAAACGTTCTTCAAAACAGGAGAAGACTTATGAAGAAGCAAAACAAACCAATTATAATCATATTAGTTGCTGGATTAATAGTGACTAATATTCTGCTGGCTGTATTTGTGGTTTCCCTGATGTCCAAGCAAACCACACAGGAACAGCCTGCCGCTACGCATGCGCCGGATACGCAAACGGAACAGAAAGCACGCGAACCAGAGCCGAATCAAGGATTAACAACCAAGGAGCAAATGGATGCTATCATTGCGCAATACGATGAAATTAAAAAGGGGCGCTATAGCAAAGCAATAGAATCATACAAGCAGGCAATGCGAGATAAGCCCCCCTATACGGGTGAACAATCAATTGGGCAACGCTATGCCGAAGACGGCGATTTTGATAAAGCAATAGCAGCCTGCGAACAACTGATAAAGGACTCTCCTCAGTGGCCGTCAAACTTTTATGCCCTGGCATGGACTTATGCACAAACCGGCAGGTATGACAAAGCGATTGAAGTCGCCAATAAAACAATAGAACTACATCCCAACTACTCAAAGATATGGCACATCCTGGCATGGATTTACGCAAAGCGCGGTGACTATGATAAGGCAATAGACGCTTGTAATCAGGCAATCAAACTCGAGCCCAATTCTGCAATAGTCTATTATGGCATCGGGCGGATATATGCGATGATTGGCAATAACGAGAAGGCACTTGAGTCTTTCAAAAAAGCGATAGAGTTAAAGTCCGATTTGCCAGAGGCTTATCTGTTTCTGGGAATGACTTGCACGGAGCTAGGCAACATACAACAGGCGATACAGTCTTACAACGACGGACTTCTTTTTGACCGAAGCTATGCGGAACTATACTTCTTTCTGGGCGGAGCCTACGACGAATCCGGCCAATATAAAAAAGCAAGTGAAGCACTTGAAACAGCCATAAAGTTCTACAATTTGGATGTTAAAGAGGTCAAGACTCGTGCTCACGGCATGGGAATAAGACCTGACATGGCGAATATTCACTGTATACTCGGGGTGTGCTACCTCAGGCTCAATAAACTCTCAGACGCTTTGTATATGTTCAATAAAGCGATTGAGATTGACGATAGTCACGCAGAAGCCCATTATGGTCTGGCTTTAACACAACTATTACTTGGTGATAAAGATGCAGCTCTTGCAGAGTATGAGAAAGTTAAGGCACTAAAGGGCGAAGAAAAGGCAAAACCCCTTTTCGATATCATCAATAAATAACAGGCTGTACTAAAGCGCCCATGTCGCTTTTTATGACGGCATTCATAACATAATAGGCTCGACCCTTCGACCTCGCTCAGGGCGGGCAAGCTCACTATAAATCGGCGGCCATTTTAGCACTATAACCCGATAATTTCCATTTTTCATGGAAGGATAACCAACGAAAATCGGGGTGATAGGATTCGAACCTACGGCCTCCTGGTCCCAAACCAGGCGCTCTAGCCAAACTGAGCTACACCCCGGAAATAATGCCCATCGGCCAAATATTGTATACGAAAGAGCCAATTATTGCAATAAAATCGTATTTTTGGCCTTCGGGCAAAAGCTGGTAACCCTGTCTCTCAGCATAGACTTACAGCATTTTCGTTAAAAATAGCTTGCATTTTCATAGAAATTAAGATATAATTACGAGAAAGCTATTTTTCTGGGGTAGAGTAGATGATGGAATCCGGAATTAAAGGAAGGTTGGTGCTGCCGGCGTTTATTGTTCTGGGTGTGCTGGCTTTGTTTTTTGCAGGCAGTAAGCTCTGCTCGCCAGCGATCGCCGAAGCAGAACTGCAAACCGGCAACAACAGCGAAATTTTGGTAGTCCCCATTCAAATCGAACGGGACAAATACGGACTGGCGATAGTTGATACGGCCGGCCAGACGCTGTGGATATATGAGCTAAACAGCACAGGTCCGGCCCACAACCGGTTGAGATTATTGGCAGCCCGAAGCTGGCAATACGACAGACTGCTGAAACAGTACAACACAGCTGAACCGAAACCGGAACAGGTGAGGATGCTTCTGGAAGAGGAAGAATTGAGCAAGCAGCCGAAAGAGCAGGTCAAGGAAAAACAGGAGGGTTCAGACGTAAATGTTGCAGAAGTAAATGCTGTAGAGGTAAATGCTGTAGAGGTAAATGCTGTAGAAGCAAATGAGCCCAATGAGTGAGATTGGACCAGTTGAACAGAGAAAGTAAAGATTTTCTAAGTTTTCCAGGAAGATAAAGAACAAGAAGGCAAAGTCTGGAGGAGAATGTAAATATGGCTGGTATGTTTTATTCATTACAAGAGGTCGCCGCAAAGCTCACTAAAACAGAGCAAGAAGTACAAGAGATAATCAAGCAGGGAAGACTGCGTGAGTTCCGTGACGGCCCGAATTTGCTGTTTAAGATTAGTGAAGTTGAAGCACTGATGTCCGACACAAGTATTGCGGCATCGAGAAAAGCAGCGGCTAAAGCAGAGGAGGATGAGATTTCTCTGGCACCGGAGCCAAATGAGGAAAGCGAGTCAGTGGGGTCAGATACCACCGCTGCGGACGGTGAAGGAATAGATGTCCTTAGTGAAGCAGACAGCGATTACAAACTGGCAGACGATACGCTGAGCGAGACCAAAGTTATACCTGACGAAGGGCCATTAGACGATACGCTGGGCGCAACCAAAGCTGCATCCGGC
>Ga0315276_10003270_pt1 | contig 14856 bp, 4 predicted proteins | sample YL17G05_0_MG_FD_204542 | JGI IMG/M metagenome (GOLD analysis project Ga0315276, IMG submission 204542) | Sediment microbial communities from Yellowstone Lake, YNP, Wyoming, USA - YL17G05_0 | ecosystem: Environmental > Aquatic > Freshwater > Lake > Sediment | place: USA: Wyoming | collected...
CTGCCGCGGTACCGCCGCCGATGCCCAGGAGAAACAATATTTGCGGCGTAATGGCCAGGAGTACTTCCGATATCAGGTATACATAAATAATCCCGAATAGCACGATAATCGTCCAGATCAAAATCTGGGTCTTGGATATGGAAATACTGATGCCGTCTTTCTTGCTTACTATCAACTTCTTGAATGAAAAATAACCGTTGATAAACCGCGACAACAGGGGCAACAGCAGCAATGATAAGAATATTGCCCAAACAAAAGCCCAGCGCCAATCCGGTATTTCCACCGGGAGGATGGAGGGCTCCATTTTGTCTTTACCAACGCTGTGGGTGATTTTCAGGTCTCCCTTGTAAGCCCCGAAAGGGCCCCGCCAAATCGATTGTTGTTTTATGTTTTTCAGATCATTCCATTCCGGCAATTGTGCCATCAAGTAGGTTTTCCCGTCGATTTCATTAAAATGCCAGGTGGTGATAGAAGCCCAGCCATTTTTTTCTTGTTTGGGAGTAGTGGCGAAGCACAGACCGATTTCATCTATCTTCCAATCTTTCACGGCCAATATGCTTTTATCTGCCAATACTTTAATCATAGTCCCTGGGACGACGCGGTCCGTTTCAAGCGTGAAGGGATTGGTCTTTAGATTGATCGGTGAGAGAGTGGTCGCCGGTTTATTCTCAGACGTCGATTTTGGAGTCGCCTCCGAAGTCGTTGTCGTCGTCACCGTAGTAGTTGTCTGCGTCACCGCGGCCGGTGGCTCCGCCTTTTTAACGTCTTCGCCGGGTAAGCTTAAAAATGATAACATCAGTATTACCCACGCCGCCAATAAGAGCCGGGCCTTTTTTGACTTAAATATTACCGTCAGGTTCCGGTTGCCTTTACTAATCAAATTTTGCCGGTTATTCATAGCTTTTCCTCCTATTTTGTCTATTTAATAAATATGGCAGGTATTATAATAAGAAATTGAAAACAGGTTGTCAAGAGGAATAAGGAAATATTCCCGGGACAGATCAATTTATCTCTTTTTTGATGAGCTTTTTCGAGCTATCCGCCGGTAAAAAAAAATATTTTAACCGGCGGATTCTTGACTTTTTCAGCATAAGGTCCGATAATAAAAATTTAAAACCGTTACCCAACGAATCGAGGTTAATGATGTTTATCGGAAGAACTTATGAACTGTCGCAGCTCCAGGAAAAATATAATACCAATAAAAGCGAACTCGTCGCCATTTACGGGAGGAGGCGCATCGGCAAAAGCAGCCTGGTAGAAAAATTTGCCGAAGATAAGCCGTTCTTCTACAAGTTTGAAGGCATTGAAGGTGAAAATACCAGGGGTCAAATGACTGCCTTTAAAAAAATACTGGGGCAATTTGTTGATGATTCTTTTCTCGATAAAATCGAATTCGATTCCTGGCATGGGCTATTCCAATACCTGACCGAGAAGCTGGTAGACGACAAACAACGCACGAAAAAACTGGTGCTTTTTTTTGATGAGGTTCAATGGCTGGCGGTTCGCCGGGGCAGAATGATCAGCATCATCAAATATTTCTGGGATAATTACTGGAAAAATATGAACGTGATCTTGATTCTTTGCGGTTCGATTGCCTCGTTTATGGTTAAGCGGATCATTCATTCCAAAGCGTTGTATGGCAGGATTACCCTCGAAATATTACTGAAAGGACTTTTGCCCGATGAAGCGGCGAAATTTTTTGGAGATAAACGCAGCAAAGAAGAGATTCTCAAGTACCTGATGGTATTAGGCGGCGTCCCCAGGTACCTCGAGGAGATTAATTTAAACCGCTCTTTCAATCAAAACATCAATACCCTCTGCTTTTCAAAAAACGGACTGCTGCTGAATGAGATCGATAAGATATTCTACAGCCACTTCAAAGAAGTGGAAATCTATCTCAAAATCGTATCGGCTTTAAAGGGAAAATTGTTATCGTTTAAGGATATCGCGGAAAAGACGGCTAAAAAATCGGGGGGGTCGCTGCGGGCTGCCCTGGAATTGTTGATCGATGCAGAATTGGTGGATTTTTTTATTTCCCTGGATAAATCCTGGAATTCAAAATTTAGAAAATACAGGATAGGCGATGAGTTTTTGGCCTTTTATTTCAAATATATGGAACCCAATATCCGGCTGATACAGACCGGGGGACAAACCCATTTATTTGAAAAAGTGTCGGCAGAAAGCCTGGATGTTTGGTTTGGGTTCGCGTTTGAGCGGTTTTGTTTGAAGCATTCCGGGTACCTGGCCGGGATTATGGGATTTAAAGATGAGATGTTGTTGGCCTCGCCTTATTTTAAATTCGGGCAAGAAGGGTTCCAGTTGGATTTGGTTTATAAGCGAACCGATAAAGTGATTGTGGCCTGTGAAATAAAATTCTATAATGAACCGGTCACACCGGCAGTAATCCCGGAAATGGAAAAAAAATGTGCTGTCCTGGGAATCCCCCGCGGATATACCCTTGAAAAAGCGTTGATCAGTTTATATGGGGCGGAGGAGGCGCTGCGGGAAACAGGGTATTTTAATTACTATGTAACGGGAGAAGATATTGTGAACGGCTCTCAGGCATTTTTTAAGTAATAAATCCGAAATTCGAAATTCGAAATTCGAAACAAATCCAAAATTCAAAAACTCAAAATTCAAAACAAAAACAGGCCCGCCCGGGAAAATCCTTCATTCCACCCCAGGACTGCTGGAGATGATTAGCCAGTGGTATAACCATTATTGTTTCTCTATGGAAACGGATATGGTTGTTTTTAATTCGACCCAAACATTATACTTCTTCAAGCAATACCTCTCCAGCTGCCAGATTGTGGTCGATCAAAAAGGGACGCCCGCCGGTCAAACCACTTTGAAAAGAGTGGTATTGATTTTCTGCGGAAGCCGGTTGGAATATCACAATGAAGCGGGATAAAGATAAGGGCGGCTCATAAAAACAGGTCCACGAATGACACGAATTAGCACGAATTGTTAAGTTTTAAGTACGGCAATCCCGGACTAAAAAAAAAATTCAATAACACTATTGACAATAAATTTTTGCAGGTATATAACCTCTCTCGTGTTTAAAACACGCTAAAGGTGTACAATATGTTTGGATGGATAGAGACTGAGTCGGGCGGGCTCAGGGGAATGGATGTTAAATTATACATCCTCAAGAGCGGAAGCAAGCTAAATATTTTCCCTTCCACACCCTCATCCTTCTTTTCAGTCGGAGGATTAATTTATGGCGGAAGAAAAGAAACCTGATGAAAATGCCCAGGGGCAAAATAAATTTTCTGCCCCATCGATTTCTCTCCCCAAAGGAGGCGGCGCTGTGCGGGGTATTGGCGAGAAATTCGCCGCTAATCCCGTCACGGGCACCGGCTCCATGTCGGTTCCCATCGCAGTCAGCCCCGGGCGTTCCGGTTTCGGTCCACAGCTTTCGCTTTCGTATGATTCCGGCGCAGGCAATGGTCCGTTTGGTTTTGGCTGGAACCTGTCATTACCATCAATTACCCGTAAAACAGATAAGGGGCTGCCGCAGTACCGGGACGCCGAGGAATCGGACGTTTTTATTCTTTCCGGCGCTGAAGACCTCACGCCGGTTCTCAAAAAACAAGGCAATGACTGGGAACCTGAAAAATTACCGAAAAGGACAATCGGCGCCGATACTTACCGGATTAAACGTTACCGCCCCCGCATCGAGGGCCTGTTCGCCCGCATCGAGCGCTGGACAAAGGTCGCAACCGGCGAGGTTCACTGGCGATCCATCAGTCGCGACAATATCACCACGTTGTACGGGAAAAACAACAACTCCCGCATCTTCGATCCCGCCGACCCGTTCCCGGCCAACCCGACGCGCGTTTTCAGTTGGCTCATCTGCGAGAGTTACGACGACAAAGGCAACGCCATTATTTACCGGTACGCGGCAGAGAAAGACGACAATGTGGATCGCGGCCAGGCCAATGAGCGCAACCGTGTGCGCACGGCCAACCGCTACCTGGAGCGCATCAAGTACGGGAACCGGGTCTCGCGCCTGATCCAACCCGACCTCACGAAGGCGGCCTGGATGTTCGAGGTGGTCTTCGACTACGGCGAACATAATTTGAATGATCCGAAGCCCGGTGATTTAGGCCACAGGTTTTGCCGCAAAGACCCCTTCTCCTCGTATCGACCAGGATTCGAAGTCCGCACCTACCGGCTGTGCCGGCGCGTCCTCATGTTCCATCATTTTCCTGATGAGGAAGGCATCGGAAACGACTGCCTGGTGCGTTCCACCGACTTCGCCTATTCATATGAGAAAAACCCCGCCGATGTTCGTAATCCCATCTATTCATTCCTCCTGTCGGCAACACAGACGGGATACAAGCGCAAGAGCGGCGGCTACCTCAATCGCAGTCTGCCGCCCGTCGAGTTCGAGTACACCAAACCCGTTGTGCAGGACATTGTGGAGGAGGTCGATCCCGCCAGCCTGGAGAACCTGCCCATCGGAGTAGAGGGCGGCGCCTACCAGTGGACCGATCTGCACGGCGAAGGCATTCCCGGCATCCTGACCGAGCAGGCCGGCGCCTGGTTCTACAAACGCAACGTGGGCCCGATCAGTAAGCGCCCGGTCGAATTCGCCCCGTTAGAGCGCGTCGCCGTCAAACCCAACCTGGCCATTGCCGGCGGCGCCCAATTCATGGACCTGGCCGGCGACGGCCAGCCCGACCTGGTGGCGCTGGACGGCCCCATGCCCGGCCTGTACGAGCATGACGATGAGGAGGGTTGGCGGCCCTTCCGCCCCTTCACCTCGCGTCTTAACCGGGATATGCGGGACCCAAACCTGAAATTCATCGACCTGGACGGCGACGGCCACGCCGACGTTCTCGTCGCCGAGGATGAAGCCTTTGTCTGGCACGCCTCGCTTGCTGAGGCCGGCTTCGGTCCTGCGCGCCGCGTCGCCCAGGCGCTGGACGAAGAACAAGGACCCCGCCTGGTCTTTGCCGACGGTACGCAGTCCATATACCTCGCCGACATGTGCGGCGACGGCCTCGTTGACCTGGCGCGCATCCGCAATGGCGAGGTTTGCTACTGGCCCAACCTGGGCTATGGCCGCTTCGGCGCCAGGATTACCATGGATAACTCGCCCCGGTTCGATACTCCCGACCAGTTCGACCAACGGCGTATCCGTCTCGCCGATATCGACGGTTCCGGCGCCACCGACATTATCTATTTAAGCCGCGACGGCGTGCGCCTCTATTTCAACCGGTCCGGCAACAGTTGGAGCGAACCGCAGGTCCTGCGGCTCTTCCCCCGCGTGGACGATGTGGTGAATATCGTACCCACCGATTTGTTCGGCAACGGCACCGCCTGCCTGGTCTGGTCATCGCCGCAGACGGGTGACGCGCGTCGGCAGATGCGCTACATCGACCTCATGGGCGGGCAGAAGCCGCACCTGCTGATCAAATCCATCAATAACCTCGGCGCCGAGACCCACGTGCAATATGCGTCATCCACAAAGTTCTATCTCGCCGACAGGATGGCTGGAAAACCCTGGATCACGAAACTTCCTTTCCCGGTTCACTGCGTCGAGAAAGTCACTGTCACGGACAAATGGAGGAAGACCGCCTTCTCCAGCACTTACTCTTATCACCACGGCTATTTCGACGGCGCCGAGCGGGAGTTCAGGGGCTTCGGGCGCGTGGAACAGGTGGATGTAGAGACATACGGCCAGTTTGCCGCCGGCAACGCTCAAAGCCCCTACATCACACAAGATCACCTCCTCTACCAGCCGCCGGTTAAGACCGTGACCTGGTTTCATACCGGCGTCTTTCTCGACCGTGAGCGTATCCTGCGCCACTTCGAGGAAGAGTATTTTCCCAACCGGTTGAAGGAAGCAGGATTTTCAATCAACCCCGACTATGCTTTTTCCGAGCGTGACCTGCCCGAGCCGGATTTGCTCAGCCTGGACTTGAGCGCCGAAGAGTGGCGTGAAGCCCTGCGGGCGGGCAAGGGCATGACGCTGCGCCAGGAAGTCTACGAGTTGGATGTCGATGCGCTCGCTGACCGGCGCCATGCGCCGGTGCGGCTGTTCTCCGCCGCTGTTCACAATTGCAGGATCCAGCGACTGCAACCGCGGGGTAACAACCGCCATGCTGTTTTTTTGGCGACGGAGAGCGAAGCCCTCACTTATCACTATGAGCTTGACCTGCATTCCAGTGAGCTCTCTCCCGACCCGCGCATCGCCCATACGGTGAATCTTACCGTCGATGAATACGGTCAGCCGCTGCAGACGGTGGCTGTGGCATACCCACGCGTGCGCCCGTTCCGGGATACAGACACGACGCCGACGTTTCCCGGGGGGCTTGAGAAACTTGTACGCGATGTGCAGAAGGAACTGCATCTCGCTTACACCGAGACGCGATACACCGTCGATTTCGATGAAAATGACAGGGACAATTATCGCTTGCGCGTCCCTTACGAAGTGAAGACCTATGAGTTGACCGGTATCCGCCCGGACGATGAAGAAGACCGCAAGACCACCGATCCATGGGATGACGTTTATTTCACCCTCGCTGAACTGCGCGGATTCCAGCTTACCCCGGCTTATCAACCTGATCCTACGAATCAACTCATGCCGGTTGAAGAAATTCCTTATCACCGGTTGCCCAATGGGACTACCCCGGAGAAACGCCTGGTGGAACATGTACGGATGCTGTTCTTCAAAGATAATCCCGATGATCCCGGGGCCCTGGAAAAACCGCTTCCCTTCGGCCAATTGGGACGGCTCGGTCTGCCCTATGAAACCTACAAGCTGGCCCTGACCGGCGACCTGCTTAACGCTGTTTTCTCGGATGCCGCGGGGAACAAGCTTGATAAGTCGCCTGTCCAGGGAACGACCACCGCCCGCCAATTACTGGGTAACCCTGATGTCAGCGGTTACTTCAGCGGCGAGGAGCTCGTTAAAAGATTTGCGCCCCTACCGGCCGCCGAGCTTGCCGGTCAATATTGGACCCGCTCCGGCATTGTCGGTTTCTCCAACGATGCGGCCCAGCATTTTTATCTGCCGGAGAGGTACACCGATCCCTTCGGCAAAACAACGGTACTGGAGTATGACGGTAAATATGACCTCTACTTGCGCCGCAGCACGGACCCCGTCGGCAACCGGACGAGCGTCGAAGAATTCGACTTCCGGGTTTTGCAGCTCCGTGTGATGAAAGACATGAATGACAATCTTTCCGAAGTCTATTTCGATGTCCCCGGCATGGTGGTGGCCATGGCCTTGAAGGGAAAAGGAGCCGAGGCCGACAACCTCGACGGTTTCGACGACGTCCTGGCCAACCCGGCTTTGGACGAGTGCGTCCGGTTCTTCTTTATGGACGCCGCCTACGACGAAGCCAAATCCCGGCGCTGGCTTGCCAACGCCACGGCGCGGTTCGTGTATCACTTCGGCGAGACGTTCGATTCTACCGGCAAGGTGATTTGGGGAACCCACCCGGCGCGCGCCTGCGGCATTGTGCGCGAACGGCATGCGGCGCGGCTCGCCGCCGGCGAAGCGAGTCCGCTCCAGGTTTCCTTCGAATGTTCCGACGGCGGCGGCAATGTGCTGATGAAGAAAATCCAGGCTGAGCCGGAGACCAAGGGCGGCCCGCTGCGCTGGATCGCCAACGGCAAGACCATCCTCAATAACAAGGGCAAGCCGGTCAAGCAATACGAACCCTATTTCAGCCAAAACGGTCACCGCTGCGAGGAGCCGCGGGAGGAGGGCGTTACCCCCATCATGTATTACGACGCGCCCGGGAGGCTGGTGCGCACCGAAATGCCGGACGGCTCCTTCAGTCGCGTCGAGTTTTCGCCCTGGCATGTCAAGAACTTCGACGCCAATGATACGGTTCGCGATAGCCGGTGGTACAGAGATCGGGGCTCGCCTGATCCGCAAACCACACGAGAACCCACTGATCCCGGTAAACGCTCCGCCTGGCTCGCGGCTCGTCACGCCGACACGCCGGCGGTCACTCATTTCGACAGTCTCGGTCGCGAGGTGATTGCTGTCGCTCATAACCGCTTTGCCGATGCCAACGGCCGGCTTAAAGATGAAAAGTATGTTACCTTCACGAAGCTCGACGCCGAAGGCAAGCCGCTGTGGATACGCGACGCGCGCGGCAACCTCGTCATGCAGTACATCACGCCGGCCAAAGCCAACAACGATCCGGGTGACGCAATGCCGGACAACGCCGTCCCCTGTTACGACATCGCCGGCAACCTGCTCTTCCGGCACAGTATGGACGCGGGCGATCGCTGGATGCTCATGGATGCCGCCGGTAAACCGATGTTGGCCTGGGATTTCAACGAGTTCCGCGGCGCTCATGGCGCCGTTATTCCTCAAAAGCGCATCTTTCTCATCGATTATGACGCCTTGCATCGTCCGGTTGCACATTGGCTGACGATCAACAACGGCCCGAGCGCGTTGATCGAAGCATTCGAATACTGCGATACCGGTCGTCCCAATGGCGCGCTAAACCTGGACGAAGCAAAGCGGCGCAATCTCATCGGGCAGGCCGTCAAGCATTGGGACCCGGGCGGCCTCGCCACCGTGGAGCGCATCGATCTCTCAGGCCAGGCCGCGCATGTCACGCGCACGGTGGTGAAAGTTGTCCCCGATCCCGCGTTGGAGCCGCAACTTCTGGACTGGAACGTCGCTGTACGCAATAACTTGCTGGAGAGTGAAACATTCGCCCAGGTCGCCGAGTATGACGCCCTGGGCCGCATGACCAGGCTCTACAACTGGCATCGGGGCGTGGGAAGCTTGGTGGCGGTCTATGAGCCGCTCTATAATCGCCGCGGTTTGTTGCAGAGTGAAACGCTGACGGTGCGCGCCCGGAAAACTACGGGTGGATTTGATCGCACAGCAAAGACAACGTCGATGACGGCGATTGCCGAGATTCGCTGCAACGCCAAAGGTCAGAAGGAATTTCTGCGGCTGGGTAATAACACATTGACGCAGTACGATTACGACCCGCTAACTTTCCGCCTGAAACAGATTCGCACCACCCGCCCCACCGATGCGAAAGATTTTCCCAACCGTCGATCAAACTTGTCTGATCCGGGGATCGTACAGCAATTACTCTATACCTACGACCCTGTAGGTAATATCGTGGAAATTTATGACGATGCCTATGAGCCGGTGTTTTTCAAGAATCGGCGGGTCGAGCCGCGCAGCCGTTACACCTACGATGCGCTCTACCGCCTGATTGAAGCCGAGGGACGGGAACAAGCCGGGGCAAACAGTGCGCCGACCCATCGTAAGGACCCGCCCTGGGCAGTAGATAGTTTCCCGGTTACGAATCAGACTCTCCGCAACTACACGCAGCGTTACAGCTACGATGCGGCGGGTAATTTCATCGAGATGGGCCACATACCAGGCGCCGGAAGCGGGTGGACTCGTCACTACTCCATGCAGCCGGACACCAACCGGCTGAATCGGACCTGGTATGGCAGCAATACAAATACACTTGCCGCTGTCGCTTATCATCACGACACGCATGGCAACATGCTCAACCTGAACCGGGTCGAGCCGCCGCGTAACCCGGATGACGAGTGGGGTCTCGCGATCCGCTGGGATTGGCGCGACATGATCCTCGGCTTCGACCTCGGCGGCGGCGGGGTGGCCCGCTATTATTATGGAATGGACAAACAGCGCACCCGCAAGCACATCACGCGAAACGGCGGTGTGGTCGAAGATCGCATCTACCTCGGTGGTTACGAAATATACCGGCGTTATAGAGGAAACAATCCAAAACCGGTTGAAGAGATCGAATCGCATCATATGTTCGAAGGTAAGCAGCGTGTGCTGCTGGTGGATGATGTTTTCTCCTCCGACAACTCCCGGATAGATGGATTGAAGGTGAAAGCGCAGACGCTGTTCCGTTACCAGTACGGTAATCACCTCGGTTCAGTGGGATTGGAACTGGATGAAGCGGCGAAGATCATTTCTTATGAGGAGTTTCATCCCTATGGGACATGCGCGTATCGCTTGATGAATGCCGCGAAGGAAGCGCCGCCGAAACGGTATCGGTATACAGGGATGGAGAGGGATGAGGAGAGCGGGCTGAATTACCACGGGGTAAGGTATTACAGTGAGTGGCTTATGCGGTGGATTGCGGGTGATCCCGCCGGGTTTATTGATGGTCCAAACTTCTACATCTATTGCCACAACAATCCTATTAACAAGACCGACCAGGGTGGCATGCAGGCCAGCTTAGGGGGTCGTGATTCTGTCTCTTACTCCGCTCACCTGATAGACCCCAGATCTGCTAACTTCGAAGTCTCGTCGGACACAATGTCGAGCGTACTTAGCCCTCCTCCAGGGAAGTCACCCGATCTATGGGAGGAGTGGTTTGGGACTCCAAGCTGGGACACATTGGCCAATCTTCCATTTGAACAAAAATTCCTTTTTCCACTGGGGACCTATGACACAATGCTTGACCGTTCTGTAGCGAGTGCATACGCCAATGCAGAATATAACTATTCGATTGCTGGGTCGGGTTCTGTAATGGTTTCAGCAATGGATCGGGTTGCGGCTGCTGGGAAAGGATTGGGTTACCACCTGCTTTACCTTGCTCCAGCAATGTTTTACGTGGGAGAACATATACTAGGAACGATTGCGGAGACAATTGGCGGCGCACAGAACTACGCTATCGATGCTCTTAACTCATTAATACCAGGGTTCCGAACTTCATATGAAGATAGCGCCGCGGTTTTACCAATGCTTGGTGCTGAGCTTAATTTAGGTCGTTTTCTCATGGCAGAAGCATTTACACAGGTTCGCTTAAAGTTCTGGACAGCATCTATGGTGAGGACATCATCGGCAGGCATAAAGGTTTTCGATCAATTATCTCCTGAATGGGTCAATTACTTCCAGCAACAGGGTCGACATGTTTTGAATTGGACAACGAGCGAGGGTGTAAATTTCTGGACTGTAAGTGGATTTGGAGGGCAAATTGGACATACCGAATATGCTGGAGCCCTGTTTCTTCGTGATTTAGACCTTCTTTATCCAGGGCAGTCCTTGTTGGTTCAGGGTTATTTTGCCCCATGTTCACGTGCGGCAATCAATTGTCACCAATTACTGGACTTCCTTGCTCGGGAGCGTGGAATTGAAACTCTTTATGACACCAGGAATCTATCCGCAGAATTTGGAACTTCCAATTTTGGTTCTCGTTTTTATGGAGCGGGGCGAGGATTTTTTAAGCAGGGGAGTGGCAAGTACGTTCCTCGACCTTTTTATCACCCGCAAATTTTGAAGGACTTTTAGTGTTTTGTTTGACAACTAATGGGGTTGGTTGCCAACGATCCGGCCAGCGCTGGCAAAAATGGCATGTTTTGTTTTTTAGATATACAGGTTAAGTAATAAGTAATAATAAAGGAGAAATTATTATGGCAAGAAAACCGATACCGATATTTCTTATTTCCGGTCGTGTGATCGATCGCACGACACGGCAGGGCGCTTCGGGTTTAAAAATAGAAGCGTGGGATAAGGATTTAATCTTCGATGACCTCGTCGGCAGCACAGTCACCGATGAAAAAGGCTTTTTCAAAATAAAATTCGACGAATCATATTTCAAAGAAATCTTCTTTGATCGTGAACCCGACCTGTTTTTCAAGGTATTTAATGGGGACATTCTCATCAAAAGCACCGAAGATTCCGTCCTCTGGAATGTACGGGAAACAACGCCGGATCTGGTCATCGAAATAGATATGCCGCAAGTCGAGGCCAAACCCAGTCGCAGCGTCTCCGGCACCGTGCGCGGCGAAAACGGCGAACCGCTGGACGGCGCCACCGTGTTGGCCTTCGACCGCAACCTGCGCACCCGGCAAAAACTCGGCGAGGCCGGCACGATCGATGCCGATGGCAAATACAGGATCGTCTATACGGCGGAGGAGTTACCGGTGGCCGAACGCGGCAGCGCGGACATCTTTGTCGAGATTCGCGATAACGAAAACAACTTACTGGTAACCAGCGATACTGTTTTCAACGCGCCGCCCGATTTGACGCTCAACGTGACACTACCCGGGAAAAGGACCCAGGTCTCTGAGTACGAGCTGCTGCTGGCTGATGTGACGCCGCTGCTGAAAGAACAAGGACCGGACGGCCGGGATTTGACCATCGCTGAACTGACAAAAGACGATCAGTCGTTCATTGTCAACGAAACCGGCCGTCCGCCGGAACAGGTCTCCATGCTCATCCTGGCGGTACGCGCCGCGCATGAGTCTGCATCCGGTCCAGGCAGCCCGACTATTACACATGTGGCCGCGGAGACAAAGGGCGTTCACGCAATGGTAAGTCATGATGAAGGTTTTGCTTCACCCGGAACGATAGTCGCGGTGTTTTACGGTTGGTTCCGCGTTGGCCAACCGCAGCAGTTTTCCGAACTGATCCGCCGTCCTGTCGACGAATTGATGAAATCTCTGGATCAAGCGATCGAACAAAACTATATCCCAGAGGTGGATCAGCAGTTCAAGGATCAGTTGCGTGCGGCGCTCGACCGGCGGCGGATAGCCGAGACGCTGAAGCCGGCTCCGGAAGGCGAACCGGCAAGCCTGGGCGATCTGCTCGATATAGTGAGCAAGGATTGGCTCGACGCGAATGCGCGATTGAAAGTGGCGGAGGCAATTTTAAATCATTCGATCGATTCCGACGACTTCGCGGCGGCGTTGAAAGAGGCTGACATCGGCGATGCCGATATCGCCATGATTCGGCAGACGCACAGCTTAGGGCAAATTGCGTTAGGCCATGCGCCCGCGGTGCAAGCGATGATCAAGCGAACTGATGGCCTGGTCGGGGATGCGGCATTTGGCAAGCTGGCGGAGATTTCCAGGGACGATTGGCTGCAGATTGCTTACGAGCAAGGGGCGCCGGTCCGAAGCTACATGACGCCGGTTGAGTATGCGCGACACCTCTCATTCGCAGTGGAAGATGCCGCGCCGACGGCGGCGCTGAAGGCCAAAATCAATAACAAGACCTTTGCTCCCGACAAACCGGGTTTCGAGTTTGTTGGCGCATTCCTGGACGCTAATCCCGCGTTCGACGTCGTGCGTGCCGGTATCGACGACTATTTCGCCCAGGCCGACATCGACGGTGTTGACGTCATGCCGGAAATCAAGGGCGCGCTTCGCCAAATACAGTGGACCAAACGTATGGGCGCCAGTTGGGACGAGGCGCACATCCTGATCGAGGAGGGCCTGGGGCACATCGGTGAACTCGCCGACTACGGCGTCGAGGGCCTCAAGAAACGGCTCGCGGAAAAGATCGATGATTCTCGACTGATAGAAATCGCAACCCGGGCGCATCAGACCCGCGCTGCTGGAATTGGGATGATGGGTTACTTGATGCCCCTGTTCAACGCGCCCGAAACGATGGTCATGGAGACGTTATCGCTGAAGAAAGGCCCGGCGAAAGAAATCATCGACAAGAACCCGAAGCTGCGCAGTTTATTCGGCGCGCTCGATACCTGTTCGTGCGAACCCTGCCGTTCGGTGCTGTCCCCTGCCGCTTATTACGCCGACCTGCTGAATTTCATCGAGAAGGACCAGGCTGCGGCCAGCGAACTCATGCATCGCCGCCCCGACCTGTGGGACTTGCTGCTGTCGTGCGAAAACACCGAGATTGAACTGCCGCACATCGACCTGGTGAACGAGATACTCGAGAACGCGGTGGCGCTGCCTTTCGATATCGCCATCCCTGGCGATAGTACGCCGGAATTAGAACTGACCAGGAAGCCGCTTTCGGGCCCGATCCTGGAAGCGCTCAAGTCGACCGTTCTCGATCCGGATACGCTCACGAATCTCACGGTTGAAAAAGACGCCGCTTCAACGCCGCTTGAATATGGCGTTGAAACCTGGGTCGTCTCGGATGGCAGCCGGCGCTGGACGCTGACAGCCACGGACGAATATCTTGGTCCTGAGCCGCCGAACAAGGCAGGGGCGGGTCTCTCTAAAGAACGCTTGACATAGCTGGTCGCCATCTTGTACAAAAGCGACGAGATAACTGATCAAAAAGATCTTGCCGAGCTGCTGCCGGCAGTGCGAAGTAAATTAGGATGCCCTGAGCTTCCGCTGCAGATCGAGTCAATTAACAACATTAGAAGAATGCATGACAAGGGAAATCAGCAACTTTGGAAGGTAACGGCAACGGTGTCCGGAGTAATCGAGGTAGTGCAAGGTTCGGTGCTGGGGGGGATTAAGTTTTCGGCTCCCAACGGATCGCCTCGTAACCTTGACCTTACGCTGCCAACTCTTAACTACATCGTGCCTGCAGCCAGAGATCTAAGCAACGGGCAATTCCCACCATTTTTGCAAGAGAGGTACGTTAGCCCATTCAGGATTAATTTTCTGATCACTCCAGATGATGCAAATCGCTGGATATATACGGCTTCCCGAAACCTGAAGCTTGTTTACCGACCGAAAGGGGTCCGGATAACCGGCCTGGCGTACCAAAGCACTGCCTCGGACCGCGACCTCAATAGCCGGCCGCAGAACCGCAATCCGCGCGCTTATGACAATTATCTTGCCAATTCCAGCTTCTTCATATTTCCCTGGACGCTGCCGTTCGATCTCACCCTCACTGAAATTCGGGCCTTGATGAAGCGCGCCGGAATCCCTCGTCTTGAAATTCTCGAAACAGCGAGGCCTGAAAGTGTTCGTTACAGCGACCCAGTAATAGCGCAGGAAAGAGTGGGACTTTCTTCCGCCGAGGCGAACGAGATTGTCACTGTCTACCCGGGTGACGCCGTTTGGCGCGCATGGGGCCTCGATGTCGTCGGCAATAAGGCCACGCTGCGCGATTCGTATACCGGAACCATAGTTACCGATACTCCCCAAACCCTGCTTCGCAGAGTG
>Ga0315276_10003271_pt1 | contig 14854 bp, 6 predicted proteins | sample YL17G05_0_MG_FD_204542 | JGI IMG/M metagenome (GOLD analysis project Ga0315276, IMG submission 204542) | Sediment microbial communities from Yellowstone Lake, YNP, Wyoming, USA - YL17G05_0 | ecosystem: Environmental > Aquatic > Freshwater > Lake > Sediment | place: USA: Wyoming | collected...
GAATCGGCCCACTTGCATCCATTGTCCAAGCGCACGATCGGGTGCTTTAGGATATCCAGCTTGACCTGAGTGACCTGCTGCGTCGAGTAATCGAGGATGCTGACGAATCCGCCGTAGCCGACGGTCACCGCACGATCCGTAAACAGCCTGCCGCATGCCGGTTCAGGGATGCTGTGCAGGAGCGGCAGATCGACCTTGTCGTACGGTATGACGGTGGCGAACACTCTGTAGCCTGCATCTGGATCGGGATAAACGTGCGTTACGTATCCATTATTGTTAGCCTCGCGCACGCTTGGAGTGCCGTTGAGAAACTGCTCAATCGAGTCATACTCCAGGTAGAGAAAGCCGTCATCAGCGCCAAGGAGCTTGTCTGCGAACCGGCAATGGACTATGCCTTCGGTAACCACCCGCTGTTGCATTGGCGTGGTCTGCTCTACGCCTGCGGCTACGTGAACAGCGAGCACGGCTCCCAGCAACGCTGGGACCGCGATCCTTAACCTTGATAGCGTCTGCCCGCGCACTTCACTACCTCCGGGGAACAGCTGGCCTACTGACGTGAGGATTGGCAGTGCTTCGCGCTGCTGCTCCCGCCAATACGCCCAGACTGGACAGAGTATACCGCCGCTGAACATCCACCACAGATTAAGCAGCCCGCACCGCCTCCCATGGTAGACGTGCCAGGATGCACGAAAGCCTGTCGCGTACTACAATATGGCCATCTTCAGCTACGCTAGGCGGCGAGAATGGACATCAACGGCAAGCGCATCCTGGTCCTTGGCGCGTTTGGCCAGGTGGGCAGCGCCATCGTCAAACTGATTCTGCGAACCTCCTGTCCCGCGCAGTTCGTGCTGTGCAGCCTGCGCCAGGATGAGGCGGAAGCGATCGCCCGGCAGACGGCCGAGTGGGTCCGTGCCTACCAGCCCGGCGCCAACGTGCAGATCGCTCCCGAGTGGGGCGACATGCTGCGCACGACGAAGCTGATGCAGCTGCGCGAGAGCCTCAATCGCGGCGAGGTTGCCGAAGCGGCGTATACCGACGAGCTGGTGCGCTTCCTGTATCGCGAGTATAACGAGTTCACCGCTGCCGAGAAGCAGGACATCGTGCTCTACAGGCTGGTGACGAAGTACCGCCCGGAAATCATCATCGACTGCGTCAACACCGCCACCGGCCTGGCCTACCAGGACATCTTCACCGTCGGCAAGACATACCTGAAGCATAAGCAGACCGGCGCGGCAGTGCCCGCCGACGGCGTACCCTTCGCCGAGCGTGTGCTCTCCAGCGCCGCGATGCCCGCGCTGGTCCGCCACATCGAGATCCTCAACGACGCGATGCACGCCGTCGCGACGCAGCTGTACCTGAAGGTCGGCACGACGGGCACCGGCGGCATGGGGCTGAACATCCCCTACACGCACAGCGAGAGCAAGCCCAGCCGCACGCTGATGAGCAAGAGCGCGGTGGCCGGCGCCTCCAGCCTGCTGTACCTGCTGATGAACCGCACCGCCGGCAACCCGGTGATCAAGGAGATCAAGCCCGCCAGCCTGATCGGCTGGAAGAGCATCGGCTACGGCGAGGTGCGCAAGCACGGCAACCCCATCCCGCTCTACGACTGCGCGCTGGACCAGGGGCGGCAGCTGGGCGGCGACGCCGGCGCCTTCGACCAGCCGCCGGCCACGGCCGCGGGCGGCAACCTGGAGAGCGTGTACATCGACACGGGCGAGAACGGCGTGTTCACCGCCGCCGAGTTCGCGGCGATCACCACGCTGGAGCAGATGGAGCTGGTCACGCCCGAGGACTGCGCCCGCGCCGCCGTGGAGGAGATCCGCGGCGAGAGCACGGGCTTCGACATCGTCGGCAGCCTCAACGCGGTGTGCCTGGACTCCAGCTACCGTGGCGGCGTGATGCGCAACCAGGCGCTCAACGTGCTGGCGGAGCTGGAGCGGCAGCATGGCCAGGAGGGCGTGGCGTTCGAGATCCTCGGCCCGCCGCGGCTCTCCAAGCTGCTGTGGGAGGCGTACCTGCTCAAGCGGCACGGGCATCTCGGCAAGCTGCTGACCAAGGTCTTCGCTGACGGCGCGGGCACGCTGGCTGAACGGCTGGAGCTGTTCGACCAGGAGTTCGACCCGCCGATGCTCTGCGAGCAGATCATCGAGGAGCTGGCGCAGGATCCGCTGACGCGCAGCCGTATCATCAGCATCGGCATCCCCATCTGCACCCCCGACCTCAAGCTGCTCTACGGCCCGACCGTCGCGCTGATGCGCGCCTACCCCGACTGCAAGCTCGGCGAGATCATGGCGGACAGCGAGCGGCGCGCTTTCTTCCTGGAGCACGGCGCGGTCGTGCTGCTGCCGGGCAACATCGAGCGCTGGAAGCGCCGCCTGGCCGCCGCGCTGCGCTGCCACTTCCTCAGTCAGGCCGAAGGCGAGCTGCAGAACAGCAGCGCGTTCGACTACCACGACCTGTTCACGCTGGTGCGCGACCCGCACAGCGGCAAGGTGACGGACGTGGAGGTCAACACCGGCGAGCTGATCGGCTACCTGTTCATCACCGAGGAGCACGGCAGCCGCCGCCGCCACGTCTTCATGCCCGAGACCTGCTGCCCGCACAAGGCCGCCAGCGAAGGCGCGTAGAGCAGTCGGCAGTAGACGGTAGGCAGTAGACAGCAAGAGGGGTAGCGGCGGCCGCCGTGCCGCCGTCTTTGGTGGAGCGGGACTCCGCGCCAGCCTTCTTCGGAGCGCGGACTTGCAGTCCGCTCTTCATCCTCGCAAGGGCGAAGCCGTGCTTCGCCCGTCTTGGAGTAGGGCGCGATGTGAATCGCGCCGCTCACATTCAGTGAAGCCTGCCAGGATTCGCTAGCCTTCATGAAGGCGGTGCGCTTTACAGCGCACCCTACGGTTCTGGTCGCCCGTCATCTGGGGCTTGACAGAGTTATCCACAAGTTGTTAACATACGGCCTGACCGCCGGGTGCGGTCGCGGAGGGTTGAGATGTTTGCGAGCAGGGCCACCATTGTGGCTGCTCCAGTGCTGCCGAATGCTGCAGCGCCTGTGGCGCGCCGCGCCGCATCCATCTCCCTGCCGCCAGCCTGCTCCGCCTGCGTGGCGGACACCACAGCGTAATCCGTTCTGCCTTCCTCCAAGGGTGCCGAGTGCCTCCCCGGCACCCTTCACTTGCGCAATTGCGCACCGAACGCCGCCGTGACGGCGGCACTACCGGCCTGCGCTGCGCTGGGTACAATGGTCGCATGGCTGAGCGCTTCGTTGTCTCCCGGCTGCATCTCGCGCTGCTGGCTGCGCTGGTGCTGTGCGTAGCATCATGCCCGCACGGCAATCCTGGCCAGCAGCCGGCTGCTGGCGGCACCGCGGGCGCCGCAGGTCAAGCGGGCGCCCAGCAGGTGGGCGGCACCACGCAGTCGTCGGGCGCGGGCGCCAGCGGCCAGGCGGGGAGCGCGTCCAGTGCGGCGGGGGCGGCGCCCAAGCAGCTGATCCTCATCTACACCGGCGATACGCTGTCCATCGCCAAAGCCAATGGCGACTACACCCCGCCGCAGGGCGGGCTGTCTGCGCTGGCGCAGGTGATCGGCGACTACGAGAGCCAGATCGTGGACTACAACCGCAAGCGCGTGGAGAACTCCGGCGGCGACGCCTCCAAGGTGCGCGCCGACTTTGGCGCCGGCATGCTGGGCGACAACCCGTACCTGCTGCTGGACTACGGCGGCTGGGAACGGCCCAACGATCCCTTCGGCGAGATGTTTGTCGGCCTGTACTTCCGCCTCTATACCGACCTGCGCTACTTCGCCGTGGGCGGCAAGCTGTATGAGCAGCTGGCCAGCGAGCGCTGGGCGCAGTACGCCAAGCTGACGCCCTGGCCGCCGCTGGTGGTCAGCGCGGGCCAGCCGCAGGCCGGCGCGCCGGCGGTGCTGCAGTCGGCGCTGCGCGAGGTCTACGGCCAGCGCTGGGGCGTGGTGATGGCGCCGCTGCCCAGCCTGAAGGGCGGCGACCCCGACGCGCGGATGACCCAGTTCGTCAAGCAGTCGGCGGGCGTGCTGCAAAGCTCCGGCTGCCGCTTCGGCGTGCTGCTCGCCGCCGGCGGGCCCGACAGCCTGTACAAGGAGCTGGCACAGGACCAGCGCTTCACCGTCGTTATCGGCTGCAAGCCGCGCCAGGCCGCTGCGCCGGGCTTCGGCGTGATGCCCAGGGACGGCGCGCTGCTGCTGCCCGAGCTGCAGGGCGGCGGGCGCGAGCTGGGCATCTGCCACGTGATCTGGCCGGACAAGGGCGAGCTGCCGGAGGCCTACCACTTCGAGTTGCTCAAGGTGGAGGATGACCTGACCAAGCCGTACCCCTACCGCCAGCTGGTGCATGATACGAACGTCAGGCACGCCGAGCTGGAGGCCCAGTGGCGTGCCGAGCATATGCCTAAGCAGCCGCCGGCCGGGCGCTGATACAATGCCTGTCCCATGACACGCGACGATGGAGAGCTGGTGCCCGAGGAGCTGGGCGGGCCGGAGCCCGAAGGCCAGGCGCCCGACCTAAGCGACCTATTCGATCCCGCAGCGCTGAGCGCGCCGGAGAAGCGCGCGCTGCTGAGCGCGCTGCTGTTCTCCGCTGGCGAGGTGCTGCCCGCCGACAGGCTGGGCGAATTCCTCGGGCTCGACGCGGCGGGCCTGCTGCTGCTGGTCGAGGAAGCTGGAGGCGAGCTGCGCGCGCTGGGGCTGGACATCCTCAGCGCGGCGGGTGGCTTCCGCATAGTCACGACCGGCCGCTGGGATGCCTACCTGGCGCGCTTCCACCGCCAGGTGCGCCGCGCCAAGCTCTCCAAGAGCGCGCTGGAGATCCTCGCCGTGATCGCCTATGAGCAGCCGGTGTCCCGCGTGCGCGTCGACGAGCTGCGGCAGGTGAACAGCGAGAGCACGCTGCGCGCGCTGCTGGACAAGCACCTGATCACCGTGGCCGGGCGCGCCGAGACGCCGGGCCGGCCGTTCCTTTACCGCACGACGGCCAAGTTCCTCGAGGTCTTCGGGCTGGCCAGCCTGGAGGACCTGCCGCCGCGGCCCGCCTCGCTCGACCTGGCGCCGCCCAGCGAAGATGAAGGCGGCGAGAGTGAGGAGAAGCTGGGCCTCGACGACCTGCCGGGCTTCGACGACGACACGCTGGAGCCGTAGGCTGACGCGGCAGCGCGGCGCAGGTACAATAGCCGCATCAGCCCTGAGCCTGGGAGGAACGGATGCACCAAAGACTGCTGACGGCACTGCTGGCGCTGCTGGTGTGCCTGACCACTGGCGTGGCGCTGGCGGCAGCGGCCGCCGATGATTCCGCCGACCCGGCCGATCCTTTCGGCTATCACGAGAGCGACTACTCGGCGTGGGGCATCGTCGACGCGCCATACCCGTACGATCCCGCAGCCGCGCCGCCGGCGGGCAGCGGCCGGCCCAACGCTCAGGGCTGCTTCCCCGTGGGCAACGGCTACGTCTTTGCCACGCTGGGCCTCGACGGCGACTTCAACACGCTGACCAACCTCACCGGCCCCGGCTACCAGACGCGCGACGCGAATGGCGCGCCGCTGTACTGGCAGGCCGGCGAGTGGAACGGCCCGCGCATCAGGCTGGTGTACGCCGATGAGCAGTCCGGCCCGCCGGATGCACCGCGTTTCCGGCCGGTGCTCTGGGACCGGCAGTCGATCCAGATGCTGCGCGGCGCGGCGATGGTGCGCACGGTGCAGAGCAACGCCGACGTGACGCTGTACTGCATGACTTACGCGCTGCCCGGCAAGGCTATCCTGTTTCGCGAGTTCCAGCTCGTCGGGGATGTGCAGGGCCGGCATTACAGCTTGGTCGTCGACCGCTCGGGCATGGCCTTCGATCCGACGAAGACTTACTGCCAGCAGGGCGACAGGCTGATGATGATCTGCGGGTCGGGCGGCGCGGGCAGCCGCGAAGCAGAGATGCTGATGACCGGAGGCCAGTGGGAGTGGAACGGCCAGCCGGCACGCAGCTTTCAGATTTCGCTGTGGCTGTATACAAGCGCACAAGGGCTGGAGTCATATAACAAGGAAGGCCGGATGATCCAGACGGTCAGCGATCGCGCCATCGCTGACCTGAACGACGTGCTGAACCGCGAGGACTCGCTGAAGGAGACGAGCGAGTGGTGGCGCGAGTGGTCGTCGCACAATCTCAAGTTTGACACCGGCGATGTGCGGCTGGACGACCTGATGACGCAGCTGCCGGTGATCATCGAGACGCAGCGCGACGCGCAAAGCGGCGGCGTGGCGCCGATGGTCAGCTACCACGGCTACTGGGTGCGCGACAGCCTGGGGCCGCTGTACATGTACCTGCTCAACGGGCGCTTCGAGGAAGTCATGCGCATGCTGCGCTACCACCGCAAAGCCTGCTGGAAGCTGGGCAGCTGCAGCATGCTGGTGCCGCTGGACGTGGACGTCAGCGACGTGCACGAGCCGGTGGGGAGGGCGGCCGTCCCTGGCCGCCAGGAGGACACGGGCAGGGACGCCCGCGCTCCAGCTACCTGGGACGCCGTGCCCGTCGAGCATGCCGAGGTGCCGAGCCTGATCGTGCTGCAGCACTACTGGCTGTGGCAGGCGCTGCGTAGCGCGGGGCGCACACAGAAGGCCGACGCGTTCATCGCCGAGGCCTGGCCGTTCCTCACGCACAACCTCTTCGCCATGCCGTTCGATCCGCAATACGGCGTGCGCTTCCACGGCGACGAGACCTACACCAACGGCGCGCTGTACAGCACCTTCGACAGCGGCCTGCCGGGTGAGCTCGGCTGGCCCAACGGCTACATCCCGACGGACTTCTTCAGCTTCGACAACACGCTGCTGCACTGGAATGCCGCCTGGGCGGTCGATGAGATGGCGCGCGCCGTGTTCAAGGACTGGCCGACAAGCACCAGGGCGATCGCTGTCAAAGGGCAGATGATGCAAGCCCTTGATGCATACTGGGCCGGGGATCATTACGCAGCCGCGATCTCTAGCACGACACAGCAGATGTGGCCCGTGACTTTCGCCAACATCAGCCTGTCCCCCTGGTCGATGGGGATTGTCAGAAACTGGCTATTTCTCCCTGGCCAATACGCATCGGCAAAAGCGGAGCTTGCCGCGGGCGACGAGCAGCAGCAGAGCGAAGCGTACCCGGCGTGGAGGACAACTCCTTGGAGCGGTTTTACCACCGGCCACATGCTGGCCTCGGTGCTAAATGCCGCACGACGGGAAGGTGAGTCACCAGAAACAATCGTCGCTCTCGCTGGCCGTCTAGTCGCTCAGGCCACTCCTGAAGGCGCGTGGTGCGAAGTCTATGACCCTACTAGCAATCCGGTGAATGTGTACGGCCGAGTCAACCGCATCCGCCCCTGGGAGAGCGGCATTAACTACACGATGCTGACCGCGTATCTCGCGGACAGGGCAGCTGTGACTTCGAGCACGTATCCCGACTTGCGAGCCCTGCTCTCAAAGCTCGCGCTTGACGACCAACCACTGCATAGCCTTTTCGGTGTCCCACCGTCTCCAGGCGAGCTTTCGGCACTGACTTTTCCAAAGCCTCCCGATGGCACGCAGGCGCTTGTGCTGACGCGCGACAACCACTACCAGGATGTGATCGAGCAGGACCGGCGGCTGGACGCGCTGGGGCCGGAGCAGGTCTGCGCCTGGGACATCGGCCTGCCGCTCATGCCGGACGATCTGCGGGCGGCGCTGCTCTCCGGTAGCGGCGAATCCAATTCGCCGCGCCGCGAAGAGGCTTCGCGGCTACCAGTGGATGCCAGTGGCGCGGGCGGCTCTGCCCGCGATTCGTCTGCGGCGGACACAGCGGTCCGCCCCACTGAAGACGGCGGCACGGCGGCCGCCGCTACCCGGTTGAGGATTCCATATCTGTATCTCGACCGCGATGTGAAGCTCTCCGACCGGCGCACCTTCAAGACGCAGGCCTTCTGGGACGCCGTGCAGCCGGTGCTCGACGAGTACAAACAGCTCGGCGGGAAGGTGATCGACGAGGACTCGCTGGAAATCGCGCTGGCGGACGACGAGGTCGTCGCGCTGAAGGTACTGGTCGTGCTCTACCCGCGCACCTTCACCTGGGAGATGGATGCCGACACCATCGCGAAATTCCACCAGGAGATCGCCAAGTGGGTGGGCTGGTACGACCAGGTGGGCGGAAACAAGCTGCGACTCGATCTCGATTTCCTGCAGATCGATAGGCGCCTGCCGCCGCTCTCCTGCGGTCCGCAGGGCGACAACGTCTACTGGATGGGCTTTGGCGACGTGGAGGCGGATCTGGCGGCGCGCGGCATCCCGCGCGACCACTACGACAGCGTGTGCTGCTTCTGGGCCTGGGACCGCGAGGCGCCCAGCCTGCCGGGCGGGCAGAGCGCGGCACAGGCCTACGGCGGCGCGGCGCAGGGGCCGGGCACGGACATCGCGCTGCTCGGCGCGGCGGGGCGCACCAGCTACTACGGCGCGGCGGTGCTCAAAAGCCACTTCATCACGACCGGGCGCGTGGCGCTGCACGAGTACATGCACAACCTCGACGCGATGTTCGAGATGGCGGGCCTCGGCGACCGCTTCTACAGCAGCGACGACATGGAAGCGCACATGCCGCAGATGCTGGCCGAGCGGCCGGGCCTGTTTGAGCCGCTGGGTTACGACGACGCGGCGATGCTCGATCTCGCGCAAAAGAGCGAGCGTGGCGAGGCGGGCTTCCCCTGGCGCACGCAGCTGCTGTACTACCAGTGGAGCATCGAGCGCACCCCGCGGGAGGACTTCGCGCGGCTGCTGGCGCGCTACGGTACACGCGAGAAGCTGCGCCCGCGCGCGCGGCTGTACGATGCGTACGTCCTGCCGCAGGGCGAGAGGGCGTATCAGATCGAGTTTCCTGAACCAGGAGGGCGGCCGTCCCTGGCCGCCGCTATGCATGCTAGTGAAAGCGGTCCCGTTGCTGAAGACACCCCCAGGGACGGGGGCGCTCCTGGCTTCGCGCCCATCACCATCGAGGATGTGGATCCCGACGATGGTTATGTGCATTGGCGCGCTTCGGCGCTGGGCGGCTTCCTGGCGGACGGCGATCTGAAAGTGCCGCTGCGGCGCTACCGCGAAGCTGAGCTCGTGGCACCGGACTTTGTCGAGCTGGTGCTGGGCCAGGACGAGCCGCGCATTACCTGCAGCCTGCGCGACACGGTCAGCGGCGCAGCCATTACCGATGCGCAGATCGGCGCCGACTTCGGCGGGCAGCTGCTCGCGCTATTTGCCAGCGCCGACGGCTCATACGTGACAGCGTTGCCGGACGGACTTGAGAACGAGTCGCAGGTCCTGCTGAAGGCCAGGGCGGCGGATTACGTCATCAGCGCCAACCCCATCACGCTGAAGCTGCGTCCGGCCTGGACCTCTACGGTGCAGTTCCGCAGCAACGCCAAGGGCGGCCCGCCGATCTCCAGCCCCTTCGACCCCGGCATCTACGTCAGCATCGACGGCCCGAGCGGCGAGTACAGCGCGCACCTCAGCTACCAGCCGGACTACAACACGGTGATGCAGAAGCTCGCCGATGACGGGCTGCTGCCCAAGGCGGCGACGCTGGACACGACGCTCACGCTGGCCGCCGGCGGCGAGACGTACATCGAGACCGACCGTTACGACTGGGAGGCGCTGCAGTACGAGCCCGGCACGCTGCGTGTGGACTACACCGCGACCGACGGCAGCCAGAGCAGCTTCACCGAAAAGCTTGAGCCGCGGATGCCGCGCAGCACGCTGCTGGGCGGCATCGATACTACCAAACTGCCGGACTACATCCCGCGCGCCATCCTGATGTCGCCGATTATCGACGGCGATCTGTCGGACTGGCCGACTGCGCCGCGCGTGGACGGCGAGCTGGGCCTGATCCCCGCCTGGCCGAGTCTCAATCTCAATCCAGAAACCGGCCACGCCTTCAACGGCGAGTTCAGCGGCGACGCGGACTGCTCGGCCAGGCTGTGGTTCGCCTACGACGCGGAGAACCTGTATGTCGCCGGGCGCGTGAACGACGACTTCATCAAGCATGGCGACATGTGGGGCAGCGACCGCCTCAACCTGGTGTTCGACGCGCGGCTGGACGCGACGCGGGCGACGTATCCGCACGGCGCGGTGGGCCATCCCGGCTGGGCTGCCGACGACTTCTGGGTGCTGCTGTGTCCGTTCGCCACGGGCGCCGACGGCGCGCCGATTACCGAGCGCCTGGGTGGCGAGATTCCCAGCGGCGGCGCCAACGGCTACTTCGGCGCGGTCAGCGGCGCGCGCTGCGCGGTGGCCGAAGAGCCGGGCGGCTACCGCTTCGAGTGGGCGCTGCCGCTTAAGCAGCTGCCGTACCTCAAGGCGGAGTCCGGCACGTTCACCGGCTTCACGTTCTTCGTCACCGACCACGACGCGGACGGCATGGCCGAGCTGATGTACCTGACGGACTGGGGCACGCCCGGCGGCATCGAGTGGCGCTTCTGGGACTGCGGCTTGCTATACTTCGCGCCATGAAGCCTGCCCAGCTAGCCGCCGCCGCGTTCGAGCGCGCCTATGGCGCGGCGCCGCAGCTGTACGCCTGGGCGCCGGGGCGGCTGAACCTGATCGGCGAGCATGTGGACTACGCCGGCGGGCTGGTGCTGCCCGTGGCGCTGGACCGCGGCGTGACGGTGGCCGCCGCGGCCGGGCAGGCCGGGCGCATCCGCGTGCATTCCGACCAGTTCCTCGAGGCGGGCGTCGCCGAGTTCGATCCGCAGGCTGCGCCGCCGCCGGCCTTCACAGCGTTCGTGCATGCCCTCGCCGCCGAGACGCACATCGTGGGGGCCGACCTAGCCGTGGTCTCGGACCTGCCGCTGGAGCGTGGCTGGTCCTCGTCTGCGGCGTTTGCCGTGGCGGTTGCATCCGCGCTCGTCGCGCTCGAAGATAGTCAGCCCAGGCCCACGGCGCTCGAGTTGTGCCAGCTCTGCCAGCGTGCGGAGCAGCAGGCGCTGGGCGTGGCCTGCGGGCTGATGGACCAGTACGCCGCCGTCTTCGGGCGGCGCGACGCGGCAGTGCTGCTGGACACGTACTACATGACACACAGCTACGTGCCGCTGAACCTGGGCGAGGCGCGCCTTGTGCTGATCGACTCCGGCCAGCCGCGGCGCCTGGCGCAGAGCGGCTACAACCAGCGGCGCGGCGAGCTGGCCAGCGCGCTGAACGAGCTGAAGCAGCAGGTCGGCGAGTTCGCCAGCTACCGCGACCTCAACCCCGACGTCGTGCTGAAGCACCTGCCGGAGCTCTCCGAGACTTCGATGCGGCGGCTGCGGCATGTCGTCACCGAGCAGGAGCGCGTCGAGCACTTCGCCGCGCAGCTGCCCGCGGGCCATCCGGTGGAGCTGGGGCAGCTGCTGTCGGCCAGCCACTGGAGCCTCTCCGAGGACTACGCGGTGAGCACGCTCGAGCTGGACCAGCTGTGCGAGCTGCTGTGCGCCGAGGCCGGCGTCTACGGGGCGCGGCTGGTGGGCGGCGGCTTTGGCGGCGGCGTGCTGGCGCTGGCGGCGCAGGATGCGCTGCCCGGGCGCATCGAGCGCGCGCTGGCCGCCTACACCGCGCGCACGCAGCTGCATGCCGAGTGGCAGGAGGCGCGCACGGGCGACGGCGCGAAGATCCAGCTGGCGGCCGGTGCCGCGCCGCAGGCTGTGGCGGAGTGGCTGAAGTGAAAGGGCTGATCCTCGCCGCCGGGCTGGGCACGCGCCTTAAGCCGCTGACGCGTCCGCCGGCTCAGGGTGGCCGCTCCAAGCCGCTGATCCCGCTGGCCAACCGGCCGCTGATCGCCTATCCGCTGGACAAGCTGATCGAAGCCGGGATCACGGAGATCGGGATCGTCGCTGGCGAGAATGAGTCCGAGTTAGCGCGCGCCCTGGCCGGCAGTGCGGCCAGCCTGAGCTTCATCAGCCAGCACGAGCCGCGCGGGCTGGCCCATGCCGTGAGCTGCGCGCGCGGGTTCTGCGGCGACAGCGAGTTCGTGCTGCTGTTCTGCGACAACCTGTTCGCCGAGCCGCTAGCGACTGCGCTGGCCGAGTGGCAGGCGCGCCAAGCGCAGGCGCCGGAAACGGCGGCGCTGATCCACACATACGAGATGCCGGATCCGCGCGCCTGCGGCGTGGCGGTGGTACAGGACGGCTGGGCAGTGGAGCTGGAAGAGAAGCCCGCCGTGCCGAAGAGCAACCTGGCGATCATCGGCATCGACATCCTCACGCCGCTGATCTTCGAAGCCATCTCGCGCATCAAACCCAGCCGCCGCGGCGAGCTGGAGATCACCGACGCCATCGCCGAGCTGCTCGTGCTCGGCAGGCGCGTGGCGGCCAGGCCGCTTGACGGCTTCTGGTTCGACACCGGCACCTTCGCCGACCTGATCCAGGCGCACGGGCCGGTGCTGGAGCAGTTCGGCAGCTTCGAGATCGCCAGGAGCGTGCGCGAAGGCAGCTCGCTTCACGGAGCGGCGGGCATCGGCGAGGGCAGTCGCGTGACGGACAGCCTGCTTCACGGGCCGGTGCTGATCGGCCGGCAGGCCAACGTGCAGCGCTGCCAGCTCGGCCCGCGGGTCAGCGTCGGCGACCGCTGCGTGCTGGCGGACTGCACGCTCAGCGACTGCCAGGTCTATTCCGGCACGCGGCTGAGCAATGTCAGCGCCAGCGGCGCGATCTTTGACGGCGAGTATCGCGTCGGCGCTGGCGGCGTGCTGTAGGGCGCGATGTGAATCGCGCCGTCATGGAGTGTGCAGACACCGATGGCGGCACGGAAGACGGCGCGCATTACTGCTCGCCCCATCTAACGGTGCGCATTACTGCGCGCCCTACGAAGACGGCGGCGTGACGCCGCCGCTACGAGGTCTAGATATCCAGGCCGCTGCCCTTGCCGTTGACGTAGGTGCCATCGACGGTGCGGATCCAGCTCTGGCCGTTGCCCGGCTTGCCGGTGCTTTGCGTCATGTTCTGGTAAATCGGATCGTACGTGTCGTTGCCTGACAGGTCGAGCAGGATGCCGTAGCTCGGCATGTCGGGCCGGTCGGCGTCGCCGAGGTTGCCCTTGCCCAGCGTCGTGTTCTCGTTTGCGCCCTGGCAGCTGTAGCTGTCGTTGCCTGCCAGATCGAGGAAGTAGGCGAAGCCGTTGCTGTAGCCCGAGGCCAGGCCCAGGTTCGCGCCGTTGTAGATCTCGTCACCCGACAGCTCGTAGAACCAGGTGATCGACCAGTCGTGGGCGCCGCCGACGCCGATCGAGACATCGTTGGTGTACTCGTCATCGCCGCCGCCGTCGCGCAGCATGCCCACGGCGACGTGCGCCGAAGCGCCCTGGGTGTACCAGTGGCCGGTATGCACATCGTCGCCGCCCTCGTCGAGCAGCAGGCCCACGGACTGATAGAAGCCGAAGCCCTGGCCGAAGGTGCCGCACTCGTAGCTGTCGTCACCGCCGCCGTCGAACAGCACGCCCAGGCCGCCGCCGCCGACCTCGTCCGTGGAGTTGAAGTTCAGCCAGCCCCAGCGCGCACCCCAGCCGGCGCCCTGGCACATGCTCATGTTGGTGCTGTAGTCGGTGGAGTAGTACTCAGGCTTGGTGACGTCCTGGTTGCGCTGGGCGAAGTAGTTATCCGTGTCCGTGCCGTAGTCGACGAGGTAGCCCACGCCCATCAGGCTGCCGAAGCCCTGGCACTTCTGCCAGCACTTGTACTGGTCGGTGCCGCCGTGGTCGACCAGCAGGGCGATGCCGGCGAAGGCGCCGCCCTCGCCCAGGGCCTCCATTTCGTAGGCGTCGCCGTCGGTGCCGTAGTCCGCAAGCACGCCAACGCCGAAGACGCAGCTGCCCTGGCTTAAGCGCACGGCGACGTACTGGTCGCTGCCGCCGTAATCGATCAGCATGCCGATGCCGAAACGGCCCGCGCCCTGCTGACTGGTGTTGTCATTCGGCGGCAACGCCGTGCGGTCCACGTCGGTCGGATCATCCATGGCGCGGTAGATGTCGTTGCCGCCCAGGTCGATGCACAGCGAGACGCCGTTGAGGTAGCTGGCGGTGCCGCCGGCGTTGCAGTTGTAGGTGTCTCCGCCACCGAGGTCGATCAGGATAGCGTGGCCGTTGCCATCTACAGGGGCGGCGTGGTTGTCGTCTCCCAAGCCGCCGATCACGACCGCGCCCACCGGCGTGCTGACGTTGAGACTGACGTCCTCCCACGTCGGGCTGGTCGCCATGTACGCCGTCAGGTCGTCAATAACGTCGGCGATGTAGCAGCCGCCTTCAAAGAACGGCGGGTAGTCGAAGCCGCGCAGCAGAAAGTTGCCGCCGGTGACGTCCCAGACTGCCGGGACGTAGGACTCGGTGCGCAGCAGCAGGATCCCGCCCAGCGGATCGCCGTGCGACCAGGAGAAGAAGTCCGGCAGGTTGGTCGCGTCGAAGCCCATCGCGATCAGCGAGTCGCGGCGCAGCTCCATCGCTTTCTTGGCGGCGTAGAACAGCGGCGCCAGCGCATTCTGGTTGGCGATACTCATCGGGTCGAGTGCCGTCACGTAGGTCGGCAGGTCGGGGAGGCCGCCCGCCGCAGTGACGAAGTCAGACACCGCCACAGCCAGCGGATGTGTGGCGTCGAGAGTTTCGCTGTGCGTTTGCGCCGTGATGCGCTTGTCCTCCGGGAACTCATTGATCTGGTTGAGCATCAGCTGCTGCAGCGATGTCGCGTCGCGCAGGGCGTTGTTCTTGTCCTTCATGTACTGCGCGCCCTGCGAGGGGTCGCCGTACCAGTGGTCCCAGTAGCCGGGTAGCTTCGTTGCCAGGTCGGTGAAACCGACCCAGCCGAAGGTGTCGCTGGTCAAACCCGGGCCGAAGACGTCTTCCATGCC
>Ga0315276_10003272_pt1 | contig 14851 bp, 18 predicted proteins | sample YL17G05_0_MG_FD_204542 | JGI IMG/M metagenome (GOLD analysis project Ga0315276, IMG submission 204542) | Sediment microbial communities from Yellowstone Lake, YNP, Wyoming, USA - YL17G05_0 | ecosystem: Environmental > Aquatic > Freshwater > Lake > Sediment | place: USA: Wyoming | collected...
CGAGCTGTCATGCAAGGATGGCCCTGTCATTGACATAGACGAGTTCATGGAAGAATTCATGGCTCTTAGATAGGTTCAGTCAATTAGACTGACTTTGTAAGCTTTTTCAAAAGAGATTTCTTTTGTCAGGCCGCCCTTAATTATTTTGCATTTTCTGGAGATTTCACTGTCATGCCCAAACACAAACCCCGGCTGAAATACACAACCTTCGTCTATTTTCGTGCCTTCTCCAAATTTGGCGTTTTTTCCGAAATCTATGTTGTCCTTGAACTTGCAGCTGGGGCCGGATTCAAAATCGTCTCCTATAATCGAGTATGAATCGACTCTGGAGAATCCGTCTATATAGGCGCCTTTTTCGACTCTGGTCATCTTCCCCAGGTATGCGTGCTCTCCTATTCTTACATTTTCGCCGATTCTGCTCTGCTTTCTTATGACAGCCGCCTTCCCGATTGTCACATCATTGCCAACCAGGCATCCTAAGATGAAGCATTCGTCTCCCAACTTGGATCCGTTCGTTATGACAAGATTAGAATAAACTGTCCTGTCTATAGGCGTGTCGACATTCCTGCTTTCCAGAGAATCGAAGCCTATTTTGTTGAGAGATTCATATGTAAAGGACGGACACATACTACAGAATTGCGCACGAAAACTTAAATATGGATTAGTCGGTTTCGACAAATGTCGCTTATCGTGTTAATTCTTAAAGTTTCGCTGTAAATATTGAGCAGAGTGATGTTATGTCGGCCAATCATGCTTTCAACTATTTCGCTGGCAAGCTAAATCCGGACGGGGACGTCAAGCTCATCGGCGGAGGATATGTTCTGGGCAGGAGCGCGCTCGCTTTAGGCGGATTGGGATTGAAATACCTGGTCACTGGCGAGGTCAGCTATGGTGACGTCCAATGGACGCTCGTTCTTGGCGCCCCTGCGGCGGTGGGGGAGCTGGCTGGCATGTGCGGGTTAAGTTATGCGGTCGATGAGACGAGGGAATTCTTCAGGAAATCCAGGTAGATCTGATGAGTCAGCCATATCGAAAGGTTTAAATACTCTCGTGTCATATTAGAATTTGATTTGGAGTTTCATGCGGGTGATTAGTGGATGGAGTACATCAACTGATGCATTGGAATAAGTGCTGATTAGGCAACTAGATGACGCTTTCTAACATGCTTTGATTATATCAAAGTGCGAGAAGTTAGACATTAACACCGGTTTTGTCCAAATTATTAAAATTCATGCTCACATATTCGTTGTGGGACGCTGGATGAATGATACGTGACGCGGCTGAGCGAATGCGATGACATGCCCACGGGGTATATGACGGCGTTTGATGCACATCTCGACGGAAGTCGAGGTGGAAGGGTAGAAGTGGCGATGACAGTAATTGAACACCTTTCGAGGCAACAATGAGAAAAGTTCGACGGTCAATGGAGCCACATAGATCAAATAATGATCGATGATAACCAGTAATAGGAAAAGTTAGGGTCTAAGCAGGTATGCCAGCTGGTGGATGGCTTGGCTTTCCAAACCGATGAAGGTCGTAGCAAGCTGCGATAAGTGACGGCAAGGCGCAAGCAGCCTTTGAACCGTTAATGGCCTAATGCGACTTCGTGCCGGTTTCGGCCGGCGATCCGGAAGGATTGGGAACCCGCTGAATTGAAGCATCTTAGTAAGCGGAGGAAAAGAAAGCAATTGCGATTCCGTGAGTAAAGGCGATCGAAAACGGATCAGAGCGTTCTGAACGGCTGCAGAAATGCAGCTGGGTGTGGAGCTTGGGCACAACTTCGCTGGGCGACTCGAAGTAGCCTGGAACGGCGCACCATAGACGGTGACAGTCCGGTAGAGGAAGTCCAGAAAGTTGATTCCAAGCGACGAGTACTGTTGCTCGGATATGCAGCAGGAATAGGGGGCATCAACCCCAAACTCTAAATATTTGGAAAGTCCGATAGTGAACAAGTAGGGTGACCGAATGCTGAAAAGTATTCTTAGCCGAAGATGAAAAGATCCTGAAACCAGTTGGTGATAGTCTTTAACGGCGCGAAAGGTGCTCCTGGGAAGGAAGATCTCGTGAGGGATTGGTACGACCGGGAGTTTACAGTGTCGTTATGCAAGTTTCGAAACACTCGTCAGGGAGTTTATTTCCGTGGCAAGGTTAAGCGCATTTCTGCGCGAAGCCGTAGCGAAAGCGAAAAGCGCGCAACTTCGGTGAGGCGCTTCGTCTGAAAGGGCGAGAAGTCACGGGGATAAGACCCGAAGCCGCTCGATCTATTCCTGAGCAAGATGAAGTGAGGGGAAACCTTCATGGAGGTCTGCTACCGGTTCTGTTCCAAATCGTTCGGGTAACTTGGGAATAGGGGTGAAAAGCCAATCGAGAGCGGAAATAGCTGGTTCCTCCAGAAATGTGTCCTAGCACAGCTCTGCCCGAGGCAGTTGATGGGGTAAAGCACCGATTAGGAAGTTAAGGAGAGAAATCTCCGGCTTTCTTGTCGAACTAATAATCTGTCAACACTGTAGACGGCAGAAGTGAGGTGACTTGCGTAAGGTAAGTCTCCGAAAGGGGTACAACCCGGCCTGAGGTTAAGGTCCCTAAGTGTCAGCTAAGTCACAAAGGTGGTGTCAATCCAAAAACAGCAGGGCGGTAGGCTTAGAAGCAGCCACCCGTTAAACAACGCGTAACAGCGGACCTGTCGAGGATTGATGCGCTGAAGATGGACGGGAGTAAGTTGACCACCGATACCTCAGATATCAAAAAATATAGAGTATGGAGGCGCTCTGCATGGGCAGAAGCATCTGCGTAAGCAGGTGTGGACCGTGCAGAATTGAAAATCCTGACGGTAGTAGCACAAAGATGGGTTAGAATCCCATCCGCCTAAAGGGCAAGGGTTTCCCGGCAATGACAATCAGCCGGGAGTTAGTCGATCCTAATCCAGTTCTTAACTGACGCTGGAGAAAGGGAAACAGGTTAATATTCCTGTACCTGGTGCATACAAGCGGCAACGCTAGCTGTCTTGCAGACGCTTTAGGATATGTCGACGTAAGCTAAACGCCCAATTCCGGGGAGATCTGTCAAAGAGAGAACCGGATAAAAGCGTGAATGGCTTCTGTGTATACGGGAGCTCGGCAAATTTCTAGAGTCCGTGAAAATGCAAGCAGATGGACTGCATCAGCTCGTACTCAGAACCGACACAGGTGCCCCTTGCTGAAAAGGCAATGGCGTATCGGATAATCTCAGTTCAGGGAACTCGGCAATTTGGACCCGTATCTTCGGTATAAGGGTTGCCTATGCAGAAGTGCATAGGTCGCAGTGACCAGGAGGAAGCGACTGTTTAACAAAAACGTAGCTGGCTGCTAAAGAGAAATCTCTTGTATAGCCAGTGATGCCTGCCCAGTGCGAGTGTGTCAAACCTGGTTTCAACCGGGCCAAGCCCTCGTAAACGGCGGCGGTAACTCTGACCGTCTTAAGGTAAAACGATTGCCTTAGTAAAATTTGGCTATATGCTGGAAACTCTGTGTATCCCACACTACTGATCCAGGATCAGTGAAAATGTGTTGGGTGCAGACAATCAGCAGGAAAGGTTAGTTGCTTCGCTTCGTAAAAGATACTGGGTTTTGTCGATAGAAAAAAGACTGTTAGTAGTAGTAAAAAGCCTGACAAAGCCCGGGATACAGAAGTGAAGTCGAAGTATCTAAAATCCTCAGAGACTATACGCCAAACGCGGCGAAAGTCGCGAAGATATAGTCCGAACCTCATGGCGACATGAGGAGGCTGATAGAAATGTCAGCCCGCCTCTCGCAAGAGAGGTCCAGTAAAAGTAACAGATTGAGCGTAATCCCTTGTCGATTAATTGTCGACCCGCATGAAGGGCTTAACGACTTCCTCACTGTCCCGAACTGAAGTCCGGCGAACCTGCTATTCTAGTGAAAAGGCTAGAGACCCTCAGAGGGAAGAGAAGACCCCGTGGAGCTCTGCTGCAGCCTGTCGTTGCTGTACGGTCGTATCTACATAGAGTAAGCAGGAGCCGTCATGCTTGCGCTTGCGGGCGCAGGATAGGCAACGATGTAACACTGCTTTCATATGATTGTATGGCTAACCTTCGACTCGGGGGAACACCGATTGGTGGGCAGCTCGGCTGGGGCGGTACACTCATGACAAGAGATCATGAGTGCTCTATGGTTGGCTCATCCCGGTCAGAAATCGGGAGTAGAGTGTAAGCGCAAAAGCCAGCCTGACTGGATCATGCACAGCAAGTGATCCAGAGACGAAAGTCTGAGCTAGCGAAACGCCGAGTTGGTCTTGATGACTATCGGTGACTTCAGAAAAGCTACCCCGGGGATATGGTTGTGTGCAGAGTTCGAGGTCTTCTAAAGAGCGGATTTGAAAGGGCGCTACTATACGTAGCGCTCCGGACAGTATTTTTGCTCTCTTAGAAGGCCTGACGAGGATGAAAGGATGAAGTTATATCATCTGAGTTTAGCGATCTGTCACACGCCACCTCAAAACTGAGTCGTGGCGGGCGAGAGCTCCTATCGACCCCGCGCGTTGCTACCTCGCTGTCGGCTCCCCCCCTCCTGGCCGTGCAGCTGCGGCCAAGGGTGCAGGTGTTCACTGATTAAAGGGGGACGTTAGCTGGGTTCAGTACGTCGTGATTCAAGTTGGAATGAATTTCCACAACGGTTGATAGTTCGAGGCCGTAAGGCCGATGAGATAATCAAAAAGGGTGGGTCTTCGATTCGTATCCCAAGATGATCTGGATAGCTTTAGCAGTCGTGCTAGCTATGACTCCAGAATACCAGGTACGAAACATGATTCAGATAGTTTTAGAATTTCCCAACTTGAACGACATAGACAGTACGGTTTATATCTTCTGAGGGTGTAGTTGCCTGACTCGAAGAATGCGCAAGTACGAAAGGAACGCGCATTCGTAGCCTCTGGTCGACCAGTTGTCGCAAGGCATTGCTGGCCAGCTACGCTATAAGGATTAAGAGCTGAAGGCATCTAAGCTCGAAATCTCCGGGAAAAATAGGCAACGGGCCGCAGATAGACGATCTGCTTGATGGGACAGGGGTGTACGCACGAAGCTTCGGCGACGTGTTCAGCTCGCTGTTTCCAAAGGCCTTTTAGCTTAGACCCCTTTAAGTCCTATTACTGGTTTGACTCAATCAAACGTGCGCAAGCACGGTATAGTAGAATTTGGGTGAATGACTGAACCGCCCCCAAGCGCTCTGTGTGCGAATGGAGTAGCTTATGACACCCTTTATTTCTTATTTTTAGAGAGCTAGCGTCAGCTATGGATTAAATTTATAATCTGGGTATTTCCACTATATTCCATGTATATTGTGAAAAAGAGCGGAAGAAAGCAGACGTTCAACAAGGCTAAGATAGTGAGAGGCTGCATCAGAGCAGGCGCCGAGAAGAAAAAGGCGACAGCAATCGCAGGCAATGTCTCTAAGAAAGTCGTCGAAGGAATGTCGACGAGGAAGATCGGCGAGATGGTATTCGCGGAACTGAAGAGAAAAGACAAAAAAGCGGCGGCTCACTACTACAGCTACTTCAAAAAAGGATGGAAGTAGTTAAAACCTTTTGACAGCTCAGCTTGAGCTAGTGATATTCATCTTTTTCTTTGAAAATAACAAACCTTTTTATACCTTCCAGAATCACTAAGATTAGTGAGCTGGGCGCGCGGCTTCCCCGCAAGGGAGGAAGTTCTGTCCACCGACAAAAAGTGCCATGCCATACGGCATTGAGGCGAGAGCGTCAGACAGTTGAGCAGGAGCTTAATGTTCCTTGCCAACAAAGTCGGCACGGTGCAAGACCAAGTAGGCTGCGATGATGAAAGAGCAGCGGGTAGGTTGCTAAGATAAATGCCGCAGAGCGGTTCAGATGAAGGCCCGACTTTGGACCGGATCCGCTCCACAAAAGACAGGCTATGCCCAGCACACTACTATTTTTATCCTTTTCTGTCCAATATCTAACAGGTGATGTTTATGGTAAAAGCAACATATCTGATCGGCAACGTTTGCCCGGAAGGTTCTGAACAGAAAACTATAAAGAATCCTCATTGGGGCGTAAACATAATTTATAGGGTGCATGAAGATGCAGACAAACCCAAACATCCGGAGACAGTTCCTATTCTTGCCAGATGTATGACACCATGCGATTTAGAAAAATGCAAATATCACACCGGTAAGTTTGAATATTGTGGTAATGAGGCTTCAAAATCCGTGGATAAAGAAGAGCGTCAAAAATAGGCTGAGAAGACGCATAAGCCTTTATACTTTCATTCTGAATTATCTCTATGAAAGAGTTTGAGAAGAGGTTCAGGCAGCCGGAGAATATGGAGACTATACTTCTAGACTTGGGCTTCATGAAAGATGATTCTTACCACATGGATGATTTAATTTTTGAACCTAATTCATGGGTGCCGGGCACAGGGTTGAGGCCCGGTTACTTCGTGATAAGGATAAGGCTGGTGGAAGGAAAAGATCCCGTAGCCGAGATGAAGAAGATGCTGGATACAAACCTCTGGGACGAGACTCAGCTGATGATAGACAGCCCTGAGAACGCTTTGCACTTATTCTCTGCATTGGCAACGCCGAGAAGGATAATAACCAAGCAGCGGGAAGTGTGGACCAACGACAAGCTGATCATATGCCTTGATGACGTCAAAGATTTGGGAAGATTTATCGAAGTCGAGGGCAACGAGCCGGATGTTAATGATTTCGTTGAGAAGGTAGGTCTATCAGATCCGCAGCCTGGCTACGGAACGCAGCTTTATTTCCTGGAGAGGGACGGCAAGATCAGGTTCGACATCAATGAGATGCACGATATCGTGAAAAGGTTTAAATAGGTTGAAAACGGTGAATAAACTATGGCAAGAAAAGACCAGATGCAGGCTCCGAGCGGGATGGCCGGTTTAGTCAGGTACTTCGACGAGGATCAGAGCGTCATAAAGCTCAAGCCGGAACAGGTCCTAGGTATCTGCGCAGCCATAGTTATGATAGAAGTTGCGCTTCTGTTCGTCGCTCCTGTCTGATAAGGTTTATATGGAGCTTATTCTATAATTAGAGAATGGCTTTGGAACATCTGAAAATAGCTTGGAAGGCCTTCAAGAAGAACTGGAAACCGCTCGTGGGAGGCTCGTTGATTCTATTCACGCTATTGATGGTGTTCATAATACTGGGTCTAGCGGCCATAATGGTCCCGATTATCGCATATTCAGAGGGAATGGATATGTCTGCGGAATCGATGCTAGGATTATTTCTTTTAGGCTTTGTGATAATAGCTGTCGGCATGTTTTTGTATTCGATATTGCACGGCGGCTACATACAGATGTGCTTCAACTCCCTGAAAGGGACTACGAAGGTCAAGGACATGTTTGACACGGCGAAGAGCAGGTGGAAGTCGATAATCGGCGTCAATATATTTGTATTCTTGCTGGCGATCCTGATATTTTCGCCTTCGATAGTGATGATGATTTACGCGATGATAGCCAATGACGTCATGTATCTGTTGCTAGGCTTAATCGTCATGCTGCTGTCTTTCTTTGTGATGATATTGTTCAATTTCAGCGTGATATCAGTCATAATCGACAAGGCTAAAGCCTGGCAGGGCGTGAAGAACAGCTTCAACTTCATGAAATCAAACTATTTCCAGGCGCTGTATCTGATGTTTGTGCTGGCGCTGGTCATCTTACCGATATCGGTAATCTTCGCGTTTGTGCCTCTGGGAAGTTTGATAATCGATCTGGTATTGATTCCGTTCGCGATGATGGTATATATTTCATATTATATTTCCAAAACGAAAAAACGAAGAAAATGAGGTGAAAAGATTGAAAAAAATACAGAAATTCATAGAGATATGGAAAAGTGCAATAATGCAGCCGGCCAAGACGTTCTCTTCAGAGAGGAGGAACGCTGACTTCAAAGAGGGAGCATGGCACGTAGGTCTTGCGGGAGTGATAACAGGATTTATCGCAGGATTGGTCGCTCTTCTGTTCGGAACAGCGGTTGGCGGAGCAATTGGAAGCACAATAGGCATAGCAGCATTTGTGATGGGCATTGTATTGACCCCTATCATATCAGTGATAATGTGGTTGATAGGATCTGGAATAATATACATAGTTGCTAAGCTTCTCGGAGGCAAAGGAGACTTTAAGCTTCAGAGCTACTTATTTGCAATATACATGGCGCCGATATCCATAATATCGACGATAATAGGTGTCATACCTGTTGTTAACATGCTTGGAATAGTGGTGACATTGTATTCCCTATATCTGCTGACATTGGCGATAAAGGAATCCCACAGGTTTACAACAATGAAAGCAGTCATCACATGGTTGATACCGGCTGTATTGCTGATGATAGTTGTGCTCGTATTAGGAGCTGCATTTTTGGCAGGATTAGGATTGGGCGGACTTTCAAACTTAGGCATATAGAGCCACCCAACTTTTTCTTTTTTTTATTCAGGTTAGCGCCAGCTACCACCTGCGGTGGTGCGTTCTAGATTTGCCAGACCTCCTTGAAAGAATGATAGGGGGTGGTTTTAGTGTCGATAAAGTTGAGCATGACAAAGTATGACAACAATCTTCGCGTGGAGACTGACAGCGCCTTTAACTACAGCGATCATGAGATCGCGCAGAAAAGCAGAGACGAACTGAAATACTACATGCAAAGGAATGGTATAAAGGAGATAGAGAAGGATAGCATCTCTGAGATCAGGGATGAGCTTATAAAAAGGGAGAGAGCGAAGGGCAACGACCCGGAGATAATGCTCTCCTACTGAGGTGGCTTCTATGGACAGCAATTCTGAACACTATCTGAAGAGTACGGTCGGATGCTATGAGGACAAGGAAGGAGATTTCCTGAAATACAAGCGGGATGTGGATGTCCAGGGGAACAGCAAGATGTTCGTCGGGATATTGACATACAATCTGTAGGTGATAATATGAGCGATTTTTATGGGAAAAAGAGGTATGAGGGCAGGGCAGGAGCCATAGGAGATTACTCCAAGGTGGAAGGGAGCTTCAATGTGAGTTCCAACGACCAGAGCATAGCCGAAAGAACATCGGAATATGGGTCAGCTGCCGTCTCAGGAATCATCAGCGAAGTGGGCAGAGACTACGAGTCGATGAGAAGAAAGAAGGGGAACGGTTGACATGACGGAATATTATGGCGATGTTGTTGTGCAGGCGTCTGCCTTCAGCGCAAGATACAAGGGAGTGGACATGTCCCTGGTTGAGGGCAGCGGCCATCTGAGGTCGAATGATCTGGAGGTCGCTAGGAACCTTTCAAACGGGCTTACTGAGACCGTGGACCACGCGATAACCTACGCATACAAGATAAACAAGGCGAGATGATATGGAGTACACAGCCAGTGTGAGTCTGAAGGTCGGGCAGCAGGACGGCAAGACCGTCTACAGCGATTTCGATGCGCAGGTCAACGGGAAGAGGTATTCGGAGGACCTGAGCAGGAAAGACTATCGCGACAAGGAAGAGGAAGAGAGGATGCTCGAAAGGCTCTACAAGGAGATGGAAGCTCTCCACAAGAAGTACAGGAACAGAAGGCGCAGGATCATTTGATTTCCCCCTTTTCTTATTTTTTAAATAAGTAAACAATTTAAGCTAGGAATCCGAAAATGTGATATGAACATATGGTTTGAAATAAAGGGCGATGTGGCGAAGAAGCTCAACGTCGATGTTTCTCATGTTGAAGAATCTGATCAGGAAGGATTCGGCGACTTCGCGTTCCCGTGCTTCGCTCTGGCGAAGCAGAAGAGGATGAGCCCAGCTGATATAGCTTCTTCGATGGCGCAGCAGCTCAAGGTGGATCATGTTAAAGAGATCAAGGCAGTCGGCCCCTACATCAACTTCTATATTGATTGGCAGAAAGTATTGCCAAAAGTCATAGAGGATGTTAACGAAAAATATGGCAGCTCAAAAGAGGGCGCGAAGAAGAAGGTGATAATCGATTTATCAGCTCCTAACATCGCGAAGCCGATGAGCGTCGGGCATCTGAGGTCGACGATAATCGGAAACTCGTTGTGCAGGATCTATGGTTTCCTCGGATATGATGTCATATCCGACAATCATCTAGGCGACTGGGGCACGCAGTTCGGAAAGCTGCTGGCAGCCTACAAGCTTTGGGGCTCCAAGAAAGAAGTCGAGGAGGATCCCATCAAGTCTCTGCTGAGGCTTTATGTCAAGTTCCATCAAGATGCTGAAAAGGACGCTACTTTGGAGGATCTCGGAAGGGAATGGTTCAAGAAGCTCGAGGACGGCAACAAAGAAGCTGTAACTTTATGGAAATGGTTCAAGAAAGAAAGTCTGAAGGACTTCAACAAGATCTACAAGCAGCTCGGTGTGAAGTTCGACACCGCCCGCGGCGAGAGCTTCTATAACAACATGACAAGGGGCATCATAGAGGATGCTCTGAAAGCTAACGTCGCCAAGAGGAACCCTGACGGCTCTATAGTCATAGACCTGTCCAGGTTCAACCTCACAGATTTGCTGATACAGAAGACAGACGGCGCGACTCTCTATGCTACAAGGGATCTAGCGACGCTGAAGCACAGGGCGGAGGAATACAAGTTCTACAAGAACATCTACGTCGTCGGCTCGGAGCAGAAGCTGCACTTCTCCCAGTTCATAAGGGCCGGCGAATTGTTAGGATACTCGCCATCCGAGAAGTCAGTCCATGTCGACTTCGGCATGGTTTCATTGCCGGAGGGCAAGATGTCCACCAGAAAAGGGAACGTCATATTCCTCGAGGAGCTGATAAGCAAGGCTGTGATGCTGGCGCAGAAGCTGATAGAGGAGAAGAATCCGAAGCTGGCAGGGAAGGAGAAGATAGCCAAGAAAGTCGCCATCGCGGCCATAATATTTAACGATCTGTCGACAGACAGGACGAATAACATACTGTTCGACTGGAACAGGATGATGAGCTTCGAAGGAAGGTCCGGCCCGTACATACAGTACACTTACGCCCGTGCCAGCTCGATATTGAGGAAGGCTAAAGCTAAGCCTACTACAAAGAACCTGAAGCTGCTGGAAGGCAAGGTCGAGAAGGAGATAGCGAAGCTCTTGGCGAAGTATCCTTCGATTGTAGAGAAGTCGGCCACAGAATACAAGCCTAGTCATCTGGCAATATACATGTTTGAGCTGGCGAACAAGTTCAACGAGTTCTACCAGAGCAATCCTGTGCTTAAGGCAGAGTCGAAGCAGTTGGTTGACGCCCGTCTCAAGCTGACGGAATCAGTCAAAACAGTCCTAAAATCAGGGCTCTACCTCTTGGGGATAGAAGCGCCTGAAAAAATGTAGATCTATTTAGATTTTCTTATTCTCTTGACATGAACATCCAGCTTCCTCTGTCCGTCTAGGAAGTTCATTCCTGAGTCGATTTCGCTTATTCCTTCTTCTAACCATTCTATCATTTCATATCACTCACGCGTATTTTAATAGGCTCTGCAGTTTTTCCATAGAGCTGTACATGTTGTTTAAGTTTACTCCCATCACTGGGACCTGGAAATTCTTCTTCTGCATCTCGATTTCCAGCTCTTCTATGAATATGCCCTTTCCGGGGGTGTTCTTGTTGCCGTTCTCCACCTGGTGCACGGCGCACGTTGGAGAGAATTCGACGCCGAGAATCCCGACGACTGAATAATTTTTCTGCAGGTAAGTTTCTATCTGTTGCAGAAGAGAAGTAGCGAGTTTTTTGCAGTTGCCCCTATAGGTCTTCTTGTCATAGGAGTCCTTTCCCTTGGCTTTTCTGTCAAGGCCGCAGTTGAACTCGATCTGTGGGCATGGTATCTGGACTATGCCAATGCCGGCTTCAGAAAAAAGCTCAATAAGCTCCTTGACGGTGCCCGGATATTTGTCTCTGCCTATGGCTTTGGCATTCTGGTTCAATATGCAATGCGACACAAATACGACCTTCTTGTTCCTCTGCATAAAACGCACCTTTTACTAAATATATATTCGACCGCATACTATTTAAATTTCACTCGCAACAGGTAGTAAATGTAAATGGGCATACGGCAAGCAGCGAAGTAACCCTTTAAGAACCTTTCGGATTGTCGAACATTCATTTTACCCTAGGATAGTAGTGATATATTTAAGGCTATCTGGTGATTAGTTATTTACTAGGAATGATGTTATGATGAACGATATCAATATGCAGGATTTGAACAAGAATGGAAACGGGTCGGGAGATAGGTTAGAGAAGATGATCAAGATATACGACCGCTATCCGCAGTTCAAGGCATGTCTGGATTCTTGTTTTAATTGCCTGGATAATGAAGATGTGAAGGATATGGATTACAAACTGGGCCTGAACTCTCCGACAAATTACGCTACCGTTGGAAAGATACTTGGAAAAACCTTTTTGAAATTCAGTGAGTATGGCGAGAAGGAAGAGTATGGAATTGAAATGATGAAAACGCTACTTTCTTGCGATCCAGATGCAAGGAATCATAATGTCAAAGTTTTCTATTTTATAGACAATCATAAGACTGAGCAAGGAAAGAGGGTAAAGGAGAAGAATATCGAAGTAAAGAAAGACTTTGAAAAATATCTGGCGAAAGTCATAGGCGGTTATGAGGTAACTGAAGTACCAAAAGATCAGGATGGTAAAATCATTGTTCCGGACGATAAAATCATCGTTCCGGACAACATGATAGTCATAGACACAGAAAACACCGTGATATACATGGATCCGAAATACAAGCCGTGCAAGGAAGAGAAGAAGGAGACAAATGATTGGGATATCTATGGCCCCGACAATGATAAAGAGTATCAGGTTATTGGAAAGATGAGCAGAGCCTCTCATGAGAGGGCTATCAAAGAGGGCGCCAACATAGAGGTCGCCATGAAAGTTACTACCGGACCTAGCAAATTCCCCTTTTCGACAAAGACAGCCAAGATTGTGGCAGATATGGGAGTCAAGGTCTTTGACCGTGATGATGACAACAAGTATATTGCAGTGCTTCTCGGAGACGACACGACATCAGATTCCTTTATTTACAGGGAGCTTCACAAAGGATACGACGACAGGAATAACATAGCAGCCACCGTAAACCAGTATCACAAGATTGGTGTATTTTTTGTGGTAGAAAACCATCCGATTGTCCACGAAGTTATGTCTCAGCACTTTGACAGGGAAGACATTAAGAAGAATCTTGTGACTAAAGAATATTTGGACACAATTTAAATTATTTCAGTCTTTCCCACCACAGCTCGAAATTCTCTCTAAGAGCCGATATCAGAACCGGGTTGTTGAATGTCATCATCTCGTAATACATGTCTTTTTCAGATCCTGGGAACCCTTCGCCTGGTGCGTTGATGCCTTCCTTTGAGCGTATTATGCTGATGGACGCTATCTTGTCATCCACTATATGCCCCTTTACAATCCCTGTGTAGCCTGTCCTCACTGTTACACCCATTTTTCTCGCCTCTTCGATGTTCTTGAGGAACTGCGGCTTCCCTTTCGGATCATGGGCTATGACCCTGACCTTTATCCCCTTCTTGACTATCTTTCTGATAAGGTCCGGAATCTTCATCATCCAGGACATGTCGCCTGAGAATATTATGACCTCTTTCTTCGCTTGAGTCTTCTGCTCGTCCAGTATCCTGTCTATGTTGCTCTTCCTGTCGAACGACCATATGTCGAATTTGAAGTCCTCTATCTTCCCCCTGGGTATACTCGACGCTGACTTCTTCACTTCAGGGATTATTGATTTCATCTGCTCTATCTTCAGGTTGAATTTCTTCTCTTGGTCGGATATATAGTTTCCGAGAGCCTTCTCTATCTCTATGGGCAGGAACTTCTTGGGCCTGCTCTTGCTTATCAGAACAAACCCCTTTCTTCTCAGCTCTACGAGAGTGTCATAGACCCTCGGCAGAGGTATCTTGCCCTGTCGGGATATCTGCTCGGCTGTGCTGTTTCCAAGAGAGAGTAGGGTCAAGTAAGCCCTGGACTCGTATTCCGTCATCCCGAACGTCTTTAGTATGGATTCGATGTTGTTTTCAGACATGATTTAACCCTGAGAGAGTTTAACTCTTTCTAAAGGAAGAATAGATAGGTGACTATTTAAACTTTCCATATGTCCACATTTGAGATTTCAGGGCATTGCGCCTTTCTATATCTTTTTCCTTTATCTCGTCTATTATGTACTCCACGACTTCCGGAGTCTCGTATATTCTCGCTTCTTCCCAGTCGACGTTCTTTATTTCGGATTTGACGGTCTTAGGCCTCCAGCAGAGTATCGTTTTTGTCCCCAGCTCATGCACAGCCATGTCGATTTTCTTTTCATCTCCTACAAACACGGCTTTCTTTGGATCAAGCCTCATCTTCTTGAATGTGTATTCAAATGCGCTGATGTTGTTTTCTGATTTCTTTTCAATGCCTTTCTTTTTGTTTACGCATTCGGAGGTGAACATGAACTTGAACATTTTCGGGTCTATTCTCACAGCATCAAGGACGCTCCTTACATGACTGTACGGACCGTTGCTGACTATGAACAGCTTATACTTTGACGCCAGGTCATTCATCGCGACTTTCAGCTCATGGTCTTCTGACAGATGTCTTGTAGACACGTGCACCAATGCTTCGGCATGGATCTCGCTCTTCATTCGCCTGAATTCTTTGTAGTTTTCCTGTTCCAATCTGTCAAAGTGGTTGACATAGACATCGGCAGTCGGCCCTATCCCATAGAGATGGTAGGCCGCCCTCAGTTTTTCTCTGAAGAGGTCCTCCTCGAATTTTGGTATCCCCGGGCGGTAGAACGTGCTGTCCACATCAAACCCTACATGGGTTATGATTTTTCGTTTTTCCATGATAACTATTAAGTTGTAAAACTTTT
>Ga0315276_10003274_pt1 | contig 14845 bp, 9 predicted proteins | sample YL17G05_0_MG_FD_204542 | JGI IMG/M metagenome (GOLD analysis project Ga0315276, IMG submission 204542) | Sediment microbial communities from Yellowstone Lake, YNP, Wyoming, USA - YL17G05_0 | ecosystem: Environmental > Aquatic > Freshwater > Lake > Sediment | place: USA: Wyoming | collected...
TAATATTTTTTCACTGCCCCTGCAATATCTTATCGGCACAGCCAAATACCCTAAACCTAAGATAAGTCCGCCGCCGGGGCTTTTTACCGGAATAGAATTTGCCGGCCTGATGTATGAGCTGACGCACGATTTTGTTTGTTGTAATCGGGTGGCCTTGAATGTAGTGGACGATTTGGCCGAGGCCGACGAAACGGTTTTAATCGACTCCGGAGACCTGCCGCTGATGTTTTACAGGCCGGACCTTAACATTTACAGCCTCAATACGTTGTCGCAACTACACAAAGTGCCGGATTTGATTATCTCGTATCGGAGCAATTATTACCATAGTGATGAAATCGATAACTTTATACAGAAATTACAAGCTGCAAACAAAGGTGATTATCTTTGTGTTACAATTTCCGCCCCGGAGGAGTTGTGCGGAAATATACCCGAGCCGGATGAGCATGATTTTGTTACTCCTTCCGGCCGAATTCCTTTTGAGGTAAATCTTCGCTCAAACCATCAGAACCGCCTACAAAAGCTGCCGCAGACAATAGAAGAACATGAAGCCCGCTGGTTCCGACAGCGTTAGACGATTTTGGAGTTTTTGACAAAATTGGGATTTGTTAATGACCGACGATAAAACAGAACATTGCGATATTTCTGATGAAGCCGGCAAAACATGCTTCAATTGGCCGATTTTTCTGCTTGTTATTGCCGTGGCTTCTGCGCTGTGTTTCTGGGGCCTCGGCACGCGGACTTTGTGGGAAGATGAGGCCGAAACAGCAGTTCTCGCACAAAGAGTCCTCTCTTATGGATTTCCAAGGGCCTTGAGCGGAAACAATCTTGTTTATCAGGGTGTGTCGAACAGTTACGACAAGGCATATCGCTGGACATTTCATCCGTGGGGACAGTTTTACATTACTGCCGCCGGTCTGGCGGTGTTCGGAAATACCGCTTTTGCGGCGCGTTTTTCTTTCGCCCTGTGCGGTGTGCTTACGGTAGCATTGTTATATCTTTTTGTCTGGAGACACTGGCGCAGCTCGAGTCTTGCGGCGTTAAGTGCGTTGCTTCTCGCCACGTCGGTCGGCTTTATCCTTCATTGTCGCCAGTGCCGATATTACGGTCTTAGCGCATTAGCCTCTCTTATAGTAGTGGCGGTATTTATCGAGCTTATCAATAATCCTCACCGGCGGTGGTGGATTGGTTTTGGATTAGCTCTGGCAGCACAGTTTTATACGGACTTCGGGACTTTAATGGTGATGCTGCCGGGTCTGTTGCTGTCGCTTTTGCTGATGAGGGTCGGCAAAAAAGAAATAATTGCAGCGGCAAAAAGTATTGCACTTGCCTTTTTACTTATTATTCCGGGATTGGTGCTGCACTGGCAAAGACTGACTGCTGCCGGTGAAGGCGGTCATAGTTTTTCTGGAGCATTACTGCTGTTGCTGGTGTATATATGCTATTTCGATGCCTGGTTTATCCCGGTTGTTTTTGCAATTCCCGCCGGTGCGGTATTTATATGGCATCTTTTCAAAAGCAGAAAAGAAGTCGTAAGCGAACAGGACCGCATCATTATAATCTGCATTCTTGTTACGGCATCCGCAGCGATCGGAATGGCCGTGGCGGCGCCTTCGCCGTATCTGCGTTATGTCGTTCCTCAAATAAGTCTGGCAAAATTGCTTCTTGCGATGATTGTTGTGGGTTTTTGCAATATGTTGCGCACCAGATTTCTGCCTTTATGGTCGGCAAGACTGATTTTTGCCGTTGTTATAATAATGCTGGCGCTTACTAATATTTTCTCGCTGCCGCTGCAAAATTTCGTCGATTTGGATAAATATCCTCAGTTCGCATTACACCCCAGTGACGACCCCTTTGCGAAGACAGAATTTGCCGGTCTGGCGTGTGAGCTGACGCAGGATTTTGTTTGCTGCGATAGCGTGGCCTTGAATATAGTTAATGATTTAGCCAAAGCAGGTGAAACAGTTTTTACTGACTACGGAGACCTGCCGCTGATGTTTTACAGAACTGATTTGAATATTTATTCCCTTTATACGTGTCGGTATATGCTTACTCCTCCCGATGTGGTTGTTTCATCGGATAAAGATATTTTCAGCCTCAATGCCGACGCAATGCGGGTTCGGCAGGGATACAATTATAATTCCGTAATAATTTCTGTTCCTGACACAGTTTTTGGCAATGTACCGGAGCCGCGAGCCCACTTTTTTGTTACACCGTCGGCAAAAATTCCTTTTCGAATATATCTTCGCTCAGACCATCAGGACCGTATACGTAAACTGCCGCAGACAGCAGAAGGACTTGAGGCTCGCTGGTACCGCTCTCATTAGATGACTTTAACGTTGTTTATAAAAGGTATTTTTAAAAAGGGGAATATTTATGAAGGCTAAAAAAAACAAATCCGATATTGGCAGAAAAGTCCACGAATTTGTAACAAAGGGTTTTTCTCATCGTTTTGGCCAGCCGGAAGAGCGGTTCGGTAAAAATCCCGTATGGGGCCGGCTGCGTCAAATCGGCAGTGAGTTGTGGCTCGATACCGGCGACATCAAAGAAGCCGGACGGCTATGGACGCAGGAGTTTTCAGCGCTGACGACCAATAATACGCTGCTCAATAAAGAGGTGCAGAAGGGCCAGTATGATTCGCTGGTTTCGGAAGCGGACAAGATTCTGTCGGCGTGTCCGCAGCTCTCGCCGCAGCAGAGAATGCTCGAAATCGCCTTCATTCTCAATGCAAAGCACGGCCTTCGCCTCGTGGAAAAATTCGATGCCTATGTTTCCGTCGAGGAGCATACCGACCTTGCCAATAACGTGGATTTGGCGGTTGATTATGCGAAACGGTATTATGCGATTTGCCCCGAGCGATTTATCGTGAAGATTCCATTCACACCGGCAGGACTTCTGGCTACCTACCGATTATCGAATGAGGGTGTTCCTCTTAATCATACGCTCGGTTTTTCCGCCCGCCAGAATTACGTTATAGCTCGAATCGGCCGGCCGCAGTATGTTAATGTCTTTCTGGGCAGGCTGAATAGTTTCATTGTCGATAACAAACTCGGCAACGGCGCTTATGTCGGCGAAAAGGCGACGCTGGCTTCGCAGGCAGCCGTAAAAAAATTGCGGCAGGCAGGCAAAACGCCTTCTCGCCAGATAGGCGCAAGTTTCCGCGCAGGGCCGCAGGTGAGGGATTTGGTCGGCATCGATGTAATGACAATGCCGCCAAAGGTGGCAAGTGAATTTCTGGTTCTCAACATAGAACCCGACAAAATAACTGACAGAACAAATGCCCATTATGAAATTGGGCTGAATAAAGACGTCGATGCTGAATCAATAAGACTTAATACTCTTTGGGACGTTGACGAAAAATTAGTTGCGTGCGCCGATGCGCTCGAAAAAGAAAATCTCGACAGCTTTACGCCTGATGACCTTATTTCATTTTTCCAAAAGCATAATTGCAGCGATGTGCTGGTCCGCTGGAGCGATTCGCAGATTGCCTTCAGCACAAAAGAAGGCAAAATACCCAAACTGGAAAACTGGCGGGAACTGCTTGCCAATAAATCAATAGGCTTGGACAGCCTGATGAATCTGGCGGGGCTGTGCAGCTTTATGACTGACCAGAAAGCTATGGATGAACGGGTCGCAGGACTGCTGGCGAAATCTGTTAAATAATCTGTATGCTGACACTTATAAATGCCAACACAATGACACCGCCCATAGCGCCGATTGGGCTGGATTATATCGCAGGGACGGCGAAAAAGGCAGGCATTGAAGTTGATATTGTCGATTTGTGCCTGTCGGAAAATCCTGATGCGGCGTTGAAGAACTATTTTGTTTCGCACAATCCTGAATTGGTCGGGATTTCATTTCGCAATGTTGACGATTGCTTTTGGCCGAGCGCACAATGGTTCGTGCCAAGTCTTGCGGAGGTCGTCAGTAAAGTAAAAAAATTGACCGATGCGCCGATTGTGCTTGGCGGGGTGGGTTTTTCCATTTTTGGCAAACGAATTGTTGAATATGCCGGCGCAGATTTCGGAATCATCGGTGACGGCGAGCAGGCAATAGTATTGCTGTATAAGCAATTACAGCAGGCAAAACGTTTTGAAAACGTAGACGGCCTGATTTGGCGAAAGGGCGATGTTGTTTGCAGTAATCGGCCATACTGGCCGAGACAGTTTTCTTTGCCGACAGAACGGGATGCGATTGATAATAAGACTTATTTCAAACTGGGCGGACAGGGCGGTATCGAAACAAAACGAGGCTGTAACCGCCACTGCATTTATTGTGCCGACCCGCTGGCAAAAGGGGCGGCACTAAGACTGCGTAAGCCGGCAGAGGTCGCCGATGAGGTCGAAAATTTACTTACGCAGGGAATTGATGTGCTGCACCTGTGCGACGGCGAATTTAACATACCCGGCCATCACGCATACCGGGTTTGTGAGGAATTTATAAAGCGGGGATTCGGGCAAAAGCTGCGATGGTATACGTATATGTCGATAGTGCCGTTCGATGCGAAACTTGCGGCGGCGATGAAAGAGGCGGGCTGCGTCGGGATTGATTTTACGACCGATTCGGCTTCTCCTGTAATGCTAAAGACTTACGGACAGAGATATTTGCCGAAAGATATTGCAACTGCCGTGCGCTTGTGCAAAGAAAACGGGATAACAGTAATGCTGGATTTGCTTTTGGGCGGGCCGGGCGAAACGCCGGAAACCGTGGCGGAGACAATCAGGTTTGTAAAAGAGATTGGGCCGGACTGCGCAGGTGCTCCGCTGGGGATGAGAATTTATCCCGGAACTAAAGTTGCTGCGATGGTTTATGCCGAAGGCGATTTGGAGACAAATCCGAATATTAAACGCAAATATGAAGGTGCGGTGGATTTTTTCAAGCCGACATTTTATATATCAGCGTTATTAGGAGACAGGCCGGCAAGGCTGATAAAAGATTTGATTGGCGGGGACAGGAGATTTTTTGAGCCGATGGAAGAATCGGCGGCGGAAAAAACCGACCATAATTACAATGCAAATATGGAATTAACAGAGGCAATCAGCACAGGTGCGAGGGGGGCATATTGGGACATACTGCGAAGTATGAAGTTAAGGACATAAGAACGGAATGTGAAGGCAGGTAAAATTTAACAATTGCAGAAGAATCTACGCTGTTATCAGATGTAATCAGTTGTAATCAGTTGTTATCAGTTGTCATCAGTTGTAATCAGAAGGTATCCAGATGTAATCAGAACACACTCAGAAGCACTCCAAAGTGCATCAGAAAACACCGGTGTTTTTGCTTAAGTATTGTCATAACAAGGACTTAGGCATTTAAGAATGCAAAAATCAAAGTTAAAAATGCAAAATTGCGGAATCCGCCATAAGCGGATAAAGCTACGGCGGGTAAAATTGGGTTTGTTTGGGTTTGTTTTGACCAAGTGTCCAATTTACATTTTTCGTTGTAATTCATTGTTAAAAAGTCTGTTATAAACATTTGACTTTTTAAAAAATTGGGTTTGTTTTGCATAATTTGTGCCCGTGGCTCGTCGCTTGTGGCCAGTGGCTCGCAGGTTGGATTCAATATAAACTTGTCAAAGATGCGGGAACGGAGTTTGGGCATCCCGTAATAAGGTGAACATGCGCGTTTGATTCGACCCGGCTTCGCCTTCGGCTACGCCGCGGCAAGCCCTACAATGGGTAAGTTGTTAGAAAATAAGAAGTTAGAAGATTGTAAAAAAATTTATGATTTTGGGATTTTGAGGAGTGGGTATGTGCGTGTTTGATTCGAAAGCGGAGCGTAAGGCATAAGGCATGCCGAGGGAAGCAACTTCAGGAAGTCGAACTTCGGCATCCCCAAACTTTGGGATAAGAGCATAAGTGCATAAGGCATTCAGAAAAAAACGTATTTAATTGCCCGATGTCGTCTCGGAATTCATCGGAATGTCTAGCTCAGGCACGTGTTTGGCGCGTCCCTACCAGCGATTTGTTCGGTGTCTTTGTCCGTTGTTTTCCCCACAGATCATACATGTTGCTGGTACCAGATAAGGTATCTATCAATTATTTTTTGAACCTCTTCCAAAGAAGTCGGGATAGCTATCTCTGGGTCGATTTTCTTGGCTTCACTGATCCACGTGTCTGCATCTGGGTGTCCCCAGGACTGATAGAGTCCTCCCTTGGCAACCAAGAAATCCAAGACCCCTTTTCTCACTTCTTCCAACATCATAACTTCCCTTTTCTCATGGTCCACAAATTCCGCATTAACCCGGCGAAAACCAACCTGATCTCCTCGAAGATCTTCCACAACCAGTTCGTTGAGAACGACGCCTGCCTTGTGTCGGTTGATCTCTTTCGGGTCTCTTGGGAACATGGTGTAATATCTGCCAAGCAAAGTTGTGAATAGGCACTTGAGAACCTCATCAAGGCCTTTAATCGCCGCTATGATTCTGCCCGTTCTGCCGGCAGCGTATTCTATAATCGTTGGTGCATCTGGTGATGATGATGCCGGCAGTATGTCCGGTTTGGCTTCGTCCGGTTTGATGTCAATAGCCCTAACGCATGCCAGCATATATAGGACTTCTGGGTCAGCACACACCAATTCTCTGATTTGTCGAGAAAGTGCTATTTGGTCAGACGCACTACGTTGCGCCTGTGCCTCTGTTATTTTTCCAGTGACAATCAAAACGGGTAGAGCGGCATAGACATCGACTCCAATAAGGTGAGGGCCATTGCAAAGCTCTTGCTGCATTTTTCTGAGATGAGCTATCGTTATGTCACGATCCATTGCAAAGACAGGGCCCTCTGGTGAAGGCCCCACATCGAAATCGTATTTCTCGAGAACCACCTCACGCACTTTCCGATGGTCGTCGGCATCAACCCGCTTAAAAAATTTGCTTAAGAACTTCATAAAACCTTTCTTTGTTATGCGTCTAACAGGCTGGCTTACCAGCGGCCATCAGGCCGTCCGGGTTTAGTCGCTTATTATTTGTTTTCTTTGTTACCTATCTCGCGTCTCTCTGGCCGCCATCGGCTTTGGTATACTTTATTATCTTTAAAAAAGAAATAATTCACATAACGTTCTACAAGATCAGAAAGTGTTCGAACTTCTTCGACACCAACAGACAAATTTTGCTGAACAGCCTTGCCTTTTCCGTGAAAGAGGTCGTTTCGCATACGATTGAACTTTTGAAAAGCTTCAATATCAGCTTCCCAACCTGGCAATTTAGCTGTTTCAGCAAAATCAACAAATATTTCATTTAATGTTGGCCTTAAACGTTCTAATGCCTTATTGAAAAAAGAACAAAGTTCTTTTGATTGGCCACTTGTGTGTTTATTTATTAACATCCGGATAGATTTAGCACGACGTTTATCTTCGGTGCTTCTCTTTGAGTTGGATAGCATACCTAAAACACACTCAAGCGGAATAAATAGATCGATGAATTTATAAAGAATATCCCTTTCATGCCAAGCTCGGAGAAGCCAATGAAATATAAGGCTATACTTCCGTACGTTCTCTATGGGCAAAGTTTTTAACTTTTCCTTCATAACTTCGAGGCGATTAATGCCGTTGTCATTCAAAGCTACTAATTCAAGCACCTCCACCGCAGGTCCTGCGAATCTTTTTACGGATTCTTGTCCTTCCCATGCTAAAGCATTTTCGTTGAGCAGTTCCAATACAAATTGCCTATGAAATCGCAGGCCGATGATGCCAGCAGTGAGATTAATGATATTTATAAATTCATCTCTCCTAGTTTCAGCCTGTTTCAATAAAAGATCGCTTGTGGTAACATTATCAGCCTCTACCTTATCTGCTTCTGTATTTACAACTATTTCAAGAAAGAATGGACCGTGATCAAAAGATTGACTCGCATCACTATTGATCTCACATTTACCTAAAGGCGTTTTTGTGCCGGGAATGTAATACTTTGAACAACCAACTACCGAATCAATTTTGTATTGAGGCTTAGGACCGAAATAAAGCTGCAAATCATATTTTTCAGAAACGATAAGATTGATTTTCACCTCTTCATGATTGGATAGCGAACAACCTTTAGAATCAAAGAGATAGCGATAACCGATTCGATTACTCTCCATTATCGTTTTCCTTTCGTCGGAAAATGCTTATACCGTCTGTATCCCGAAGAGTGCCGAAGAATCGGGATGCCAAACATTCGGCATAAAACGGGCAATGCTATTCGTCGCGCGTATATCGTATGTAGTATGTCGTGTTTAGAGATAGTTGGTGGAGTAGGCTGGAAGACCCCACCCTGTAAGACTAAAAACCCTATCTTTTCTAAAAGAATCTGTCTTTTAATTTCGTTCCAACAAACACAGCCAAAATTACAACAGCCACCGCAATAAGGACCCAAACCGTAGTGCTCATTAAAAGCATATTAAGCCTCCTTTTCTACTGAACAATGATTATACAGACGGCATAAAACGGGAAACAATATCTTGCCGCATCTTTAGCAGAGATACGCGTTATCCTAAATCACCTTTGACCAGTTCATACAAACCGTGGCCGCTGTCTCGGAGTCTGCCCAGTCTGCACAATTCCTGCCAGACCTCGCGAGGAAACTGGCTTGGCGGCTGTATGGCGAAAACGCCCATAGCCCCGCCCGAAAGCGCCCCGCGTCCAAGGCGGGAATCGGCATCCAGGGCAGTAAGTTTGAGCCGCTTTTTGAACGCCTTCATTGCGCTTTTGAGGACCTCCGGGGTTATGTTCCCGCCTTCTCCTTGTTGTTGTTCCGTCATAATCTTCTCCGCATTTTTGGTTTTTAACTTCACATAGAGCAATTAAGATTTGAAATCAGCGATAATCATTTAATCCCTTGTTGCTCCCCAGATGTGTTATCCCTGTCAGGGATGTATGTCTTTGGGATATTAACAGCAAAACCGAGATTGGGCAAGGAAAAAGTGCAAACCCCTCGACCACAGGTCTCGAGGCTAAACAAGATAGAGAACCCGCCGGGAAATCCGCCCCGCCAGACAAACGGCGGGTAAACTCCGGCGGGCGGGGGGGCGAAGAAATTCGCATAAAACCAGCATTTTAAGGCATAGGTTTTTTTAGAAAAAATGTTGTTAAAATAATGTTTGTGTTGTAGACTACAGCGACGCAAAAAAACGGATATTTTTGAATAGAGAAAAACTTTTCTCAGAGGGTCATTATGAAGATACAGTTTAACAGAATGGCATTTGCCGACGCATTGGGGCTGCTGACGTCTGTGGTGCCTGCCCGAACGCCAAAACCGATACTTCGATGCGTGCGAATCACCGCAGATGACAAGGAGGTCCGGATATGCGCTACGGATTTGGAGGTTGGAATCAATTATGCGGTGTCTGAGGTTCAGGTAGAAAAGGCAGGCGAGGTAGTAATACCGGCGGACAGACTTTCCGCAGTGGTGCGAGAAAGCGTAGATGAGGTTCTGCTGCTTCAATCTACGGACAACACGTGTGAGATAAAAGGCGCCGACAGTTTGTTCACAATATTCAGTCAGGAGGCGGGTCAGTATCCTGCTGTTCCGGGATTTGACGGGGCAGCGGATATGGAGGTAAGCCTTGAAAATCTTCAGGCCGGTGTGGAGCAGTGTTTGTTTGCGACGGCAAAAGAAAGCACGCGTTACGCGCTTAACGGTGTTCTTTGGGAGGTCAAGGGCAAGAAACTAACGCTGGTGGCCACAGACGGCAGGAGGCTGGCGAGGACGAGAGTATCGCTGGCGTCGACGCCGAAGGAAAGCTTGGCAACGGCGAAGATAATCGTGCCTGCGAAAACAATGTCGCTATTGGACAAAATCGGCAGAAGCGAGAAAGACGTTGTTGCGGTCAAATTTGTCGATAACCAGATAATAATCAGTTGTGCGAACGTTGTGATAAGCTCGAATCTTGTGGAGGGCAATTTCCCGAAGTATGAGGACATAATACCTGCTGATTACGACAAGAAATTAACGCTGTCGACGGAGGCGACTTTGAGTGCGGCGAAGCGAGCGGCGCTATTGACGAGCGAGGAATCGCGAGGGATAAAATTGTCAATTGAGAAAGGAATGCTGGTGTTTTCCGGAAGGGCGCCGGAGGCGGGCGATGCGAGAATAGAGATGTCGATAGATTATAAGGGCGAGCCGATAGAAATCGGATTCAATCCCCAATACCTGACGGACGCACTGCGGGTCATCAAGTCGCCGGATTTCGAGATGGAGCTTGGGCAGGCTGACAGACCGGGCCTGATAAAAAGCGGAAAAGATTTTATATACGTTCTTATGCCGATAAATCTCGGATAGTCTGCTGATTCGGGGTTTGCGTGTTGTAAAGATTATCATGGATGATATTAAAGAATTGTGTGGTGTCATTGAGTGGCGTAAAAAGCGGGCACCGGCAGAATCGCCCAGACTGGGAGAGATAGCGGGCAAGATTATCGAAAACCGGCTTTTGCCGCAGTATACGCGGTTCGGAGGGTTAATATAGCTTTGGGGGCAATTGCTGCCGCGAGAACTTTCGGAACATTCGAGACTGGAAGATATTGGCGGTGGATGCCTGAAGGTGGCGGTGGATTCGCCATCATATCTATATGAGCTGCAATTGTGCGGCCCGGAGCTTCTCGAGGAGGTGCAGAAACACTGTCCGAGGGCGAGGATAACGGAAATCAAATTCAGGGCGGGCTGAACAAAACAGACGTGCGAACAAAAGCGTAGTTTATTTAAGACATAAAATATGAAAGAACATAAATACGATGCGAGCAGCATAAAAATACTTGGCGGGATAGATGCGGTGCGCAAACGGCCTGATATGTATATAGGCGACCGCGGAAGCGGCGGGCTGCATCATCTCGTATACGAAGTTTTGGACAATTCGATAGATGAGGCGTTGGCGGGGTTCTGCACAAATATAAACGTCCGAATTTATGCCGACGGAAGCTGCTCGGTCGAGGACAACGGGCGCGGGATACCTGTCGAGAAACACAAAGAGACGGGGACAAGCGCTCTGGAGGTTGTGCTTACGACGCTGCACGCCGGCGGCAAGTTCGATAATGAGAGTTATAAAGTTGCCGGGGGGCTGCACGGCGTGGGGGTGAGCGTTACCAACGCCCTGAGTGAATGGCTCGAAGCGGACATATACCGGGACGACAAACATTATCACTTCGATTGCGCCAGAGGTGTGGCGAAGGGGAGGGTAAAGGAAATCGGGCCTGCCGACAAGGTGGGGACGAAGATAACATTCAAGCCTGACGAGGAGATATTCGGCGATGCTGAGTTTCAGTATGACACATTGTTAAAACGCATACGCGAGCTGGCATATCTGAACGCAGGACTGCAAATCAGCTTCAGGGACGAGAGGGAAAACAAGAAAGAAGTATTCAAGTTCAGCGACGGATTGCGGGCGTTTATCAAGCACCTGAACGAGGGCAAAGAATTGCTCGGCGATGTAATCTACCTTTCGAAGGAAGATACGGAGGCAAAACTAAGCTGCGAGATAGCGATGCAGTATAATGCGGGCTATAACGAGAACGTTCTGGTTTTCGCCAACGACATCCGCAATATAGACGGAGGGACACATCTTTCGGGATTCCGGACGGCGTTGACGCGAACGATGAATTACTATGCTAAGAACAATAATCTGCTCAGGGAAGGTCAGGTTACGACAGGCGACGACCTTCGGGAGGGATTGACGGCGATAGTGACAGTGAAACTGCCCAACCCGCAGTTCGAGGCTCAGACGAAGGTCCGGCTGACCAATCCCGAAGTAGGCAGCTTCGTGGAGACGACGGTCAATGAGCAGCTTGGGCATTATCTCGAGGAGCATCCTGCGGAGTCGAGGCGTATTCTTAACAAGGCCATTCAGGCGGCAGCGGCGAGGGAAGCGGCAAGAAAGGCGAGAGAATTGACGCGGCGGAAAGGCGCTCTTGGCGGCAATAATCTGCCGGGCAAACTCTGGGACTGCGCAAGCAAGGAAAAAGCGAATACCGAGATATTCATCGTCGAGGGCGATTCGGCGGGCGGGTCGGCAAAAGCGGGCAGGGACAGGAACATACAGGCGATTCTGCCTTTGAAAGGCAAGATACTCAACGTTGAAAAGGCCCGGCTTGAAAAGATGCTTGCACACGAGGAAATCCGGACGGTGATAAGCGCGCTGGGGACGGGAATAGGCGCAGATGAGTTTAACCTTGAAAGATGCAGATACGGCAAAGTGATACTGATGACTGATGCCGACATTGACGGCGCCCATATACGGACTCTGCTGCTGACGTTTTTCTTCAGGCAGATGCCGGAGCTGTTTTACCACAGTATGATTTATATCGCTCAGCCGCCTCTGTATGAGATTACCTTCAAGGGCAAAAAACAATCCGAATACGTGCTGAGCGAAAGCAAGATGCACAAACTGATGACAGGGCGGGGACTGGAAGGCACGGAACTTGTTATCCGGGACGTGAAGAAAGGCAAAAAGCCGCAGAAGATTTCAGATAAGCAATTGGCCGACCTTGTAAAACTTCTTACCGAGGCTGAACGCATAACGGCGGTCCTGTCCAAGCGAGGCATAAACTTCAGGGAGTTCGTGCAGACGTATTACAACGGCAAAGTGCTGCCGATGTTCCGTATAAAAGCTGAGGGAAAAGAAGAGATTTATTACGACAAGACGGAATATGAAAGGCAGCTTGACAAATTAAGAAAGGCAAAGAAAGGCGAGGCTGACAGTGAAGAAGCGGTTTTGGCTGAGGAGCTTCACGAGGTCGCCAGAATCAATGAAATCGACCATAAACTGCGGGCCGAATACGGGCTTGATTTGAAGGATTTTCTTCTGAAGCTGGGCAGGGCGGTTTCAGGCGAGGCACTGCTGACAAAATTCCAGCTTATCAACGCAGGAGACACTTATGAGGTGGCTTCGCTTGGTGATATATGCCCGGCTGTGAGGCAGATTGGCGGAAGGGGAGTCGAGATAAAGCGGTTCAAAGGGCTTGGTGAAATGAATGCGGACCAGTTGTGGGAAACAACGATGAACCCGGCGACAAGGACGCTGCTGAATGTAAAACTCGATGATGCCGGCGAGGCCGACAGGCTCTTTAGTATACTGATGGGCGAAGATGTGGAGGAGCGGCGAAACTTCATCCGAGACCATGCGCTCGAGGTTCAGAATCTCGACATTTAAGCACGCAGTTGCGGCACATCGTGGTAAAAGGCGGCGAAGGGACAAATGATGCAGTCGGACAAAAAGCCGCAGAATAAAATCGAGCCTTCAATGCCTGTGCAGTATTTGAAGGGCGTAGGGCCTGCGAGGGCGGCGGTTTTTGAACAACTGGGGGTCAAAACAGCCTGTGATTTGCTGGAATATTTTCCGAGAGACTGGAATTTTGCCTCTCCGGCCATAAAGATAGACCAGATTCAGCCGGAACAGAGCGCCACTGTCATCGGCCTGATAGAGTCAACGGATTTTCAAGGTTACCGGCATCCGCAGACATTCGAAGCGGTAATCGCCGACGATACGGGCGTATGCAGAATCGTCTGGTTCCATGGGGGATACCTGCGCAATCAGATAAAGCCCGGACAGGTTCTTATGGCATCGGGCAAAGCAAGTTTGTATAAGCACCAGTTACAATTGACCAATCCTAAATTCCTGATACTGGATGAGAAAAACCTTCAGCCGGGCGAATATTTCGGCGGCGGGGTCTATCCATCATCGGCAAACCTGAGCAGTATGCAAATCAAGCGGATAATCAGGCCTCTGCTCGATAAATTAGATGAGCTTGTGTATGAATTTTATGACGAGGGCTTCCGCAAAAAAGCAAACCTGATAAGCAGAAAAGACGCGTTCGGTTGGATACATCTGCCACCCGATGAGGGGAAATTAGCGGCTGCCAAGCGCAGATTGAAATACGATGAGCTGTTTCTGATGCAACTGGGATTGGCGCTGCGGCGATACAGGATACAGCATTTCTCGGCGGCGACTCCAATGAACTGGAGCGAAGATATAGACCACAGAATCAGGAGGCGATTTCCATTCCTGCTGACCGAAGACCAGAACGAGGCCATAAATGAGATAGTTGCCGATATGGGGAAATCTGAGCCAATGAACCGGCTGCTTCAGGGGGACGTCGGGTCGGGTAAAACGGTTGTGGCGCTTTATGCGGCTTTGCTTGCGGTCGCCAATAAGCAGCAGGTTGCGATTATGGCGCCGACGGAGATTTTGGCTGCACAACATTTTTTGGGTATCGAAAGATACTTGAAAAACAGCAGTGTAAAGAGAACCCTGATAACCGGAGGATTGGCCGGCAGGAAAAGAAGGGAACTTTTGCGGCAGATAAAAATTGAGCAAATCGACATTGTCGTCGGCACGGTCGCCCTGCTGGAAAAGGACGTGGAATTTAAAAGGCTCGGGCTGGTGATAATCGACGAGCAACATAAATTCGGCGTGGACCAGCGAGCGAGGCTTCGCAAGCAGACTACGCCGCACTGCCTCGTTATGACGGCGACGCCCATTCCCCGCACGCTGGCGATGACGGCGTTCGGGGATTTGGACGTTTCCGTTATAAAACATTCTCCGCCGGGCAGAGGCACTGTCATTACACGCCGGGTCGATAGAAAAGACCTGCTAAAGGCTTATGAATTCATACGTGGGAAACTGAAGGCGAAGAAACAAGCCTACTTCGTATATCCCCGGATTGTCGCGGTGGAGGAAGCGGGCGACATCAAGGCGGCCACCGAAGAGTGGAAGAAGCTGTCGGGCGAGGTTTTTCCGGAATTTGCCGTTGAGCTTCTGCACGGGCGGATGCAGTCTGAGAAAAAACAGCGGATAATGTCGGAATTCCGTAAAGGTAAAATCGACGTGCTGGTTTCCACAATTGTGATAGAGGTGGGGATGGATGTGCCGAACGCAACGATAATGGT
>Ga0315276_10003276_pt1 | contig 14842 bp, 13 predicted proteins | sample YL17G05_0_MG_FD_204542 | JGI IMG/M metagenome (GOLD analysis project Ga0315276, IMG submission 204542) | Sediment microbial communities from Yellowstone Lake, YNP, Wyoming, USA - YL17G05_0 | ecosystem: Environmental > Aquatic > Freshwater > Lake > Sediment | place: USA: Wyoming | collected...
TCCCCAGCTTGAAGGTGACCGACAGGACCGGGGCTTCCTTGGCCGGCTTGGGCGCCTCGACTGCCGCCACTGCGCCGACTTCTCTCTCAAGCACCTGGCGGGCCGTATCGGGGGGGGCAATCAGGATCTTGGCACCCTGCGACTTCGAAACTGCGACATACTCATAGCCCCAGTCGATCCTAACCCCATCGCCCTTGCGGCGGAGCACCGGCTGCTCCACCGTGCCCACCTTCATAGCATCTAAATCGCCTATCTTCTCGATGGCCCACGTCACCTCCTGTGATGGGGTGTTGACCACCAGCTCGGCGGTGTTGTCATAATAGACCGCCACCTCGTGTTGTTTGCCGTCGGTTGAGTTGACTTGCCAGGTCAGATACGTCACCGGCCGTGAGAAGACCAACAGGTCATCGGGGAGCAAGGGCGTCATGAAGGAAAGGCTCAAGCGGACACCTTCGCCCTCAAACAGGAACATCGTCGTGGTGGGCATGACCCTCAATCGCCTTTGCTCAAGGGCCGGCATGTCCCTGGGCTCGTCGCCCATGATGCGGTAGGTCTTGCCGTCGATCCGCACCAGGCTGGTCAGCCGATGAGGCACCCGCGTCCAGTGATTGGTTGGCGTATCGGTCAGCCTGTCCGCAGGGGACCAAATGCTGAAATACGGATCGCAAGCCACCAGCGGCACTGCCGGCGGTCGCAAGGGCTGTCCCTGACCATGGAGGGCACACGTCAGAAAAAACATGAGGCCGATCTTTCTGATCCTTGTTGTTAGCACTGTCATAGGTGGCCTTTCTCCTTCATAGTTGGGATTGGGCACGGTGTCTGTCTGAACCGTTTCATGGTCAAGATAAGAGACCGAGGCCCACACGTCAACACCTGTCAGATTGTGCAGGCGGGTTTTGGTCCTGCGGACATCAAGTATGACATCGGGCTTGTGTTTCGGTACCGACCTGGCGATAGACCTTGTGTGTGTGTTCCTCGGCTGTTATGATCAATGCAGTGTCCGGATTCTGATAGGAGGTCGCCATGAACACATTGTGGCTCAAGATCGCAGGGATCGCGGTAGCAGCACTGATCCTGGTTGTCGTTGTAGCGAACTATGTGGGCGAAGAGAAGCCAAAGGCCCCTGCACAGCGTCCCTCCGTTGAGACCAAGACCGTCTATGACACATGGAAGGAAGACGACAAGCGGCTTAATGCGCCGCTTCCATCGCCCAATCAGCCCGCGGCACAGCCCCAGACTCCCCAGACGCCAGCTGCGCCGGAGTCCGCCAGTGTCCAGCCCCCGTCCACAGGCCAGGCGCCTGCCCAGGCCCCAGTGGTGCCGCCTCAACCCCAGGGTCAGCTCAAGTTCAAGCCGATAGGCGAAGAGCAGCAAGTCCGGGCTGACGAGCTTTGGCAGAGGGTCCTGGCCGGGAGGAAGATGGGGCGTCTTCCTATCATACCCTACGGCGACATGGTCCGGTACTGTCGGCAGATCCTCAGTGAGTTTCCAGGTAGTGAGTATGCCTACAAGGCCAAACGCGCACTGGCCGACATCCCGGAGTCCGCCCAGCGCCAGTACAATGTCACACCGCAAGAACTCGATACTTCGGGTTTTTACAAGAAGTAGGAGTCATCCGTGAGAAGGGGGCATCTTGGGACTGCTCGTCAACGGCCAGACTATTGAAGACCGCCAGATCGAACGGGAGATCAATCGCCTGCGACCTGAGTACGAGCAGGCGTTCGTGGACATGGACCCGGTGGCCAGGGAGGCGCAGCTCCGCGACTGGGCCACGGAGAACCTGATCGAACGCATCCTGGTCGCCCAGGAGGCCGAGCGGTCCGACATCGCCGTGCCTCCCGACGAGATCGACCGGGCCTTCTCCGCATTGAAGGAGGGCTGCGAAGACCCCAAGCAGGCCCTGGAGGCCCTGGAATGCAATGACGACCACCATGCCCGACTGCGGGTCAGGGAGGATTTGAAGGCGACCAAGCTTATGGACCGAGTAGGGCGGACCGCGCCAGTGCCTTCCAGGGAACAGATCGAGCAGTACTACAGGGAACACGCCGATGAGTTCGTTCAACCTGAACAGGTCCACGTGGCTCACATCGTCAAGTTCGTCAGCAGCCAGTGTGACGAGCAGACAGCCGCACAGATCATTCAACGGGCCCTGGCAGACCTGGAACAAGGCGTACCCTTTGAGCTGCTGGTGGAGAGGTACTCGGATCGCCCCGAGCAAGGTAGACCCGGCCCCATCACGCGGGGCCAGGCAGTCGAGGAGTTTGAGGATGTCATCTTCAATCTCGGCCCAGGCCAGGTCAGTAGCGTGTTCCGCACCCGCTACGGCTTCCACATCGCCAAGGTCTATGAGCTAATCCCTCCGAAAACCCTGTCGCTGGGTCAGGTCCGCAGTCACATCCATGCAGGACTGAGCGAGAAACTCAGGTCTGAGGCCATCTACGCCTTTGTCGATGGCCTCCGCGCCAAGGCCCGGATCGAGAACAGTCCTTAGCCCGCATGGCCCACGGGATTTTGGAGGATTGTGATGGAAACGCGGCCAGTCCCACTGGATTTGGAGTAGTGCCGTTTTTAGCGTACAGTTTAATTGAGGTCAGTCATGTAGCCAGCAAGGGATCTGGGGAGGACCGAAACGGGCTTCGCCGAGGGGGATGGAAAGATCCAACTTCCTACAGCGCATGGATTCTGACCCGATGGGGGGGCTGTAAGAGTTTCTTTCCGAGTGGGCCTCTGCGTGAGAGCGCAGAGGCCTTTTTCATTTCGCGCATCCACCAACATCACAGGCCAATAGGCAACATAAAAGTTTTTACGGAAAGCTGTTGACATCAGTAGAAGTATTCGTTAGACTTCTATTGTATTCCGATTGACTTAGTAGACATGGTAGATGTATCCAAGAGATGTAAATATGCCTTGAAGGCCATGTTTGAATTGGCCTTGAGGAACTCGCAGCGACCTGTGAAGATCCACGAGGTGGCTGCGGCCCAAGGTGTACCAGTGCGGTTCCTTGAGGCGATTATGAATCAGCTTCGCAAGGCCGGGTTAGTTGATTCCATCAGAGGAAGTGCGGGTGGCTATGTGTTGGCCAAAGGGCCTTCCAGCACAACTATCGGGGATATTATAGCTGCTGTTGGGGATCCTCTGGGTATGAGGCATCCCAGCCAAGAAAGGGTACGCAGCGATGTATACCATTATGGGGACTATGCCCTGGGTCAGTTTTGGAAGGAGGTTCATGAGGCTGTTGAAGCAGCCTACCAAGGGATGAGCCTTGCACACCTGTCTGAGATCGAGAAGGCCCATGTGCAATCCCAAACACTGAACTACTCTATCTGAGGCATTGGTCAGACCGTGCCTTTTTTTAAGAACCATAAATACTAGTAAGCCTATATGAAATAGGATAATTGACGGTATGATAGAGTCTCACTTGAGAAGTGTGGTCAAGGCTGTGACTTGGCGGATCGGCGGTACAGGTTTGACGTTTGTTGTGGTATTGGCATTGACCGGTAAGGTGCAGTTGGCCGCAGAGATCGGCCTGATAGACACCGTGCTCAAGATAGGGGCCTTTTATGCCCATGAGCGTATCTGGGACAAGGTGAAAATAGGCAGAAGGCAGGGACCGGAATATGAGATCTAAGTCTGATCAAACGGATCGATTGGGATTAGGTACCATCGCGGAGTCTCTTTTGGCCCAGACACAGGGTCTTTCGGCGGAACAGCTCGTAGCTGCGGTTTACAGATGTTTTGGAGAAAAGGTGGTCCTGGCCTCAAGTTTGGGCCTTGAGGACCAGGTCTTGACCGACATGTTATGCAGGGTGACACGACATCCCAGGGTATTGACGTTGGATACCGGGCGTCTTCCGCAAGAGACTTATGAGTTGATGGAGCAGACCCAGCAGCGATATGGGATACGGATTGACGTGCGCTTCCCGCAGACAGAGGCCCTCGAACTTATGGTCAACAAGGATGGGCCCAATCTATTTTATAAGTCGGTCGAGCTGAGGAGACTATGCTGCCAGGTCCGCAAGATAGAGCCGCTCCGCAGGGCGTTGGCAGGTAGGGAGGCATGGATCTGTGGATTGAGATCAGGGCAGTCTGTGACACGTGCCGCCCTCCGCAGGATCGAGGTGGATGGGCAGTTCGGACTGGTCAAGGTATGCCCGCTGGCGGACTGGAGCACCGATCAGGTGTGGGACTACATACGCAGGAACGAGGTGCCGTACAACCGATTGCACGACGCGGGCTATGCCAGCATCGGCTGTGCCCCGTGCACACGGGCCATCGGGCCGGGCGATGATATCCGCTCAGGACGCTGGTGGTGGGAGGCCCCACAGCACAAGGAGTGCGGATTGCACCTTCGCCAGGAAGGGTCCTTGGGACCCATGGAGTCGTGACATGGATCATCTGGAGACCCTGGAATCCCAGAGTGTGTATATCCTGCGGGAGGCCTATAGGCACTTCAAGGGCCTCGTCATGCTGTGGTCCATCGGCAAGGACAGCACGGTCCTTTTGTGGCTGGCCCGTAAGGCCTTCTTCGGCCACGTGCCGTTTCCCCTGCTCCACATCGATACGGGCTTCAAGATCGCGCAGATGATCGAGTATCGAGATCGCTTCGCGAGGCAGTGGGGCCTGAATATGATCGCGGGTAGGAATAAGGAGGCATTGGAGTCCAAGGAGACCTTTCCGGACGGTCGGATCGGCCGGATCGACTGCTGCCGGCTCCTAAAGACCGAGGCCCTCAGACATACCCTCAGTGGCCAGTGGCCCCGCTGGGTCCTGAATCACCAGACCGGTCAGTACGACTGCCATGAGGGCGGTGAGCCGTTTACTGGCGTGATCGTGGGGGCACGTGCCGACGAAGAGGGTAGTCGCAGCAAGGAGCGGTATTTCTCGCCAAGGGACCGGGACAGCGAATGGGACGTCGGCGACCAGCCGCCGGAGTTGTGGAACCAGTTCAAGACTGACTTTGCCCCAGGGACCCACGTGCGAATCCACCCCTTGCTGGACTGGACGGAACTCAACATCTGGGAGTACATCGACCGCGAGCAGATCCCGGTGGTGGACCTATACTTCGACCACGGCCAGGGCAGACGCTATCGCTCGTTGGGTTGCTGGCCGTGCACCCAGACGGTGGACTCCACGGCCAAGGACGTCAAGCAGGTTATCGAGGAGCTTCGCAGCGGCAGGTTCGCCCACGTCGCGGAGCGATCTGGGAGAGAACAAGATAAAGAAGACGGCGGCGGTCTTGAGACGCTGCGACGTACAGGGTATATGTGATTTGGGATTGAGACGACATGACAGAGAACACAATCGGTCTCGAACAGATGAGCATCGTGGTCATCGGCCATGTGGATCACGGCAAGAGCACGGTAGTGGGCCGGCTCCTGGCCGACACCGGTTCGCTGCCCGAGGGCCGGCTCAAGCAAATCACGGCTCAGTGTGCCCGCAACGCCAAGCCCTTCGAGTATGCCTTCCTGCTAGACGCCCTCAAGGACGAGCAATCCCAGGGGATCACGATAGACTCGGCCCGGTGCTTCTTCAAGTCGTCCAGGCGTCACTACATCGTGATCGATGCGCCTGGGCATATCGAATTCCTCAAAAACATGATCTCAGGCGCTGCCCGTGCCGAGGCGGCAGTGCTGGTAATCGATGCCAAGGAGGGGATTCAGGAGAATTCCCGCAGGCATGGGTACCTGCTGAGCCTGCTTGGCATACGCCAGGTCGCGGTCCTGGTCAACAAGATGGACCTGATGGGCTACCGGGAAGAGGTGTTCCAGGGCATCACGGCGGAGTACCGGGATTTTCTGGCCCAGGTGGGCATCCAGCCCACATGGCTCATTCCGGTCAGCGCCCGTGAAGGCGACAACATCGTGTCTGGGTCGGATGCGATGCCATGGTATCGGGGTCCTACGCTGCTCGATGCCCTGGACACGTTCGACAAGATGCCCTCGCCCGTGGACCAGCCCCTCCGCCTGCCTGTGCAGGACATCTACAAGTTCACCGAACAAGGAGACGACCGCAGGATCGTGGCCGGGCGGATCGAGACCGGGTCGGTCCGGGTGGGCGACGAGGTCGTGCTGCTGCCATCGGGCAAGCGGTCGCGGATTGCCACGATCGAGGGCTTCCATGTCCCGCCCCAGACGCGGGCCCAGGCGGGCCAGTGCACAGGGGTGACCCTCACAGAGCAGATCTACATCCGGCCGGGGGAGGTTCTATGCCGGGCCACCGAGACGCCGGCCCTGACCGGGACGCAACTCAAGGTCAACCTGTTCTGGATGGGGCGGAGGCCCATGATCCCGGACAAGCGATACAAGATGAAGCTGACCACGGCCAGCGTGCCCGTGTGGCTGCGCCAGGTTGTGACGGTCTTGGACGCCTCCGACCTGACGACCGACGCCAACCGCCGGCAGATCGAGCGTCACGACGTGGCCGAGTGCGTGCTGGAGACGCTCAGGCCAGTGGCCTTTGACCGGACTTCCTACATCCCCCAGACCGGGCGTTTCGTGATCATCGACTACTACGAAATCGCCGGCGGTGGGGTGATTACCGACCCAGTCACCACCCAGACCCGCCGCGTCCAGGAGAAGGCACAGGACCGAGATCGCAGATGGGAGCCAAGTCGGATCACTCCAGCTGTGAGGGCCGCTCGTTTCAATCAGCGGTCCACCCTGGTTTTGATCTGCGGCCCTGCGAACACCGGCAAAAGGGAGGTGGCCAAGCGGCTTGAGGAGCGGCTTTTTGAGCGTGGCCGGTTTGTATATTATCTGGGCCTATCCCACAGCCTGCTGGGTAACGAAATGGGAGACCACGAGGCCGATGAACGGGATGAGACCCTCCATCGGCTCGGTGAGATCTCGCACCTGTTCACGGACGCCGGTATGATCCTGATCACTACCGTCAGCGGACTGGATGACGATGAACTGGAAACGATCCGAACACTCAACCATCCCAACGACTGTCTGGTGGTCAACGTGGGCCAGGCCCTGCTCTCGCAGGACAGGGTGGACCTGCAACTGGACCACTGCCGCGATCTGGAAGGGGCCATGGCCAAAATCGAGGAATTGTTGTCGACGAAGGAGTACCTGATCGAGTACTACCTCTAATCCAATGGAACTGACATGAGCTATTTCATGGGAGGCGGCCGATGACTTTGACCGAAAAACAAGTCTTGCGATACAGCAGGCACATCATCCTGGAACAGGTGGGCGGAGCAGGCCAGCAGAGGCTGCTGGAAGCCAAGGTCCTGATCATAGGAGCAGGTGGCCTGGGTTCGCCTGCTGCACTGTACCTGGCAGCAGCAGGGGTGGGGACCTTGGGGATCGTGGACAGCGACCAGGTGGACCTGTCCAACCTGCAACGGCAGGTCATCCACCACACCGCTGACATAGGCGCGGATAAGGTTGAGTCCGCTGCCGCCAAGATGCGGGCGATCAATCCCGATGTCACGGTGCGGACCTACAAGCAGTTCGTCCGGGCGCAGAACATCCGGCCGTTGCTCCGCGAGTATGACTTCGTGATCGACGGCACGGACAACTTTGCCGCCAAGTTCCTGATCAACGATGCCTGCTGGTTTGAAGGCAAGCCCCTATCACACGCGGGCATCCTGAGGTTTGACGGGCAGTTGATGACGATAGTCCCCGGCCGCAGTGCCTGTTATCGATGTGTCTTTCAAGGCCCACCGCCGGCGAATGCCGTGCCATCCTGCTCCCAGGCAGGGGTGCTTGGAGTGGTGGCTGGGGTGATCGGTTGTCTGCAGGCGACCGAGGCCGTGAAGTCCGTGCTGGGCATCGGTGGACTCCTGACCGATTCGCTGCTGACCTACAATGCCCTGACCCTGGCCTTCCGCAAGATCTGCATCAGACGCAATCCCCTTTGCCCGCTCTGCGGTGATAGCCCGACGATCGTGGACCTTGTGGATGAAGAGCAACCTGTGTGCGATCTGACAGGTGGTGGCTGCGCGTCATGCTAGAGATCCCTGCACACATCCTGAAGGCCATGATCGATCAGGCCCGGCGCCAGGCCCCGATCGAGGCCTGCGGAAGGCAGTTCGATGAATGGTTGTTGTAGTGACAGCGATACTCGTCGGGTGTGTGTCGACGAGATTGATGAGCGAGCGTTTAGACGAGTAAGCCTATGACAATGTTGGATCAGCCCATATTGCGTCTCCCTCCAAACGTGATTCAGGACACTATGGCCTATGGTGGCCAGGTGGACAGATTCGTGCGAGGTGACATCTCGCCAGTGGCCTTTAGGGCCTATCGGGTGCCTATGGGGGTCTACGAACAGAGAATGAGCGGCACGTACATGGCGCGTATCAGGATCGGGGCTGGGTGGGTGACGCCCGCCCAATTGCGTCGTGTGGCCGAGCAGAGCAAGCGGTACGGCAGCGGGATCATCCACGTCACGACCCGGCAGGACCTGCAGATCCACGACCTGCGGATCGAAGACACCCCCGCGGTAATGGTGGGCCTGCTGGAGGTCGGGCTGTCCACACGTGGGGGCGGCGGCAACACGGTTCGCAATGTCACTGCTTGCCCAATGGCCGGTCTTTGTGCCAAGGAGGTCTTCAATGTGTCCCCCCATGCGGTGGCTGTGGCCGAGTACCTGCTTCAATTTGGGAGTTCCTATAACCTGCCGCGCAAGTTCAAGATCGCATTCTCCGGCTGCCCCGAGGACTGTGCCCTGGCGTCCGTGGCGGATCTGGGGTTCTTCGCCCACACCCGGGCCGGGGTCCGCGGATTTGCGGTGTACGCGGCCGGCGGGCTGGGTTCGAATCCTGCAGTTGGAGTGCGGATAGAGGAGTTCATCCCCGAAGAGGAGGTCTTCGAGGTGGCAGAGGCGGTCAAGCGGATCTTCGACGAACATGGCGACCGGGCCAACAAGCACAAGGCCAGGCTTCGCTACGTGCTGGCTCGCGTGGGCAAGGAGGAGTTCGTGAGATTGATCCGAAACGAACGATCGGCCGTGGCCAGGGAAGGCCTGGCAGGGTCTGTGCCTGACCTGGCCGAGTGCGTCGGCCGATTGGATCGGGCGCCCGTAGGACCCGGCGGGGACAATGATATAACCCTGGAGACGGACATCCTGCCTCAGAAGACGCCATGCCTGTACACGATTCGGCTGCGCCTCCACCTGGGAGACATCCCGGCCGACGATTTGGTGAGGGTCTCGCAGATTGCCGAGGCCTTCAGCCAGGACCCGGTGAGGACAACCCAGCAGCAAGATCTGCTGATCACCTCGGTGCCCAGGGCCAGTCTGACTGCGATCCGGGCTGAGCTGCTGGGCCTGAGCATCCACGTTTCAAGCGACCACTTGCCCAAGATCGTTGCATGTGCGGGGGCGGCGACGTGCAAGCTGGGCCTGTGCCAGTCTCGGGCCCTGGCGCAGGCGGTGCATAGTAGACTGGCTGATGTCCCGATCTCTAAAGATGGGGCTGCCCAGACCGTGCAAATCAGCGGATGTCCGAACTGCTGTGGCCAGCACGTCACTGCTGAAATCGGCCTCCAAGGCAGGGCTTGGCGGGTGGGGGAGCGACTGCTTCCCTGCTACGAGGTCTTCGTTGGAGGACAGGTCGGCCAGGGGTGTGCCAGGCTGGCCCGGCAGGTGGCGACCGTGCCGGCAAGACGCATCCCTTCTATGCTGGCAGAGCACTTCGCCAGCGGCTCCTCGTCCGAGGATCGGCTGACCGACTTAGCCCATCGCTACAGCCGGCTCGATCCGGATGAACTCCGCGACGAGGACTTCTGCGATTGGGGATCAATGGAGGCGTTTTCATTGGCAGGACGCGGACCTGGGGAGTGCGGGGCGGGTGTCATGGATATCCTACGTGCGGACCTGGACCAGGCCAAGACCTCGCTCATAGCTACCGGAGGCGACCAGGCGGCTCAGCTTCGAACCGCGGCCATCGTGGCAGCCAGGGCACTATTGCCTGTATTCGGCCTGGAGGCAGGGACTGAGCCCCAGCTCGTTGAGGCCTTTCGCAAGGTCTTGGTCGAGCCAGGCTGGGTCGAGCCCGAGGCGGGCCGCTTATTGGAACAGGCCATCACATACTCCAATATCGAGGCTCGTCAGGTCCAGCAACTGGTGACTCGAATCGAGCAGTTGTTCTTGTCTTTGGACGCCAACCTGCGATTCACGATCGCCCCGGTTACCAATGCCGGTCCTGAACAGACACAACCACCTTCCCAGTCGGCCAAGGTCATGGACCTACGTGGGGTAGCCTGCCCCTTGAATTTTGTCAAGGCCAAGCTGGAGTTGGAGAGGATCGGCATAGGACAGGCCCTGGAGATCCTCTTGGACGGCGGCGATCCGATCCGGAATGTGCCGGCCAGTTTCACCCAGCAGGGACAGAGGGTAGTAGCTATTGAATCCAGGGATGGACATTTTTCTATGGTGGTTCAACGGATCAAGTAAGGACATTGGAGACACAGGCCATGAGCGAGGCACGTGTCAAAGTGCTGGAACCGACTTTTGCTCCGTGGAGTCCCACAAGGGACCGGGCTCGGCAAGTCGCCGTATTGATGAGCGGTGGGGTCGACAGCAGCGTCACTGCTTTATTACTGGTGCAGGCGGATTGGGATGTACTTGGGATCACGATGAAGGTCCCCGTCTGTGACTCAAATCCACGGGGCTGCTGCGGGGCGGAAGCGGCATTCGTCTGTCAAGACCTGGGTATTCCCCATTACTTCGTCGACGTGACCGAGGCCTTCCGCGCCCTGATCATCGAGCCTTTCCGTCAGGCCTACCGTGAGGGACGCACACCCAATCCGTGCATCGACTGCAATTCCTTGATGAAGTTCTCCTTGGTATGGGATCTCTTGGAGCAGGAGTTCGGGATCCAACATCTGGCCACGGGTCACTACGCCTGTGTAGTGCGGACCCTAGAGGACGTCCGTCTGTGTCGGGCCAGAGATAAGGCCAAGGATCAGAGTTACTTCTTATACGGGATTCCGAGAGATCGTCTGAATTATCTGGACCTGCCCTTGGGCGGACTGTCCAAGCAGGAGGTCCGTAGGATAGCCAGGGATCGGGGGCTGCCCGTGGCCGATAGACCAGAGAGCATGGAGTTGTGTTTTGTCGGTGAAGGAGACTACAGGCAGGCCCTTGATGACGATCTGCGGCGGCAATACGGTGATCTGATCGATATGCAGGGCAACAAGATCGGGACTCATAGGGGAATCGCCCACTACACCTTGGGACAGAGAAGAGGCCTTGGTTACGCCGGCGGCAGGCCCTTGTACGTGGCACGAATCGATCCTGCCGCCAATACGGTGACACTGGGTACACGGGATCAGGTTTGTACACGGCTAGTGACAGCTGGGCACGTCCATGCCCTTTATCCCAAGGCCTGTGCCGCCGGACAGCAGGTCCGCGCCAAGATCCGGTCCTATGGCGATCCCAAACCGTGCCGCATCGTGGACTTCAGTGCCGACTACGTCACCGTGCGGTTTGAGGAACCTGAGTTTGCTCCCTGTCCCGGTCAAGGCCTTGTGATCTACGATGATCAGGACTGTGTCATAGCCGGGGGAACCATTCACGAACAAACGCCGTTTCAGATAGCCAGGGAATAAGGTACACCGAGTGGGCCTACTTTTTACGACACGGATCAAAAAGACAGGACGACGGCAGGGGATCGCAGACCCGGTGCGAGCAACGAGTTCTGGTTTTACCTTGATTGAGCTGCTGGTGGTCATCGCCATTGTGGCCGTGCTGCTTTCAATTCTGCTGCCTTCGTTGTCCAGGGCCAGGGCCTCGGCCAAGCGGGTACGGTGCGCCTACAACCTCAAGCAGATCTGCACCGCAGTAGAACTGTATACCCAGGATCACTCACAGACCTATCCATGCGCCAAGGACCCGGTCCATGTGAATCCCATGTACTGGCTGTGGATGGGCCGGGGCTGGCGGCGATTCGTCCAGCCCTATATCGGGACTACGATCGACAACAACAATCCCTCGGTCCTATGGTGTCCTGAGGATCGTACAGACAAGGCCAAATACGAATCTACCAGCTACTCGTACTCTATGTGCTTCTACCACAGTCCCGATCAGATCGACGCCATGGCCAGTGCGGCAGACACGTACCAAAACCCCAGGCCATCCATTGCCCAAAAAACCATCCAGGTGGCCAGGCCCGCCAACAAGGTCCTGATCGGCGAGTGGCTGGCAAGCCACGTTCGTATCGATGGTGACAATGGCTGGTGGGGGTGGAAGGGGTCACGGAACTTCTTATTTGCGGATGGACACGTGCGGTTCCTGGATGCCAACGATATCAGGCCCGCACGCGACGGCAACCCGAATCCATGCCTGACGATCAATGGGATCAAAGGGATTGACTATGAACCGTAAGACTATGTCTTGTTCCTTGTAGCTTATGTCTTGCCTATTGTGTCTTGTATCCTGTATCTTGGATACCATGGATCTGGAGGCCAAATTACAGGTCTTGCAGCAACTCCTCCGGCGCCTGGGCCGGGTTGTGGTGGCCTATTCCGGGGGCGTGGATAGCACGTTTCTGCTGAAGGCGGCGAAGGATAGCTTGGGTGAAGAGAACGTCCTGGCCGTGATAGGCGTCAGCCCATCCCTGGCCAAAACACAGCACGATCAGGCGATCGAACTGGCCAGCCGGATCGGGGCCCGGCTCGTGGAGGCTCCTATAGACGAATTGGCGGATGATCGGTATGCCGCGAACCAGGCGGACCGGTGCTTCCATTGCAAGACCCATCTCTATAGGACCCTGCAAAGGATCGCCACGGACCATGGTTTTAGCCACGTGGTCTGCGGCAGCAACCTCGACGACCAAGACGACTACCGGCCAGGGCACCAGGCAGCCGCGGCCTTTGGCGTACAAAGCCCCCTGATGGAGTCGCATTTGACCAAAGGTGATATTAGGCAGCTCAGCCGGCGGATAGGCCTGCCCACGGCCGACAGGCCGGCATCGCCGTGTCTGGCCTCTCGGATCGTCTACGGCCTTGAGGTCACAGAGCAGCGGCTCCGGCAGGTCGAGCAGGCCGAGGACTTCCTGCGGTTGTTGGGATTTGTAGAGTTCCGCGTCCGCCACCACGACGCTGTCGCCCGCATCGAGGTCCGGCCCGAAGACCTTGCCAAGGTGACCACAGCTCCGATCCGCTCCCAGATAGTGGAACGCCTCAAGTCCTTGGGGTTCAAGTACGTGACCGTAGACCTGCAAGGTTTCCGGTCCGGCTCTTTAAACGAGGCATTGAGTCAGCCATTGTGACACACAGGAATCCTACGTGGAGGTTGTCCGACTATGCCCTCGCCATTGGGCGCCATCCACCGGCCGATGCCTTCGACGCAGGCCACTTCGTTCTTTTTCAGCCCGGCTCTTTCCAGGGCCGAGTTGCTTGGGACTTCCAATACGAGCACGCCCGTGACGCCGGGTAGGCCGAAGGCGGACATCTCGCCCTGATCGGCGATATTGCGGACGCTCGCGCCGAGCCAGACGCGAGGGTTGAGGCCCGAGTCTACCATGATGTTGTTCTCTACGACACGTCCGTAGCCCTCGCGGTTCTTTATGCCGCCCCGCAGGCATAGATTGTTGGTAATGAGGTAGAACGAGGAGCCGTCGTCTGTAGTTGTTGACGAAGATCGCGTTGCCGCCGACCTGATCCAGGAGACTGTCCTCTACTGCGCAGTCTTCCGCGCCATCGAAGAAGATCGCGCCGCCGCGGTAGATCGCCCAGTCGGAGCGCATGAGCGGCTCTTTGGTATCCATGACCGTGCGGGCCGCATGGCGGAAGGTCAGGCCGCGAAGGGTGACGAATCGCACGGGTTTATCTTCGCTGCCGCGATACTCGACGAGGCTCCGCAGCCGCGTGGCCTCCACCGTCGCCTTGGACAGGTCGAGCCCTGCGCGCGGGTAGAAATACAGCGTGTGGGTCTTGGCGTTGAGGAACCACTCGCCTGGGGCGTCGAGCTCCTCGAAGATGTTTTCAACGAAACGGATCGTCCGGTGCATGGCGCCGCCCCGGTTGTTCTGCCAGCCGCCCTCCTTCGTCACCGCACCTTGGGGGTCCTTGCCGGTGATCCGCCAGGTAAAGTCGCCCCAGAGCGAGGGATGCATGGCGTGAAAATAGCCGCCCGTCGGATCGGCCCAGCGCGCGGCCTGCTCCGGCGAGATCGCGTCTGTGGCGAAGCCGTCGAAATATTGTGCCGTCGGATCGAAATTCGGATAGCGTGCCAGAATCTGCCGATCGCCGTTCACGAAGATCTCATCTGTCGTCAGATTCTCCGGCACATTCGCCTAAAAGCGACATAGAGCAATGATCCTTAGTGGGATCACCTTCATGGTTCAACGATTGGCTACAACGACCTTCAGTATCTCAAACCACAGGATGCTGGCCACTCCCACCACAAGGCAGATCACCAGATCCACTGGGTGCAGACTGGAGAAATGAAACAGGCCCCGCAGGAAGGGTACGTTCAATACGGCCCCGATGAACACGACCGCACCGCCTACCACCCACCACAGGGAGGCGTTGGGTTCCCTGAACATGGTAACGATGGTCCTGGACCAGGAGCGGTTGGTCAGGATCAGGCAAAGATTCGACACTACAAGCGTGACAAACGTAAGGGCCCGACAGTCGTCTTCCGTGTGGCCCCGATATCTGGACACGACAAACACGGCCAAGACCACAGCTAATACGCTGCATCCCTGGATCAGGCTTAGTCCAAAAGACCGCAACGTAAACAGGCCTTCCTGGGGATTGCGGGGCGGACGATTCATGACATCTGGTTCCTCCCTCTCGGCCTCGAAGATCACCGAACAGGCCGGGTCAATGATCAACTCCAGGAACACCACGTGGACCGCCATGAGGATCACCGGCCAATCGCCCATGAT
>Ga0315276_10003278_pt1 | contig 14837 bp, 15 predicted proteins | sample YL17G05_0_MG_FD_204542 | JGI IMG/M metagenome (GOLD analysis project Ga0315276, IMG submission 204542) | Sediment microbial communities from Yellowstone Lake, YNP, Wyoming, USA - YL17G05_0 | ecosystem: Environmental > Aquatic > Freshwater > Lake > Sediment | place: USA: Wyoming | collected...
AGAAATCCTGCTCCTCCACGACGTCGTAGATGGTGATGATGTTGGGATGGGTGAGCTTCCCGGCGGCCTGGGCCTCCCGGACGAAGCGATGACGGGACTCCCGGGCCTCCTCGGCGGAGACGCCGGGGGGGATGGAGACCATCTTGATGGCGATCTTCCGTTCGATTTTGGGATCGTGGGCCAGGTAGACAACTCCCATGGCCCCTTTGCCGATTTCCCGGAGGATCTCGAAACGACCGAGCGTCTTGGTGGTCATACAGCTTTCAACGCACTTCCCGTCCGTTGGCAGGTTCCCTCTTGAGCGGTATTTTAGGTTCCGGTGAAAAAAGAGTCAAATGGAAACGGCAGAATTATTTACGATGGATTCGAGGGTGCTTCCAGGGTCCGGGATCCGGACGTGCCGAAGTCTTGCCCTGTCAACATTCCGTCGGACACTTTCCCGGCCGGGCGGCTATAATCGGCCTCCTATGCCGGCGCCGGATCGCTCCCTGCTGAGAACCGCTTTTTGGAAGGCGCTCCAGACCTCCTGGGTCCTGATCCGGGTCCTCCTGCCCGCCTACATCGTGGTCGATCTCCTCAAGCAGACGCCGGTGATCCCGGCGCTGGGGAGGGCCTTCGGCCCCGTGATGGCCCCCCTGGGCCTCCCCGGCGAGGCGGCCATGGCGCTGGTCCTGGGGTGCCTGGTGAACCTCTACGCCGCCGTCGGGATCCTCGCCGCCCTGGGGCTGACCTCGGGACAGGTGGCGGTGTGCGGATTGATGCTGGGCCTCTCCCACACGCTGATCATCGAGGGGGCGGTCCTCCGGAGCACCGGGACCCGCTACCTGCTGCTCACCATCTACCGCCTGGCGATCGCCCTGGTCGTGGGGTTCGCGGCGGCGCCGCTCTTCACGACGTGAGGAGGAAATCCTGGAGATCCTGAGCGCCCTCCTCGCCTCCCTCGGCCACGGCCTGTTCTTCTGCCTGAAGCTCCTCGGCATCCTGGTGCCGCTGCTGATGGCGTACCACGTGGCGACCGCCACCCGAATCCTCACCGGGGAATCACCCCTCGCCCGGAGGATCCTGACCGGAATGGGCCTCTCCCCCGCCTGCGGCGCTCCCCTGATGGCCGGTCTCTTTCTCGGGATCGCCTACGGAGCGGGGATTCTGATCCCCGCGTCCCGGGAGGGGAAGCTCTCGCGGGGGGAAGTCCTTCGGCTGTGCCTGTTCCTCTGCACCTGTCACGCCGTGCCGGAAGACACGCTTCTTTTCGTCCTCGTCACCTCCCACGAGGGGCCGCTGGTCGCGCTGAGGCTCTTCGCGATCCTGGTCGTCGTCCGGCTCTCTTTGGCCATCCTCATGGTCCGCTTCGCCGGGCGCTTCGTCGTCCCGCGCCTCGAGCCCGAAAGCGCCGCCTGACCCTGCGGGGCTGCCATCCGGCGCGGGGCGTAGCGAGAGGAAGCCCGCCCCGGACCGTTGGCAGGGCGGAGGCGTGCCCCGACGACGAAGGGACGAGCCGCGGCGACAGGCCCTGCGGGGCATCCCCGGCGGGCTGTTTTCGTATTGCACCCATGCGCGGTTCGAGGCTACGATAGACGCCTTTCTTAGAGGAGATCCGCGCATGAACGTCATCGATTCCACGCCCGAATTCGTCTCCGGCGTCTACGCACGCATGGCGGATCGCCTCGCCGAGGTGCGGCGCCGCCTCGGCCGCCCCCTGACCTTCGCCGAGAAGGTCATCCTCTCCCACCTCGACGATCCCAAAGTCCGGGAGTTGAACCCGGGCGAGAGCTACCTGATGCTCCGCCCCGACCGGGTGGCAATGCAGGACGCCACGGCCCAGATGGCGCTGCTGCAGTTCGTCCTGGCGGGCCGGAAGAGCGTGGCGGTCCCCACGACGGTCCACTGCGATCACCTGATTCGCGCCCGGGAAGGGGCCGCCGCCGACCTGGGCGCGGCCAACCGGGAGAACCGGGAGGTCTACGACTTTCTGAGGTCGGTGTCCAACAAGTACGGGATCGGCTTCTGGAAGCCCGGCGCCGGGATCATCCACCAGGTAATCCTGGAGAACTATGCCTTCCCCGGCGGGCTCCTCATCGGCACCGACTCCCACACCCCCAATGCCGGCGGGCTGGGAATGCTCTCCTCGGGCGTGGGAGGCGCCGATGCCGTGGACGTGATGGCAGGCTTCCCCTGGGAGGTCCTCTACCCCAGGATCATCGGCGTCCGCCTGACCGGGGCCCTGAACGGCTGGACCGCGCCAAAGGACGTGATCCTCTACCTGTGCGGACTGCTCACCACCGCGGGGGGGACGAACCGGGTCATCGAGTATTTCGGCCCCGGCACACGCTCCATCTCCTGCACCGGGAAGGCCACCATCACCAACATGGGGGCGGAGCTGGGGGCCACCGGCTCCCTCTTCCCGTTCGACGATCGGATGGAGGCCTACCTGCGCGGAACGCGGCGGGGGGCGCTGGCGGACCTTGCCGGGAAACACATCCCGCTCCTGTGCCCCGACCGGGAAGTCGAGGAGAATCCCGAGAAGTTCTTCGAGCGGGTCGTGGAGATCGACCTTTCGAAGCTGGAGCCGCACCTGGTGGGGCCCCACCGCCCCGACCTGGCGCGCCCCGTCTCAAAGGTGAAGGAAGCGGTGAAGAAGGAGGGATACCCGGAGCTGCTCTCGGCGGCGCTCGTCGGCTCCTGCACCAACTCCTCCTACGAGGACATCGGGCGGGCGGCGGACGTGGCGAGGCAGGCCATCGCCCACCACGCGAAAGCGCCGATCCCCCTGCTGGTCACCCCGGGCTCCGAGCAGGTCCGGGCCACCATCGAGCGGGACGGGCAGATGGCGCTCCTGCAGTCGGTCGGCGCGCAGGTCCTGGCCAACGCCTGCGGCCCCTGCATCGGGCAGTGGCAGCGGGACGACATGGCCGGGAAGCCGAAGGAGCAGCGGAAGAACGCCATCATCACCTCCTTCAACCGGAACTTCCCGAAGCGCAACGACGGCCTGGCGGAGACGATGGCCTTTATCGCCAGCCCCGAGATCGTCATGGCCTATGGACTGTCGGGGCGGCTGGACTTCAACCCGCTCACCGATTCCATCACGGGACCCGACGGGAAGGCCTGGAAGCTCGCGCCGCCGAAGCCGGCGCCCGACCTGCCGTCGAAGGGATTCGTGAAGGACGAAGGCGGCTACGAGGCCCCCGACGACGACGGGCCGAGGACCCAGGTCTCCATCGCTCCCGACAGCGAGCGGCTGCAGGCCCTCTCCCCCTTCCCGGCCTGGGACGGGAAGGACCTCCTGGACCTCCCGGTGATCCTGAAGGCGAAAGGCGCCTGCACCACCGACCACATCTCGCCCGCGGGGCCGTGGCTGCGCTACCGCGGGCACCTGGACAAGATCAGCGACAACCTGTTCAACGGCGCCATCAACGCCTTCACCGGCGAGGCCGGCACCGGCGTGCATCCCGGGACCGGCGGGAAGGAGTCCCTCGCCGCCATCGCCCGGGCGCTGAAGGGGGCCGGCCGGCGCTGGGTGGCCGTGGGAGACGCCAACTACGGCGAAGGGAGCAGCCGGGAGCATGCCGCCATGTCCCCGCGCCACCTGGGCGCCGCGGCCGTCATCGTCCGCTCCTTCGCCCGGATCCACGAGTCGAACCTCAAGAAGCAGGGAGTGCTCCCCCTGACCTTCGCCGACCCCGCCGCCTACGACCGGATCCGGCCCGGCGACACGGTGAGCCTGCTGGGACTGGGGGGCCTCGCTCCCGGAAAGCCGGTGGACGCGAAGGTCCGGCACGCGGACGGGTCCGAGGAGGTGCTGAGACTGAAGCACACCCTCAACGCCGAGCAGATCGAGTGGTTCAAGGCCGGCTCGGCCCTGAATCTCCTGAGGCTGAAGGAAGGGAAGTAGCCCGGAGGCGGCCCGGGTCAGGCGGTGCGGGAGAGGATCGGCTCGAACGGGTTGGGGATCCCGCGGTCGCGGCAGCCCCGGACAACCTGGTCGGTGTCGTACTCGAAGCGCCGGAAGTTCACGTCCAGTCCTTTGCCGATGTTCCCCGTATAGATCACCGTGTAGCCGGTCCTGGGATCGGAGTCGAGCGGCATCCCCACGCTCCCCACGCTGATGAAGTGGCGCCCCTTCACCTGCCGGTGAAAGTGCCGGTGGGTGTGCCCGAAAAGGACCACGTCCACGTCCGCCGCCTTGCCGTATTCCCGGAACGTGAGCTCGTCCGCGTCTTCGAAAAGGTAGGTGGTGTTGTCCAGGGGGTTCGCGTGGACCAGGCAGAAGGTGATCCCCCCCTCCCGGAAGCGTATCTCGAAGGAGAGGTTCCCCAGGACGTTCCGGCTGATGGCGTTCACGCTCGCCCGGGTCCAGGGAAACGAGACCCGGGCCGCCTCCAGGAGCCCAGAATCGCCCCGCAGCGGCCCCGCGCTCTCCCCTGCCCAGGCAACGTTCTCGTCCCAGTTCCCCCGCACCCCCGGGATGCCGGCGCTCCGGAGGAACTGGACCGCCTCGTCGGGGAAGGGACCGTAGCCGACCAGGTCGCCGGCGTGAAACAGCCGGTCATACCCTTCCCGGCGGGCCTCGGCCACGCACCTTTCCAAAGCCGGGAGGTTGGCGTGGATGTCGCCGAGCACGATGATTTTCATGACGGCGGGAAGATAGCAGAACGGCAGGTCCCGTTCAACCGGGGCAGGACCGGTAGCGGGGCAGAGCCTCAGCGCGTGACCGGAAGGGAGAAGTAGAAGGTGCTGCCGGCTCCCGGCCGGCTTTCCACCCAGATCTCCCCGCCGTGGGCCTCCACCAGGAACTTGGAGATCGACAGCCCCAGCCCCGTCCCGCCGACCGTCCGGGTGTTCAGGCTCTCCGCCTGGTGGAACTTCTCGAAGATCCTCTCCAGCTCCTTGCGCGGGATGCCGATGCCGGTGTCGCTCACCGAGGCCCGGAGCATCCGCCGGTTGCCGGTGCGGTCCCCCGGCTCCTCCACCTTCACCGTCAGCTCCACCCGGCCCCCCGCCGGCGTGAACTTCAGGGCGTTGGAGAGAAGGTTGTCGAAGACCTGGCGGATCCGCTCCGGGTCGGCGTGGACGTGGGGGCAGGCGGCCGGGAGGGAATCGAGCAGGGCCACCTGCTTCTGGTGATAGCGGCTGCGGTAATGGTCCAGGGAGGCCCGGGCCACCTCGGAAAGCGAGCACCTCTGGAACTTGAGGGAGATCCGGCCCGACTCGATCTCCGACATGTCCAGCAGGTCCTCGATGAGGCCCACCAGGTTCCCCGTCTCCTCGGTGATGATCTGCAGCATCTTCTCCTGCTTGCGGTTCACGGCGCCGATCTTCGCCTGGGAGATGACGTCGGAGGCGGCGCGGATCGAGGCCAGGGGGGTCTTCAGCTCGTGGGAGACCCGCGAGATGAAGTCGGACTTCATCTCGTTCAGGCGCCCTTCCTCCCCCGGCTCCTCCAGGATCGCCAAAGTCCCCCACAGCAGGCCGTGGCGGTCCCTCAGCGGTGCCACGAGGGTCCGCACCTCGGCGCTTCCCGCCGCAGGGAGGCCCAGGGATCCCATCTTGACGCCGCGCTGGTCGGGAAGGCGCATCCGGCGCAGGAGGTGCTTCAGCGGCGTCCCGGATAGGGGCGGGCCCGGCGGGCCGGAGTCGCGCAGACCCAGCATCCGGCGGGCGCTGTCGTTGATCAGCAGGAGCCTTCCCTTGCAGTCGGTGAGGACGACGCCCACCACCAGGCTGCTCAGGATCAGCGAGAGGCGCATCCGCTCCGCCCGGAGGCGCGCCCGCAGGGAGGCCACCTGCCTCTCCGCCTCTCTCAGCCGCCTGAGCAGGAGAGAGGGGCCCTTCTCCGGGGCCGGCTTTCCTTTTAGGGTGGGGACGGCGGCCGGCAGGAGCTTGGCCGCCTGGGACTTGGGCATGAAGGTTCCCGCGCCGGAAGAACGGCGTCAACTGCCGTAGTAGCTTACCTCGGCGGTGAAAGAAACCAGGGGAACGATCTCCATCTTTCCGGTCTTGTAGTCCCGGATCTGGATCCCCTTCCGCTCCCGGTCCGCCGCGTTGTAGAAGCCCCGGGCGAGCCGGGAGAGCCGTGAGCACAGTTCCTCGGACAGGTCTTCGATCTCGTCCCGGTCACCCGAGAGGAGGACGCGGAAGCCGTAGGTGTCCACGCACTCCACCCGGCCGTCCTTCGTCTCCGACTCCACGAAGCCCCGCACATCCCGGCGCAGGACATCCAGGAGCTCGGCGTACTTCATCTCGCCGTACTTCTTGCGGAAGACATCCATGCCCCGGTGACTCCAGCGGAAAACGCAGAGGGCCCCCGGTTCTCCCGCGGCCCGGTGCCGCTCCATCTCGTCCTCGAGGCTTCCCTCCTGGCGGACCCCGCCGCCCGGGCGCCGGGAGAGGAGGCGCTCCACCAGGACCTCCAGCTCCTTGGCGCTGAAAGGCTTGGTCACGTACTCGTCGGCCCCGCAGTCCTTCCCCCAGTAGACGTCCTCCTGCTGGCTCTTCGCCGTGACAAGAATCACCGGGGTGTCGCCGTGCTGCGGGTCGGTCTTCACCTTGCGGCAGACCTGGAAGCCGTTCTGCTTGGGCATCATCACGTCGAGAATCAGGAGATCGGGATTCTCCTTATAGACCTTCTCCAGCGCCTGGTCCCCGTCCGCGGCCAGGAGCACCTCATAGCCCAGGGTCTCCAGGTTCATCTGGAGGATCTCCCGGATGTTGGCGCTGTCGTCCGCCACGAGGATCTTGCCGGGCATCTTTACTTCCCTCCGCCCTGCCCGCCTTCCCGTACCGTCCCGGTGACGGCGGGGGCGGCGCCCCCGGACACGATGGCCGTCATCTGGTGCGAGGCCTTCTCCGCCAGGACCAGGAGCTTCTTCTGCTTCTCATCCAGGGGTCCCATGCGCCCGCTCAGGAGGAGATCCACCGCGCCGCGCATGGAAGTCAGCGGGCTGCGCAGGTCGTGGCGCACCTGGCGGACGAACTCCTTCGCCATGTCGCCCTGGGCCACCGCGTCCGTCAGGTCCATCAGGAGAACGGCCATTCCCTTCTCGCCGCTGCCTTCGGGGAGCATCCCGGCGGAGACCAGGATGTAGTGCCGGCACTCCCGGTCGAATGTGACGAGCCGGGTCACCGGCGACTGGGTCTCGCACGCCTTGTGCAGCAGATCGAAGACCTCGCGCCGCGGGAAATCGTCCGAGGAGACCGTATCGCTCGCGACATTCTCCGCCGCGCCGCCCATCATCTTCACCGCCGGAGCCGACGCGAAGAGGACCTGTCCCGAAGGATCGAGGACCAGCACGCCGGCGGGGATCCCGTCCAGCGCGAGGCCGGATAGAGGCTCCTCCTCGGGGCGAGTCATCTGTGCCGGAACCGCCATAACGCCCTTCCTTTCCGGCCGTCCCCCGTGCGGGGACACCTAAACCTCACGTTTGCAACAGCAAGGGGTGTGCCACGCCCCGCGCTCCGGGCCGCCTTCCGCAACCCGCTCACTCGAAAGGCAATTTGCTTCCCGCCCGCCCCGCGCGCAACCCCACGGACTGACAATCTATTGCCAAGCAGGTGCCAATCTCTGTCGGGTGTTTGACGGAAGGGCAGGGCTCAGGAGAGGCAGGTCAGGAGGGACAGGACGAGGGTGTCGGGGAGGGGGATGGCGTACCGGCCCTTCCGCCGGGCCATCCGGCCGATTTCGGCGGGGAGGGCATAGCGCAGCTCCCCTCTTCTCGATTTCTTGTCGGAGCGGGCGACATCGAGAATCCGTCCAGGCTCGATCCCCGACGGAAGGCAGGTGGGAAGACCCAGCCTCTCCAGGAGCGCTGTGATCCGGTCGGCCTCTCCCCGCATCAGGATGCCGGCGGCCTCGGCGGCGCGGGACTCCAGGACCATCCCGACGGCCACCGCCTCGCCGTGCGACATCTTGTAGCCCTGGAGGTGCTCGAGGGCGTGGCCGAGGGTGTGGCCGAAGTTCAGGACGGCCCGAAGATTCAGCTCGCGCTCGTCCGCCTCCACGACCCGGGCCTTCACCCGGCAGCAGGCGGCGACGAGATCGGCCAGGGCGGCCGGGCGGCGGGCCAGGATCGCCGCGGGAGAGCGCTCCATCCGCCGGAACAGCACCGCGTCCCCCACCACCGCCGTTTTGACCACTTCCGCCAGGCCGGACCGGAACTCCCGCTCCGAAAGGGTGGCCAGCGTCGCCACGTCGGCAAAGACCGCGTGCGGCTGGTGGAAGGCGCCGATGAGGTTCTTGCCCCGGGGGTGATCCACGGCGGTCTTCCCCCCGATGGCGGCGTCCACCATGGACAGGAGCGTGGTGGGGACCGGGACGAAGGGGATGCCCCGATGATAGGTTGCGGCGGTGAACCCCGCCAGGTCCGTGATCATCCCGCCTCCCAGCGCCACGACGGCACCGTCCCGGCCGCCTCCCAGCGCCAGGATCCGATCCTCCAGCCTCGACTTCGTCTCCCGGGTCTTGGATCTTTCCCCCGCCGGCACCGTGAGGAGGTGGGCGTCGAGTCCCGCCCGCTTCATCCGGGACAGACACCGGCGGCCGTAAAGCCGGCCGACGTTGGAGTCGGTGATCAGAAAATAGCGGTGGGCCGGGACGATTTTCCGGAGATGGCCGGCCAGCGAGGGGAGAAGGCCGCTCCCCACGTGGACGAGGTAGGAGGTCCGCCCGGGCCCGCGCAGGCGGACCCGGATCCGGCGGAGTCGCAAGGGTGAAGGCATGGAGGATCCGCCCGGGGGCGTAACGAGCCCCGCTAGTGACTCTCTTTCAGATTCGGCAGCTCGTCCAGGTACTCTTCCACGAGCCGTCGGTGCCTGGCGTCGTCCAGGGAGGCGCTGATCAGCTTTCCGGCGGCATCCAGGGCGACCTGCACCACGGTCCCCTTCAGATCGGCGACGGCCTGCTTCGTCTCGAACTCAATCTGCCTGCGCCCCTGCTCCAAAACCGCGGCGCTGTCGGTCTTGGCCTTGGCCAGGATCTCAGAGCGCATCCGCTCCGCCTCCTTCTGCCCCTCGGCCACGATCCGGGCCGACTCGCCCCGGGCCTGGGCCACCAGCTCCCTGTTCCGGGCCAGGGCTTCCTCCGCCGCCTCCCGGGCGCGCTTCGATTCCTCCAGCGCCTCCCGGATCGACTTCTCCCGCGCGTCGATGATGGCCAGGATCGGCTTCCAGGCGAACCTCTTCAGGAGCCACGCCAGGGCGACGAAGATGAGGATGGTCCAGAAGACCAGGCCGATGTCGGGTTGGATCAGTTCCTTTCCCATCGTCTTCCCGCCCTAGCTCTTCAGGAGGACGAGCAGGATGCAGACGACCAGCGCGAAGAGGGTCACTCCCTCGATCAGGGCCGCCGCGATGATCATCGAGGTCCGGATGTCGTTGGCGGACTGGGGCTGCCGCGCCGTGCCGTCCATGGCGGAAGCGGCCAGCTTTCCGATGCCGGCGGCGCCGCCCATGACGGTGAGGCCCGCTCCGATGCCGGCGGCGAGGTGAGCCAGTGCGTTGGGTCCCAGCTCCATTTCCTTCGTCTCCTTTCCGGGTGAGGTTGCGTTTCGGCCCTTCCTTCGGTTTCAGTGGGGATGCACCGACATCCCGATGAACAGGGAGGTCAGCATCGTGAAGATGTAAGCCTGGATGAAGGCGACCAGAAGCTCCAGGACGTTGATGAAGAGGGCGAACCCGACGGACACGGGCGCCACGAACAGGCTCTTCATGATGAAGATGAGCCCGATGAGGGAGAGGATGACCACGTGCCCGCCGGTCATGTTGGCGAAGAGACGGATGCACAGGGCGAAAGGCTTGGCCAGCATCCCGAAGATCTCCACCACGATCATGATGGGGACGAGCCACAGGGGCACGCCCCCGGGGACCAGGTGCTTCAGGTGCTTCACCAGGCCGTACTCCCGCACCCCAGCCGTCTGGATCATGACGAAGGCCATGAGGGCCAGCCCCGCGGTGACGCTGATGTTCCCGGTGGCGGTGGATCCGTAGGGCACCAGGCCCAGGAGGTTGCAGAACAGGATGAAGAGAAAGGTCGTGAGGAGGTAGGGCACGAACCGGGCGCCGTGCTCGCCGATGTTGGGAAGGGCGATCTCGTCCCGGATGAAGAGGATGGCCATCTCGATGAGGTGGCCCAACCTTCCGGGCGACTGCCGGTGGACCCGGGCCGCCAGCACCCCCACCGCCAGGAGGAACAGCGCCACGATCCACATCATCACCACATGCTTGGTGACGGGGAGGTCCCAGCCGAAGAGGTGCAGGGTCGGAAGCTGGACGTGCCCGACGAAGGGGACCTCCAGGGATTGGGAGTTGAGGACGTGCTCCAGGATCATGTCGCCGGCGTTGAACGGCTCGGCGCCGGCGGCGTGCCCTGCGGCGGCGGTGTGCTCGGCGGCGGCCGCGGCGCCTTTCCGGGCGGCTTCCGGGGATTCCTGCAGCAGGAGGGTGAAAAGGGTCACGGCTTCGAGGGCCTCTCCGGATTCAGGCCCGTCCCGGCGGCGCCACGCCACCGGTGGAGGGCCCGGATCTCCAGGACCTGGCAGATCCCATAGTAAACGAAAAGCCCGGCGATGAAAGCCGCCGGGGGAAGATCGGTGGCCGTCACCAGAAGCGCCACCGCGCCGCAGAAGAGGACCATCCGGGCCAGGATCCCCCCCACCAGCGCCCCGAAGAAGACGTTCTGGGGCCTGGGCATCGCCCAGGCCGTCAGGTAGACGCCGCCCACCGCAGAGAGGGTCGCCAGCGCCGCTCCCAGTCCCGCGCCGGCGGCGGCCTTCGGCCCCCCCCAGGCGTGCGCCGCCAGCACGGCCAGCGGCGCGGTGGCCGCCGCGGTCCCCAGCAGCGCGAGGGCCGTGCGCCCCGGTCGCAGGCTCCGGATCTCCGCCACGGCCTAGCTTTCCTTTCCTCCGTCCCCGTCGCCGCCGCCCTTCGGCGGCAGCACCACCCGGAAGAAACTCACGAACGCCGCGGCGATTCCCAGCGCCGCCCCGGCCAGGAGGAGCCAGGGGCGCGTCCCGAGCTTCCCGTCCAGCCACCATCCGCCCAGGACACCCAGGGCCAGGGTGACGGCGAAGGTCCACCCCAGGTTCAGGTAGGGCGCAGCCTTCCGCATCGCCTGGGCGAGGGAATCACGGCCCGGTTTTTCCGGCATGACTCTCTACCCCGGCAGGGAGAGGGCCATCAGCGACTGCCGGGTGAACTCCAAAAGCGGCTGGGGATACAGGCCGACCACGAGGTTGAAGGCCAGGCAGAGCCCGGTGGCGGTCACCAGGCCCGGGGACGTGGCGTACGGCACCGAATCCACCGGGGCCTTCAGGTACATCATCACCACGACGCGCAGATAGTAGAAGGCGGAGACGACGCTGTTCAGCACCATCACCACCGCCAGCCATCCGAAGTGGGCCTTCATGGCGGCCGAGAAGAGGTAGTACTTCCCGATGAACCCGGCCGTGGCGGGAATGCCGGCCAGGGAGAGCATGAACACCAGCATGGCGAAGGCGGCCGCGGGGCAGCGCTGCTGGAGCCCCGAGAAGTCCACGACCCGGTCGCCCACCAGGTTCTCGCGCCGGAACATCACCACCAGCGAGAAGGCGCCGATGTTGATGAAGGTGTAAACCAGCAGATAGAAGATCATGGACATGAGGCCCCATTCCTGGGTGTCCGCGTCGGGGCGGGACATGGCGATGAGCCCCAGCAGGATGTACCCGGCGTGGGCGATGCTGGAGTAGGCCAGCATCCTCTTCATGTTGTCCTGCAGCAGCGCCGTGATGTTCCCCAGGGTCATGCTCGCCACCGACAGGACGGCCAGGAGCAGCGTCCACTGGTCCCTGAGCCCCTGGAAGGCCACGGCGTAGATCCGGATGAAGACCACGAAGGCCGCCGCCTTGGCGGCGGTGGAGATGAAGGCGGTGATGGCCGTGGGGGCGCCCTCGTAGGCGTCCGGCGCCCAGGCGTGGAAGGGCACCGCGGCGATCTTGAACCCCAGCGCCACCGTCAGCAGGACCATGGCCAGGAGCAGCATCCCGGAAGGGGCCCCCCCGGCACGGACGGCCAGGCCGATCTCGTACAGGTTGGTGCTTCCCGTGACGCCGTAGATGAGAGAGGTCCCGTAGACGAAGATCCCGGTGGAGAAGGCGCCCAGCAGGAAGTACTTCATGGCCGCCTCGTTGGACTTCCGGTTCCCGCGGAGGTATCCCACCAGGATGTAGATCGAGACGGCCATGAGCTCCAATCCGACGAACACGGTGATCAGGTCGGCCGCGGAGGCCATGAACATCATCCCCACCACGGCGAAGAACATGAGGCTGTAGTACTCCCCCGACTGGATCCCCTCGATGTCCAGGTATCGCATCGAGATCAGGATGCTCAGGAGCGCGGAGGACAGGAAGATGACCTTGAAGAAGAGCCCGAAGCCGTCCAGGACCACCAGATTGCCGAAGAAGAGGCGGGGGCCGCCCTGGAGGCCCGCGAAGCCCTGCTGGTAATGGTAGGAGAAGACCACTCCCAGGGTCAGAACGCAGCCGAAGGCCGCGAGTCCTCCCAGATAGCGCTTGAACGCCGGAAAAACCGCCAGCAGGAGCATGAAGAAGGCGTAGAAGGTCAGCAGCAGCTCCGGCCGGATGACGTACAGGCTGGCAAGGACAGCATCACTCATTCAGGCTCTCCGTCGGAGAGGGGGACGCTGTCTCCAGGACGGCCGGCGCGGCGAGGGATGCAGAGGGCGCAGAGGGCGCAGCGGCCGGAGTGTCCGCCGAGGCGGAGGCGCTGCCCGTCTCGCTGACCTGCTGCACCAGCCGCTGGACCGAAGGCCGGAGAATGTCGAAGAAGGGCTTCGGGTAGAGACCGATCCAGAAGGCCAGGAACACCAGCGGGATCAGGGTCATGCTCTCCCGGAAGTTCAGGTCCTTCAGGTTCTGGTTCTCGGGCTTGTCCAGCTTGCCGAACATGGTCCTCTGGTAGAGCCAGAGCATGTAGGCCGCACCCAGCACGATGCCGAACACCGCGGAGACCGCCCAGAACTTGGGGGAGAAGACCAGGGCCTTGGCGGTGAAGGGGATGGCCAGGCTGAAGCCGGTGGGAATCTGCCAGGCGCCCACCAGGATGGTGAACTCGCCGATGAAGCCGTTCAGGGCCGGCAGCCCGATGGAGGAGAGCATCATGATCATGAAAAAGGTGGCGTAGACGGGTAGCTGCTTGGAAAGCCCGCCGAAGTCCGAGATCATGCGGGTGTGGCGCCGCTCGTAGATCAGCCCGACGATCAGGAACAACGCCCCCGTGGAGATCCCGTGGTTGATCATCTGGAGGATCCCCCCGTAGAGCCCCATCTCGTTCAAGGAGAAGACTCCCAGCATGCAGAAGCCCAGGTGGCTCACCGAGGAGTAGGCCACCAGCTTCTTCCAGTCCTTCTGCACCATGGCCACCATGGCGCCGTAGATGATTCCGATGACGCACAGTCCCAGCACGTAGGGCAGATAGTGCCGGGTGGCGTAGGGGAGGATGGGGAGGGAGAAGCGGACGAAGCCGTAGGTCCCCATCTTCAGCAGGACGCCCGCCAGAATCACCGAGCCGGCGGTCGGGGCCTCCACGTGGGCGTCGGGGAGCCAGGTGTGGAACGGGAACATGGGCACCTTGATGGCGAAGCCCACGAAGAAGGCCAGGAAGATCCACTTCGAGAGATCGAGCCACGCGGGCGCCGTCTCGCGCCCCATCTCCATGAGCGTCAACACGTCGAAGGTGTAGTTGCCGGTGGCAGCGCCGTGATAGAAGTACAGGGCCAGAATCCCCAGGAGCATCAGCACCGAGCCCAGCAGCGTGTAGAGGAAGAACTTGATGGCGGCATAGAGCTTCCTCGGCCCCCCCCAGACCCCGATGAGGAAGTACATGGGGACCAGCATCACTTCCCAGAAGACATAAAAGAGGAAGAAGTCCAGCGAGATGAAGACCCCCAGCATCCCCGTCTGGAGGATCAGCATCATCATGTAGTATTCCTTCACCCGCTCGGTGATGGCCGTCCACGAGGAGAGGATGGAGAGAAACCCGAGAATCGTCGTGAGCAGGATCAGGAGGATGGAGATGCCGTCCACCCCCACGTGGTAGCCGGCGCCGATGGACGGGATCCAGTCGAGGCTCGCGCTGAACTGGAAGGGGGCCCCTTTCGTGTCATAGCGCCAGAAGAGGGGGAACGAAACCAGCATCCCCAGGAAAGCCACGATCGTCGCGTACCAGGCGATGGCCTTCTTGGCTTCCTTGTTGAAGAAGAGGAGGCCGAGGGCCCCCACCAGGGGCAGGAAGGTAATCGTGGTCAGGATCCATTTGTCGCTCATGGTGCCGCGGACTCCTTTAGCGCTGCCAGAAAAGGTAGAGGCTCACGAACAGGAAGATACCGAAGACGAAAACGCTCAGGTATGACTGGACCAGGCCGGTCTGCAGCCGCCGGAACGCCAGGCTCAGCCCCCGCATGGTGTAGCCGGTGGTGTTCACCAGGCCGTCCACCACCCACTGGTCGAAGAAGCGCGAAACGTGGCTCATCCCCACGGTGAAGTGGCGGGAGCCGTTCACAAGTCCGTCCACCACGCGGGCGTCGAAGACGTGGAACCAGCGGCAGAGGGTCATGTAGGGGCCCACCACGGTCCGGGCGTAGAACTCGTCCACGTAGTACTTGTTGACCAGAAGCCGCGCCAGGACCGGGAAGCGCCGGGCCAGCCGCTTCGGCACCTCCGGGCGCGTCAGATAGAACCGGTAGGCCAGGACGATCCCCGCCAGCACCACCCCCAGCGCCAGCGCCATCAGGCCGTACTCCAGGCCTGCCGCCCCATGCGCCGGCTCCGCCGCGCCTTGCTCCCTCGCCTCGA
>Ga0315276_10003279_pt1 | contig 14837 bp, 13 predicted proteins | sample YL17G05_0_MG_FD_204542 | JGI IMG/M metagenome (GOLD analysis project Ga0315276, IMG submission 204542) | Sediment microbial communities from Yellowstone Lake, YNP, Wyoming, USA - YL17G05_0 | ecosystem: Environmental > Aquatic > Freshwater > Lake > Sediment | place: USA: Wyoming | collected...
GCCTCTTGACTTTTTCTAATATCCAATTTGAAAGGATTGGCGGAGGGATAATAATATAGCGAGCCAGGCTAGATGCGCAGGGGACCCTGCACCACGTCATCCAGAGTCCGGTGGGATTTAGCCCGGAAACTGGTATGGGAGCTTGGAGGTTTCTTTAGCGGGGATTGTCCGGCAGATGGGTGTATCTAGTTCTGCCGTCTCCCGGATCTTTCGCGGAAGGCAAAAAGGGCTTTTGATCTACCCGAGAGTATCAAATAGGCGCAACGCGGCGTCGAGGGGAACCGCGGAGATCTTATCGTCAAGGGTGTATTCCTGATGGCCGGGATAGATCACCCACAAATGCTCCAGAGACAGGTCCTGGATGGCCGTATGCATCGAGCGGCTCCTGCCGGGGGCATCCGCGTATTTGAATTCAACCCCATAGCGTTTGCCCCCCACCACCATGAATAGGTCAAGCTCCGCTCCCGCGTGCGTCGCCCAGGAATAGGTATCGCGAGTATTGAGCGCTCCAAGTACCTGCTCGAGGGCGAAACCCTCCCACGACGCACCAAGCTTCGGGTGTCCTTGCAGGTCTGTGAGGGTAACGAGCTGAAGAAGGGTGTGCAATAGGCCGGTATCGCGGATGTAGATCTTGGGGGCTTTGACCTGGCGTTTGCGAATGTTCTCGAACCACGGGGGAAGAATTCTGACCATATAGGCGCCGGAAAGAATGTCGAGATAACGGCGGGCCGTGTTTTCAGAAGTGCCAAGCGATCTCGCGAACTGCGCAGAATTCCAGTTCTGGCCATGGTCGTGCGCAATCATGGTCCAGAATCGCCTTATGGTCTCGGCGGGGATCGTGATCCCGAGTTGGGAAATGTCCCGTTCGAGAAAGGTACGGATGAATTCCTCGCGCCAGGTCATACTGCCCGCATCGTCGGCAGCAAGGAAGGACCTGGGAAATCCGCCGCGGGACCAAAGGCGGGAGAGCTGCTCGGCACCTACTTCCCGAAGATTAAACCCGGAGAGATCTATGAATCCGATGCGTCCGGCAAGTGATTCGGATATGCCCTTAACCATGTGCGGAGAAGCGGACCCGAGAAGAAGGAATCGGGCCGGCTTCCCAGGCCGATCGACCAATACCCTCAGCAGCTCAAACAGGTCAGGTCTCCGTTGAACTTCATCGATGACTATCAATCCGGAGAGCTCCTCCAGTACTTTCATAGGGGCCGAAAGACGGCGGGCATCGACTGGGTTTTCAAGGTCGAAATACGTGCAGGGCTCCTTTTCCTCTAGCATTCTCGCAAGAGTGGTCTTTCCGCACTGGCGCGGGCCGAGGAGGGCCGCAATCGGGTGAACGCGGAAAACGTTGATGATGCGACTCCGCGCTTGGGGACGTGAAATCATGGGTTAATCTTATCATTGAAAATCTTAATGTCAAGTGACGATTTTCAAGGAAACTTAATGGTCTTGGTTTACCCAACAATTTTGGTAATATGCTTGATATATTTAGCAAATTGTAATTCACCCTCTTTCGCAGCTAATCAGTTGTTGGGTGGCATCGCCGAGGACATCCCTTTTTAAGAACGGCGCAATGAAGAGAAGGCCGTTTTTAGGCACGGTGCTGCATGTATGCAAAAGAGGGGACGAGGTTTACAAGCTTAAGTAAGCATGCTATCAGCCTTGGCAGGATGCAGATTACTTCTTGTACCGGTTTGGGAGGATGGCCGGCGGTGAAGAGCCTTCGTCGGTCTGGGGAGAGAGTGCTGACCGATGAGCGGGTATTGGAGACCGATGAATTTGTGTGGAGAGTGTTAGGCGAGGCCGATCACAGGACGAGGCACTTGTTTTCTTCTTTGCTGACAAGCAGACAGGTGCAGGAAATTATTGGAACGATTTGTAAAAAAGAAGGGATTTCCATACAGGAATTGCAGAGGGGCAGTCGTCGGGGTCCGATCCCGCGGGTTCGAGCTTATTTAGCCTGGAAACTGGCGCGGGAATTGGGGGTGTCTTTGGCGGAGATTGGTCGGCAGTTGGGGGTTTCGACCTCTGCAATCTCCCAAATTCTGGACAGAAAGCAAAAGCGTTAATAAAGCTAATAAACACCCAACTTTCCATTGTTTTCGATAGCCCCGTTCGTTATTTCTATGCGGTTTGGGGTTGTTGCGTATTGACTCCCTGTTCCACGATTAGTACACTCTTTCAGGAAGCGGGATCGCCAGTCTCCTGCTGGCGTAACGAGCCAAGTTTTGGTCGATAGAGAAGGAGCCGCGCAATGGAACTCTTGGAAGCCATCCAGAATCGAAAGAGCATCCGCAAGTTCAAACCCGACCCTGTTCCCCGAGGTATACTTGAGGAAATTTTGCAGGCGGCCCTGCGGGCTCCCTCGGCCATCAACACCCAGCCGTGGGAATGCTGGGTCGTGGGGGGAGAAACGCTACAACAATTGGGCCGCGAACTGTATGCCGAAGGAGCAAAGGGAGGCCCTTCTCGCGCAGATTTTGCGCTTTCCGAAGTATGGAAAGATGCCTACATGAACCGGATGCGGGAGAATGGGAAAGGACTCTTCGGACTTTTAGGGATTGACCGCCAGGATAAGGAGAAAAGGAAAGCCTTCGCCCTGTCCATGCATAAATTTTTCGACGCCCCCCAGGTAATCTTTCTCTGCCTCGATTCCAGCCTGGGGGATTATTCGGTTTTCGATTGCGGCTGCTTTACCCAGAACGTTTGCCTTCTGGCTATATCGAAAGGCCTGGGGACGTGTATTCAACATTCCGGCGTGCACTACCCGGATATCATCCGGCAGCATGTACCCATCCCCGCGGAAAAGAAAATCCTCGTAGCCATTGCCATCGGTTATCCGGATGAGGAGGCGGTGGTCAATCAATTCCGGAGCAACCGCGAGCCCCTGGAAAAGGTTGTCCATTGGGAGGACCGGATCTGACCGCCGCGTAGACCATATTTTCCGCCGCGAGAATACTTCGATAATTTTTTCTCAAAATGGCATCACTGGCCTGGCCCAGATTCCAAAGATTGAGGAATGCCCAGATCAGAATCAGGATCATCAGGGCGAGGGTGGTCCCGTACCCCATGAAAATCCTTTTGCGAAGGGTCCAGTTCAAGATACGCTTCCCTGCCTTTTGGCCGGAATCAAAGGGGCCTCCTTCCCATCCGGAGGTGAGGAGAAAATAAATCTTTCATTTGGATTGACAATATTGGGCCAGTCAGTATGCCGCCAACCCTGCAACGAATTATAAAATATAAAGGATAAAAAGTATAGATCTGCCAACAAATCCTTTCCCGGCCCTGCCTCCCTGCCCCTCCGGCCATCCTCCACGGGGGAATTCCGGAAAAATCCCTCAAAAAACTTGACAAGGTTTTTTCATATATGTAACATCCGTATATGGAAAAATTTGCCGGAGAGAAAATCTTCTCACCCGGTCGCATTGACGGCCCGTTTCAGGCGTATGGGAAAAGCCGGGAGAGGGGATATTTCTGGGGGCAAGAACTTGGAGTCAATCTCTGAAGCCACATTGGGGCCGGGGAGCGATTGCCTTGCGCTGCGGGCAAACGAGGCAGAAATCCGGTTCGTTGGTAGGTGATGATTCCGCCCTTGGATGAACCGAGCCAAAAAGAAAGGACATATATTATGGAAAAAGTAATCCGAACATGCTGCCAGTCCTCTCACTGTGAATGCGGGGTTATGGTCCATGTTACGGACGGAAAGGTCACGAAGATTGCGGCCGACCCGCAGCATCCCTTCACCCGGGGTTTTATTTGCGTGAAGGCCCAGGCCCAGCCTGAGGCGCTCTACCACCCGGATCGGTTGAAATACCCTTTGCGACGCGTTGGCGGGAGGGGAAGCGCAAAGTGGGAGAGAATATCCTGGGAGGAAGCCCTCCAGGGCATTGCCACGAAACTGGGGGAGATCAAAGAGACCTATGCTCCGGAGTCTTTCGCGTCGATTCATGGCACCGGCCCCCGATCGTCAACGGCGGCTACAACCCTCCTGGCCCACGCCCTCGGAAGCCCGAATGTGATCAGCACGGACCTCCATATATGCTATGCCCCCTCCACCGTAGTCGGCGTTTGCACCTTCGGCCATTCGGTGATGATGGAGGTCGGCCCCGATTACCTGGCAGCGAATTGCATACTGGTTTGGGGCGCCAATCCGGTCGCGTCTCATGGCCCGAGAGGCCGGGACATCCTGGAGGCCAAGAGGAGGGGCGCCAAGCTTATTGTCGTCGATCCCCGCCTCATCCCCCTGGCCAGACAGGCGGACCTGTGGCTCCAAGTCCGGCCGGGCACGGACGCCGCACTGGCGCTGGGGATCATCCACATCCTTATCGAGGAGGAGCTTTACGACAAGGATTTTGTGCGGAATTGGTGCCACGGATTTGAGAAGCTTTGGGACCGGGTGAAATCCTTTACGCCGGAAAAAACGGCTGAGATCACCTGGGTCCCGGTCGAAAAAATTCGAGCGGCAGCGCGGATGTATGCTACCACCAAACCCACGGCCACGCATCACCGAGTGGCGCTGGAACATAACATCAATTCCACGCAGACGCTGCGGGCCCTCAATATCCTGGTCGCCCTGACGGGAAATATCGATGTGGAAGGGGGAAATCTGATCTCCCAGCCGGTAGAAGGATATGTCCGGGGACATGGATTGTATGCCGGGGGGGATCCCCGGTTCAAACTTTCTCCGGAGGTCGAAGAAAAGCGGATCGGGAGCAAGCAATATCCCCTCATTTCGGGAAGCGGCCCGGTCCGGGGCCTTACCTTTGTGCATGCCGCCCTTTCCGTGGAAGCCATGTTGACGGGAAATCCCTATCCCCTCAAAGCCCTGTATTGTGCCGGAGGAAATCCGATTGTCAATCAGCAGAATGTCAAACGAGTCGGGGAAGCCCTGAGAAAGTTAGAGCTGCTGGTGGTCGCGGATTTCTTCATGACCCCGACGGCCGAACTGGCGGACTACGTGCTTCCGGTAACCCATTGGCTGGAGCGGGATGAATGCTGTGATGGGATGTATCTGAATACCATCGCCGCCAGGCAGAAAGCCATAGAACCACTGTTCGAATGTTGGGATGACATGAAGATCGCGATCGAGCTGGTGAAACGGCTACCCTGGGCAGACCGGCGATTCATCCCGTGGAATGATACGGACGAATTTAACGATTTTCGGGTTCGAGGGACGGGTCTCAGTTTCGAGGCCTTTAAAAAGCAGGGATATGTTACGGTTCCCCGGAAATACAAAAAATATGAGCAATCGGGGTTTAAGACCCCCACCGGGAAGGTTGAGATTTTTTCGACGGTTTTTGAAAAGCTCGGATATGACCCCCTGCCTGCGTTTACCGAGCCTCCACAGAGCCCGACGAGTACACCCGAGCTTCTGAAAGACTACCCCCTCATCTTGATTACCGGCGGGAGACATATCGGGTATTTCCATTCCGAAGGACGGCAGATCCCTCAACTGCGCAAATTGGTCCCTGACCCGCTAATACAGGTCCATCCCTCCACGGCCAAGGAACTCGGAATTTCGGCCGGAGATTGGGTGTGGGTGGAAACCCCACAGGTTAAAGGTGAGCGCGTTCAGCTCAGGGTAAAACTCGACACGGATATTGATCCGAGGGTGGTGCATGCGGACCATGCCTGGTGGTTCCCGGAAAGGCCGGCGCCAGAACACGGCTGCTTTGATTCCAATATCGCCGTGGTCTTGACGGATGACCCTCCCAGGGATCCCGTATGCGGTTCCGTCCCCACCCGAGGGACCCTTTGCCGGATTTATCGAGACTAAGTACGAACTGTGAGAATTCTGGCAGAAAATCTGATATTTATGAAAAGGAGGCCATAACATATGGGCATAGGCACGTCGAATCTTATTCTCGAGGGCATTCGAGTGCTCGATTTATCCAGGGTCTTAGCAGGTCCTTTTTGCGGTGCGATCCTGGGCGACATGGGCGCGGACGTCATCAAGGTAGAAGACACAAAGACCGGCGACGAAACCCGCACCTGGCCCCCCCACAAAGAGGGGGAAGCCGCCTGCTTCCTGGTCAATAATCGGAACAAGCGCGGCATCGCCGTCGATATGAAGGCGCCGGAAGGGGTAGAAATCATCCGCCGCTTGGCGGGGCAAGCCGATGTATTGATCGAAAACTTTCGCACCGGTGCGATGGAAGGATTTGGGCTGGGTTACGACCAACTGGCCCAGCAAAACCCCCGGTTAATCTACTGCTCCATTTCGGCCTTTGGTCGCAGCGGGCCCCGGGCGCAAGAAGCCGGTTATGAGGCGCTGATGCAGGCTTTCACCGGGATCATGTCCATTACCGGCGAGCCGGATGGGCCGCCGGTACGCTGCGGGGTTTCATTCCTGGATCTGATGACGGGAGTCCTTTGCGCCATGGGCGCGGTTTGTGCCCTTTACCAGCGCGCCAGTACGGGCCTGGGCCAGCGCATCGATGGTTCGCTGCTGGCGAGCGCAGTCGGGATGCTCAATTTCCAGGCCGAGGGCTACTTGCTGGCGGGGGCGGTTCCCAAGGCACTGGGGTCCGGAGCTCCGGGCACTTCTCCCTACCGCAACTTTCGCTGCGCGGACAACCAGTGGATTTTTATTGCCGCCCCCAACGACAACCTCTGGAAACGCCTGGCCGGTGCCATCGGGCTGGCTTCCTTGACCGCCGACCCGCGGTATGCCACCAACGTCGAGCGGGTAAAGAACCGGGTTGAACTGGAGAAGATCGTGCAAGATGCCATCAGCCGCTTCAACCGGGAGCCTTTAATGAAGCGCCTGGAAGAAGCAGGGGTGCCCGCGACCCCGGTCAACCGGGTGGATCAAGCCCTGGAGGACGCCCAGGTCAAAGCACAGAACATGATCTGGCAGATGGATCATCCCGGTCTGGGGAAAACCCCGATCGTGGGGTTCCCTCTGGCCTTCTCCCGGATGCAGCCCGGGATCCGGCGCAATCCTCCCCGACAAGGCGAGCATACCGATGAAGTCCTGAAAGAGTGCGGGTATGGCCCGGGCGAGATTGCCCAGTTACGGGAGAAGAAAGTCATCCTTTAAAAAAAGATGAAATCCTCAACATTTTGCAAAAGGCCTGGTAAGCCAATCAAAGGAGAGAAAAAATCCAATTCATTGGGGAAAAAAGGAGGGCAAATATGAAGACCTTGAAGACGCGCAGACTGGTGATGACTTTGGTAATGGTGTTGAGCCTCTGGGGCTTTGCCGGCTCAGCCCTGGCTCAAGACGATTTCAAGTATGGAGCTTTGATGCCGGTTACGGGTCCTATTCCGCAGTACGGTGAGTATTTCATTCGCGGCAGCCAGTTGGCCCTGGAGGATTTGGAGAAAAGCGGGTGGATCGGCGGGAAAAAGATCCGGATCATTTTGGAAGATGGAAAGGCGGATCCAAAGGTTTCTCTCGTGGCCATGAACAAACTGGTTAATATTGACAAGGTCCCAATTGTGGAGAGCCTCGTAACACCGGTATTGATGTCCATAGGCCCCATTGCTCATCAGAATGGCGTAGTCCTCGTAAACAGTGCTGCCCAAAGCGTCCCTCTACGGAAGCTCGGCCCTCTTTTCTTCAGTATGAATCCACTGGCCGATGTCGTGATGTCGATAACGGTGGAATATGCTGCCAAAGGGATGAAGGCGAAGACGGCAGCGATTATTCATGTAAACAATGATTATGGAAGGCTCGTAGCTGAGACTTTTAAGAAGATCTTCGAGGGAGAAGGGTATGGAGGAAAGATCGTTGCGACCGAGATCATTAACATGGGGGAGACAGATTTTACGACCCATCTGACCAAGATCAAGTTCGTTAAAACCGACATCATTTTCACGGTCGCCCATGAAGCCGAGTTAGGGTATGCCCTTAAGAAGGCCAAGCAAATCGGGTTGAAAACTCCTTTCCTCTCCGGTCCAGGAATGACCGGCCCGATGACCATCGAGATTGCTGGCGATGCGATAGAAGGACTTAAAACTCCGGATTACCTCTTTGACGCATTTAACGGAACAGAACGTATGAAGGCTTTTGGCAAGCGGTACAAAGAACGTTTCGGCATTATGCCCTATAGTTTTCCAGCCTTTACCTATGACTCTCTTATGCTTTACGCTGCCGCTCTGAAAAGCGGGGCCAGGACCGGAGCACAAATTAGAGACTTCTACCGTTCTTTGAAAGACTGGGTTGGTGTATCTGGCCCTGTGACCTTTGATAAAGACGGTATCACAACGACGGGTGCAGTAATCCGTGAGTTCCGCGGTGGCTTTTTTGTGGATGTAAAATGGAAATGAGAGATGGGCGCCCGGGGAAATCGGGTAGGGGCGATTCATGAATCGCCCCTACGACCGGGGCCATCATGTCGTTGTTCATAAGGATTACCATTGGAAGGGGAACCCATGGAGTTTTGGCTTTTTCTTCAGCTTCTGATCAATGGCATTATCGTGGGAAGCCTCTATGCCTTATTGGGGATCAGTTTTACCGCCATATTTGCCCCGACCAAAATCTTCCATTTCATGCATGCCAGCGTCTATGTTTTTTCCGGCTATTTCCTCTACCAGTTCGCCATGGGATGGGGATGGCCGCTTCCTGTTGCCATTCTGGCGGCGGTGCTGTTGGCAGGGATTATGGGAGTCCTGGCCGAGCGGGTGATCTATTCTCCCCTGCGGAGAATGGGCGCCGGTTCCATGGAAATGCTCCTCAGCTCCTTCGGGGGTTACGTCGTCCTTCAGAATCTGATTTTGCTGATCTGGAAAAGTGACCCAAGGACGGTGAGAATTCCTGAGGTTTTACAAAACGGAATCCCTGTTGGGCTCCTTACCTTTACACCATTGGATATCCTCACCATCATCACCTCCGGGGCAGCCCTTTTGGGGATCGCCCTGTTCATGCGTTATACGAAGGTCGGAAAGGCCACGCGCGCCGTCGAAAACGACCCGATGGGTGCAACCATCATCGGCATTCCCATCCAACGGGTTCGTTTCGTGAGTTTTTTTATCGGCTCGGTCCTCGTAGCGGTGGCGGCGGCCTTCATCGTTATGGATAGAGGTTTGGAACCGACCATTGGAGTCAATGCCGTTCTGGTGGCCACGGTGGCGATGATCGTCGGGGGCGTGGGTTCGTACAGCGGGGCAGCCCTTGCCGGCCTCATGATCGGGATCGCGGAGAATCTGGGGATCTGGCAAATTCCTTCAGAATGGAAGAACACCATTACCTTTGGCGTATTGGTTTTGTTCATTCTCTTCCGACCCCGGGGTTTCTTCGGCCACCGAATGACTCGATATGAGGGGTAGAACTTGATTTATCTTATTTATGTGATCAGCCTGATTGCCGTTTATGGGATTCTGACCATTTCGTTAAACCTTACCGTAGGGTATACGGGTATACTCTCTGTGGCCCAAGCCGCTTTCATGGGAATTGGGGCCTATGCCGCAGCGATTTTGCTCACCCAATGGGGTTTCAATTTTTTTACTGCGCTTCTGGTAGGTATGGCCATAGCCGGACTCGTGAGCTGGGGTCTGGCTTGGGCCACCCTCCGTCTAAAAGGGGATTACTATGTGATTGCTTCTTTTGGATTTCAGATTATCATATACAACATTTTCCTTAACTGGATCAATCTGACGCGAGGCCCCTTCGGCATCCGTCAAATTCCTCCTCCCGAGGCCTTGGGTTTTTCTTTTCAGGGCCCTTTACGATATGCCATCTTCGCGCTGGGTTTCCTGGTGATTTGTCTGTTCGTGGCCCGGCGCTTGGGAGAATCGCCTTATGGAAAAGTTCTTCGGGCCATCCGGGAGGACGAGGCCGCCGCGGCCTCCATCGGCAAGAACGTGGCTCGGTATAAGATTTCTATTTTCACGGTGAGTGCCATGCTTGCCAGTGTGGGAGGCGCGCTGTATGCATGCCTGATTACGTATATCGATCCCTTTACCTTTACCATCCACGAATCGATTTTCATCCTGGCTCTGGTTATTATTGGCGGGTCTGGAAACGTATATGGTTCGGTAATCGGAGCAGCCGTTTTGATCTCCATCCCGGAGATGCTACGCTTCTTTGATGTTCCCACGACGGTTGCTGGTCCTATCCGGGAGATTCTATACGGAGCGCTCATGATCATTTTCCTCCGTTTGCGTCCCAAAGGGTTGTTGCCGGAGCGAATCACGTCGGGGGTGATGCGCTGATGGACCGGGACCAATCTTTTTTCAGGGTGGAGGGCCTGTCGAAGGCCTTCGGCGGTCTTCACGCGGTCGAAAAGGCCACCTTTGGGGTCGAGAAAGGAAGCCTGACCAGCCTCATCGGCCCCAACGGGGCGGGGAAGACCACCCTATTTGACCTCATCTCCGGCTTCCTTACTGCGGATGAGGGCCGAATCATCTTTAAAGACCAAGACTTGGTTCAGCGCAAGCCACACGAAATCGTTGGCCTGGGAATGGCTCGAACATTCCAGCACCTCGGCCTCTTTAATCAGCTGTCCGTCTGGGATAATGTCTTCCTCGCCCTGCCGGCCAAGCGCCGGGAACGTTTGTGGGGTGTCTTCCTGCCCCGGTGGATGTTGCGGCAGGAAGAAAGGGCCCTCGAGGAAAGGTCCATCGAGATCCTCAACTTTCTGGGCCTCGGGGAGAAGGCTGGAGAGCAAGTTGCGAATCTTTCCTGGGGGGATCAGAAGTTGGTCTCCGTCGGCCGGCTGCTAGCTACGGATGGTGAATTTCTTTTGCTGGATGAGCCCGCCTCCGGGCTGTCCGATGAGCAGATTGAACATCTTAAGTCCCTTCTCCGGGGATTGGTTTCCAGGGGTAAGACGATCCTGCTCATTGACCATAATATGGAGGCCGTAATGAACATCTCGGATTGGGTGATCGTCCTGAATTTCGGAAAGATCATCGCCGAAGGGAAACCGGCCGAGATTCTTGCGAACGAAGACGTGGTCCGGATTTACTTGGGGGTATAGCTTTGGAAAGATCGACTCCTCCGCTTTTGTCCGTCGAACATCTCTCGGCGGGGTATTCCAAGAAAATCGTCCTCGAAGGAGTATCCTTTCACGTCAAGGAAGGGGAAAGGATCGCCATCGTCGGACGCAACGGAGCCGGGAAAAGTACCTTACTTCTGACCCTTCTTGGAGCGGTCAAGGCCTGGAGCGGCAATATTCTCTATAGAGGAAAGGAATGTACCCATGTTTCGCCGGAGGAGAGAGTACGCAGAGGAATGGCCTTGGTCCCCCAGGGGGGGCATATCTTTGCGAATTTGATGGTTCGCGAAAACCTGGAATTGGGGGCTTACGTGAAGGACGCCCGAGACATAGACTCTTTCCTGGAGGTTGTATACAGAATCTTCCCGGTGCTTCGGGAACGAGCCACCCAGGAGGCCGGAACCATGAGCGGGGGGGAACGTCAAATGCTGGCCATCGGCCGGGCCATGATGTCCCAGCCGAAACTCCTGATGCTGGACGAACCCTCCCTGGGACTCGCACCGCTGGTCGTGAAAGAGCTGATGGAAAAAATCCACGGGTTAAGCGCGGCCCTGGAGACGACGATCCTAATCGTAGAGCAGAACGTCCGGGAGGCTTTTAAAATCGTCGAACGAGTCTACGTCCTCAAACTGGGAAAGATCGTCTTTGAGGAAAGACCTGAGACGCTCATCCGGGATGAACGCCTGAGGAAAGCTTATCTGGCCTGACCTGGAACTGATCTACCTGGATGGGGGATAAAATCAGGGGGATATCATGAATATTCTTGAGGCCATACGCAGCCGAAGGTCCATTCGCAGTTTCAAATCGACTCCCGTAGCGAAGAGAATCTTGGAAGAAGTCTTAGACCACAGCGGGTGGGCACCCTCTGGCAGCAACACCCAACCATGGGAGTTTGCCGTCTTGGGAGGGAAGGTCATGGAGGAGGCAAAAGCCCGTCTTATCCAAAAGGTAAAGACGGAATGGGATACCGATCGTCTGACTTTTAAAAATTTCCATCCCGACATCCCTTTCCCCGAATTCCCTGAGCCCTATCGCCAGCGGGCGATAAACGTAAGAAACCGTATCGATAGTCACCAGTTTCCTGATGGAACCCCCGATCTTGGCGAAAAAAGGACCGCTTATCTGCTCTATGGAGGTTGTTTCTATGGGGCCCCTAATGCAATCATCGTTTACACAGAAAGATCCATTTGCCCGAAGGCAATCTTGGATATCGGCCTGCTCTCTCAGACGATTGCTTTAGCTGCCCTGGCCTATGACTTGGGCACCTGCCTCATGACCACGCCCGTCGGCTGGCCCGAAATTATGAGGGAGCTGCTCGGCATTCCCGAAACCAAGCTTATCGCGCTGGCCATAGCCATCGGCTACCCCGAAACGGAGGCTAAGGTTAACAACTTTGAACGTACGCGCGAGCCGCTGGAGGCTCTCACCCATTGGTACGGCTTTTAGTACAAGATGCTGACCGGCTGAAAGATTGGTTTGTTTCGGGAGGGACGGAGGCCCTATCCAAGCGATGAAATTGGGGGGTATTACGGGTACTGACCTCGCTTCCCTGGATGACTTTAGGGCTGGTCCATAAAATGGGGATTCATCCAAGGACCGAGTGAGTAGTAGGTGCATATGGTATTCTTTTTTGTTAACAGAGTTTATCCCTAAGGGCTTGGTAATGGCCCATATGGAGGAAACCTTGAGAACAAGGGCAGCCGTGTTGTACGAGTACAAAAACCCCCTCGTAATCGATGAATTGGAGCTTGCCGCCCCGAAAGAGGGAGAAGTTCTGATTCAAAATAAGGCGGCCGGGCTATGCCATACGGATCTATCCGTCCTAAACGGCTTCATACGCATGCCGCCGCTTCCCTGCATACCGGGTCACGAAGGGGCAGGCGTAGTTCAGGAAGTAGGACCCGGGGTAACCCGGGTAAAACCCGGGGATCCTGTGCTTCTCATGTGGGTGCCGATTTGCGGCCAGTGCTACTACTGCATGCGCGGCCAGCCCTTTTTATGCGCGGAAAAAGATAAGACCCGAAGCGGAACTATGCTCGACGGAACCTATCGGCTCCGAAAGGGGAAGCAGCCTATTCATTGCATGTTGGGAGTCGGGTGCTTCAGCGAATACAATGTGGTAAGCGAACGGAGTGTTCTCCCGATCGATCCCGGCATTCCCTTCGACCTGGCTGCGGTAGCGGGTTGTGCCGTGATAACCGGCGTGGGAGCAGTGATCAACAAAGCAAAAGTGAAGCCAGGAAGTACGGTCGTTGTAATGGGCGTCGGCGGTGTGGGACTCAACGTGATCCAAGGGGCGGTTTTGGCCAATGCCACAAAGATTTTAGCTGTAGATATTCTCGACCACAAACTTGAACTGGCCAGGCTCTTTGGGGCTACTCATTTGATCAATGGGGCCAAGGAAGATCCCCTTAAAAAGGTGATGGATATAACCAATGGTATAGGGGCGGATTATGCCTTTGAAGCAGTCGGGAAGGCTGAGACAGCCCTGACCGCCTATAAGCTGATTCGGAGGGGAGGAACTGTGGTGGTGGTGGGTTTACCGGATTTGGAGACTCAATTGACTCTTCCCCTTTTTGAAATCCCTCTCATGGAAAAGAGCATATTGGGCTGCAATTATGGGTCTGGGGATGCCCGGGTCGATCTCCCAGCCTTACTTGATCTCTATAAATCTGGACGGATTCATTTGGAGCAGCTGGTCACGAATCGGTACCGCTTAGAGGAGATCAATACCGGGTTTAAGGACCTGGAGGCCGGGAAGAACGCCAGGGGAGTGATTATCTATTAAAAGAAGGCTTTTCTCGATTCGGGGCCAAGACGTTTTTTTCAGAAGCAGGGATTCCAATCCCGGATAGAAAAAGGTTGAGACTTGATTCAGAGCCAGTGAAAACCGCCATGAAAATAGATCGGAGGACTGATGATGAAATATGAAACCATAATCCTCGAACTCGAGGACCAAATCGCCACCATCACCTTGAACCGGCCGGAGAAATTGAACGCGGAAAATAATAAAATGGCCGATGAATTGGTGGATGTATTCCAGGCCGTGGATCGAATGGAGGAAGCCCGAGTCGTGGTGATTACCGGGGCCGGGAGAGCCTTTTGTGCCGGAGCCGATTTGAAGGAGCGGTTTTTGCCCCGCATCGAAGAAAAAAAGAAAGGAGTCATCCGGGATGTGACCCAGGAATTTTCCGAGTTGGGCTGCCTGGCGCTGGCGCACATCCGCAAGCCCACGATCGCTGCGGTTAACGGGCCCGCCGTGGGCGTGGGATGCACCCTGGCCTTGAGTTGCGACATCCGCATTGCTTCGACGGAGGCGAAGTTTGGGTTCCCCTTTGTCCGGGTGGGCCTCTCGCCGGAATTTGGCTCCACCTACTATCTTCCCCGTTTGATCGGAATCGGAAAAGCCTGCGAGCTCATCTTCACCGGTCAAACGATCGACGCCCAGGAGGCAAAGGAGATCGGGTTCGTGAACCAGGTGGTCGCGCCCGATCAATTGAAAGAAGTGACCTATGGAATGGCGGGTAAGATTCTCAAGATGCCGCCCATCGCGATCCAACTTTCCAAACGGGCCCTGTATCAAGGGATGCGCGCACCCGATCTGGCCAGCCAACTACAGAATGAGACCTTCGCCTTTGTACACCTTTTGGGAACTCGGGATCATGAGGAGGGGGTGAAGGCTTTTTTAGAAAAGAGGGAGCCGGTTTTTAAGGGTCAGTGAAGGAGGCTCTGAAAAAGGCAAATGGCAGAAGAAAAATTTTGACATTTTGAAATTGGCAATTTTAATTTTGCATTCTATACATAACGTCGTAAATAATTGCGCATACCGGGAGATATTCTTTTCGTAGGGGCGGGGTTCACCCCCGCCCGATGACTCTGATTCGCCAGGGTTGC
>Ga0315276_10003284_pt1 | contig 14825 bp, 13 predicted proteins | sample YL17G05_0_MG_FD_204542 | JGI IMG/M metagenome (GOLD analysis project Ga0315276, IMG submission 204542) | Sediment microbial communities from Yellowstone Lake, YNP, Wyoming, USA - YL17G05_0 | ecosystem: Environmental > Aquatic > Freshwater > Lake > Sediment | place: USA: Wyoming | collected...
CGGCCCTCGGGCGCGCGCGGTGCCCTGACCGCTGCCGGGCACGATCGCAAAACTGCTGCGGCCCCAGGCGGCGCGCGCGGTGCCCTGACCGCTGCCGGGCGCTATCGCAAAACGCCAGCGGCCCTCGGGCGCGCGCGGTGCCCTGACCGCTGCCGGGCACCACGACACCGCTCCTGGGTTGATTTCGGTCAAGACCGGCTGTAACGTGCCCGGTGACAATCCGTTGCCCCCACGGCTGCGGACCCTGCGTCCCCCCCGAGACCCGATGACCACGACCCTTGCCGCCGCCGACCTCGTCCTCGACACCGCGCTGGTGAAGAAGTACGACCTCTTCGGCCCGCGTTACACGTCCTACCCGACCGCCGACCGCTTCAACGGGGCGTTCACCGCCGAGCATTACGTCAACGCACTGCATGCGCGCAACCATCGCCACGCGGCCCACCCGCAGCCGCTGTCCCTGTACGTCCACGTGCCCTTCTGCAACACGATCTGCTACTACTGCGCCTGCAACAAGGTGATCACCAAGGACCACGGCCGCAGCGCCAAGTACATCAAGTACGTCGGCCGCGAGATCGACATCGTCGGCGGGCTGATCGAGGGCGCGCCTGCGGTCGAGCAGCTCCATTGGGGCGGCGGCACCCCCACGTTCCTCGCCCGCGACGAAATGACGACGCTGATGGGCATGCTGCGCGGCAGCTTCAGCGTTGCCGCGGACGCCGAAATTTCGATTGAGGTCGATCCGCGCAAGGTCGACGCCGACACCATCGGCTTTCTCGGCCATCTCGGCTTCAACCGGATCTCGGTCGGCGTCCAGGATTTCGATCCCGAGGTGCAGAAGGCCGTCAACCGGATCCAGAGCGAGGAAGAGACCCGTACGGTCATCGATGCCTCCCGCGCCAACGGGTTTGTCTCGGTCAATTGCGACCTGATCTACGGCTTGCCGAAGCAGACGGTGGCGGGTTTCTCGGTGACGCTCGACAAGGTGATCGACGCCTCGCCGGATCGCATCGCGCTCTACAGCTACGCGCACGTGCCGCACCTGTTCAAACCGCAGCGGCGCATCGAGATGGCGGCGGTCCCCGCGCCCGAGGTGAAGCTCGCGATCCTGGCGCTCGCCATCGAAAAGCTCGGCGCCGCCGGCTACGTCTACATCGGGATGGACCATTTCGCCAAGCCGACCGACGAGCTGGCGCTGGCGCAGTCGCAGCGCAAGCTGCACCGCAATTTCCAGGGTTATTCGACCAAGCCCGATTGCGACCTGCTCGCGTTCGGCATCTCGGCGATCGGCAAGGTGGGCCGGGCGTACGTGCAGAACGTGCGCACGCTCGACGAGTACTACGTGCGACTCGACGGGGACGCGCTGCCGGTGCTGCGCGGTTTCGAGCTCGACGCCGATGACCTCATCCGCCGCGACGTCATCCAGCGGCTGATGTGCGATTTCGACCTCGATTTCGCTTCGGTCGGTGCGAAGCACGGCATCCGGTTCAACGAGTATTTCGCGCCCGATCTCGCGGCGCTGGCGCCGCTTGCGGCGGACGGTCTTGCCCAGGTCAGCGCGACCGGAATCCGGGTGACGCCGCGCGGGCGGCTGCTGGTGCGCACCATCGCGATGCAGTTCGACCGCTACCTGCGCGAGACACGCGAGCAGGCCCGGTATTCGCGGGTGATCTGAGCCGCGCAATCCGGCGGGCGCAACGGGCGATTACGCGAACGCGACATTGCGCCGCTGCGCCATCTCCTTGCCGATCGCGGCGATCGTCGCGCTGTCGAACGTCCTGGCGGCGAGCGGGATGAGCTGGCTCTCCTCGCGGGCGATGTGCGCCGCATAGGCCGCCGCGATCTCGGCCACCTGTTTCGGCGGCAGGTTGGCGCGCTGGCCGGCCGCGATGGCCGCCAGCAGCGGCCGCAGCTTGCGCCAGCGGGCGGCGAGCAGCGCATGATCGTCTTCGAGTTCCGCGATCAACGTCACGGGACGGACGGGGAGCGCGTCTTCGAGCCGCGGGAACACGCTGTCCTCCTCGTCGGCGTGGTGGTTGGGCGCCGCCGCGTCGAAATACCTGAGGATGCCGCGCGCGGCGGTGCGCGCATCGGTGTCGCAGCCGTGCTCCGGCAGGTGGCGTTGCAGGCGCGCCAGCGTGGCGAGCTGGCGTTCGATGCGGCGATGGCACGCCGTCAGCATCCCGAGCGGGTCGTCGAACGAGGGAGCCGTGGGGTCGGAGAACAGAGGGTCAGCCATGGTCATTGCACCGTCTTGCGGATGGGGGGATAAGGGTCACCAGAGGGCGAGGAACCCGAGCGGGGATTTGGTCAGCGCGACCGTCACGATGTAACCGAAGGCCGCGAGCGCCCCGATCAGTGCGGCCATCCGGACGCCACGCGTCCGACCGCGCTTCAGCGCGATCGTTCCGAGCCCGATGTAGACGAAGAGCGCGATGACCTTGGCAGCGAGCCAGCCGCGCGTCCCTGCCGTGCCGAGGTGCCAAGCGAGGGTGAGGGCCGAAACGAGCAACGCCGTGTCGATTACGTGCGGCACGACCCTGACCCAACGCCGCTGCAGCCGCGGCGGCGACCACAACATCCACGCGCCGCGGGTCAGAAACAGCGTGATGGACAACGCGGCGGAGCCAACGTGGATCGATTTGATTGTGCCGTAGTCGAGGACCATCGCGGCTCGATAGCGAGAATTGACGCTCAATAGGTCTCGACATGGTAGCGCCCCTGCGCGCGCAGTGCGGGAAGGAGGCTGTCCCAGTCCTTGTCGCCGGCGCGGCAGGCATCGCGAAAGGCTTCGTCGACGCCCTGTTCCATCCCCTTCAGGCCGCAAATGTAGACGTAGCAATCCTTGTCGTCCAGCAGGCGCGCGACATCGGCGCCCCGCGTACGGATCATGTCCTGCACGTAGCGCTTCGGGTCGCCCGGCACGCGCGAAAACGCGAAGTTGATGTCGATGAAATCCTTGGGCAGCTTCTTCAGCGGACCGCAATACGGCAGCTCCCCCTCCGAGCGCGCGCCGAAGAACAGCATGAGCGAGCCGCCCTCCTGCAGCGCGATCCGCCGCCGCCGCCGCTCGGTCATCGCCCGCATCGGTGCCGAGCCCGTGCCGGTGCAGACCATGAGCAGGCTGGATCCCGGATGGTTCGGCATCAGGAACGACGTGCCGTAGGGGCCGGCCACTTTCACTTCGTCGCCTTTGCGGAGATCGCACAGGTAGTTCGACGCGACGCCGGCGACCGGCCTGCCGTCGTGGTCCTCGGTGACGCGCTTCACCGTCAGCGACAGGTTGTTGTAGCGCGGCCGCTCGCCTTCGCGCGGACTGGCGACCGAGTAGAGCCGCACGTGGTGCGGCTTGCCGTGGGCATCGACACCCGGCGGCAGGATGCCGATCGTCTGGCCCTCCAGCACCGGAAAGGCGGCGCCGCCGAAATCGAGGACGATGTGGCGGATGTCACTGCTCGCGTCGTCGGCGGTGAGGCGGAAATTGCCGCTGACCGTCGCCAGCGCGGGATTGCCGATCGCGTAGAGATTGACATACGGATGCGCGGCCGACCACGGCGGCATCACGTCGCCGCCCTGCCCGGCGGTGGCGAGCGAAGTGATCCGCACGACGTCGGTGGGCATCTCGGCCGGCGCGCCCGCATCGAGTTCGCCCTGCGGCGGCAGCGCGTCCCAGCTCAATTGCTCGGCCAGCGTGTACGGCTTCGCCTTGCTCACCTGCCGCCAGTTGTCGATGGAGCCGGTGGGGCAGGGCGAGATGCAGTCGTTGCAGAAGTTGCACTTGGCCGCGTCGACCACGTAGTTGCGCGCATCGTGGGTGACCGCGCCGACCGGGCAGCTCTCCTCGCAGGTGTTGCACCGGATGCAGATTTCCGGGTCGATGACGTGCTGGCGCAGCGCCTCGAAAGTAGGGTCAGACACTACTTCTCTCCTCGATCGGAGCGCATATCGTAGCCCGGCGTTGAGCGAACGCGAAACCCGGGTGGGTGCGGCAATGGTTACGGCCGCCCCGGGTTTCACGTTCGCTCGGTCCCGGAAACGGGGTCAGGTCCAATTTTCTCCACGGCCGGAGATCAAGGCGAGCGATGTTCGAGAAGAATTGGACCTGGCCCCATTTGACGCCGCGATCCCGGGCAACCCACGTCAGTTGAAGCGCACGTACGCAAAGTCGACCGGCTGGTTGTTGATGCCGCGCGCAGGCGGGGCGATCCAGTTCGCGAACTTGCCCGGTTCGGCGACGCGCCCCATCAGCGAGGCGACGAACGCGCGATCCGCGGCGCTCGGCAGCCAGCGGTCCACGCTCGCGGCCCACGCCGCCGGCGACACGACGTTGCCGTCGGGATCGATGGGTGCCGCGGCCAGCGGGCCGATCTTGCGATTGAACGCCTTGTGCGGCACCTTGAGCCGTAACGTGACGCCCTGCTTCTCGATGACCCGGTTCCAGCGCTCGACCCCGGCCGCGGCGTCGCGGATGTAGTCGTCGCGCAGCTTTTCGTTGAGTGCATTCAATGCCGGGGCCTCGGCGGTGACGAGGCGGCCGTCGCGAATCTCGAGCACCGGATACATCGCGCCGGCGAGCAGGTGATCGTCGTCGATCTTCGTTTCCTCGAAACGGCCCTTGAGGCCGGTCGAGTAGAACGTGGCGGCGTTGGACGAGACGTCGGCGCCGAAGAGGTCCATCGTCACGCTGAAGTGAAAGTTGAGATAGCGCTGGATCGTCGGCAGGTCGATGAGACCCAGCGCGCGGATCTCTCCCGGGTCGTCGGTGCGGTGCTGCACCATCGCCTCGCAGGTGCGCTGGACGATGCGGCCGATGCCGCTCTCGCCGACGAACATGTGGTGCGCTTCCTCGGTCAGCATGAACCGGCAGGTGCGCGCGAGCGGATCGAAGCCCGATTCGGCGAGCGAGCAGAGCTGGTACTTGCCGTCGCGGTCGGTGAAGAACGTGAACATGAAGAACGACAGCCAGTCCGGCGTCCGTTCGTTGAAGGCGCCGAGGATGCGCGGGTTGTCGGCGTCGCCGGAGCGGCGCTGCAGCAGCGCCTCGGCCTCCTCGCGGCCGTCGCGGCCGAAGTAGGCCTGCAGCAGGTAGACCATCGCCCACAGGTGACGCCCTTCCTCGACGTTGACCTGAAACAGGTTGCGCAGGTCGTAGAGCGACGGGCAGGTGAGACCGAGGTGGCGCTGCTGCTCGACCGACGCGGGCTCGGTGTCGCCCTGCGTGACGATCAGCCGCCGCAGGTTGGAGCGGTATTCGCCGGGCACCTCCTGCCACGCCGGCTCGCCCTTGTGCGCGCCGAAGTTGATCTTGCGCCCCGCCTCGGCCGGCGTGAGGAAGATGCCCCAGCGGTAGTCGGGCATCTTCACGTAGTCGAAATGCGCCCAGCCCTTGGGCTCGACGCTGACCGCGGTGCGCAGGTAGACGTCGGTGCCGCTCGTGCCCTCGGGCCCCATGTCGTCCCACCAGTGCAGGAATTCAGGCTGCCATTGTTCCAGCGCGCGCTGCAGCGTCCGGTTGCTCGCGAGGTCCACGTTGTTGGGAATCTTCTCGCTGTAGTCGATCGTCATTGCGGACTCCGGTTGGATGGGGGAATGTCGTCACCGCCCGTGCTGGCGAGCGACGACGGCGGGAAAGAGGTGCGATAGTGCGCGCACGCTACACCCGATCCCAGTTGAATCTGGCCTTGCTGCCGGTGCCGAAGATCTTCAGCGCACCGGTTTCGCCCGTCGCGTTCGGCCGGATGAAGATCCAGTTCTGCCACGCCGAGAGGCGGCCGAAGACGCGGGTCTCCATGGTCTCGACGCCGCCGAAGCGCAGGCTCGCCTCCATGCCGGTCAGCGCGTCGGGCGAGAGGCTCGCGCGCTCCTCGAGCGCGATGCGGATCTCGTCGGCCCAGTCGAGATCGTCCGGCGTGGCGGTGACCAGACCGAGGCCCTGCGCTTCCGCGGCGTCGAGCGGCCTGCCGGCGGCCGCCCTGGCCCGCGCGATCGGCTCCTCTTCGCTGTAGAAGCGGGAGGCGATTCGGGCGAGCCCGTTCACCATCGGATAGGCGCCGAAGTTCATCGCCGACAGCGCGATCGCCGGTGCGGCCTTGCCGTCCTCCGTGTTGCCGTCCGGCAGCGCGAGCATGTAGCTGCGGTCGGCGGCGAGCGCCAGCTCGAACAGCGTGCCGGCGAAGCAGGACGACGGCTCGATCAGCGCATAGAGCGTGCGCGACGTGACGTCGAGCCGCGCCAGCGTCCGCCGCAGCATGCCCGTCGTTTCGCGCACGAACCAGTCGCCCGCGTGCTGCGCGAGCGCCGCATCGGCGGCGAGAACCGGCGCCGCATTGCCCGCCGTCTTGAGTATCCAGGTGCCGAGATCGAGTTCGTTGGTGCGCAGCAGCAGGATGGCGTCGTCCAGTTCGCGCGCCATCGCCAACGGCCACCACGCCGCGCCCTGCGCGTGGATGGCGGCGAGGTCGGTCGGCGGCGCCGCCCCGGGCGCCGCCACCGTGATCGTCGCGCCGCGCGCTTTGCGGTCGAACTGCACGTCGACATGGCGGTAGTGATAGCCGCGCTCGTCGATGGTCCGCTCGAGCGGAGTGAGCGCCACACCGGCGGCGTCGCCCGGCCGGTCGCTCGCGGCCGCGAGTTCGACGGCGCGCTGCTTCACCTTCTCGGCGAACTGCTGCGGCTTCGCGAAATCGTCGATGAGGCGCCATTCCTTCGCCCGCGCCGCGCGCACGCCTTCGACCAGCGTGCAGAAGATGTCGGCGTGATCGCGGCGCACCCGGCGCTTGTCGGTCACGCGCGTCAGCCCGCCCGTGCCGGGCAGCACGCCCAGCAGCGGGACTTCGGGCAGGCTCACCGCCGACGAGCGATCGTCGATCAGGATGATCTCGTCGCAGGCGAGCGCCAGTTCGTAGCCGCCGCCGGCCGTGGTGCCGTTGCACGCCGCGATGAACTTGAGCCCCGAATGCCGGCTCGAGTCCTCGATGCCGTTGCGCGTTTCGTTGGTGAACTTGCAGAAATTGACCTTCCACGCGTGGCTCGACAGGCCGAGCATGAAGATGTTCGCGCCGGAGCAGAAGATGCGCTCCCTGCCGCTGGTGACGATCACGCTCCTCACTTCCGGATGCTCGAAACGGAGGCGCTGCAGCGCGTCGGCGAGCTCGATATCGACGCCGAGATCGTACGAGTTGAGCTTCAGCTTGTAGCCGGGCATGAGCCCGCGCTCCTCGTCGATGTCGAGGGCCAGCGTGGCGATCGGACCGTCGAACGCGAGTTTCCAGTGTGCATAGCGGTCGGGATGCGCGTCGAACGACACGAAGGGTTTCTCCGGCGCCGGGACTTCCTGCGCGAGCGCTGCCGTCGGTTGCACCATCGCTGTTTCCTCCTGCTCTGCGGGGTGGGCTACGCCCGCACGGCCTGACGCAATTTGGAGAGGCTCTGCTCGGGGCGCTCGCCCGAGGTGTCGAGCGTCGTGTCGGCCTTGCGGTAGAGCGGTTCGCGCGCGTCGAGAATCCGGTTGAGGTCGCCCATCGCTTCGGCGTTGCCCTGCATCGGACGCAGGTCGCCCTGGGCGACGACGCGCGCCATGTGCTCGGTGGGCGAGGCCTTGACCCAGACCGTGAAAAAGTTGAGCAGCAGCAGGTTGTAGGTGTCGGTCTCGGAGACGATGCCGCCGCCGACGGTCATGACCATCTCCGCATGCGTGTCGATCATCCGCTCGAGGCACCGGCGCTCGATGCGGCGGTAACCCGCCTGCCCGTACAGCAGGAACACTTCGGACAGGCTGATCCCGGCCTCGCGCTCGATCTCGCGGTCGAGCTCGACGAACGGCGCCGAGAGTTCCACCGCGAGCGCGTTGCCCAGCGTCGTCTTGCCGGCGCCGCGCAGGCCGATGAGCGCGATGCGCTTCTTGCGCGTCGATTCCTCGTGGCCGAAGTCGCGCATCAGCCGGAAGACGACGTCCTCGAGCCGATGCTCGGGCAGGCGTTCCAGGAAGCGGCGGATGAGGCGCTGCTCGACCGGGTGGCCGGACGCGTCGACGAGCTCGGTCAACGGCAGGTCCAGCGCGCGCGCCACGTTGCGCAGCAGGAGCACCGACGCGTTGCCCTCGCCGGCTTCGAGCTGCGCCAGGTAGCGCTCGGAGACGCCCGCGCTCTGCGACAGCCCCTTTCGCGCGAGTCCGCGGCGCTCGCGGGCGTCGCGGACCCGGCGGCCCATCGCGGCCAGGAAATCGGCGTCGTCGCCGTTCGGGCCCGGCGCGGCCGGTGCGGAAGTGCCGCGGTGGAGCTGGGCTGCCATTGCGCGCTCGCGTGCCATCTCGCAAATCGGTTCAGGGGGCGAACTATATTGCATGACGATTGCCGCGGTCAAGGATGTCAGAATCGTTGCATTGTGCTCGGCAGCAAAGTCGATCCTCGGGCTCCCGTCTCCGCTGAGAGCTCGACATCGCGTGCGGTCGCCGCGGGATCCGACATGTCTTATTATGCTGGACGCGGAGATTGGCATGATCTAAAGTACCGGACACGCCGATCCACGCGGGACGGGACAGCTACGATGTTGCTGCCGCATCGACCGCCAAGCGAGCACACCATGACTGCGATCGAATTCACCGACCTGATGGGATCGATCACCGGCCAGGTCGAGGGCCGGGCGCTCGACAAGGGGCTCGAGGCCGACCTCAACCGCCTGTTTCCGGTGGACGGCGACGTGTTCCGGTCCGTGTTCGACGCCTGCCGCGCCGGCATCGCGGACGGCTCCATGTGCAACCGCGAACACGCCGGCATCAAGTACGGCCGGGTGGTCAAGCCGGGTGCGGCGACCCACGGCTTTTCGGTGGACGTCGTCGACATGCAGGATGTCGCGGGCGGACACCATCGCCATCCCACCGGCGAGATCGACCTCATCATGCCGTTGACCGGGAGCGCGCAATTCGACGGCCACGGGGCAGGTTGGCTGGTATATGAGCCGGGAAGCGCCCATTATCCGACCGTCAGCGGAGGCAAGGCCCTGGTGCTCTATCTGCTGCCTCAGGGCGCGATCGAATTCACCAAGGCGTGATCCGCGAGCCGGAGCCATTACCGGCACGACGGGGCGCGCCCGCAACAACACCAAGAGTCAGCAGCGGGAGGAAGAGACCATGCCGTCACTCAGCGCGGCCGATCACCGGGTGAGCCCGCCGCGAATCGACATCCCGCGCGATTACAACGCGGCCCACGATCTCGTCGAGCGGAATCTGCGCGCGGGACGCGCCGGCAAGATCGCCTTCATCGACGACCAGGGTGCGTATACGTACGGCGATCTGGCCGAGCGGGTCAACCGCTGCGCCAATGCGCTCGTCGGCCTCGGCCTGCAACCCGAGCAGCGCATCCTGCTCTGTCTCCTCGACACCGTCGATTTTCCGGCGGCCTTTCTCGGCGCGATCAAGGCCGGCATCGTGCCGGTGGCCGGCAACACGCTGTGGACGACCAGGGACTACGAGTACATGCTGCGCGACAGCCGCGCGCGGGCGCTCGTCGTGTCGGCGGCGCTGCTGCCGGCGTTCGCGCCGCTGTTCGGCACGCTGCCGGACCTCACGCACGTGATCGTTTCCGGCGCTCCCGCCGGCGGCGTGGCACCCGGCCAGCACGCATTCGCGCAATTGCTGGGGGCTGCGGGAGCGGATTTCGCGCCGGCCGAGACGACCTGCGACGACGTCTGCTTCTGGCTCTATTCGTCGGGCTCCACCGGCGCGCCCAAAGGGACCGTGCATATCCAGTCGAGCCTGATCGCGACCGCCGAGCTCTACGCCAAGCCGATCCTCGGACTCGGCGAGGACGACGTCGTGTTCTCGGCGGCCAAGCTGTTCTTCGCCTATGGCCTCGGCAACGGCCTCACGTTTCCCATGGCTGTGGGCGCGACCGCCGTGCTGATGGCCGAGCGGCCGACGCCAGCCGCGGTCTTTGCGCGCCTGGTCAAACACCAGCCGACGATTTTCTACGGCGTGCCCACGCTCTTCGTGGCGCTGCTGGCGAGCCCCGACCTGCCGGCGCGCGGCGCGCTGAAGATGCGCCGGTGCACGTCGGCCGGCGAAGCGCTGCCGGCGGACATCGGCCGCCGCTGGACCGATCACTTCGGCATCGAGATTCTCGACGGCCTCGGCTCCACGGAAATGCTGCACATTTTCCTGTCCAACCGCCCGGGCGCCGTGCGCTACGGCACGAGCGGCACGCCGGTCCCCGGCTACGAATTGCGGATCCTTGGCGACGACGGCCACGCGGTCGCGCAGGGCGAAGTGGGCGAGCTGCAGGTCAGTGGGCCGACCTCGGCGATGGCCTACTGGAACAACCGGGAGAAAACCCGCAGCACGTTCCAGGGACCGTGGACCCGCAGCGGCGACAAGTATTCGATCGACGCCGACGGCTATTACGTCTACGCCGGGCGCACCGACGACATGCTCAAGGTTGGCGGCATCTACGTGTCGCCGATCGAGGTGGAGTCGGCGCTGATCACCCATCCCGCTGTGCTCGAGGCGGCGGTGATCGGCAAGGCGGACGAGGAAAAGCTGGTCAAGCCGGTCGCGTACGTGGTGCTGAAAAGCGGCCGGCAGGCCTCCGACGCGCTGGCCGAGGAACTGCGGCAGCACGTCAAGAGCCAGCTGGCGCCGTACAAGTATCCGCGCTGGATCGAGTTCATCGACGAGCTTCCGAAGACCGCAACAGGTAAGATTCAGCGGTTCAAGCTGCGGGCGAAGGCAGCCTGATCGTTTTTTTGAGCGGCAGCGTGCCAGGGAGGCATGCCGCCGGTATCGCGTTACCCAGCCACAGGAGGAGTCCTTCATGAAACAGATTCTCAACTCGTTGCGCCGCGCCGGCGCGCTCGCCGCGGTCGCTGCCGCGGCCGGCCTGCTGCTGCCGGCGGCGCCGGCACTGGCCCAGCAGGGCAAGCTCAAGGTCGGTCTCATGCTGCCCTACACCGGCACCTACGCCGCGCTGGGCAGCTCGATCACCAACGCCTTCAAGCTTGCGATCGCGGAGAATGGCGGCAAGCTCGGCGGCCGCGAGATCGAGTACTTCACTGTCGACGACGAATCCGATCCCGCGAAGGCGCCCGAAAACGCGAACAAGCTCATCAAGCGCGACCAGGTTGATGTGCTGGTCGGCACCGTGCACTCCGGCGTGGCGCTGGCGATGGCCAAGGTCGCGCGCGACAACAACACGCTGCTGATCATCCCCAATGCCGGAGCCGACGACATCACCGGGCCGCTGTGCGCCGCGAACATCTTCCGCACGTCGTTCTCGAACTCGCAGATGGGCATCGCGATGGGCAAGGTGATGGCCGAGCAGACGAAGAAGACCGCCGTCACGTTGACGTGGAAATACGCGGCGGGCGACGAGTCGGTCGGCGGGTTCAAGGAAGCGTTCGAGGCGGGCGGCGGCAAGGTGGTGAAGGAGATGTCGCTGCCTTTCCCGCAGGTAGAGTTCCAGTCGTACCTGTCCGAGATCGCCGCGCTCATGCCCGACGTCGTCTACGTGTTCTTTGCCGGCGGCGGCGCGGTCAAGTTCGTCAAGGTCTACGCGGCGGCCGGCCTCAACAAGACGATCCCGCTGGTCGGCGCGGGCTTTCTCACCGATGGCACGCTCGACGCGCAGGGCGAAGCGGCGCAGGGGCTGCTGACCACGCTGCACTACGGCGACGGACTCAACATCCCGAAGAACAACGCGTTCCGCGCCGCGTACACCAAGGCGTACACGACCGCGCCGGACGTCTACGCGGTGCAGGGCTACGACGCGGCGCAGCTGCTCGTCATCGGCATGAACGCGGTCAAGGGCGACACGACCAAGCGCGCGGAGCTCGTCAAGGCGATGGAAGCGGCGAAGATCGACAGCCCGCGCGGATCGCTGGCGCTCAACAAGGGCCACAACCCGATTCACGACATCTACCTGCGCAAGGTCGAGGGCAAGGAGAACAAGGTGATCGCCGTCGCGGTCAAGAACCTGACCGACCCGCCGCGCGGCTGCAAGCTCTGACATTGCGGGGAAACCGGGGACAGAAACCGGGGACAGACCACGTTTTCCTGTGTGATGCCGGCGGACAGTGGGGCGATCGCCGCCAGGAAAACGTGGTCTGTCCCCGGTTTCCCTGCGCTGTGCTGGAATCCCGATGGACATCTATTCCTTCCTCATCCAGTTCCTGAATGGCATCCAGTACGGGCTGCTGCTGTTCCTCGTCGCGAGCGGGCTGACGCTGATCTTCGGCATCATGGGCATCATCAACCTCGCCCACGGCAGCTTCTACATGATCGGCGCCTACATGGCGTTCTCGCTGTCGGCGCTGGCCGGCAACCTGTTCATCGCCATCGTCGTCGGCATCGTCCTCTCGATCATCCTCGGCGTTTTTCTCGAATGGGCGCTGTTCTCGCACCTCTACAAGCGCGACCACCTGGAGCAGGTGCTGTTGACCTACGGGCTGATCCTGGTGTTCGAGGAGCTGCGCAGCCTCATCGTCGGCAATGACGTGCACGGCGTCGCGGTGCCGGCGATCTTCAACTGGTCGATTCCGCTGACCCAGACGCTGTCGTATCCCGTGTACCGGCTGTTCATGTCCGCGGTGTGCATCGTGCTGGCCGTGTTGTTGTACCTGCTGATCGCGCGGACGCGCATCGGGATGATGATTCGCGCCGGAGCATCGAACCGCGAGATGGTGCAGTCGCTGGGCCTCAATATCAACCTCGTCTACCGGCTGGTGTTCGCGCTGGGTGTCGCGCTCGCCGCGTTCGCCGGGATGCTCGCGGCGCCGGTGTCGTCGGTGTATCCCGGCATGGGCACCGGGGTGCTGATCATCTGCTTCGTCGTCGTCGTCATCGGCGGCATCGGCTCGATCTGGGGTGCGCTGGTGGCGTCGCTGCTGATCGGCCTCGCCGATACCTTCGGCAAGGTGCTGGTCCCGCAGGCGGCCGGCGTCACCGTCTATCTGCTGATGGCGGCGATCCTGCTGTGGCGGCCGGAAGGCCTGTTCCGGCGCGTCTGACGACGTGACCCCGATGCGCGCGCCGGCGGCTCCAGGCCACCGAAAGCGGATGGCACTGCTGGCGGCGCTCGCGCTGCTCGCGCTCTTTCCGTTCGCCGGCACGACGTTCTACACCGAGCTCGTGACCAAGGTGATGATCCTCGCGATCTTCGCGCTGTCACTCGACGTGCTGGTCGGTTACACCGGACTCGTCTCGTTCGGCCATGCGGCGTTCTACGGCGTCGGCGCCTATGCGCTCGGGCTGCTCGCGCCCAAGTACGAGGCGGCCAACCTGTGGCTGACGCTGCCCGCCGCGCTCGCGTTCGCCGCGCTCTCGGCGCTCGTCGTCGGCGCGTTCGTGGTCCGCGTCAAGGGCATCTACTTCATCATGGTGACGCTCGCCTTCGCGCAGATGTTCTACTTCGTGTTCCACGACACGAAGTTCGGGCGCGGCTCCGACGGCATCAGCATGAACTTCAAGCCGGTGGCGGCGATCGGCGGCTTCACGCCGTTCGACCTCGCCAACGCCACCCACGTCTATTACTTCGTGCTCGCGGCGATGCTGCTCGTGTTCGTGTTCCTGCGCGTGCTGCTCAACTCGGCGTTCGGGCGCGCGCTGCAGGGGATCCGCAGCAACGAGCACCGGATGCGCTCGCTCGGCTACCCGGTGTACTGGTACAAGCTCGCGAGCTTCACGCTGGCGGGCGCGCTCGCGGGGCTTGCCGGCTACCTGTCGGCGCTGCAGTTCGGGTTCGTCAATCCGGAGCTGCTGTCGTGGCACCAGTCGGGGAACGTGCTGCTGATGCTGATCCTGGGGGGCACCGGCAGCCTGTACGGCGCCGTCGCGGGCGCGTTCGTGTTCGTCGCGTTGCAGGAAATCTTCTCGTCGGTCACCACGCACTGGCAGCTGCTGCTGGGCGGAACGATCATCCTGCTGGTGATCTTCCTGCCGGGCGGCCTCGCCAGCCTCGGCGGCCTGTTCAAGCGGACCGTGGTCGGGGATCCGGACGATGAGTGACGCGATCCTCGCAACACGCGGCCTGTCGCGCCGCTTCGGCGGCCTGATGGCCGTCGGCGACGTCGCCCTCGAGCTGCACACGGGCCGGCTGCACGCGGTGCTAGGCCCGAACGGCGCCGGCAAGACCACGCTGATCAATCTGGTTTCCGGCGACCTGCCGGCTTCCGCGGGGTCGATTCACTACAAGGGCGAGGACATCACGCGCTACAGCCCGGACCGCCGCTCGCGGATCGGCATCGGTCGCAGCTATCAGAAAACCAACATCTTCCCCGGCTTCACGGCGTTCGAGAATTGCCGGCTTGCGGCGCAGTCGCGGGCCCCGCGCGTATTGCACGTGTTCGCCGATGCGGCGGCGTATCGACCTGTTTGCCAAGCCGCGGAGCGCGCGCTCGACGCGGCGGGGCTCGCGGCGCGCGGCGACCGCGTCGCATCGACGCTGTCGCACGGCGAGCAGCGCCAGCTCGAGATCGCGATGGTGCTCGCGACGGCGCCCGAGGTGCTGCTGCTGGACGAGCCCCTCGCCGGGATGGGCGCGGAGGAGGCGCAGCGGATGGTCGCGTTGCTGAAGACGCTGGCGCGCGAACACGCGATCCTGCTGGTCGAGCACGACATGGACGCGGTGTTCGCGGTCGCCGACGTCATCACCGTGATGGTGAACGGCCAGGTGCTGGAAAGCGGTGCGCCGGCGCAGATTCGCGCCAGCCCCGCCGTGCGGCGTGCCTACCTGGGCGAGGACGATCGGCATGAGGCGGGTGTCACGAACGCGGGTGCAGCGGGGGATGCGCGATGAGCGAGGCGCTCCTCGAAGCCCGCGAGCTGCACACGTATTACGGGG
>Ga0315276_10003285_pt1 | contig 14825 bp, 8 predicted proteins | sample YL17G05_0_MG_FD_204542 | JGI IMG/M metagenome (GOLD analysis project Ga0315276, IMG submission 204542) | Sediment microbial communities from Yellowstone Lake, YNP, Wyoming, USA - YL17G05_0 | ecosystem: Environmental > Aquatic > Freshwater > Lake > Sediment | place: USA: Wyoming | collected...
GGGCGGGGTGTGGTAAAATGAGGATGTTAGCAAAAAAAAATGAGCAAAATATGAGAAGCGCTATCGCACTCGCTGCACGCTCGTGCCCAAAGGCCGTCGCCAGGGTGGGGAGCGGTGGGTGGTTGCACCGAAGAAAAAAAAAAAGGAGAAAAAAAAATGTGGGGTTTCATTCTCCTTTTCTCGCATCGCTTCCGTGTCCCTGCGCAGGGAGCCGCGCGTGCGGCGCGCTAAATCTCACACACGCGTCTGATCAGGACATCCACTGACCTGACGCCGTCATTGCTGGGCCCGATTGGAGGCGCGTGAGGCCGGACACGGCCCCAGAAAGCTATACACGCATCTTTCACGACAGGAAAACACACCTGCCTGCCATCGATGGCCTTTGTCGGCCTGGGCGGCGATGCCGCCTCCCGCCCGACCTTTTTCGAACTGGTCGCCGCGGACCGACTGATGCCGACGCTGAAGGCGGCAACGTCCTACACCCTGGCCGTCCTAGCCCAATCCCGGCCCCGCCTGGCTCGCGCGTCTGCCTGGGAGGACGAGGCGGCGGCAGTGCTGGGCATGGCCCTGGATGCGGCCGCCCTGGCGTCACCCACTGCCCCCGGATCCTTCGCGGACGGCCTGTACGGGCTGCGGCGGGCGGCACCGGACCCGGCAGCCCCTGGTGGCGTGGACAGGGGCCCGCTCTCGCCTGGTGCCCGGGTGCGGACTGTTCTCGCCCTGGCTACCTTACCGTACGCCCGGGCGAAAGGGGACGCGCTGCACCGACGCCTCGTCGCAGCGGAGGTAAGGCGTCTACGGGACGATGGTGGTGCGAGTGTGAGCGAGTGGGCGGCGGCCCAGGTCGCGGACGAAGCAGACACTACCAGTCCAGCCCAGGCACGCCAAGCCCGCTTGGCCGCTGCCCGGGCCGCCGCGACGGCCGCCTACATCCGGGCCTACCCCGCCACGATTGCGGCGTGTGAAGCCTTGCGCCTGGCCTATCAGCTGGCGTACTTGCTGGACCTGTCGCCGCCGGCTGTGAGGCGGCGAAGGGCAGGAGGAGGAGCTGCATCACCTCCCACCACCACCTCCCTGGACCCGCCCCCGCCCTTTTTCTCGCCCACCCTGCACTGGCTGGGCCAGGTCGTCGTGCGCGTCTCTGGCTCCGAAACAGCCACCGAAGCCCGCGCCGTCGCCGCTCAGCGCGACGCGGCGCTGGCCGCCGCCCGCACATCACGGAACGCCCCTTTGAGCGTCGGCGCCCTGCACGCGCGGTGGGCGGCCGCCGACTACGCCCGCCCCGCCCTCATCCTGGGCGTGTTTGCGTTCAAGGCCCTGGAATGGTGGTACAGCAGCGGAGAGGCAGCGTTAGGGGCGGCCAGTGGGAAAGGGCCGCGGCCGCCGCCGCCGCCACCCCCGCTCGTGCCGCCCGCGCTCGATGGCGTGCCCCTCCCGTCGGACCCGGCCGCCTGCCCGCTGTGCCGCCGCCACCGCACCAACCCCGCCCTGGCCGTCCCGTCGGGCTATGTCTTCTGCTACCCCTGCCTGCACGCGCACGCCCTGGAGCACGGCGAGTGCCCTGTGACGCGGGTGGAGTTGGGGGTGGGCGGGGTGCGGCGCCTGTATGAGGCGTCGTGAGAGGTGAGGGAGGCGATAGATGGGATTGGAGCCCCCCGCAGTGTGTTGGCATGCCCGGCCTGTGGTGGTGTGGCGCGGTGTGCACGTTGAAGGCAGAGCAAGCCTGGCGTGTGTTACGAGAGAAAGAATAGAAGGAAACGCTTCTCCACATATACCTCCGCCTCCATCCATTGCCCCGCCCTTGCTCTTCCATTCCATCCCCACAGCTCCTCTCTTCTCGCGCTCCCTCTCTTCTTTCTTTCAGCAGTCCAGCAACAGCCGGCGCGGGTCCTCAACCACGTCCTTCACCCGCTTCAGGAAGGTCACGGCCTCCCGCCCGTCGATCAGGCGGTGGTCATACGTGAGCGCGATGTTCATCATCGGGCGGGCCTCGATGCCACCCCCCGCCACGACGACCGGCCGCTGGACGATCGAGTGCATGCCCAGGATGGCGGACTGAGGCGGGTTGATGATGGGGGTGGACAGCAGGGAGCCGTAGACGCCGCCGTTGGAGATGGTGAAGGTGCCGCCGGCCATGTCGTCGACGGAGATGGTGCCGTCACGGGCTTTTTTGCCGAGTTCCGCGATCCCGCGCTCCACGCCCGCAAAGGAGAGCGTGTCCGCGTTCCGAAGGACGGGCACGACCAGACCTTTCGGCGTGGCGACTGCGATGGAGATGTCGGTGTAGTCCCGGTACACAATCTCCGACCCGTCGATGACCGCGTTGACGGCGGGCACGGCTTCGAGCGCGTCGGCCGCGCCCTTCACAAACGCAGACATGAACCCCAGCTTGACGCCGTGCGCTGCCAGAAAGGCCTCGCCAAACTCCTTGCGCAGGGCCATCAGCCCGCTCATGTCGACCTCGTTGAAGGTGGTCAGCATGGCGTACGTGTTCTGGGAAGCCTTGAGGCGTTCCGCGACCCGGGAGCGCAGGCGAGTCATCTGGACCCGGCGCTCCGGGCGCGGGGTGGGCGCGCCGGGAGGGGGCGGGTGAGGCGTGGAGGCGGTCGGCGGCGGCGGCGGGGGGCGCGGGGGCGGCACGGCCGCCGCAGGAGCAGGCGGCGCCTTGGCCTTGCCAGCCTTCTTGGCGGCGTCCGCGACCGCCGCGGCCGGAGCCGCAGCAGGCGCCGCAGCATGGGCCGCCGGCGCCTCATCCTCAACCCCGCCCTGCTCCACGGACGCCACCGCCTGGCCGACCGCCACCGTGTCGCCCGCCGCAACCAGTACGGCCGTCACCCGCCCCGCCTCCTTCTCCGTGTACCGCACGTCGATCGTCACCTTGTCCGTCTCGATCTGGGCGATGACGTCATCCTCGCGCACCACATCACCCACGCCCTTGTCGACCGACGCAACGCTCCCCTCCGTGATGGAGTCGCCCATGGAGGGGACGGCGACCGTGATGGCCGGAGCGTGCGTGGCGGGCGAGGTGAAGAAGGAGCGGGCGGCGGCAGGGGTGGTGGTCGCGGGCCAGGAGGCGGGTGGTGGGGCGCCGGGCGTGGGCCTGGGGGAGGGAAGAGCAAGGGGTTGAGGGCGAGCAGCGTCGCGCGCGCCGGGTGCTCTCCAGCGCCGCCGCCGCTCCTGTGTCTCCCTTTTCTTTCTCCACCCCGCATAACGCTCTCCTCTCTCATACCTGTTCAGGGCTGCGCTGGTGGCCCAGGCGCGAGGGGCGGCGACGGCCGCCGCTGTGTGGAAAGGAAGAGAGAAGAAAAAGGGCGTCAGTTCGATGGCGCCGCTTTACGTTTGGTTCTCGCGCGCGCGCGTGCGGGCGCCTCGATCGGCCTCGTCCACGCGCCCCAGGGTGTGGGGGATATCAGTGAGGGTGTGCACTCGCTCGCACACAGGTGCATGAGGTGCGTGAGTGCGCGGCCCCTCACAGGCACAGGCGGAGAGAAGTGCGCGCCGCCGCCGCTGCCGCACCCATTGGCGCCCTGACGTCTTCTCTCAAAACTCACCACGCCCTTCCGCCGCCCGGGCCGCCCGCAGGAGGGCGAGCCGGAGCATGGAGCACGGCGCGTGTGCGCGTGTGAAAAAGGAGAGCGGAGAAGAGGCGAGCACACGCCTCGCTCCGTGAAAAGAGGGACTGGAGAAGCAGGAGCGCGCTTGGTTCTCCTAGGAGACCTCCTCCGCGGCTCGCTCTCTCCTTCCGACCCCTGTGTGTCTCCATTCCCATCCGTGCCGCCCGCCCCACCCCGCCGGGGGAACAAAAATAACGACTAGAGGACAAAAATGGCGACTGGAGGACGCATCACGCAAACATGCACACACACAATTTTTATTGCAAGCACCCCCACCCCACCCCACCCCTCCCCCCACCCCACCCCGGTTGAGCGAATGTCTTCCGCCTCTCCGCTCTCTCTTCCAGGGACGCCGCTCTCCTCTCTCCTACGGCCAGAACCCGGGGAAGAAGCAGGGCGTCGGGATCTTGATACCGTACGCTTCCGCAAAGGCCGGGATCTTGCAGGCCGGCTGCACGACCTGGAGCGGCGTCACGATGGCCTTTGAGAAAATGGTCGTCTCCATGGGCGAGGCCAGGTGCTCGCGCAGGTTGTCGAGCGGGTTGGCGCCCGTCACCTGGGCCTGCATCACAAAGCCGGCGAAGGCGAGCATGGCCAGCCGCCCGTTCTTCAGCTCCTTCACCTTCAGCTCCGCCAGGTCGCCCGGGATGAAGGGCGCGAAAATGCCGCCCGGGTAACCGACCTCGTGCTTGGGCAGGCGGAAGGACGAGAAGATGGGGTCCTGGTCCTGCGAGCCCGGCTCCTTCAGGTCGTACCCGCGCTTGGACTCCACCCAGTGCATGGTGATGAGCTGGAAGGCGACCAGGCCCTGGATGTTGAAGGGCAGGTCGATCTTGTTCTGCTCGTACCAGAAAAAGTCGGGCTTCACGATCGTCTGGGCGAGGATGCCGGCCACGCCCAGCATGGCCCACCGGGCGTGCACGCGCTCGGCCTCCGCAAAATAGCGCAGGGAGTCCGGGTTGGCGCCCAGGCCGAGCGGGTCGAAGCCGTAGTCGGCCGGGTAGGTGCCGTTGAGGTAGGACGGCGCCTCCGAGCCGGGCAGCCAGAGCGGGCGGTTGGCGGCCCGGGCGGCCACGGACGGGCGGGTCGACTGATGAAATGATGACAGAAAATGGGGTCGCGTCATATTATTTGTGAGAGCGAGCATGGGGATGGCAGGGAGAGGGAGCCAGGCCGCGGGGCGCGGGGACAAAAAAGGAGAAGGATGATGGGGATTTTGCAAGGGTCAAAGAAAAAGGGTCGGGCACCGCGATTTAGAGTTGCGGCCTCGTGCGCGGCTGTCCAAGCCCGGGCCCGCCCGGCGTTATCGCCCCTGGACCCGCACGGCCTAGAAAGCTCTGAAAGGGGGCAGGCGTCGGCAGGGTAGTCCACCATCTGACGGGACGGCGGCGGCAGGCGGATAATCGGCGCCTGCAGGCGCAGGCGCAAGCCGCGACCCTCTCTCCAACCTCTCTGCCCCTCCTGGTCTCTCCCATCAATCAGAAACTCACCGCGCGCGCCCGGGTGGACGACGCCAGGCCGGCCTTGGAGGACAGGGCAAAGGCCATGGTTGCGAAGTGGGGTGGAGGGTGTGTGTGGTGTGCGGGGTGGTCGCGCGGGGAGTGAAGAGAAGAGAGTGAGAGACAAAAAGCGTTGGCGGAGCGAACGCGCCTGTCTTTTCACACACTCTTTCATTTTTTCCAACCTCACCCCCACGCGCGCCCCTCCCACCCCTCCACACGCCATGGCCTTTGCCCTGTCTTCTTCCCGCCTCGCGGCGCCGGCCACCCAGGTGAGGGTGAACCGGGATGCGCGTGCGATTTCGGAGGGTGGGAGCGGGGGCACCGGACGCAAGCAAACTGACCAGGCGGGGTTGATTTTTCCGCGCCTGGATGAAAATTGGCTGCCTTTTCCTGTCGCCTGCCGCACGCGTGTTCCAGCCAGCCCAGCCCTTGTGACGCCCTCCAATCACGTCCAATGATTGGCAAAGCTTACGCATCAGCTACTGTATTGAAATTTTGTGTCGAAACTTGCGTGCCGCCCGCCGCACGCGAGGGGATGAATGAAGGGAGAGCAAAGAAGCAACCCCCGACCCCCGCCCGTCGCGCCTCATCTCATCCTCATCCCCTCATGCCTCCTTTTTCTCTCTCCCATCCCCAACTCTCCTCCACAGTCCACGCCCCGCCGGTCCGTTGCCGCTAACGCTGCTGCCCGCCCGCTCTGGCGCCCCGGGTCCACCCCGCCCGCCCACCTTAACGGCTCCCTCCCCGGCGACTATGGCTTCGACCCGCTCAACCTGGGGGCCGACCCGGACGCGCTGCGGTGGTACAGCCAGGCCGAGCTCCAAAACGGGCGGTGGGCCATGCTCGGCGCGGCGGGCATCCTCTTCGAGAACCTGCTGGGCAACGCCGGCCTGGGCGGGCCCGCGGCCAAGATGCCCTGGTACGAGGCGGGCGCCTACACCTACTTCGCGCCCGCGTCCTCCCTCTTCATCGCCCAGCTCTTCCTCTTTGGCTTTGTCGAGGCCCGCCGGTACCAGGACTACCGGGCGCCGGGGTCCGCCTCCCAGGACCCCATCTTCACGAACAACAAGCTGCCGGCGGGTGAGGTGGGCTACCCGGGCGGCATTTTCGACCCGCTCGGCTTCTCCAAGGGCAACCTGGCGGAGCTGAAGGTGAAGGAGCTGAAGAACGCGCGCCTGGCCATGCTGGGGTGCGCCGGCTTCTTCGCGCAGGCCGTCACCACGGGCAAGCAGCCGTTGACCAACCTGAAGGACCACCTGGCGGACCCGTGGGCGATCAACGTGCTATCTGTGGAGCACGCGCGGGCGTTGTGAGAGAGAGAGAGGATTTGAAGAATTGCAATGGGGAGGGAGGGAGAGTGTGGGGGGTCATGTTTCAATGTCATTTACATGCCCCGCCCTTTTTTTTGTCTCCGGCACATCTCTCTTCACATGCCCCGCCTTTTTCTTTGTCTCAAGAACGTCTCTCTTCCCACGCGCCCCATCGCACCCCCTTACATTTATTACACTGAGGTGTCAGGCGCCTCCCCTCCATTCCCACCACCCATCTGCAGCCGGGCCAGCCGGGCGTACACCCCGCCCGCCAGGCCCACCAGCTCCGCGTGGGTCCCGGCCTCCACCACCTTGCCCCCCGCACACACCGCCAGGTCCGCGCCCACCACCGTGGACAGGCGGTGCGCGATGGCGATGGTCGTCCGCCCCGCCCGGGCAGCCATGAGCGCGGCCTGGACGGCCGCCTCAGATGACGCGTCCAGGGCGGACGTGGCCTCATCCAGGAGCAGGACGCGGGCGCCGCGCAGCACGGCCCGGGCGATGGCTAGGCGCTGGCGCTGGCCGCCCGAGAGGGCGACCGCGCCCGCGCCGGAGCCCAGCTGTGAGGGGGTGATGGAGAGATGATGTGTGAAGTCTATTATTTAGACAACCCCAGCCCTCGCGAGGACCCGCTCCCCATCTTTTACCTTGGTCAGCCACCCTTCTGGCTTGGCGTCCACAAACTCGGTCGCCTGGGCCGCGTCCAGGGCAGCCCGGACTTCCGCATCGGTCGCGCTCGGCCGCCCGTACGCGACGTTGGACCGGACGTTGGACCGGATCGTCCCCGTGAAGAGGGCGGGCTCCTGCCCTACTATGGATAAAGCTGAACGTAGGGTGGTCAGTGGAATGCTCCGAATGTTCTGCCCGTCCAGGCACACAGCGCCGCCCGTCGGGTCGTAGAACCGTTCCAGCAGGGCCAAGACGGTGGTTTTGCCGCCGCCGGAGGGGCCGACCAAGGCGGTGAAGGAGCCGGCCTGGATGGACAGGGTGAAGCCGGACAGGACTGTAAGGAAAAGGATGGAGCGAGTGCGCCGCGCGCGAGTGGGTAAGTTTGAATATTGTGGCCAGCGCACACGCCCCGTCGCCTCGAGCTCTCTCCTTACCAGGCGTCTCAGGCCGGGCTGGGTACGCAAAGTGGACGTCGGTGAAAGACACTGAGCCCGGGCCGGCCCACCGGCCGTCGGCGGCCGCCACCCCCTGACCACCACCACCACTCCCACCAGGCACCGCGCTGTTGCTCTTCTTCCCCTTGCCCTTGCGGGGCGACATGGCAGCCGCTAAGCTGTCCACCACCACCACCTCCTCGCCACCGCTCGCCCCCACCCCTGTCGGCCCGGGCACCCGGTCAATGACCGCAAACACCCGGCGGGCGCCCAACCCGCCAGAGGACAGGGCTGGGAAGGAGACCTGGGCCTGGGCCGCGCCAAAGGCGGCAAGGACGACCGCGAAGAAGGCGCGCAGCATGTCATCAAAGCTCAGTTTACCTGCTGCAATCAGGGTGCCACCGTACCAGAAGGCCAGGGCGTAGACCGCGAAGATAATGGACTGGGAGACGCCAAAGATGACGCCCGTCACCTGGCCCGACACCACCGCCCGCCGGGCCGGCCCGTCCAGCCGTTTTCCGTACTCTGTCGACAGGGGCCCCGCCAGCCCAAAGGCCGCGACCATGCGGTGGGCGGCCAGGGCCTCTCCCGCCACCTCCGCCGCGGCCGCGTCGCCCGCCTCGTCCCGGGTGGAGAAGCCGGCCAGGAAGGCGCCCTGCACCCAGGCCGCGCCGGCGAGCAAGGGCGCGGCCGCGACGATCACGGCGGCCAGGCGTGGGGCCGCGATGAACGCGATCGTCAGCCCCCCGACCGCGGCCACCCCGTTTTGGAGGGCGACCGCGCCCGCGTCGGCGGCCGCCCCGCGCGCGGCCGCCGCGTCCGACTGCAGGCTGGCCGCCAGGGCGTCCGCACCCGCGCCCGGGTCCGTGTCAAACCATGCGACTTCTTGAGCCAGGGCAGACGCCAGCATGGCCCGCCGCAGGCGGCGGGTCAGGTGGGCACCCGCCACGCCCAGGCAGGCCTGCTGGCCAAAGGCGGCCAGGAGGGCGCCCCCGCCCAGGGCGCCCGCTAAAATGGCCGCCCATTTCTTGGCCTCTGGCGCCGCTTCTTCAGGGGGCAGGTAAAAGAGGGCCACCATGGGCGCCAGGACCAGGGCGAGCGCCGGCATTTGGAAGCCCAGCAACCCTGACGCGGCCCCACCACCCAGGATGGCGTGCCAGTCGGGCAGCGAGAGGCGGGCCAGGCGGAGGGTTGGGGAGGACCGAGGTTGGAGGGGCGGGGGCGAGGGGGCCATGGCGGCCACCGCCTCCTTTTTCGAGGCGCCCGCCGCCTCCACCGCCCCCACCCGTGGGTTAGGCGCGGGTGAGGCAGCAGCCGACCCACCCAAAGCCTCCCGGTGCGCCCGGACGGCGGCGGCCAGGGCGTCGCCGCGGGAGGGTGAGGGCGGAGCGTCGGCAAGGAGGGTGGGTGGTGGGCCGGCCTTGGCCACCGCCCCCGCCGCCTGTGTGGGCACGGCAGCAGGCCCGGCGCCAGCCGCTCCCGCATCTCCACCCCCACCCCCCCCGGCCACCACCACCTGGTGGGCCACAAGGCGGGCGTACGCCCCACCACCGGCCAGCAGGTCCGCGTGCTTGGCGGGCCCCTCCACCACACACCCGGCCTCCAGGACCGCGATCGCGTCGCAGTCGACGACGCTCGACAGCCGGTGCGCGACCGTGACCGTCGTCCGCCCCGCCCGCAATGCCGCCAGGGCTTTGGTCAGGGATGCCTCCGCCGCGGCGTCCAGGGCAGACGTGGCTTCATCCAGCAGCAGGATGCGCGGGTTGCGGACGATGGCCCGGGCGGCGGCCAGGCGCTGGCGCTGGCCGCCCGACAGGAGCCCGCCCCGCGACCCCAGCCGCGTCTGGTAGCCGGACGGCAGGCGGCTCACAAAGGCGTGCGCCCCCGCCAGCCGGGCCGCCGCCTCCACGTCATCATCGCTGGCACCCGCCCAGCCTGCCCGGATGTTGTCCGCGACGCTCCCGCTGAACAGGGCGGGTTCCTGCGGGACGTACCCCAGGGCGGACCGGTAGGCGTCCGGGTCGAGCGCGCGCACGTCCCTGCCGTCCACGGACACCACGCCCGCGTCCGGGTCGTACAGGCGCAGCAGGAGCGAGATGACAGTGGACTTGCCGCACCCGGACCCGCCCACCAGGGCCATGGACGTGCCGGCCGGGATGGACAGGTCCAGGCCGGCGAGGACGGGCACGTCCGGGCGGGCCGGGTAGGAGAAGTGGACCCCCCTCAGGGCGAGCAGGCCGGCGGGGGAGAAGGCGGCCGCGTCCGGGGCGGGCGGCGGGGGTGGCGCCCACAGGGACAGGCGGCGGCGTTGTTTTGGGGGCGCGCCAGGCGAGGCGGCGGCGGCAGGTGAGGAACCACGGCTGGAGGAGGCCGGGCTGCGTGGGGCGGGCGGCGGCGGCGGCGCCCGCCCAGGCCACCCGGTCGCGCGCCGCCGGCCAGCCCCACCCCCGCCGGGCGAGGGCGGGCGTGGCCGGGGGCTGACCCCACTGCCCCCCCCCCCCAGGGCCGCCCCCACCACCCCGCGCACGGCCGCCACGGACGCCCGCATGGTCATGCGTTCCTTGGGGCGCGGCGGCGGCGCCCGGATGGCCGGGGTGCGCCGAATGACGGCCACCAGGCGGCCCCCCGCGGACCGGGCGGCCGCGAAATGCGCGGCGGCCGGCGCTGCCTGGCCGAGGCTGACCCCGCCCATCAGGGCCGCAAACAGGACGGACATGACGGTGCCCCCCGTGTAGGCGCCGCACGAGACGCGGGTCCACCCGTAGTACAGGGCGACCGCGTAGGCGGCCATGAACGCGGCGGACGCGGTCCCCAGGGCCAGGCCCTGCAGGGCGCTGCCGGACGCGGCGTCCCGGGTGGGGGCGGCCAGGGCGGCCTCGTACGCGTCAGCGACAGCTGGGCCGGCATTGAAGGCGAGGACGGTGCGGATGTGGGCCAGGGCCTCGGACGCGACCGTGCCGGCCTCCCGGTACGCCAGGCGCCCGCGCCGCTCGACCCTGGCCTGGGCGACCGCGATGCCGCCCGCCGCCGCGCCCAGGGCTGGCAGCACCGCCGCCAGCACCAGGGCCATGTCCCACCCCTTCCACAGGGCGACCGCCATGCCCGCCGCGAAGGTGGCGCCGTGGTGCAGGGCCGCCCCCAGCTTGTCGCCCACGCACACCTGGACCGCCCGTGCGTCCGCGTCCAGGTCGGCCAGCAGGGCGGGCGCGCCGCCCACCACGCCCGCCTCAAAGAAGGCGGCCTCCTGGCGCAGGGCGGACCGGAGGTAGGCCAGGCGCAGGCGGCGTGTCAGGCGGGCCCCGCCCGCCGCGAAGGCGGCGACCTCGACGAACGAGGAGACGCCGGCCCCGCCGGCCAGGGCGAGGAAGAGGGCCGCCACCCGGCGCGCGGCCGCTTTGAGAGTGGTCGGCGTGGCGGCCGGCCCCAGCGAGTCCAGCATGTCGCCAAAGGCCAGGGAGAAGAGGGGCAAGGCCGCGCCCGACGCGACCGCCCCGACCGCGCCCAGAGCCAGCAGGGCCGCGTCCCCGGAATCAGCCAGGCGGATGAGGGCGGAGAGGGAGATGGGCGGCGGCGGGGGTGGGGTTTGGGCGGGCGGGGCGGCTGGCACCCCCGCAGGCGTCGCGTGGGCGGGGCGGGTCTTGATGGGCCGCAGGCCGCGGGGCGGGGGGAGGGCGGCCGTGGTTGAGGTCGGGCTGCCTGGAGAGGCAGCCGCGGCAGCCACCGCCGCCTCCAGGTCGACAGGGTCGACCATGGGTGAGAGAGGGCCCCTTGAGTGCAGGTCGAGGAAGGTGTGGGTGTGTGAGAGGGAAGGGCGGGGCGCCTGCGCCCGTTTTTTTTGACGGGGTGTGGTGATGATGGTAAAGGAGAGGAAAAAGAAACGGGAAGAGGGACGGTCGCGCGCGCGCTCACATCCTCTTTCCCTCATATTCATTTCCTTCGTCGCCCACGCCCGAGCCCCGCCTCTCCATTCCCTCCATGGGCGGGGGAGCCCGACACTCCCGCCGCCGGCGCAAGTTGTCATCATCCTCGACCGTCGACGCTGACGCAGGCGGGCCGACAACAGCAGCCCTGGCCCCGTCCGCGTCGACAGCCGCCGCGCTGTCTGCCGCGTCCGCGGCCGCCGCCGAGAGGCACAGGGAGACCGTGCGCCGGGTGACGGCTGTCCTGGACGCGGAGCCGGTGAGTTGATGCGCACAGGGCTGGCGTGCAGGCGAACGACGGGCGCTGCGCTCGCCCACGCCCGCATGTCTCAAACCTTCACCGCCCCCCCCCCCCCTTTCTCTTATTTCTCTCAGGTCGACCTCCAGCGCCTGCGCCGCCTGGCCGCCGTCCGGGGGCTGGGCACGCACGCCCTGCGCGCCCGCGCCTGGCCCTTACTGCTCGGCGCCGCCCCGCCCTCCATCTCCGACGCGGCCGCCCTGGAGGCCCTGGCCACCACCCACCACAAGGACAGGTCGGTCGTCGACTGTGACGTCGCCCGCTCGCTCTGGTCCTTCACGGAAGGGTGGGGGGAGGGGAGGCGGGAGGACGTGCGAGCGGGCCTGAGGCGGGTGCTGAATGCGGCTGTGGCGGCGGGTGGAGGGGGTGGGGTTAAGGTTGAGGGCGTGGGTGGAGGGCCGACGACCCCCGCGGCCACCACCACCACCCCTCCTCCCCCTCCTCCCCCCTCCGCCCCGCCCGTCCACTACTACCAGGGCCTGCACGACGTCGCGTCAGTGCTGCTGCTGGTGACCGGGTCCGAGGCGGCGGCTTTCCGCCTCCTCACTCGCCTCACGGTCGGCCCCCTGCGCGACTGCACCCGCCCGACCCTCGCGCCCGCACTGGCGGCCGTCGGCCTGCTCCCGGCCCTCCTGTCCCTGGCCGACCCGCCGCTGGCGGCCCACCTGGCGCCCACCCCGCCCCACTACGCCCTACCCTGGCACCTTACCTGGTTTGCGCACGGCATGCCGGCCGGCCCGGGCGCGCTGACGGGGGCGGCCCGCCTCTTCGACCTGTTTGCGGCGACCCACCCCCTCATGCCGCTGTACGTGGGCGCGGCCCTGCTGACCAGCCCGGCCTCCCGGGCGGCCTTGCTGGCCACCGATCGGGGTGACCCGGGCGAGGTCCATGGCGCCATCGGCCGCCTGCCCCGCCTGGGCGGCCTCTCCCCCGACGCGGCGGCCGTGCGGGCGCTGGAGCTGTACCGGGCGCACCCGCCGTCTGCGCTGGTGGCCGCCGCCGCGGCCGCGGGCGCGCCCCGGGAGAGGTTGGGCCGGTGGTTGCGGAGGCGGGGGCCAGTAGCCACGCCCACCCCACCCCCGGCCTCCACGCCCCAGGAAGACGGCTCGGCCGCGGCGGGCGCCCGCCTGGGCGGCGGCGGCTTCTGGGAGGTCGGCGACTGGGCCGCGGCGCCGCCCGCGCCTGCCCTGGGCGGCAAGCCGGGCGGCAGCGGCGATTTCTCGGGGGGCCTGCGCCCGCCGCTGCGGACGGTGAGCAGCATCACGGCGGGGCTGGCTGTGCTGGCCCTCACGGTCGCCACGGCCGCGCTGTCGGCCCGGGGTGGGGCGGCGTGACAAGAGAGAGAGAGATTTGGGTCAAGGGAGAGTAGCAAAACTTGTTTTGGGATGGAAACTCACACACACTCAGCAGACACACGAAACCCCCACGCACGCATGAAACAAATGAATTCACTCTCTGCTCCTTCCTCCTCTCTTCAGTCCTTCTTGGCGAATCCCAGGCCGTTGTCCTCGGCGTACCGCTCCATGAAGCGCATGAACCTGAAAATAAAGAAGGATGGGGATGGAGAGCGATGAATGAGAGAGGATAGGTTGGTCGCGGCTCCACTCCCCCCGCTGCTCTCTCACACGCATCACAACTCACCGGTCCCACTCGAAGGCCGACTTCATGGAGTACCGGGCCTCGATGCGGTCGGGCTTGCCGTTGACGAATTTAGCCTGTGAGAACGGAGGAATGGATTGTGAGAGGCAGGGTTGCGTCGGAACGGCTAGCCGCTTCGCGGCTTGTTCCCCACCTCTCTCCTTCCTTACCTGGACGTCCACCGTGCTGAGGACGCCCTCATCGTCCTCCATGTACAGGCCCGTGATGTCGCCCAGCTCCTCGGACGCCTCAAAGATGGAGGGCTCGCCAAAGACAAAGGTCGCGACGCCCGACGCGCCGTCCCGGGCGCGCGTCAGTTTGACGTCCGGGACGGACGTCTCCTTGACGCCCTTGACAAATTGCAAGGAGGTGGCTTGCGCGACCAGTAAGGAGGCCAGCGACCGGGCGGGCAGGCGGGCGGGCAGGCGGGTGGCGACTGTGTGAAGGAGAGGAGGAGATGCGAGAGAGGGTCAGCGCCCCCTGCGCACAGTTGGTGGGCGGCGAGGGAAGGAAAAGGTTCCGTGCATGACTGGGTCACACACACACTACCCGACTCCTGGAGTCAGGATAGGGGGACGAGGGAGCTCAAATGCGCGTCCAGGCAATGGTGGCGCGCCCATCGGAGGCCGGCTCCTGGTCGGCGTCGTGCGTTATCGAAACAAGATAAAAGAGGCCGCCGCTCAACGCGGGCTTGGTGGCCGATTCAGTGTTTGGGTCCTCCCTTTTGTTCCGCGTCGCCCCATTCTCTCTCTTCCCAGCCCCGTCACACCCACACACTCACCCCGGGCAGGAGCCGGGCCCGCCGTGCGGGCAGCGCAGGACAGCTTCATGTAGTTGTGGAAAGCAGAGTAGAAAAGATGAACCAGAGGAAAGGAGCAGTGTGCACTTTTCTACTTCTTTCTTCACCTCGCCCGCATGACCCCGCCCTCCACCTTTCTCGCCTCCGCCACGACGTCCCGAAAGGCAGGCATACCCGCCAGGTCCCGCACCGCGCCGGCCAGGATCAGGTGGTGACGGGCTCGTGTGAAGGCGACGCATAACCGGTGGGCGTCGCCCGCGAACCCTCCGCCACCCCCACGGACCCCCACAGACAGGAAGACGATGTCCCATTCCAGCCCCTGGGCGGCGTCCACCGTCGCCACGAACACGCTGGCCGCGCGTGGAGGGAGTGGCGGTGGCGGAGGAGGTGGAGCACCACCCTCATCCGCATCGCCCACAACCTCCACGCCCGCCCCGGCCGCCGCGTCGGCAGCCGCCAGGGCGGCAACCACCGCGCGCGCGTGCGCCCGGAACGGGACGATGACGCCGATGCGGGCCGGGTCCAGGCCGTGCGTGGTGATGAGGGCTGCCACCGCCCGGGCGACGGCCCGGGCTTCGACGGCATTGAAGGCGGACCGGTAGGCATCGTACTGGGTGATCCCGCCCGCCACGTCCAGGCAC
>Ga0315276_10003288_pt1 | contig 14819 bp, 14 predicted proteins | sample YL17G05_0_MG_FD_204542 | JGI IMG/M metagenome (GOLD analysis project Ga0315276, IMG submission 204542) | Sediment microbial communities from Yellowstone Lake, YNP, Wyoming, USA - YL17G05_0 | ecosystem: Environmental > Aquatic > Freshwater > Lake > Sediment | place: USA: Wyoming | collected...
AACGGGGATGGATACCATCTCTGCTCTTTCAGAGAAAGGGAGCGAATCAGCAGGCAGTGAGCCTGAGCATACACCAACTGATAGCGACAAGAGAGTGATTATGCCTCTGCTCGATCCGGAGATCGCTGATAATGTTTTAGGAGAGGAACTGCAAGACAACAACGATAATGGACAACAGCGATTGACGAGTGTCATCGACCAAGCCTTCAGATTGTCATCGGAAACAGGAATCCAAAATTCCGTTACAGCTGAACCAGAGAACGCGCCCATTCCCATTCTTGATGGGGGGGATATCCAGGGGACAACTCATCCTATCCCAAAGAATAACGATATTCTCATTCCAAGACATGCTGAGCAGAAAGAGGTTGAGGTTTTGAAAGTCGATACCCTCCGCGATGTGGCCGGGGATAAAACACAATCAGATGGGAAAGCAGGAGAGAAGCCGCTTGTTGTATCAGAAAAACCGATGACACCAATACCCGTCAATGAGCAGAGTGAATCATTCGCCAGTGCTCAAACAGCATCAATGCCTGTCCGCAAGGCGCCTGGAGCTGACAGCGAGTTTTCACCTGACGATCAACAACCGGGCAATGAAAACAGGGGAGCGCCCTTACCCACGAAAGTAAGTGCTCCTTCTGAGATTATGGTTACCCATATTGAAAAAGGGAGCAGCCAGGAGAATACCCCGGAGGTGAGTCCCTCACAGGAACCTCTGCACATTCCCCATGCTAAAGAGGATGTACAGGCTGCGGTCAAAAAAGGCGATGCATCACTTGAACTTTCTCTCGATACAGATGGTGCGGGGGAACTCAAGATTGAACTCATGCTCAACAAGGGAGTGATTCATGCACAGATCCATACATCTGATGAGATCGGGAAGAATCTGATAGAGAGAAACCTCAGTGGATTACTTCAGTCATTGATTAATGAAGGGCTCCAGGTTGGAAACTTTTCGGTTTTCCTGAAGGGGAAACGGAGCGGGATGAATGATGGCACGAGCCGGGATGACACAGGGCTCGGCAGGATGGCAACTGCACTGAAGCCACAGGTTATCGCTCCCATGAACGGATTAGTCAGTATCTTTGTCTAAAGGAGGACATATGGAGATATCAACAGTAGGGGGAAGCAACACGTTGTCGCAGGGCATGCCTGGGGGCAAAATTCTTGGCAAGGATGATTTCCTGAAGCTGTTAGCAACTCAGTTGCGTTTTCAGAACCCCCTCGATCCCATGAACAGCACTGAATTCACCTCACAGTTAGCACAGTTCAGTTCTCTCGAACAGTTGAGCAATGTCAGTGCGAAGTTAAATGATCTGCTCCTCTACCAGAATTCCCTCCAAAATACGCTCACCGCAGGTCTGATCGGAAAGGGTGTCAGGATAGCAGGGAATAAAGTTCTTCTCCACGGAACCGCAGATTTAGGTTTCACCCTCGCACAGGATGCTTCGAAAGGAACAATCCACATCTATGATTCCAGCGGAAGGCTCGTAAGGGAAATTTCATTGGCACATCAGACAGCAGGGTATCAGAGCTGCCTTTGGGACGGGAGGGATTCCGAGGGAAATCTTCTTCCGGATGGACAGTACACATTCTCAATCGAGGCGTTTGATACATCAGGAAATCCAGTCAATGCAGACACCATGACAAATGGAACGGTGACAGGGATTACATTCGAAAACAACCTTACCTATCTCATCATTGACGAGAAGATTAAGGTTCAACTCAGCGATATTAAGGAAATAAAAGGAGGAGGTGCGTAATATGTTTACATCACTGTATTCAGCAGTAAGTGGCATGAGTGCCAACGGGACAGCCCTATCGGTCGTCGGAGACAATATAGCCAATCTCAATACCATAGGGTTTAAGGCGAGCAGAGCTACCTTCGGCGATGTTCTGGCAGGCTCTGTTGGTGAACTACAGATAGGGCGAGGGGTTCTCGTGAGCAGTGTCTCCCCGCTCTTCACACAGGGATCATTCGAGACTACTGCGAACCCACTTGACCTCGGGGTTGAGGGAGACGGATTTTTTGTTGTCAATGAGGGAGGTGCAAAGTATTATACCAGGGCCGGCTATTTCTCCCTCGATAAGGACGGTAATATTGTGAATCCTGAAGGATTGGTCCTCCAGGGTTACCTTGCCGATACATCAGGCGAGATCACAGGAACGATAGAAGATTTAAAAATTTCGAGCAGGCAGAACCTCGCACGGGCAACAACCAACACTTCCGTTGGAGTCAACCTTGATTCAGCTTCAGGAGTTCAGGTAACACCGTTCACTCTGGATGGCAACGGTGATACAATACTCGATGACCCTGCTAACTTTAATTACTCCCTTACGGAAGCCGTATACGACTCACAAGGAGGCGTTCATCAGATAACACTCTATTTTGAAAAGACTGCAGATAATGCTTGGACCGTCCATTATGTCCATCAGTCTGCCGCGGATCCTTTACTACTTGTACAGGAAGGGACAGGGCAGTTACTCACGTTTGATGTAAACGGAGCCCTCATTAACGATAACAGCGCGACAGCGATAACCTTTGATTTCGGTACTGCAGTCGCTCCCTTACAACCCATCACCTTCAACTATGGTACAGGGACGACAGGAGATACACCGGTAGGGAACGGCCTTGATGGTACAACACAGTTTGCGGCAGATTTCGGGGTCCTGAACATGAGCCAGGACGGATACTCAGCGGGAAATCTGAGGAATATTACCATATCCGAGGACGGGACTATTACAGGTATTTTTACCAATGGACAGACGAGGGCGTTAGGGCAGATTGCCCTCGCAAAATTCGTTGCACCTGATGGTCTTGCAAAGTTAGGGAGAAATCTCTATGGAGAGTCTTTTGACTCAGGCCAGCCGGTTATAGGGATGGCGGGTTCTTCTGGTTTAGGGAGAGTTCTCTCCAATACCCTTGAACTCAGCAATGTTGACCTTGCAGAGGAATTCGTAAAAATGATTTCTGCCCAGAGGGGATTCCAGGCAAATTCAAGGGTTATTACAACAAGCGACGAGCTGATGCAGGAGCTCGTCAACCTGAAACGGTAATTGACCGTATCTCTGTGATAGGGGCGAACGATTCAGTTCGCTCCTTATTTTTTTCCGCATCCTCGTCTCTTTTTGTTGAAAAACTATCACTGAGTCATTTCTTTGACGGAGAACAATCTCTTAACGTACACCGTATAAAATAATTATTGTTATTTTTCAATAAGTTTTGTCCTGGCACACTCCTTGATAAGGAAATGGCGAATTCATAAAACCGACGAAAAGGGGGCCGTATATGGCGGATGAGAAACCTGATGTAGAGTCAGAACAACCTCAACAGGAAAAACCGAGGAAGGGAAAAAAGAAATTACTCATCATCATAGCAGGTGTCATTCTGGCCGTTGCAGCGAGCGGATTTATCACCTATACAATGCTCACAAAAGGCAAAGGAGGGAGTGAAGAAGGAGGGAAAAAAAAAGATGCACAGCTTGAGAAGGCTGTGCTTGTTGCTGTTGATCCTTTTATAGTCAATCTCGCTGAACCGGGACGATTTCTGAAGGTAACCATGCAGTTCGAGCTCTCTGATGCCTCATATCAGCAGATCATAACCGATAAAATCCCCCAAATAAAAGATGCAATTATTATCCTCATAAGCAGTAAATCTGCAGAATCTTTAGCGAGCCCCGAAGGGAAACTTCAGTTAAAAGATGAGCTCCTCATGAGAACAAACCAGGTGAACGGGAAGGATGTCATTAAAAATCTTTATTTTACTGAGTTTGTTATGCAATGAATAATATATTATCCCAGGACGAAGTTAATGCGCTCCTGAAGGGCGTACAATCAGGTGACATAGATACAGAGACAGCGCGAGAGAAAATTCTCTCCGGGATAAGGGCCTATGACCTCACCAGTCAGGAGCGCATTATTCGGGGAAGAATGGCCGGTTTGGAAATTGCGAATGAGCGGTTTGCTCGCTTCTTCAGAAATTCTGTCTCGGCCCTCATTATGAAATTTGTCAGAATCAGCACCCATAGTGTAGAGACGATAAAATTCGGAGAGTTCATGAATACTATTCCGTATCCATCGAGTATCAATATATTCAAGATGGAGCCTCTGAAGGGGTTTGCTTTCCTTGTGATCGAAGAGCCACTCGTGTTCGCTTTTGTGGAATTCTTTTTTGGCGGGACAGCGGCTCAATATGTTAAATCCGAGGGGAGGTCTTTCACGCCAATAGAGCAGAGGATAACCAAGAAGGTTGTGACTACTGCATTGGGTGACCTGGCCTTAGCATGGAACAGCATCGCTCCAATTCAACCTGAATATATCGGTTCTGAAATGAATCCTGAGTTCGTAACCATTGTCACCCCCAGTGAAATTATCATTAAGATAGAAGTTCATGTTGAAGTGGAGGAATTCAATGGAAAGCTTTTTTTCTGCATACCCTACTCCATGATAGAGCCTGTTAAGGAGAATATCTATTCGGGGATCCAGTCGGGGATCCAGGGTGATAAGGTTGAGATTGATCACAGGTGGGTTGCACAACTCAAGGAGATGATCATGGATTCCAGAGTTGAACTTGTAGCCGAAATGGGGGATGTGGAGTTGCCCGTTGGCAAACTGATGAATCTCGAGATCGGGAGTGTTATTAACCTCGGCAAATACATTTCTGATGAGCTTACTATCAAGGTTGAGGGGATTCCTAAGCTCTTCGGAGTTCCGGGGTACAGCAGAGGTAATCAGGCCATAAAGGTAACAAAAACATCTTAGAAAGGAGGCAGCATGACAGATAATCCCGATGTGGCTGAAGAACCGAAATTTCAGGAGTTAAAAACTGAAAAGCCAGAACCGCCCCTTATGCGGGATCTTGACTTTCTCATTGATATACCGCTCATGATTACCGTAGAACTGGGAAGGACAAAGATGCTCATCAAAGATCTTTTGCAGCTTGGGCAGGGTTCAGTGGTAGAGCTCGAAAAACTTGCAGGTGAACCCATGGAGATATTTGTCAACAATAAATTAGTTGCGCGTGGTGAGGTTGTTGTTGTTAATGAGAAGTTTGGTGTGAGGCTGACAGATATTCTCAGTCCTACAGAGAGGATCAAACAGCTCAGATGATCGGGGCATACCTGCAAATGGCAATAGCGCTCATAGCAGTAATCGGACTCATTGCGGTTACCGGATATTTTCTCAGAAAGAGGCAGGCAAAATCCTCTCTGATGAATGTACTTGCTTATCAGTCATTTGGACCTCGAAAAGGTATCGCTGCTCTCAAGATCGGATCCGAGATTCTCCTCGTCGGTATTACATCAACAGACCTCAAGTTGTTAAAGACCATGAGTGAGCACGAACTGGAACCGCAGTTCGCCAAGGAAATTGACCATAAACTGCACAAACTGAGAACGATAAAACGACGCCTGAATGAGCAATGAATATCGATAGCCCACTCGTAGAAGTCTTCCTGGTCATAAGCTTTTTATCGCTCATCCCGGCAATCCTCATCATGTTCACCTCGTTTACGAGGATTGTGGTTGTCCTCTCTTTTCTCCGTCAGGCACTCGGGGGGCAGCAGATACCGCCAAACCCTGTCATCATAGGCCTCGCCATATTCCTGACTTTCTTCATTATGTCTCCAACGATCGATATCATCACGAAAGATTCGATCACACCCTATATGAACAAAGACATTACCATGCAGGAAGCCTTCAAGAGGGCTGAACCCTCTGTTAAGGGGTTTATGCTCAAACAGACGAGAGAAAAGGACCTGGCTCTCTTTTTAAACATAGCGAGAGAAAAGGGGCAAAGCCAACCTGAAGAGATTCCACTAAAGATTGTTGTCCCTGCATTTGTGATCAGTGAATTGAAGACCGCCTTTGAGATTGGCTTCCTTATCTATCTGCCGTTTCTTGTAATCGATATGGTTGTATCGAGCATATTGCTCTCTATGGGGATGATGATGCTCCCGCCCGTACTCATATCGCTTCCCTTTAAGCTCCTCCTCTTTGTGCTCGTTGACGGGTGGAACCTTATCATTGGATCCATTGTTAGGAGTTTCCAATGACCGTGGATGTCGTTAAAGAACTCTCTTCGGAAGTATTCAAGACAGTCCTTCTTGTCTCAGGACCGGCGTTGCTTGTCAGTATGCTCGTCGGTCTTGTGATCAGTCTTTTTCAGGCGGTGACGCAGATACAGGAGTTTACGCTCACGTTCGTTCCCAAAATTATCGCTGTGTTCCTCTGCCTATTCGTACTCTTTCCGTGGATAGCGAGGGTATTGATTGCCTTCACCACCAACATCATTGAGAAGATACCTGTATACGTTAAGTGACCAAAACTCTGTTAGGCACAGCACATAAAAAGATTTGACATGCAAAAAACAACAAAGAGTTTCAAAATCAGTACTTGTTAGGACGCGATGGAGATCATTGGGCCATATATTACGAATTTTCTGTTCATCCTCTTGAGGGTAGGGATTGTTATGAGCATGCTTCCGTTCTTCGGGAGCAAGAACTTCCCTGCGCAATTCAAGATAGGGTTGGTCATTGCCATTACCCTTGTCCTGACGCCGGTTATTGACGTTAAGGTGGTAAGGGCGGATATCCCCTTTTTGGTTATGCGTGAGCTCATCATGGGGATCGCGCTTGGTCTCGTAACACGGCTTGTTTTTTTGGCGGTCGAAACAGCGGGGCAAGTAATGAGCAATGCAATGGGGCTCTCATTAGCTAGTGTTTTTAATCCTGAAATTGGGCAGTCCACTGAGATTGCACAAGTGTACGGGATTATCACCATGCTCCTCTTCCTCGCAATGGATGCACATCATGATCTCATCTATATCTTTGTAAGAAGTTATGAATGGCTCCCTGCCGGGCATATAGCAATAGAGAATATTGCTGCTGAGGTTATTTCTACAAGCGGGCTGATCTTCGTCATGGCAGTGAAGATAAGCGCACCTGTGGTAATAGCCATGCTCATCTCGAGCCTGATCCTCGGTTTTCTCTACAAAGCAGCCCCTCAGATGAATATCTTTTTTATCGGATACCCTATTTATATATTTATCGGCTTTATTGTCATTCTCACGAGCATGCCGGTCATGGTGCCCGTGATTGGGAATTATTTCAGTGTCATGAAAGATGAGATGGCAAGGATCATCGCACTTGCGAGAGGGTGATCATGTTCAAAAATGAGGAAAAGACAGAGAAAGCAACACCCCGAAGGCAACAGAAAGCGAGGGAGAAAGGTCAGGTTGCGCGAAGCCGTGAACTCGTCTCTATGGCTTCCATGGCAGGTGTTATCATAATTTTCTATTTTGCGGGAAATATCTTTCTCATGAAGCTCTCTGCATTGACAGGAAACCTCCTTGGTCTCCGGTACGGGAGGGACCCGGTAACAGTCATGCGGGCCACTGCGTCAGAATCGATGTTGATAATGATGCCTTTTCTTGGTGTGGCCTTTATCTTCGCCATCCTGACCGGCGCAGTACAGGGAGGGCTTGTACTTAAACCCCTTGGCTTCGAGGTTGAGAGGCTCAATCCGTTGCAGGGAATTCAGAAGATCTTTTCCCGACATGGCCTTGTGGAATTGCTGAAAAGCCTTTTCAAGTTTATTCTTGGCGGTATGATATTTTTCTATATTCTTAAGAATTTCCTCCCGCTTTTCCCTATCACGATGGCTATGGATATCAGGCAGATACAGACTCTCGCGGGCAGTCTTATTGCAAAAACCGTTCTCTCTGCCTTTGTCATTTTTCTTGTCCTCGCAGTCGCTGACTATCTCTCCGAGCGGTGGAAATTAGAGCGTTCGTTGAAGATGACGAAGGAGGAGATGAAGGAAGAGTATCGGGAGACAGAGGGTGACCCGTTCATTAAATTGAGGATAAAGAGCATTCAGAAAGAGTTGGCACGACGCCGGATGATGCAGGAAATACCAAAAGCAACTGTTGTCATCACAAACCCAACTCATATTGCGGTTGCAATGAGATATAAGAAAGACGAAATGTCAGCCCCGAGGATAATTGCAAAAGGGGCAGGGTTCATAGCTGAGCGAATGAAAGAGCTGGCACGGAAATATGCTATTCCCATTGTTGAGGACAAGCCGCTTGCACGAGCCCTCTATAAGCTGAAACTTAATTCGTATATACCGGAAGCATTGTACAAAGCAGTTGCAAAAATACTCGCCTATATCTATACGTTGAGGGGAGTAGCATGATTTGCCGAGGCAAGCAGATATGATATCCCTTAAGGTAATCCAGCAGCACGGGGAAATTTTTATTGCCATAAGTGTTTTGGTTATTTTAGGGGTGATGATACTTCCCCTCCCGCCATTTGTGCTCGATATTTTTCTCTCCCTGTCTCTCTCTCTCTCGATCGTAATTCTCATAACGAGTATCTATATAAAGAAGCCCCTTGATTTCTCCGTATTTCCATCGATTCTCCTCATCACAACGCTGTACAGGCTTTCGCTGAATATTGCCTCAACGAGGCTCATCCTCCTGAAAGGCAATGAGGGTATCGATGCTGCAGGGCAGGTCATTAAATCCTTCGGCAGTTTTGTTGTTGGCGGAAACTATGCGGTGGGCCTTACCGTCTTTCTCATCCTGGTAATTGTCAATTTTGTGGTTATCACAAAAGGTTCCGGAAGGATTGCTGAGGTTGCTGCTCGGTTTATCCTCGATGCAATGCCCGGAAAGCAGATGGCTATCGATGCCGACCTTAATTCCGGCCTCATTGATGAATCAGAGGCACGGCAAAGACGGGCAGAAATTTCCCGTGAAGCCGATTTTTATGGCGCAATGGACGGTGCAAGTAAGTTCGTCAGGGGTGAGGCGATCGCGGGGTTGTTAATCACAGGGATCAATATTATTGTCGGGTTCTTGATCGGTACCCTGCAAAGGGGAATGACCATTTCTGAGGCAGCAAGTACATTTACCACCTTGACAATTGGTGACGGCCTCATTTCCCAGATGCCCGCCCTGCTCGTCTCCACCGCTGCAGGTCTTGTTATAAGCCGTGCAGGGAAAGAAACGGATCTGAGCAAGGAAATATCAAGTCAAATACTCCTGAATCCAAAGACTCTCGGTACAGCATCAGGAGTTATGGTAATCCTTGCCCTGGTTCCCGGGCTTCCCCATATTCCTTTCTTTCTCCTCTCTGCAGCATCGGGTGCCCTCGCATATGCGCTATCGAAGACTCCCGTTGAAAAGGAAGAGGAAAAGGAATCGGCAAAGGTTCAGGAGCCGTCAATCGAATCATTCATGGAGATAGATCCGCTCACCTTTGAGATTGGGTACGGGCTTATACCCCTTGTTGAGTCCGGGAATACAGATCTTCTCAATAAAATAAAGGCGATGAGGAGGCAGCTTGCAAATGAGATCGGCTTCATCATCCCAGCTATCCATATTAAAGATAATCTTCAGCTCCGTCCCCACGAGTATAGCTTTCTCATACGGGGGATGGAGATGGGCAGAGGTGAGGTTATGACGGACCACTTTCTGGCTGTAGCTTCTCAAAAGACAGAGGCGATAGAGGGGATACCGACGAAGGAGCCGGCATTTGGATTGCCTGCATTCTGGATAAGCAGCAAGGATGTGGCACAGGCTCAGATGAAAGGATACATGGTAGTCGATCCCGCAACCGTCATCACTACCCATATCACAGAGATGGTAAAAGCTCATGCGTGGGAGCTCTTAACAAGAACAGAGGTTCAGAATATCCTTGATGCTGTTGCAAAGATCTACCCGAAGATTATCGATGAGCTCATCCCGACCCAGATGACCCTGGGGAGTGTTCAGCGAGTGCTTCAAAATCTTCTGAAGGAACGAGTAGCAATAAATGATAAAATTACCATCCTTGAGACCCTCCTCGATTATTCTCCAACTACCAAGGATCCCGATATGCTTACCGAGCAGGTGCGGCAATCCCTTTCACGGTTCATTACCAAACAATATGTCACATCTGAGCAAGACATAAAAGTTATCACACTCGACCCACGGTATGAGAAGGATCTCGCACAGGCTGTAGCGGCAAATGGTGCAATAAGCCCTGACGTCATCAGCAAGCTCCTGAAGACAACCGAGCGGATTATCACCGACAATGCTGCCAGGGGAATCCAGCCAATCATCCTCTGCTCCGCACAGGTAAGAAGATTTCTCCGTAAGATCACCGAGAGGTTTCTCCCCTCTCTGGTTGTTCTGTCAAATGCCGAAATATCTCCTTCAGTAAAACTACAGATAACAGGGGTGGTAAGGTATGAAGATTAAAAAGTTTAAGGCGAGGAATTTTACGGAAGCCCTGCGGTTAGTGAAACAGGAGTTGAGCGAACATGCGGTCATTTTAGCTTCGGAAGAGAAAAAAGGACTCAGGCCATACGTCGAGGTCACTGCCGCTATCGATTACGAGCTTCATCATCCCTACAGTGCATCTGTCTCAAGCAATAGTTTCACGGAAAGGAGTTCGGGGATGGAAAACAGAAGCAGCGCGGAAGCCGGCGTAAACGGTTGTGGGTCATACGGGAGTCAGCATCCATCCATGATGTCGATACAACGTGGACATCCCTATCAGCTTGGGAGTGATCATAGAAGAGACGTTTTTCAGACACTCCACGAAGAAACGGCATACACAGACGATAAAAAGCATTGCATATCCCTGCCCCTCAAAAAGAGGGTAATACTCAACTTCCTCCGAGAGAGATCAATCAGAGAAGAGTTTGCACTGAGACTGTGTGAAACTGCGCAGGAGTTAGATGATATCCCTTTCCTCCTCTCAGCTGATATTAAAGTGGCCGACCACGATATCTTACGTGCAGCGTGCACAAGACAGCAGGATTCTCCCGCACAGGCAAAGGCTCTTATGTTCATCGGACCGACAGGTGTGGGGAAGACGACAACTATTGCGAAACTCGCTGCCTGTGCAATGAAGAACGGCAAGAGGGTCGGCATCATCTCGCTCGATACCTACCGTATCGGGGCAATCGAGCAAGTAAGGATCTATGCGAAAATCATGGGTATCCCCCTGTCTGTTGCCTCGAACGGAAAGGAGTTTAAAAACAGTCTCTCGGGGTTTGCAGGTACCAGAGACATCGTTTTCATCGATACGTCAGGGAGGAACCCGAACGATGAGGAGTATATCAATGAGCTGCTGGAGAATGTGCGTATCGGGTTCCCCCTCGAACTCCATCTCCTCATGAGTGCGAACTATGACGATGAATTTATGACAGAGACGTTCCGGTACTACAGGAAATTGCCTATCGATTACCTGTCCATTACGAAAGTTGATGAATCAGTAAGATTCGGTCCACTCTATAATCTCTTACTCATCTATCAAAAGCCTGTTGCCTTTCTCACAACAGGGCAGAAGGTACCCGATGACATAGAATCCGCTTCAGTGGATAGGATGGTAAATCTCATTCTCAAGAAAAGGTGCTACGAATGCTAAAAGAACAACAGGGGAAAAAGAGATACGTCAAAACAATTGCAGTTGCCAGCGGTAAGGGCGGTGTAGGGAAAACCAATATAGTTGCAAATCTTGCTATAGCCATGAGAAAGCTCGGCAAGGACGTGCTCGTTATGGACGCCGATCTCGGTCTCAGCAGCATAGATGTTCTGCTCCAATTGGCACCTGCTCATACCATTCAGCATGTGTTTAACGGTGAGATGAGGCTGAAGGATATCATCGTCGATGGTCCCCACGGCATCAAGGTACTTCCGGCCAGTTCGGGTATTCAGGAATTGACCGCGCTCAATGAATTTCAGAGGTTACGGATTCTTGAGGAATTCGATACCTTTGACAGCGATATCGAAGTCCTCCTCATTGATACAGCACCGGGGATATCGGAAAATGTTGCATTTTTCTGTATTGCAGCCCAGGAGATAATTATCGTCACCTCACCGGAACCAACTGCGCTTACCGATGCCTATGCCCTGATAAAGGTCCTCTCAACCCGCTATCAGGAAAAAGAATTCTTCATCCTTGTAAACTCCGCGAAGCATGCAGAGGAGGGTTTTGAGGTGTTCAGGCGCTTGTCGGTTGCAGCCGGGAAGTTTCTGAATATATCCCTCGATTACCTCGGCTATATCCCCTGTGATCCAGATGTAAAGAGAGCGGTGAAGGCACAGAAGGCATTTGTTGACATATTTCCGCAGAGCCCGGCAGCGAAACAGATTATGCAGATCGCTTCAAAAATGTTGGACCCCAGAGACACAGTCAAAGGAACCTTACAGTTTTTCATAGGAAATCTTCTGTCTGCATCACCCGCTTCAGCACGATGAGCGTAATGACTGAGAAAAAGACTATGCTTACCGAGGCAGACAAGGAGCAGATCATCAATGACTTTCTCCCCTTCATAAAGTACACTGCATACAGGTTAGCATGGAGATTACCTCCGCATCTCACGGTTAAGGATCTCATAAGTGTCGGGACCATCGGCCTTCTGGAAGCTCTCAGCCGGTATCGGGATGGTGAGGTTAAGATCAATACCTTTGTTGCATACCGGATACGAGGCGCCATGCTTGATGAACTCAGGGCGCACGATCCTTTGTCGAAATCTATGAGAAAGAAGATAACCACGGTCAAAAAGGCATGTGAGGGGATTGAGGAAAAACTCGGTCGTGTGCCGGAGCCAGAGGAAGTGGCGGAGGCACTTGATATCGATCTCGATGAATATTACAGGATCATGCAGAGTTCGCATACCGGCGTCACACTGCGATTTGAGGCGTTTACAAACAGGAGAGATGAAGACAGTGACACGAGTCTCTCGGAATGCATCCCCGATGATAGTGCCAAAACCCCTCTTGCGATATATGAACAGAAAAATATGAGGAAGGCTCTGACTCAACAGATTGATAAACTTCCGGAAAGGGAGAGACTGATCCTCTCCCTTTATTACCGGGATGAGATGACGATGAAAGAAATCGGAAAGGTATTCAATCTTACAGAGGGGAGAGTCTGCCAACTGCACAGCCAGGCTATTACGCGTCTTAAAACAGGATTCGAAACGCGTTCCGCTGGCTAAAGTACAGATGACATGTTCCGATAAGAGTAATAAAGATATGACTCTCACAACAAAAAGACTTTCTCGATTGATAAAAGACCTCGCGCACCCTGATGCATCAAAAAGACGCTCAGCAGCGGAAGCCCTGTCCGGGGCCGATGAAAGGGCTGTCTATCCTCTGATCAGGTTGCTGAAGGATGAAAATCCCGGCGTTCAGGATGCTGCAATGCATTCCATCATCTCCATAGACGGAGAGACGACTGCATATATGATTTTACCTCTTCTGAGGGGGGAGCCGTTTCTCAGAAATACTGCAGTAATCATTCTGAAGGAGATAGGGACTGCAGCTGTTCCGCTTTTACAAGAACTCTTTTCAGATAAGGATAATAATATCCGAAAGTTTGCGATTGACCTCATCTCAGAGATAGGGTACTGCACTCATCATGATAGTCTTATCACGATACTCAGGGACGACCCCGATACGAATGTAAGGGTTGCAGCAGCGAAGGCGATCGGGGCTCTCAACTATAGCGATGGAGTGCCGCATCTTATCAAGGCCCTCCGAGATGAAGAGTGGGTATGTTTCGCAGCCCTTGAGTCACTCGCCGGGATCGCCGATGAGTCAGCAATCGAACCGATACTATCACTGTTAAGGATACCATCTGAAGCAGTGAGATATGCTGCCATCAATACCCTCGGTGCAATCGGCTCATCTCATGCACGTGACGCCCTCATAAGGCATTTAGAACAGGCCGAGGGCATGGAAAAGATAGCAGCCATCAGGAGTCTCAGCCAGATCGGCTCTATCCCGAAGATGCCGGGGGTAGCCGATGCCCTCATTGAATTGTTTACCGATGGTGATTGGGATGATCGTCTCATTGCCTTACGGGGACTGGTTGAGATCAAGGAAGACAGGGCGCTTCCTTATATCATTGATATCGCCGGGTCTCTCGAGCCATCAGAACCAGAGAGTGAAGAAAAATTGTTTATTATTAAGGGGACACTCAGAAAATTCGGCTGTACTGAAGGTTTCATCGAAATTCTCCTCAATCCCTCCCTCAAGTATCGTGGCAGAATACTCGCCATAGACACCATCGGTGAGATGGGGTGCGAAAACGCTGTGCCATCCCTCATGACATTGCTGAATGACAGACTGAATAGCGTCAGGAGTGCAAGTTTCAGGGCACTCGGGAAGATGAACATACGCGAAGCACAACGTGGAATTATCACTGCCCTCGAGGACGGTGACGGGCATATCAGGAGGGAGGCGGTCACCGCATTAGCACATATCGGCGATAAGGAATCCGTTGAGCCGCTTTTGAAAATTCTCAAGGCGGAAAAATACAACGATGTCCTTGAAGAGGCAGTGAAAGCACTCCTCAGGATTGATCCGGCAGTCCTGCGCTTAAATCTCAATGGATACCGTGATACCGTAAAGGAAATTATCGCCAGGTACTCACAGAACCGTGATGTGCTCCTGAGACTCTCAAGTGATGTGGACCTCAGAGTAAGAGTAGCAGCCCTTTCGAGAATCAGTACGATTCATGACGACAGAGTGTACAAGCTACTCAAAGAGGCCCTGCATGACCCTCAACCAGAAATCAGGAGGACCGCTATACGGGGAATGGCTGATATGAACTGCTATGAGGAGTTACCATCAGTTCTGAAAGATAAAGACGACTGGGTAAGGATTCAGGCAATAAAGGCATTAGGGCAATCCTCAAATGAGAATATGCTTGAGGTGCTTGCGTCTTCCCTCGATGACGGGGCACTCTCTGTTGTCCTGTCTGCGGTTGATGCGATTGCCAACATTGGCGGCAAAAAGGCACTCAATGTCATTACTCCGCT
>Ga0315276_10003289_pt1 | contig 14810 bp, 15 predicted proteins | sample YL17G05_0_MG_FD_204542 | JGI IMG/M metagenome (GOLD analysis project Ga0315276, IMG submission 204542) | Sediment microbial communities from Yellowstone Lake, YNP, Wyoming, USA - YL17G05_0 | ecosystem: Environmental > Aquatic > Freshwater > Lake > Sediment | place: USA: Wyoming | collected...
ATTTTATGAGCAAAACATATGAAGGCAAACTGGTAGCTAAAGATTTTAAATTTGCATTAATTATCAGTCGGTTTAATGATTTTATTGTGCGCAAACTTATGGAAGGAGCCATGGACGCTCTGTTGCGCCACGGTGCTGAAGATAAAAATATCGCGCTCATCAAAGTGCCCGGCGCTTTTGAAATACCGCTGGTAGCTAAAAAACTTGCCAAGTCTGGCAAATACGACGCGATTATCTGTCTCGGCGCAGTCATCCGTGGAGCAACACCCCATTTTGAATACGTAGCAGCAGAAGTTTCCAAGGGCATTGCCATGGTAAACCTTGAGACAGAAGTGCCGATATCGTTTGGCGTTCTGACAACTGATAATATTGAGCAGGCAATTGAGCGGGCGGGAAGCAAGTCAGGCAACAAGGGATGGGATGCAGCAGTGTCAGCTATTGAAATGGTAAATTTGATTAAAGAGATAAAGTAATTATCAGCTCAGCGGAGCCCCGCAGTGGGAACGAGAAGAAAATCAAGAGAAATTGCAATTCAAATTCTCTATCAGCTCGAAATTAATGAAGCTGACATTGAGGATGCTGTTGATACCTATTGGGATGCGTATCAGCCGTCACGGGATCTTAAAGATTTTTCTTCCCATATTTTGCAAGGGGTCTTCCGGCATCGCAGGGAGATTGACACTATAATAGATAAAACATCCAATCACTGGTCACTGAGGCGCATGCCGGCTGTTGACCGCAGCATCCTTCGTGCTGCGATATTTGAAATTCTTTATTGTCCGGATATTCCGCTTAAGGTATCTATTGATGAAGCCATCGAGCTTGCCAAAAAGTTCGGCACAGAAAAATCAAGCGCATTCGTCAATGGTATTCTTGATAAGGTCGCCCACCAGTTTCCCGACAAAAAGCTCTCCGCATAATTCTTTACCGCAGAGATCACCCCTCGGCCATGAGCTCAGTGCCGAATGGCAGAAAACGCAGAGATTGTCAAAATTAAAAGAATATAGTTGTTTCTGCAAACTCCACGTACACAGCGGTAAATATAAATAATAGAAATTATTAACTCTCTGTGTTCCCGATTACTATCGGGACTGTGGTTAATTTTTGACAATACCTCTCATTTGATAAGGCAAACAAATGGAAGAAATATTGGTAAACACCCGCAGTGAAATTGAAATGATTGATATCACGCGACAGGTACATGATATTGTTCAGCAAAGCAAAGTCACGCATGGCATATGCATAGTGTTTGTGCCACATACTACCGCAGCCATTACGATAAATGAAAATGCTGATCCTGCAGTACTCAAGGATATCATCGCGGAACTGAACAAAATCATTCCCCTGCAGGACAATTACCGGCACATGGAAGGAAATTCTGCAGCGCACATCAAAGCTACCGTAACAGGCTGCTCCCAAACGGTAATCATTGAAAACGGGAAGCTTCAGCTTGGCACCTGGCAGTCACTTTTTTTCTGCGAATATGACGGCCCGCGCAATAGAAAAGCATGGGTGAAAATTATTAGTTCATAAGGTAATCCATGAACCCTCGAATCCTTGACCCCTTGGACCCGTCTATATTGTTTATCGATTCCCACGCACATCTGGAAATGTCAGACTATGATCATGACCGTGATGAAATGATCAAGCGGGCATTAGACCAGGGTATAGAAAAAATAGTCACCATTGGCATCGATAAAAAGGAATGTGAACAGGCGATTGAACTTGCCGCCACCTACCCTTTTATTTATGCTGCCCTTGGCCTCCACCCGCACAATGCTCAAAGAAGTGACAATATTTTATTTGACTTTATAAAAGAAAGCGCCCGGCACAAGAGCGTTGTTGCACTTGGCGAGATGGGTTTAGATTTTTTTAAAAACTGGTCACCACGGAATGACCAGATCAGGTGCTTCCATGACCAGCTTGCTCTTGCGCGCGAATTAAAGCTTCCCGTAATTATACACGACCGTGATGCTCATGAAGAAACGCTGCAAATTTTGAGGGAAGAGCGGGCATGGGAAGTCGGCGGGGTTATTCACTGCTTTTCAGGCGATTTTAAAATGGCTGCTGCCTGCATTGATATGGGTTTTTTTATCTCAATTCCCGGAACGATTACCTTCAAAAATGCCACAAGTCTTCAGGAGGTTGTTAATAAAATACCCTTACAAAGCATCCTCATAGAAACCGATGCACCATTTCTGGCCCCAGTTCCGTTTCGAGGCAAACGCAATGAGCCTGCATATGTGCGTTATGTGGCTGAGAAGATAGCAGAGATTAAAAAAGCACCTTTAGAAACAGTGGCATCTATGACTACCAATAATGCCAAGAAACTTTTTAAATTTTGATTAACTCTGCATTTGCATTAATGAAGTTTACCGCTGAGTTCGCCCCTCGGCCATGAGCTCGGAGCCGAATGGCAAAGCACACAAAGAATCATTTTAGTCTGCTGTCTTTTGTCTGTATTTCTGTTATCTGAATTCGAAGTTTTTCTCTTTTGTTGACTTTATATTCATATTTTATTATTAATTACACTGGAGGTATGCTTATGTTAGCTAAAGAAACATTACATAAGGAAATTGATTCTCTGCCGGATGAATATGCAGGGGAGCTTCTTGATTTTGTCAACTATCTCAAAAGGAAGCTTATAAAGGAACAGATGGAAGTGACCATCCTCAGCGAGTCTTCTCTGCAAAAAGATTGGCTGTCTCCTGAAGAGGATGAGGCATGGCAAAATTTGTAAAGGGAGATGTTGTTGTTGTCCCCTTCCCTTTCTCAGACTTAACCCAAGCCAAAAGAAGGCCTGCTCTTGTTCTTGCAGAGTTATCAGGGGATGATGTAATTTTATCTCAGATAACCAGCCAAAATATCAAAGACAACTATTCAATACCGTTAGAGCTTGATGACTTTGAATCTGGCAGTCTTAATAGAAATAGTAATATACGCCCAAATCGTATTTTTACTGCTGACCAAAAAATCCTGCTTTATAAAGTCGGGCATCTAAAACGAGATAAAATTGAAGAAACAATATCCGGGCTGATTAAGATACTCAGGAAATAGACTTTTAACCGCTGAGTTCGCAAAGCATGCAGAATAAAATATTTTTTTCCTCAGCGATCCCTGCGCTCTCCGCGGTTAATTTTATCTTTGTACCTTTTTGCCTCTCAACCTTTTTACCTATTAGCCTATTTACCGATTAACCTTTTAACCTTTTACCTTCAACTTTTTACTTTTTCCGAGCCACGAGTCACGTATCCTGAGACACGCATTTCTCCTTTCACTTTTTACTTTCCACATTTCTCTTTTCCCGAGTCAGGAGACAGAAGTCAGTAGTCAGAAAACATAATAAGGAATATTTGAGTACTAGTCCCAGGCCACGAAACACGAGTCACCTACTCATTTCTTCTTAACTATCATTGTTTCTAATTTTTCCTTGCCCTCCAGTTCCTTTGCAAAACGTGCCGCTTCTTCACGTGTTTTAAACTGGCCAACACTCACACGATACCAAGTGGTTTTATCCTTCAGCGTCACGGTTTCAACTGCTGGAGCATAGCCCTTCTTACTCAAAACCTTCATTACTCCATCAACACTGTTTTTAAGTTTAAATGAACCGACATTGACAGCATAAAATCCGGCAGGAACAATTGTGGCCACTTTGGGCGGTTCAGCAACCTTTTGTGTGAGCTCCTCGACAGGTTTTTGTTCAGCAGGTAGCTGTTCTTTTGTTATTTCTGGAACTGCAGGGGAAACTGCTTCTGCTGTTGGGGCATTTTTGTCTTGTGGTTGTCCGGGTGTTTCCTTTGGCTGTACCTGTGATGGTACGTTGATTTCAGACGGTGCGACTTGTTGATTTTGGGAGGAAGGCAGCACGGTCTCTGCCATTGGTACTGTCTCTTTAGCCACCTGCGGTTCTTTTAAAGTTAAAAAGTATGCGGCAATAACAGATCCTGTGACCACAAGGACGACAACTGATACGGCAAACATTTTTTTAATTGATATTTTTCTCAGCGCATGCTCTGTAACGACAGTACTTTGATCATGCTTGGGCAAAACACTTTCTAAAGACGCCTTCTTTTTTTCATATTCATTTCGTTGGGCAGCAGCAGAAACATCATCAAGTGATAAAGGTTTTTCCTCATCTGAAAGTGCTTTTTCAAGGTCAAACGAAGTTTCTCCTTCATCCTTTGTAGTCTTCGTATCTTTATTAAGTGATTTCTTAACAGTTTCTGCTATAGCGGTTATCAATTCCTTGAGTTCCTGATCTGCATACAATGCATCGCTTAATTCCCCCTCCTGATCTTGTTCATCCTTTTCTAAGGAGGTTTTACACAGCGGGCATACTGATTCATCGCCACCCGTAACTTCAATATCACATTTTTTACAATGCATTTTATACCCTTCCGATTAAAATCATCCAGTTCGTCATACCGGACTTGATCCGGTATCCATAAGTTTCGATGGTCCTGTTTACTGGATTCCGGCTCGTTGGCCGGAATGACAAGCGATGGTTTCGCGGCTAAAGCCGCTCCTACATTTCTTTATCCAAAACTGTTAGCTTTCATCTATCAGCTATTTTGTGCTCACTCTCTGTGCCCACTGTGGTTTAATTTCATTACCCGAAACTAATACCGGGCACATCAATACCCGAGGTTATACCGGTAATCGCTTCTCTTTCAAAGTCAAACAGAATTCCCTGCTCTCCCTCAAAAGAAATAACCAACTGCTGCTCAGCCGTAATTTCACCAATAACGCAGGCGGTAATGTTCTCACTCTTAAATGCGGTAATTATTGTTTCTGTTTTTTTTCTGTCAGCACAGAGAATAAATCCATAACTTAAAAATGCCTTGAGCCAGTCAATAGTTGGGAAATCAGGCGGCTTGGGAACCCTGTCAATGTCTATGAAAGCGCCCTTGTGTGATGTTTCCAGCAAAAGCGCAATAGTGCCCAGCAGGCCGCCATTACTAACATCCTTTGCCGTTTCACATAACTCTCTTTCAGCAAGCTGTGGCAGTATTTCAAGCCGGGCAAGCACCTGCTGTGAATTTTTCCCCGAATTGGTATCCCAGCTTATGACTGGCTTACACTGGTACCCTCTGCCGTCAAGATCAACCGCAAATACAATGTCCTGCCCTTCACGCGCATTGTTGCTGAAAAGAAGCTTGCTGGCAACGCCCAGTATGGCAACGGAAAGAGAAACTTCCCGCGTGTCCGGATGGAGATGCCCACCAACCATGGGAACCTTAAATTTCTCACACCCTTTCTGAATCCCCCGCATGATCTCCTCATAATATTTTGACTCGGAAATACCAATAACATTGACCATTGCAAGGGGACGTCCGCCCATTGCATAAATATCATTAACGCTGGCCATAACCGAAGCCTTACCAGCTCCGTAGGGATTTGCCTCGATAAGGCCTGACCAGATGCCCTCTGCAGCGAGCAAAAGAAACTCGTCTTTATATTTAATAACTGCTGCATCCTCCCCAAAATCTGCTATTGTTGCGCCAAAGTCAGCAACCGGAGCAAGTAAAGAAGTCGCCCGGTAAATGTTTCTTTTGCGCGTCAGTCCTGGATAACTTCTGATTTCATTGATAATTTTACTAAGCATCGCATGTATCCTTTGCTGACTCTTAGCTGTCAGCGATCAGCAGTCAAAGTAAGGGTCGTATGGATTCTAAATGATCGTGCAATAAGACAGAAAACCCTCCCTCTCCCATTTATTATTGATGGGAGAGGGCTGGGGTGAGGGTGATAATAATACAGTTGCAATACCCTTAAGGACACCCTCCCCTTAATCCCCTCCCGTCGAGGGAGTGGAAACTGTTGTGCTCTTTGAGCATGAATAACTCATGGGAGATAATTTTGCTGATTGCTGGCAGCCTCAATTCAGTTTTGCCTCCATGAACTGGTGCGGTTTACCATGATGAGTGAAAACCTGACCTACCGCAGTCCATTTCAGCCGTTTAAATAAGGGGACATTTCTTTTTTGAATATGCGCCATAAACTTTTTTGCACCATTTTCTTTTACTACCTCCACGGCTTTCTGTATAAGAATCCTTCCTGCCTTTCCGCGAAATCTCTTTAATACTGCCAGCCGGCTCCCATACCAGATATCAGCTTTATCCCTGTGCACCCGTACGGTACCAACTATTTTATTGTTATAAAGCGCTACAATGTGAATTGCATGCTTATCATATCTATCCCGGTCAGTTCGTTTAAACAGGTTTTGTTCCTCAACAAAAACCTCTTTGCGAAGGGCAAAACTCTCAAACAATTCCTCTTGATTTTGAACAGGACGGCAAATAATTTCAAACATTATGAGCTTTCAGCTATCAGCGCTCAGCTATTATCTTTTTTATAAACATTGTTAACATACGCTTGTTTATTCAAACAAGGAAATCGATGAGCACGCCCCGCACCGGACACAGCCTGCCCTGCTTGCCGCGGAAGATAAATCGTACTGTTTTAATAATACGCTTACCTGTCCATAGAGATACAGCATTGTTTCAGGCGCCGGTGGACGTGAAGATTCAAGTGACGTGCCGGGGATAGGCCTGAATGGCAGAAGATAGGGAAACACCCCTATGTCGCAAAGCAGCTCTGCCCCCGCAATAATGCTTGTCATTTCTTCTCCAAGCCCGGCAATGATAAAACTGCTCACCTGATTTTTTCCAAACACTGAGACGGCATGTCTCCAGGCCGTTATAAAAAACTCAAGTCCATGCTCTGCTTTGGATGGTGCAACGCGCCTGAGCACGTTCTGATCAAAACTCTCGATGTGTATCCCTATGGTATCTGCCCCTGCATTTTTCAGATTATCAATATAATTCATGTCTGAGGGAGGACATATCTGCACATGAACTGGCAGGTCAGATTGCTGCTTTATGGCTTTTATACATCTTCCAAGATGCGCGATAGTTTCCTTTTCGCATATCCGAATGCCGGTGGTAAGGGTTACATGGCTGACCTTATCCAGCAGCTTTGCCTGTTCTGCAACCATGGCAAGCTCTTCAGGAGTTTTTTCTAGAACAGTATTATTGTTTTTAAGCGAAAAACCTATTCCGCAAAAGGTGCAGCAGGCATCGCTATTCCAGTACAAACAATCCTGATACACCGTTGTTGCCAGGCAATCCCTTCCATGAATCAGGGCAATTTTATCAAATGGGATTCCGTCGTGAGTCTTTAATCCATAATACCGGGGTCTTTGGGGAATGAATACTTTTTCTATTTTAACGTCATCTCTTAAAAGAACCAGCGAGCTACCATTTGACCTTATTTCGTATGGTGATGAAGCAACATAACTGCTTTGTGTGGGAACGCTGAGCGACCGGTCATTTAAAATTAATACCTGGCCTTCTGCAGGGCCTGCGCCGCCTCTTCTTCCGGTAAAGTTTTCCGGAACCCTGACGCCCAGGCTTTGCAACTCAACCTGAATTTTTATTGCATCCATAAAATAGCTACTAAATCAGACAAGGACCTCGTTAATAGCAAACGTACAATGAAGGGCTTCAAATGTTTTTGTAAAAAGTTCATCCATATAAATCCTCTGACCAGGATAAGCCGAAACCAAAGTTAACCGCAAATACTAAAAAAATGAAACAAAGAAGATTGAATTTGGAACTCAGGAACTCACAAAGGTAAAAACATAATTTTCCTAATTTCTTGAGTTCCAGATTTTTATTTTTTCTTTCCATTTTTGCAAGAAAATTAGTCTTAAGAGACTAAATACCCGTGGGATACTGGCTTATTGATTATGGTTTATTTTTCTATCAGGTTGGTGAGCTTCTTTCCCGTTGCAAAAATTTTAGAATTTCTTTGCGATACTGGTTAAATTCAGAACTTGTCCGGTCTCTGGGCATTGGAATTTCGATTTCCAGAGAAAACTTGATGCTGCCCGGCCTTTTTGATAAGCCTATCACACGATTGCTCAGAAACACTGCTTCATCAATATTATGGGTTACAAAAAGGATTGTTCTGTTTGAATTCTGCCAAATGCTGAGCAGAAATTCCTGCATCGTGTTGCGGGTCTGCGAATCAAGAGACCCGAATGGTTCATCCATCAAAATAATGGACGGGTTATTGATCAGGGTGCGGGCTATTGCTACACGCTGCTTCATGCCGCCGGAAAGTTCTTTTGGATATTTATCCTCAAAGCCGTCCATGCCAAAATTATGAATATATTCAAGCGCACGCTGTCTGCGATCCTGTTTGGGGACGTTTTTCATCTCAAGGCCGAATTCTATATTCTCGCTCACCGTCCGCCAAGGGAAAAGCGCATACTCCTGAAAAACAAACCCAACATGGCTCCATGGTTCTGTAAGCTGATCCCCGTTGATGAAAACCTCGCCAGTGGTATGCTGTTCCAGTCCCGCTATAATCCTGAGCAGCGTAGTTTTGCCGCACCCGCTCGGACCTATTATAGAAAGAAACTCACCATTCATTACGCTTAAATTCACATTTATCAGCGCCTGAACGGTTTGATGTTCCTCGCTATCAATATACGTCTTGCAAAGATTTTTGATTTCCAGGCTCATAATCATTATAAAAAAGGATAAAAGGTTAAAAGGTCAATAGATTAAGAGGTTAATAAAAATAATAACCATTTTACCTTTTTGCCTCTTAGCCTTTTCATTTTTTCACCTATTAACCAATTCACCGATTTTATCATCTCCACCTGAGAACCCGCGCTTCCAGACGACACACAACCACATCAAGCAAATATCCAAGCAATCCTATGGTTGCCATGCCGGCTATCACAAAGTCAGGCCGCTGAATATCGCGCGCCACCATAATCATATAGCCAAGCCCGTAACCGCTTTTAACCCCGGTAAATTCGGCAGCCACCAGAGTCATCCATCCGATGCCAATCCCAATGCGAATGCCGGTAAAAATTGAAGGCGTAGAACCAGGTATTAAAACCTGTAAAAATATATTTCGTTCTGTTGCTCCCAGGGTTTTTGCTGCTTCTATAAGCCTTTTCTCCACTGACAGAACCCCTGAAATGGTACTCAATAATATGGGAAAAAAACATCCCAGAAATATAATGAACGCTGCGGACTGAAAGCCGATACCAAACCAGAGAATGGCAAGAGGAATCCAGGCAAGAGGCGGTATGGGACGTATAGTCTCAATTACCGGAGTAAGCATATTTCTTAAAAGCGGAAACCAGCCAACAACAATGCCCAGCGGTACCGCAATTAGCAAAGCTAAAATAAAACCTGAACAGACACGTAGGAGGCTTTCAAAGCAGTGGAGGAAAAGACTGTTTCCCGGAGGAAGTCCGTGAAAAGCAAGTTCTTTAATTCCAATAACAATTTGTATTGGTGAAGGAATTTTATTTGAAGGCAAAACTTCTGATGAGGAGGCTATCTGCCATAAAACAAGCAGCAAAAGGGGGAAAAAGAGTTTCAGTCTGTCTCTAAAATAATTCATGGGTTACCGGTATCCTGCCGTGAAAGCCGCGTCCCGAAAAATTGCGGGATAAGTGGGGATGAAACGGCAGGTATCTAAAAGAAAATAATTAATTGCCGTGAATCCCCGCTCTGTTTGCGGGGAGTTTTACATGTTCCCCATACTTTTGTCTTTATGCTTGACAGTTAAGCAAATCATCCGGGAGCAAATTTATTAATTAAATCATTTTGTGAGATATCGGGCTTTATATACCGTAACTCCTTCAAATAATCAACAAACTCTGCAACGCTTTGTTTTTGCAGCTCACCATTATAAAGAATAGTTTCAAGCGCCTTCTTTATCGTTTGTCTATCCATTCCTGTGTATTTTACACCAATGTCTATTGCTTCATCCTGATTATTTTTTATAAATTCACAGGCTTTTCTATGAACATCCTGGATTTTTTTAATTACCTCTGGATGCACTTTTAAAAAAGCATCCGCCGTAACAACGACACAGCAGGGATGTCCCTGCCATATGGCATGTGAACTCATGAGAACTCTGCCCGCATTTCCTGTAACCGCCTTTGCGGGATATGGTTCCCAGGCAATAAATGCATCTATATCACCTCTACTAAGAGCGGGAATCATTTCCGGAGGCTTTAGTGCCAGTAATTTTATTTCGCTGAAAGGAATTTCTGCATTTTTAAAAGCCTTCCGCAGCAGAAAATCCTGCATCGTCGCATGTCCGGGAATCGTCACCACCTTCCCCCGCAAATCTGCGAGGTTATTATACGTTGCACCTTTTGCTACAACGATCGCGGAGCCTTCCCTGTTCACCTGGGCTATGTATTTGACAACTGCTGTGCCATTAGCCACGGCTGTAATGGCTGGCGCCAGTCCCACATAACCAACATCAAGCTCCCTTGCGGCAAATGCGCTCATAAGCTCTGGTCCTGCCCTGAATGCACCTGCAACTTCAACGTTCAGTCCTGCTTCCTGGAAATATTTTTTTTCTATTGCTACAAAAGCGGGAAGATGATGCAGATCACTCTGGAGGTAACCAAGACGTATCTTGATTCCATCGGATTGTGTGGGCGCGCATGCGCTATTAAAGAAAAAACTTAAGCAGATAAGCGTTGTTGAAAGTAAAAAACCATACAGGAAGGATGCTTGATTTCTAAAACTGAACACCATTTTCAACCGGATCTTAATCAATGTGATTGTTTAGGTTCGTTTGAAATCTATAGTAAACGACATAAATAAGCAGACATGTGTAGAGTCATTGCGAGCGCAGCGAAGCATCTTTTTAAGATTGCCACGCTTGCGCGCCATAGCGCTACAGAGCGCAGGCACGTCGCCCCAATAAATTGGGTCTCCTCGCAATGACAACTTATTCTTGTCATTCCCTATAACACTCGGAATTTGAAGTATGTTTTTATCACGCTGATTTTCCTGAGTTTTTGAGTGCCAGATTTATATTTAGAGTTTTGCTTCTTATTCGGCTTCCGCTTCTCCCTCTGCTGCAGGAGCTTCCTTCTGTGTTATACCGGTTAATGACATATAAACCAGCTCAGTAATATCTCTCATGGTGATCGGCGCGTTCATTGCCTGAATGCCCACCTGCAGTCCCTGATAGCAGAACGGACATGCGGACACAAGCTCAGTCGCGCCGGTAGCAAGCGCATCAGTGACGCGCTTCTGGGAGATTTTATTCTGGATGTCAGGATACCCTGCTTTAAGGCCGCCGCCTGCCCCGCAGCAGCGGGAAAACTCACGGGAGCGCTCCATCTCAACAATTTCGATGCCGGGAATGCTTTTCAGCACTTCACGGGGCGCATCAAATACGCCGCTGTGCCTCCCCAGATGGCAGGGGTCATGATAGGTAACTTTCATCTTTACTTCGTGCTTTAATTCGAGCTTTCCGGCTTTGATTAAATCCACTAGATACTCTGCAGTATGCTTAACATCAAAGTTCATCCCGCCGATTTTCGCATAATCTTCCTTTATGGTCTTGAAACAGCCGGAGCATGACGTGACCAGCGCTTTTATACCCAGCTCATTAAACTGTTTTATGTTTTCTTTTGCTATCGTTTCAAACGACTCATGGTCTCCCATGCGCAGAAGCACGCTTCCACAGCAGCGCTCCTTATTTCCCAGAATCCCAAAATCAGTTTTGGAGAACTCAAATATATTTACGGTGTTTATTGCCACCTCTTCAACATTGACGTCATAGGAGCCCGTGCAGCCAACATAGTAAATTACATCCGCCTTGATTTTGCTTATATCTTTTGGCTCTTCCTTAATTCTCTTTTTCTTCTTGGCAACCCTGGTCCACCGCGCCCGTGAACTTCGCGGCTGCCGCCACGGGTTATCATAGGACTTAACGCTTGTGATAAGATCTTTCTGGGTATCAAGTGGCCCATAGCCTGCTTCCACAATAGAGCGCCTGATACCTTCCCAGAGCTCAACCGTGTCAATATTTGCCGGGCATACATAATGACATTGCTTGCAGGTGCTGCACTCATAAAGGTCAGCGACAATTCGCTTAATCTCTTCTTCATTGACCGGCTTTTTACCCAATAATTTCCCCAGAAATCCCTCCGGTCTGAGCAGCCCGTATTGCCGCTTTAGTATGGTTCTGAAATCATAGGCTCTGCCGCGCGGGTTTATGGGTTCCCGTTTATCCTGCTCATATGCCGGGCACCAGTTCGCGCATTCTCCGCAGCGCGTGCAGGCATCAAGCTCGAGCAATTGTCGCATGCTGAGATTTTCAACCTTGATTTCTCGTGCTTTTGATTCCTTATCTATTTTTACCTCATTCTCCATGAACTGTCTCCTTAATCTCCCAGCAATTTATTCAATAAGAAACCACAGAGCACACAGAGTATATATTATCTAATATACAGGCAAGGAGGCCTCTCTGTGTTCTCTTGATCTTAAAGAAACTATTATGCATTAATTAGTTTTTTTATGGTTTGATAAAACAACTGTGTTCTCATTCAATAAACTTGGTTAATATTATTTAAATCTTTTAAACACGGAGTAATTCTCTGAGCACTCTGTGGTTCTAATTTACTTAACCGCGGGATAAAGAGTAATGAGCTGCAACTTCCGCTTCATGTTTACCCTGTTTTTCTGATGCGTCGAGCAGAATTTCTATAGGGCTCGCAAACGCATGCCACATCTTGCTGAAAGGAATTATCGCAATAAAGAACATGGCAAACAGGCCATGAATCCAGACGAAAAGTTTGTAATCCAGTATCGGTATGCCGACTGCGGCAAATATTTTTGCAAAAGCAAGACCGGCAAATGAATAATAAAGGCCAGGCGATCCTTCTGCTGCCATCAACCTGAACGCCTCAGCAATAAAGCCACTCAGAGATATAATAGTCAGCAGGGTAATAGAAACAGTATCCTTTAAAATAGTGTCGAGCTGGGCAACTTTAAAAACATAGCGGCGCATAATGGCGATGATAAGCCCTGTTAGTAGCATAACTCCAAACACCTCTCCCCAGACATCAAGCACATAATTTCCGCCATTATTGAAAAATATACGAACCAGCTCTGAGTCGGCAGGGATAATGTCGGCAAGAAAAGCCTCCCACGCTGTCAGGGCAAGCAGGCCAATAAACCCGATAAATATGCAGAAATGCATAAACCAGCGGATAAAGCTGAATTTAATTATCTGCCCCTGCAATATGACATTCACGACAAATGCCTTTATAATGGCCGCAGGGCTTACTTTATGATACAGGCTTTTGGCTTTTCCCCTGCGCCAAAGAGAAATGGTGACAAAAACACCGGCAAAAAAGAATATAAAGGTGATAACAGTCAAAAGATAAAGCGCCAATGTTGCTTCAAAGTATAAATAGTGTTTCATGTAACCTCCCCTTTATTGAGTTGTGGAGTTCTGCGTTCCGAGTTTGGACTTTTCAGATTCCTTAAATCGCATCCTGAAATACATCGATAATATTTTTGCAGTTAATTTTTTTAAATATACAAATATCTCCTCTGCTTCGCTTGTTGTATTCGCATTACTGTCAGAACTGTTTTTCAGCTGCTTCAGTTCCCTGGTAACAGTCTGTGCCATAATAAATAGATGTTCTACCTCGCCGGAAGAAACCGTTGTCATGAAATTCTCATCTTCTGCTTTGCCAATTCGTGACCAGATTGCTTCTAAAAATACCCGAATTTTTCCCGGATCGTAAACCTTTTTACCGATCAGCCACTGGTAGGGCATACGCTCAAGGGCAAGAGCTACAATTCGCGCATTACTGATTTCACTTCTTAACTTCTGAAACTGCTTCCTGTCGCAGCGGGTGCCTGCAGATGAATCATGTACCATTAGGTTTGACTTTTGTTTTATTCGGCCAGCGCGTATGGCCTCAAGGACGATCCGGTTGGCCGCAGTATAATGCGGGTGTTCAAAATGCGGCCCGAACAGATAGAGTGCCCCGCTTCCAAAAAGCTTGCGCGCTATAGCCACTTTGCCAATGAGCGTTTGTTCAGCCAACTCTTCATTTACCAGAAATTCTGTCTCTCTGGTAAATCCGCTATATACCCCAAGCACATCAATGTCATCTGAAGCAGTCATTGCAGGCCCGCCATAGAGCGGTACTGGCATTTCATCTCCGGCACATGAAAAACCATCCACAATTTTTACCATCACCGCATCTCGCACTGGATGAAATATATACTGGCAGCCATATTCAGTACAGAACTTTTCTGCCATTTTCTTAGGGACCGGCAGGTTCCTGGTGAGATTTGTTATGCGTGATGTAACGAAATTGAACTGATTCAACGGTGCGAGGGAAGATTTGAGCGGTAAATAGGCCCCGGCACAAGAACCTATATAAACGCCACCGGCTGCTATGAAATTCTCAAGTTGTTCTGCCCCGCTGCGTCCGAGTCCTTCTGCTATGGCAAATGTATCGCCGCCTGAAACTAATAATACATCAACATGATCAAGGCGACCTTCTTTGAAATCATCTTCATCAAGGAAACTGACAGAATAAATGCTGTTACGCTCAAATATATCTGCAAACCAGGTCCATGAGTGGGAAGTACCAGCCCCGACATAGATTCCAACATCAGGCCACAACATAAAAACTTACATACCTTATATTTTATGAGTACACTCATTTACAATTTACAATTTATGGATAGCATATTCAGTAGTTAGGCTCAAGATAAAAGTTAAGCATTATCAAATCGCTCCGTATCCTGCCTCGTGAAGGCTTCTTTTAATCATAGTGACTTTTTAATATGTTCATTCATAATAGTAAAACTATTTTATAGTCATAGATAAAAGAGTTGCAACTGAGGTATACGGCTTAAACAGCTGCTGTCGGTTGAGGACCACTGACAAAAGTGCGAAAGATTCTTAACACTACCTAAAAGTAGTCTATGTGACGTCTCTTT
>Ga0315276_10003291_pt1 | contig 14808 bp, 12 predicted proteins | sample YL17G05_0_MG_FD_204542 | JGI IMG/M metagenome (GOLD analysis project Ga0315276, IMG submission 204542) | Sediment microbial communities from Yellowstone Lake, YNP, Wyoming, USA - YL17G05_0 | ecosystem: Environmental > Aquatic > Freshwater > Lake > Sediment | place: USA: Wyoming | collected...
AAGATTGATTCGTGTCACATCGTGACAATCCGCACCAACCCTTCATCCCGGTCAGGAGTCAATCCAGCAACGGTAACCCGCAGGATTTCACTCGCCGCAACAGCGAAACGTCGGCTCCACAAAACCGAAATCCACTGAATTGATACACAGTTTTTCCTTAACCGATGACACATGGCATTAGCTGCACTTCCGCAATTGGTACAGAAGAGGGGGAGGTTTTAATTGGTTTGTCCGGTTCATTTTTTCTTCTGGTGGTTTTTTTACCGGGTTTCCGGAAATACAGGGACAGGACAACACAAACAATCGTTAAAAATGCGAATATGCTGAATAAGAAGAGCCGCTCCGATCCAGACTCCTATTCCAACTCCCTTTTTTTGGGGGGGTGATTGTTGGCTCCATATACGAGACCACAGAAGGGATATGAGGCTGTCCCGGCGGGGGGGAAAGGAATCGTACTATTGCTGCTGAAACATCAAGCACTATAGTATTCTGAAGCGAGGTCTGAATACCAGTGATGGCTGTTTCTGGTAAACTGTTTCAGCTAATCATAAAGTATCATAATCGTATGACTCTGTTGTATCAGCTGTTGCTACGTATTTTTCATGATATCAGATCCCCTGCTTCAGCACGTTGAACCATTCCTCAGCGGTCGGCCTGGCATCTGGGGTCGAGTGCCCCACCACAAAACAGCGGTGAAAGAGGCTCTGCATTTCCGGTGGGATCACCATATCATAGGGGGGTGCAGTGACCGGTGGCAGGACCCCGTTAACATTTCCTTCAAAAGCAAAATATCCCCTCTTGGTTTTATCGCTCTGTTCAGGTGCATCCTCCACAAGCGGTCCCCGGGAGGCAAAGGGATGAAATCCATTCATGAGCAGTTTGAAAATGATTATACCTAATGCAAAGAGATCGGCATGATACCGGTCGACATTCTGTCTTTTAAAATCAATATTCATCATTTCCGGGGGCAGGTACTCCGGTGTTCCGACACGGCAATAATAGATCTTTTTTGTCTGGTTGTCCAGCACCTGGAACGAGTCGGTATCAAGAAATGTGACAAGACTTTCCGGAGAAATGAAAATATTGGTTTCACGCAGATCACCAATACAATGACCTTTCTGGTGGAGAGCATGACAAGCACTTGTCATGTTGAAAGCAGATGTAAACAGGTGCCTCCAGGTAAATGCGCCGCCAAATCGTTTTTTTCGCTCACTTGGGCTGTAATATTTAAATGATGACTGGAAGCTGTTAGTATCGATAAACGGCATCAGGAAACCGGTAAATTGCGTGCGTGCTGAATCCTTGAACAATAATGACGTTGGCCAGGCAATGGAACGATGATTGAACTTTGCAAGGGTTGGATCTTGGGGTGGATTTTTTATCATGGAAACAATTTTTTCCTGCAGTTCATCAGTGATTTTTGACGAATGGAAAATCTTGGCACATTCATCAGCCTTGTTCCTGTTCCTGAAAATTTCCCCTTCGCCACCCACTCTCTCCGTTGTGATCAGATCCACAACTGATCCCTGATCCGTATAAAGCCTCATACTATCTCCTGATCCATATTCTTGCGTAAAACTGAAATAACGAGAGTCATATCATCATCCGAACTTCCACGCACCTTTTCCGACATTAAAAACTCCCTGATATCATTTCCTGCAGTGTCTGTATCCTCGATTTTCAGAGAATAGGAAAACAAGGGGTTGAAAAATGCCTCAAATGGCTGGTAAGTTGCGTTCAATTTTTTGAGTGCTGCATTTTGCAGACCATCGGTAAATGCCGCTATACAATCAATGGGTTCCGCGCTTTCATGAATACGCAAGGATTTTTCCCACTCATCGCTCGTCAAAGGAACAACCACATTTGCATATTCCAAATTCTCCGGCTCAGATATAATTTTGATAAACCCAGATCCCTTGACGACAATAGCCCCATCCCCAACATGGGCAACCGCAATACCATCCTGGGACGCGATAATCAGCAGTATCGTGCAGGCAAGTTCGCGGACATGACAGATTTCCATCGCTGCCTTTTTAAAAAGATCATTACGCGCATTGACTATTCCTGCACGTAACAGCAGCCGACTATCAGTCAGTCCTTCTGCCATCAAGGCTGTGACTGCATTCACGGCCGATTCAACGACACATTGTGCGCCGAGGTCACTGCGGGGTGCAGAGCCCAAGCCATCTGCAATGGCAATGATGAGATGAGATGACTGAAAAAATTCAGAATAATACGCATCCTGGCAGGGGATTCCCTTTATCTGATGTCCACGCCCGGGTATTTTCGCCCCGAAAACATAGGGCGGTGATAACGTATTAGTCATATTTACTACTCCAACTGGGTCCGGAAATGTCCTTTGTTCCTGAAATCAGATTATTACTATCCCTCATGATAATCTAGCCTTTTTACCAATAAAAAAAGCTCATTTGGCAGGGATCTCGCCCCACCCGTTAGGCGCTTCGAGTTTTACCATCTCACCCGGACCAATGTCTGACTTGACGATCTTTTCCTGGCTGTTACTGAGCCACTGGAACATCTCTCGGAAGTTTCCCTGCCGTAGTTTGATAGGTCCCCGGCTTGGGGGCATGAGATCATTGAGAAGGGTCATATTTGCAGGTTCAACTCCGACAGAAAAGAACAACAGTTTGCCATTCTTTTCACAGTCCTCTATTGTACTTTTAACCATTGCCCACTTCGGGTCTCCTTTTTTCATATCAGTTGGTTCACCATCTGTGATCATGAAGAGCCATGGCCGGTAATAATTCACTCCTTGATCGCGATAGATCTTTTTCCTCGTTTCAATGAGGTCAACTCCCTGTAAAATTGCCTCACCCATGGGTGTATCCCCATTTGCACTTAACAGTGGTGGCTGAAAATCCTGTATGGACGTGAAAGGATGGACTGCTTTGACAGCCCCATCTCCAAACGTAACAACCGCAATGTCTACTCGACTTGCGGCAAGTTCATCCTTGAGGATCTCATCCTTGAGAAAACGCAGTCCTTCATTCAGCTGGTCGATCTTCCTGCTTTCCACCATTGAACCTGAAGTATCGAGGAGAAGGAGCGTTGCACAATGGGGTTGTTCAGGAGCGGCAATATCGACCTGGGATAACAGGTCTTTTGCCGTTCCGCCAGTCTGAATATTCGTGGGGGTAAAGGGATATGCAGGGGGTACAGACGAGGGTATGGTCTTTTTCATCGGTGACCCACAATTCCTGCAGAATGTCGCAGCAGGTGGGTTGACCTCCCTGCAGTTGGAACAGGTAGCGCCGGTAGTTGCCTGAACTGGGGGTTGAGGTAGGGATTGAGAGGAGGCACCTACTATTAATGGTTTCCCACATTTTTTACAGTACTTTGCAGAAGAACTATTGGCTGTATTACATTTTTGATCTGGACATTTCATAAAAACACCGTTTGAAAATTATTATTGTTTCTGTTGCAATAAAGAATAATAAATCATTCTATTTTCAATTAAAATTATTCAGACACTTCGGATATTGTGTAGCGATAAATAATCGCATGGTACGCTGAAACTCCTGAATGTTCTTCATATGTTCATTAATTTTCGGATAATATGCGATTCTGCAAAACAAAAAAATAATAAATCCATTATAGCCCCATCCAAAATATTGAATAAAAACGAGTTAGAATTGCGCACTTGAAGCGTATTCCTAAAAATATTGTCTTTTGATAGTATAATTACATCAGAATATTGCAAAAAATTAAGAAACGACTACTAATTGACCGTAAAATTGATCGTACTCGAAGGGGAATACTATTTTGGTGAAAATGTATCCCCCACTCGTCATTAGATTATTTTCAGTTCATAAGATCGCTGATTGAGGAGGTATTTAAATTGTCGAAAAATGCGTTAGCTTTACGGAAATTCCACCGATATACAACGTGTTCTGTCAAAAAGGTCATCAGTCTGAATGTCCTTTTATCCGGTGTCTCATCCTTTTTGTCGGCTTTCGCTCAAAGAAGCAATTACAGCAGCTTTCTGAATGGTGATTTTTGGAGTGGGCTAATCATGAGACTAAATCGAGAAAACACCGATTAATCATGCATCTATAAAATGGTAGACCTCAATATTCTGTTCATCAAATAAAAAACACCCGGCCTGGAAACAATGATCCGTCTCACGCAGTGCAGCAAAAACCCAAATCACTGGTATTCAGGACATACTACCGAATGTCCCTGGTGTAGGGTTGGTTACAATACCGGTAGAGACTCATTTCCCCATCCAGACCAGAATCCGGGACTCACTCAAATACCCGGGTCGCAAGAACGACATGGATCCCTGCCCTTTCATCAAACGGAGGAAACGTACGCATATCCTGTCAAATCCCCGTCAACTCCACCATCACCAAAACATTCACCCATAGTTCCAGGTAAAAGACGGGGGGGAGTAACAATTGCAGGTATTCTTATCCTCGCTATTTGCCTGATCGGAGGATTGTATTTTCTGCCCCAGGCCAATCCACAACTAAGTAATCTCTCACAACAGGGTACAACGGTTCCGGCCACGATCCCCCATGAGGACATCCGCTTCGATCCAATTGATGACAAGTATATTGGAGATAAGTTCACCATCACTGCTACTACTAGCCTAGCCGCTGGAGAAGAAGTCATATTTGAGATCAATGAAGCATCAGTAACGCAGCGTCAAAAAAACATTGGATTCAGTGGTATAACTGGAATTGCAACAGTCACCAAAGGTGACCCAACAGGACCGAACAATATCGCCTTTGATGCAGATGCCAGCGTTCTCCATCCACATGAGAACATTGTAAAAGCGACCTCGGTTAATCAAGCAGTAACGGGTACTACACGGTTCAATGCCCTTGAGGGGATCCCTCCAACCGGACATCTCTCACCCATTAAAAAAATAATTACTGCAAGCAGTACACCCATAAAACAATTTTTTCCCGTAACAATCACTGCAAAAAACTTCAATTCTTACTATTACCGTGGGGAAACAATCCATTTCTCTGGTACAAATACCGACAGTAATACCGTTTATCTTTTTATGCTTGGACCAAATCTTCCGGAGAATGGTGTGCGGTTCACTCTGATCCCGAAAAACGATCCGGTTAAAAATGATGAACCTGAAACGTTTACCCAGGTTCCAGTTAGCTCCGTCGACAGAACCTGGTCGTATGACTGGGACATGAAATCTGTTGTCATCGACCCCGGTATCTACATCATATATGCGGTAAGTGCACCTCGCGACAGGACTCATCTTTCTGGCATTACCCCCCGTGCGCTCCCGATTATAATAAAACCTCCATTTATCTCTGGTACAGTCAGAAAATCACCAGTTTCTAAAGGTGATTCGGTAATTATCGAGGGTTTTGCAGAAGGAAACCCGTCTGCCGGTGTCGCAGTGTGGATTCTTGGGAACAATTATACAACAAGGACCGTCATTCCGGTACAGTCTGATACAACATATAAGTTCGAAATTAACGGAGCAACTACGAAGACCATGGCAACCGGGGATTATTATGTCGTCCTTCAGCACCCGGATAATAACCAGTTTGATATTAACTATAATGCCAATACCGGACAGGTTGTCAACCGTCAGACCGGTACAGCACTCTTCAGCCTCAAAGGGCCAAACAGTCTACAGAGCTCTGCTGCAGCTGACGCCCTTGTCACTGGAATAACAGATGATCCCAGCATAGATGACGATATTAAAACAGTCAAATTCTCAATTAAATAATGAGTGACCAAGCAGGATCTCAATTTTTTAAACTCATTTATCACTGTTGGAACGAATTTTATAAAGATACCCTCGTGGATACGTGGGCTATCGGATTTCACATTAATGTTTATACCGCTTCTATCAAACCCCCCGCTCATATCGGAATCACCTCCGCGCAAACCGAAATAAAAATGAATAGATTTTTAGAGAAACTTGTGCTTGAGGCCATCTGAATTTTGGGGAAAACGCATCTTAAATTTTATTCGCCCATCTGATATCGTGAATTGCCCATGAATATGTAATCTCGTTTTCTGACCGGCAGATTAAGAAACTACCGGCGTTCCAGGTCACAGAAATTGTGGTATTTTTCCAACTCTTCCTTTGAGATGGATGGAAGACATTTCAGGATTTCCAGCTCAAGTATTTCTTCGGATATAATGGGACTGTTTCGATCTATAGCGGTCCGGGCTGCATCTGTCACGATTAGTTCAATGTCCGAACAGACATACCCTTCAGTCATTTTTGACAACCGATCAAAATTAATCCGGTTTTCATGGGGCCTGTCCATGAGATAGATCTTAAATAATTCTGTGCGTGCATTAGCATCAGGAGGGGGTACAAAGATTCTCTTATCCATGCGCCCGGACCGTAGGATCGCGGTGTCTATAAGATCTGGTCGGTTTGTCGCACCTACTACAAGAATATTGTTCTTTCCGGCATCATTTAACTGCCGTAAAAATTCATTCACTTCTTCTTGTTTATAGTGCGCGGTACTCTCGAGGTTTTCCCGTTTGGGGACTAATCCCTCCAGTTCATCTATAAAAACTATTGAGGGTGCATGAATTTTAGCTTTCTCAAAAATCCTCGCGATCTTTGAGGCACTTTCATGGATGTATGGGGATGAAATATCTTCGTGCTGAACTTCAATAAAATGATAATTCAGTTCTTCTGCCAGTTTCCTGACAATGAACGTCTTGCCACAGCCAGGAGGACCGAAGAGTAAAATCCCATTGGGGAGGGTAATCTTGAATTGCTTATACTTCTGGGGATTCAGAAGGGGCTGGATTACATCACGATTAAGAAGTTGTTTGAGAGAAACCATACCGGCAACACAGGAAAAACCACGATTATAGTTAACCATGTTAAACAGGATCTGCATATTTTCAAATGAATGGTCTGCCTTGACAATCCCCATATATTCACGATTATTGATTTTAATCCTGGTTGTCATGAAATTTTTTAATTTCTGTTCAATCTCATGAGGCTGAAAGGAAAGGAACAGGTAAAGATACTGCTTATCAGAAAGGAGGTAGACCTCAATAAAAAAAAATTTTTCAATTCGCTTTTTAATAACAGCATAATCACTGATAGCAAAACCATTATGCAATATTGGCCGGGTCTGTCGTGGCATAATTACCGTCTATAGATATATACATTGTTTTCACATAAAAAAACACATCGTAAAACAAAATACTTAATCGGAGTTTTTTATAGGTTGAAATCGTTGAATCTATGCGAGTTATGATAGTCATTAATTTTTTCAATACCTGGATACTGAATTAGAATAGTATGGGTACAAAATGTAATTTACCGTTGGGTCCTTTTTCCCAGAAATATTTATTATCTAAATAGTAAATGAAGACTGCGATTTATCCTCCTTGATGAAATTGAACTGATGTTGGTGATTATTTAAGGATTTTCTTTGCGATCCAGACACTTGGTGTTACTATAAATAGGCGGCTCAATAACTGAAGATACCAATTTCCTCGGATAATCTCCGCAAAATGAGGGCCTATTTTTTCATAACAGGCATTGCACCAACAACCCCAGTCTCGTTGGATTAGCCAAGTATCCCGGAAAGATTGTAGTAGCAGTACATTTGGATGATGGCGGTCTCCCATAGATGCAGTAATGACAAAACATGAGGATGACGAAGAGCTACTTGGTTTCCCTGATATAAGTCCCTGTCTTATAAGTGGGGGATAAATATGTGAATCAACAAGAATAATTAAAATATCTTCCTCGAATTTTCCTTCAAAATTCTTTTTCGCAGCATCGATAATATTATCCCTGAACCGGTCAAGGATCTCGAAATCTCGAATTGCAATGGCTATACTAATCTTCGATGGAATTGTTTGGATGATATCATCAATTGTAGCCTTATTGAAATTGAATAGTTCAAGATTCTTGTAAATAAGGGAAGCAGTATATTCGTAGTTATTTTTTGCTTCATCATTTTTACCATCTTTGAACGCATTTTTAGCCCGTATATATCGTTCAATTGCTACAGCAGTAACACAAACCATTTTTCGGTCTTTTAATAAGTCTACTAAACGGGAGTTGTTACTTTTATTTTCTTGATTTTCTATCATTTGCAGGGCTTCAGCAAACCGTTTATGCTCGATAGTATCATCGATAGGGTTTATGATAAGGGAGTTATTTTTGGTTTCTTGCACTTGTCGGAGATCCTCACCGAGCGATGCTCCATAACCCATTGTTCCGCAGATATCCCGGGCAGTATTTATTAATTCCAATGAGGAAGTTTGATTGTTCCACTCATTGTGAATCGGTATACTCAACTCTCTAATGGCTTTTGCTGCCTCGTCACGACTCGCTTTTACCCGGCTGTCTTCATCAAGCCCAAACGACGATAACACATCGATTTCATCCAAGATTTTTTCAATAATGGCATCGATTTTTTGGAGTAGTGTGGCATCATTTTTATTGCCAGAAGAAATTTCTATTTTTTTCAATTCTTCAATGTAAGTATGAATTTTTTGTAAAACCGGGTTAATAACATCTTTTTCTGTTTTATTTCCTGTAACAGAAAACCGTTCTTTATACTCAAGCAGATAGTCCGAATCATTCAATTGATTGCTAATCTCTGCATAAAAATCAGATAATTGAGAAACTGCCTGTTTTTTAAATTCATTAATGATCACCTGATCCAGAATAAATCCGGTTTTTTCCGTATAAAATCTGAAAAACTCGTCCCAGGACACAGGGGAACCCATAAGAGTGTTCCATAAATTTACAGATGGGATAAGACATGATTTGAAATTTTTGTTGCAAAGAAGAACAGAATAAAACACAGCAAGATTTCTCCTTTGAGAAAATGAAATTCCTTCGATAGATTCTGTGGAATTCTGAAAAAGGGATAATGCTTTTGAATATTCAGCATTTTTAATTGCATCCAAAATTTCCTGGTTGGTCGAATCAGGATTGATATCAAACCAAAAAAAATACTCTCCGATACTGTCTTTAGGTGAATTAACCTTCTGTAGCGCCACCTTGACCGCAGATTCGTTACGAAATAGGTCCGCCTTTTCAAAATCTAAATTATATTCAGGAATATCATCAATTTTTAAACGAGTTGTAATTTCCTTTCCTCGCTTCTGAATTGTTTTGGGATCAATTCCTGTATCAAGCCCAAGAATATGGAATGCATTAGTACGAAATAATGTGGGTAATAGTAAGGTAAACGGTGTATTTGGAATCGAACTCCCTATGAGGTGGATCTCTGGAACCTGTTTAACGGGTTTCCCACAATTTTCACAAAAGATCGAATCATCCGGCGTCGACAAATCACAATTTATACAATACATCCGTCACTCCCATATAGCGAAAGTTTTTTTTATGTAATATGAAATAAGTTTTTAATTAATAATCAAACTGTTTAAAGATCTGGGATATAAAAAATTCTTATAAGTTTGATTAAAAACCTAATAAGTGATTCCAGATATGGAACTCCTGATAGCTACCTGATCTTCTGGAGGAAGGAGCTGTATGAGATTAAGTACACATTGCCTTAGACACTCAGCATCCCCGGAAGCGATACAGTTTCTCCCTTTCTCAATGTAGTATTGTGCCTCTTTGGGATTGATAAATGTGTTATTACTGTCGATAATTCGATTAAATTGGTGAACCCAAGCTGCCGGGTGAGAGAAATATACCTTTCTTCCCAAAGTAAGCAATTGTTCATTTACACGAATTAATAAGAATTTATCATTATCTTGTATTGCCTTTTCGCCCTCCTTTTTTAACTCGTTTAGTTGCTCATAGTTTATTTTTTTATCCTGTTCTTGGCCAATCTCCTCGATCATTCCTTCAATTTCTTTTATCCGTTCCCTGAATAGTTTAATTAAATGCGGCAATTCTTTTTCTTTCTCTACCCTGTCCAAAAGGACTTTGAGATCCCTAAGTTGCTTGCTGGCTTTCCGTTTTTCCTCTTCATCAAAAAATGCATTCTTTACACTTTTCTCTATGGAATCTACGATCTGATGAAGAGATACACGTTCATCGATCGAACAATCTTCTTCAACTTTAGCAGCGCGTTCTAGTTCTGATTTGAATTCTCGTTCGACAATATGATAATCGACCTTTTCAGCAAGGATTGAACCTCTTGCTGAAAGAATCCTATCGATAATGGGAATGTACACTTCAAGATCAACAACCCGGGATTCATCAACTTTCAGAATCAATTCAACATCAGTATTTTCTGGGAGATCGTAAGGTAATTCTGTTCCTTTGATCTTCACATCGCAGATAAACGTATTACGATCTGGAATCTCTGATTCTCCCTCGTATACTTTAATTGAAAGGTCATTTTCCTCTCCTTTCCTAAGGGATTTCACTGTTCGGTATTTCCTGGGTTCTGATACCAGAGGCAATGTGTTTCCTTTTTCAAAAAATGGTTCAAAAATTTCAGTTAGCATCCCGCCATTCCGAAAATCTTTTTTTGCAACTGCAACTCCAATGGAATGCGGAATTGGAGGACCACTGACTGACAGACCATGTGTAATAGAAAACGAATCCGGGTGTATAAGAACCGGATTTCCTTTACTATCGAATAGGTAGACCCAGAATATGTTCGTACGATTTGGGATAAGTGCAACTGTATCGAAAAACTTGCCTTTTTTCAGTTTCATTCTGGCGCTGGTATAATGACCGCTATCGCTCTGGATTTGAAGAAAATACTCTTCTATAGAATTGTTTAATTCTGGAATGTTGCCTGATAAGGTCTCTTCGTTTTCTGAAGTCAGCGAGCTAAAATACAAATTAATATTCTTTGCGTCAGGATTTTTTGTATCTGATGATCTAAGTGCTTCTGGGATTTGTTGACCTAACGCAAAAATGCTTGCCCCTCGAGCAACAACGGTTAATGGATCTGCTGAAGTGTCAAGGGTAATTTCCAATTCATTTGCAAGACGTTCCCGAATATACGGAATCTGTGTAGGGCCGCCAACAAGTAAAATTTTATTTACTGATGCTGATGTGATACCTGCTTCTTTAATTGTTTTTTTTGCTAGTTGGATGGTTTTATCAACGAGGGGTTTAATCAATTGCTCAAACTGTTGTCTAGTAATATCTACAGAAAACTGGATTTCTCTATTTACATCATCGTTACCAACCCCCCCAATATCAATAGAGGTCTTAGGATATTGTGACAGATCAATTTTAGCATTCTCCGCTAAATATTTCAATTTAGCATAGAGAGTTCTGAGATTTACATTCTTTTCTTCAAATTGAGCAATAGAATAATGCTTGCGAATCTCGGGAACAAGAATTTCATTCATTATGAGCTTGTCAAAATCCTTACCGCCAAGAAAATTGTCCCCATTATGACCCAGCACAATCAGATTACCCTGTTTAGACGAGATAAGAGCGACATCAAAAGTACCACCACCAAAATCATAGACTAACAAGTTTTCATTAAGAGAATTCATATACCCATGAGCGATTGCCGCTGCAATGGGTTCTTGTAAAAGAACGACATGATCAAAACCTGCAAGATTTCCTGCCCGTTTTGTCGCCTCCGCTTGAGTTGTGTCAAAAGACGCAGGTGTCGTTATGACTGCAGAATTCGTCGAAAACTCAGGATATTTTCTTAAAACATCCTCTTTTAGACTTTTAAGAATTTCAGATGAAATCTCTTCTGGGGAAAGATACCTGTCTACCCTTGGGAAATAAACTTTTTCAGGAGTTCCGATTATCCTTTTAACTTCCGCACGATAGTTTTTAATATCGTCATCAGATGCTTCTTTGTACAATTTTTCATAGGCTTTTTTCCCAACAATAATATTTTTGGATTTATCAAATCCGAAAACCGAGGGAGTATATTCAGATCCAAAAATATTTTTTATAATTTCAATGGTGTCATTGTTGTTTATAGCAATTTCAGAGTTGGTTGTACCGAGATCTATCCCGATTTGAATATTCTGATTAACCATATTTTTTTAATTGTTTCCCACAACGATAACTTTTCCTCTTTTAATTATTGTTCCTCTGCAAAGTATGGTAGGTTCAATCATTTCGCGGATATATGGTGAGGTAACAGAAGGATCTTTTTCTTTGGTAAAAATATCTACATTTAAACCTTCGTTATATTTTTGGCCAGAGTAATCAAAGACCTCAATATCAGATTTAGATAGTATCCTTTTTAATCGGCCAACCGAATTCTCAAAGGCCTTTACTTGGGATTCAGATATGTGCGGTTTTACATTTTCCAGTCTTTTCTCAATTCTCCAGACATCCGTTGCCATTTCAGCGAGATCTTTGGTTCCTTGAGAATATTCAATAAATTTTGGAATAACTGATTGTTGGATTTCCTCTTTTAGCTCACATTTAACACTTGCTAATGATTTGTAAACATCATCAAGAAATCCTGAGGTTACAATATCCGTAATAATCAAAGATAGTCCAGCAGCATACAGCAATGCCAGCCAATCAATAATTTGGTCTCTAAAAATAATATAAAGCAGAATACTGAATACTGAAAGGATGCATCCGAAAAGACCCCTTTTGGTAACTTTTGACTTAATGGAGAAATTTAGCCCAGTAAATAATAATATTAATCCAAACCCGCTTAAAATCTTTATTTCATAAGGGTCCCAATGATTCATCCTAAGGAGGGAGAATAAAACCAGAATAAACCCTATAGCAATTATAACAGTAAATATCATCGGAAAAATCTGTTCTTTTTTTAATATTTTACTAGGATCAATAAAAGCCATATAAAAAAGATAGTCTTTTTATTTATATGTATTTTCTTTCATGGAATGGAATAGAAAAAAAAGGTAATTAGATAGCATTAAGCCAAACAAAATTACATTGGAGATCTGTTCGATGATAAAACTTGGCCATTGTACCCTTAATCCCAATCATTGGTACTCATTGCATGCCGCCGAATGTCCCTGGTGTAAAATCCATAAAGAAGAAGGGCGGGATTTTTTTCCACATCAAAATGCACCAATTAACCAAATAAACCCTGTAGTAAAGAGTGATATAACCGGCCAGGGTATTCCTCAACATGAGATTCCTCAAGGTACATTACCTGGTTCTCACACTTTTTTTTCTGATAGGAAATTTCAGGTAATTCTTGTTATTGGATTAATAATCATTGCTGCAATTATCATTATTCCATTAACGCAGAAAAAAATGCCAGTAACTTATTCAACACCACCCCCCACGTATCCTTCACAAACATATTCTGTCCCAACACCGATACCAACACCGATACACACGCCAATTGGAAAAAATGCCGAAGTTACTCTTCCCTATATGGAAACAATTGCTTTGAGGTTTAACACGGTTACTCGCAATTTCACATCCACTAAAGCCCCAATTTATATTACACTTACTACAAAGCCAGATGTAATAACCGATAACAAAATAATTTTCAGAGGCCCCTCTGATACTCAGGGAACAGAAATTCCTATCACCAGACCTGATGAAAATGCCTATTCAAAAATTATCGTTAGAGATCTAGAAATGGGCGGCGTAGTTGATGAAGCAGGATATGGGAAATCTGACTCATCCACACCACAAAAAATAATAAAAATTATGAAATCTGGGCGATATGAACTAGAAATTACTGGCAACCGTGCTATTATGGATCTTTCAATCGGTACATAATATACGTGAACCGACGATTTTCTGATATACAATAAAGTGTGGTGATTGGGTTCTGCAGATACGGACATGAACCAATCGATTTTACTGCGGAATTATGAAAAACGGAAAAACACTTTTTTCTTTTTTTGAAATCTACAAACCTGTATTACAATACATGGCGTCATAATTTTCCAAGTATGACCAACAGATTGAGGGATCTTTTCGAGTGGGTACATTCCTCAAATCGAACGGATATTATGTCTGACATAACCTGAAACTTTTGTTGGCATGTATAATGCAATAACGTTGCATGGGTCATCGGTTAAGGATTAACTCGATTTTTCCATAACGACAAAATCCTAATTTTTGCTGTCCATTTCTATAAATGGCGTAGATATTTTTAAATCATTGTGCATTAATAATGCATAAGTGTATATTATGGCTACAAAAGATTTGGCGCGAGAACCTTTTGATATCCACATGCAGGGATACGAAGTTTTAGAGAAAGTAGCGAGTCAATCATCATCATCCGGGAGAGTAATGGTTCCACGGGATTGGGTCGGGAAGAAAGTACGCATTATCCGGATGGAATTATGAGCGAAAACATGACACAGAAAATCTTGGAAGATCTCAACTCCATGTTTTACTCAGGAATTGTTACAAAAAATCGCTGATGAAACCGGTCTGATTAAACGAGAGCGGAAAATCGATCCAACAGTCATGTTTTGGGCACTGGTTCTTGGATTTGGAGTGAGATTACAGAGAAGCCTTGCCAGTCTGAAACGCGTATATGAAAACAAGTCAGGACAATCGATCCGTGACAGCAGTTGGTATTATCGGTTCACTCCTGAATTGTTAGAATTCCTCCATCAATGTGTTATTCATGGAATTCAGGGACTTGCGAAAAACTCACAAGTTAAACTTGGCAAGAAACTTCAAAATTTTGAGGATATCCTGATTCAAGACAGTACGATTATCAGACTTTACAAATCTCTTGCTGACAAGTTTCCCGCAGCTCGATCAAGAACTGTGGCTGCTGGGAAAAAGTGAGTGTTCTGGTGAGTGCTGTGGCAAATGGACCAAAATCTGTTGCCCTTTTTGGAGAGCGTGTATCTGAGATCAAAAATCTGAAAATTGGATCGTGGGTCAAGGATCAGATACTCCTTATCGATCTGTGATTTTATAAACATCACACTTTCACAAGAATT
>Ga0315276_10003292_pt1 | contig 14802 bp, 10 predicted proteins | sample YL17G05_0_MG_FD_204542 | JGI IMG/M metagenome (GOLD analysis project Ga0315276, IMG submission 204542) | Sediment microbial communities from Yellowstone Lake, YNP, Wyoming, USA - YL17G05_0 | ecosystem: Environmental > Aquatic > Freshwater > Lake > Sediment | place: USA: Wyoming | collected...
ACCGCGGGGTGCTTTCTGCCACATTTTTTTGGCATTCTTCACTTCTTCGGGAACGCGGGCTACTAATGCTTCTGCTTCTTTCTTCACTTCCTCTTTCTTGGCGGCCACCGCGTTGGCTGAATTATCAGCAGCTTCTTTAGTTGAGGCGAATAGTTTCAGAGCTTCATCATAATTACTGAAAAATGCTTCTTTTTCCTTGTCAGCAAGTGCTAAGGCATCATTCAATGTCTTCTGGGCAGCATTGTACAGATCCGGAACATACCGATCCGCTTCAGCCTGTTTAGCAGCGTTCAGAGCCGCCTGAGCAGCATCAATTTCCGCTTGTGGATATTTAGCGCAGCCAACCAGCATTAAGGCCAATATTACGGTGAAACTTAAAGTTAGGAAAGTCCTCATGTTTAATTCTCCTTGTTTTGGGTTAGGTTGATTTTATTAAGAAAAACATTTTCATTATTAAATTCAACATAATATATTTTCTATAAATGTACAGAAATTACCCGAGAAATATTATTTAAAGTTCTATAAAAGTAATAATTCATTGACAAAATCGCAATAATTATTGTTAATTTATTTATAAATTTTTCTAATTACTACCGGACTGCTTTTTCCAGTATTTTAAACTGATCTGAAACCGTAAAGCAGAATGGAAAACGCGAAAGGGTAAGCCAGGAATTAGTAATTGACAAACCCAATACCCTTATGCTTTATACCGATAAATACCTCGATTATTATGGTAACTTGCGCATCTCGGTCTATGGAAGTGTCGCAGATTTGAATGGGGATAGTATCGAAACTATTCAGGAGGCGGTCGTCGATTCAGAATCAATCCAGGATTTTGATCAGTATTTCCGGATTACAGAACCCGGTCATTTTGGTACGATTGTGGATACCCCACATGGTCAGTTTATTGAAGCCTTTTTCGTTAATCTGAATCCGGAGGATGTTTGGATTATATTAAAAACATTGCAGCAGGGTACCCGGTTGCAGGTCAATATCTCACACCGCCTGGTGAATAAACCTGTTTTTCACTATCTTAAACGCGCAACGATGATCAACGAATTGCATAGCGAACTGCACGGGATCAAAGTCGGCCTTCCTTTCGAACCGAAAACGCCATTACAAAATATTAAAGTTGTCGTGGAAAGAAAAAATTGAGTTTTTCACCATTGATTGTAATGCATCCGGTCAGGATCAAAACGCTCCGGCTGTGTTTTTTCCTCAGCGGGATAACCCAGGGCTATCATTGAAACAGGTATTATGAAACCAGGTAATTTTAATAGATCAATAATGCCCTGCATGCGCTCTTGACGTGGATAAACCGCCAGCCAGACTGCACCAAGGCCCAGTGCATGTGATGCCAATAACATGTTTTCTGTTGCCGCCGAACAGTCCTGAATCAAATACTCCACACTCTTTTCAATTCTTTTATCACCGCTAATAACGATGGCCATCGGGGCGTGCTTCAACATTTCTGAATAGGGATGGAAACGGGGAATGGTCAGTAATTTTTCTCTTTCGGTTATCAGGATAAATTGCCAGGGACAGCGATTATGGGCCGAGGGTGCCAGCATGCCAGCCCGCAGTATCTTTTTTATTATCTCGTTATCGATATCCTGAGTGGTATACCGGCGGATACTACGGCGGGTAATGATCGCTTCGTACGCTTCCATTTCAATAATCCTTAATTTTTGTAACTATCCACAGCATGCTGTGTTTCCGGGTGTACCTCAAAAAACTGATCCAGATCTGTTACCTCCAGAATAGCCCGTATTTTCTCGTTCAGGCCGGCTAATTTTAACGACCCACCTTCCCTTTTAACAGAACTCCAGCAGGACATTAATACCCCGATCCCAATGCTGTTGATCACCTTAACATATTTAAAATCGAATATGATTTTCCTGATACCGCTCAGCAATATCTGTTTAATCCGTTCGCTTAAACGCTGGGTTTGCGTATCTCCAAACATGTCGACATCCACACGGATAATGACAATATCACCTATAGTATCTTCAATGATATGCATTCAATTAACCACTTTAATTTCAGTTTAAGAGCGATCGAATAAAAAGAGCCGTTATGTTGATAAAATTCCCTCCCATATTTTATAAAAGCGAGGTACACCTCTTGCGGGAATAACTACGGTCATCCGACCCCCTTTATTCGCGGTTGTTTCATAAGTCCTTATTTGTTATTCTGAATTCCCTGCCTGCTGGCCAGCAGGTCATGCAGGTACACGCAATACCATCATGATCGTATGTTGTTGGACGTCTCAAGTTATTAATTTAATATATCATTTTCTACCTGAATCTCCGGCCCATTCTGCAATCCTTTCTTTAAATAGAATAACACTGAGAACCAGGCGTGTAAAAAATTATATGTTGAATAATATTTGATTACCTGCATTATCGGTTGATCAAATATGAATATAATTCCTTAATAATTCCCGGTAAAAAACATAATTTTCGAATGTTACGTCTTCACGAATACGGCCATCCGCAGCAGGGATGAACCCGCCTTCGGCAACCAGGGGTGGTATTTTATCCTCGATTTCCCGGCGTATGCTGTCTTTCCCCTGGCGCAGAGCATCCAGGTCAATGCCGCCGATCAGGCGTAAATCACGTCCAAATTCCCGGCGCAGATCACGATAATCCATTTCTTTACTATTGGTTTCATAGGCCCATAAACAGTTCATCCCGGTTTTCAGGACACCGGCTATTAATGCACGCGCATTGGCATATGTTCTGAAGATAATAAAGGGAACACAGTATTTTTTCAGAACAGTCAGTAACGGTTGATAACTGGTAAGAATCAGGTCTTTATACATGGCGGGTGAAACCAGGGGGCCGGTCAGTCCACCGATCGGTTCGCTGAACAAAGCAGCGTCAACCTTGACCGTGGATAAAATCTTATCAGCCAGGTGTGCCGTAAATTCTCCATAAATATTCATCCAGTCACGGATCAGATCCCGGTCATCGCGAAGGATATCGATGATTTGATCGAATCTTTTCCAGCCGTTTACCCCCAGGCAAAGAAAAAAGCCCTGGTGCACATTAAGAATCAGAACGTGTTCCCGGGCAGGTCCTAATTTTACTTTTTTGAACAAATTGACAGGTAAGCGAAGCGGATTATTGAAATTCAATCGCTTCCGCAGTTTTTTCAATCCGTGTTGATCTTGCGGCCAGGTGTGAATCGGTGGCAAAGGATCTAAATGCGGCTCAACTTCCTCATACTCATCGACGGGAAATGATTTTCTCAGATCGGTAAGGGAAGACAATCCCTGCTGCCGCCAAAGCGATATCACATCCCGGCGAATTTCATTCTCGAAATAGGGAACCCGGTCCGGATGTTCATACTCCAGGGTTTGCTGAAATCGCTTCCGGTTGTTCATCATAACTGGCTGTGCAAATAATTTTCGTCGGGTAATTGATCCTGACCGTACTTTTTTGCTTCTTTTTTCATCAACTCGATCAATTGCTTTTTAATTTGACCGGACAGGCGGGAAGGTTGATAACCGGCCATTAATTTTTCGACCTGAATATGCGCTTCATCCTCCATGGTTCGTAAACCTTCTGCCTCCCAGCGGGTACGTTTTTGCCGGTTAATAACCGGTCCCGGAATACTGTGTTCAGCACGGAGATGGCAAACCGTATGTTCGGAGACCAGCAATGTTTTTTCTTCCAGTAATTCCTGGAACCGGGGCAGGGCAGGAAAATCATCACGGGGTTGAATTCCATCCAATAAACGGAAAACCATTTTACAGATCTCGTTATCAACAATCAGTTTTTCCAGGCTGAAACAATTTTCGAAATCCATCATACCCGGCCCGGATATATTATTAATCCCGGCTAGGGCACCCAGAATGGCACCGATACCCGATTCAAGGCCAGCCTGGGTATCCAGTAATTTGGCATCGCTTAAACTGATATAAGCCTGGGTTGGCAATCCCAGATATTTGCCGATCTCATTGTAAGCGCAATCAATCATCATGGTCTCGATCGCACCCATCGGGGCAGTTTCATACCGAACATCAAAAATTGCCGGTGAACCGCCATAAAGAATCGGTGCACCAGGAGCGGTTAACTGGCTGATCACAACACCGCTCAGGGTTTCGGCGGTATGTTGAATAAGCGTACCTACCAGGGTAACCGGGGCAACAAATCCTGCCAGCGGCATGGCAATGAATTCAACCGGAATGCCAAAGCGGGCACACTGGATTACATTTTCGGAAGTAATATCACTCCATTTTAAAGGTGAAGAGGGACAACAGGAGAAAATAGTAAGTGGTTTTTTCCGCAAAGATTCTTCATCTCCCCGGATGGCGATTTGAAAATCTTTCATCACTTCGAACGACTCAATGGTAAAGGCGCCCGTGACCACCGGTTTTTCGCCGAATAACAAGCTTAAAAACAGCCGATAACTGTCAGATATTAACCCGGTTATATCTGCCGGTACGAAAGCCGTACTCTGTGATGCGATATATGGCAGTTGTTGGACGATCTTAGCATAGTGAATGTAATCAGTTGTGCCTGGCCGGCGGGACTTTTTAGTATACGCGTCCAGAAAATCGAGACCTGAAGAGCCGGGAGTAAAATGAACTTTATTACCACTGAAATCGTGGGTTTGATTTCCAATGACATCAAATAATTGAAAGGAGTGAGGTGCATGAGACAATGCCAGGTCAATCATTTGTTCGGTAAAACGTACCTGATTATCGTTTTTCTGAACCCGGGCTCCATGATCGGCCAGCAGGGAGAGTATGGAAGGGTTATAGATCTGTGTGCCCAAAGTGCAAAGAATATTCCGGGCCTGCTCGATAATTTGTTGAATTAATTTTTTACTTAAAAATTTTACCTGTGGTCTGATTTTCATAATGCACCTGATAGTTAATATCTTTAATGTCTATGATGGTTGTATTGGTAATAAAATAAAAAAAAGTGAGCACAGTCACAAATCAAAGCAAAAGTCTTTTTATTTTAAAATTGTAATGCTTCAGTAAAGTGCGGGATGCCCGACAACATACGATCATAGTTGTACTTTCGATGTCAGGCATCTGAGGCCCGGCAGCGTTGTGATAACGCTTCGTATACGCTCATCGGGCATGATCTTTATAAGGTCACAGCGAAATAATGATAGCATACTGGATCACTGATAATAAAGCAGGATAGGGAAATTATAAACCATATAAATTTGTTATCTTAAGCATACAATTTGCGTGTCGATAATACAATTAGAAGGCTCCGGAAGGCGACTGAACATGTGGGATTTAAGTTTAATGCCATAAAACAGGAGAAGAAGTAAGAGTGGATTTAAGTAAAACCGGGGAGTTGGATTTTGCCCGGATCGGTGCAGATACCAATGGATCCTTGTCCATCAATTTTTCTGAAATCAGGGAATTGTTTCAGGATCTTCCCATGGAAGTGGCAATGTATGATGTACAAGGACGATTTCGCTTTGCTAACCACTGGTTTGAGGAGAATGAACAGATCCGGAAAGATATACTTGGCCAGAATGATGATTATTACTTTCAGCGGAAAGGGATCCGACGGGAGGCGATTTTAGTCAGGAGAGTTTATTTTCAACGGGCGTTAAAAGAGAAGCGCCTGATTAAATTCACGGAAAAACTGCGTTTTGAAAATGATGACAAAACTCTATATTATAAACGTTATTATCGTCCGGTCTTTTTCAAAGACGGTTCCAAAGAAGTCTCTCATGTTTTCTTCTTCGGCAGTAATCTGAGTGCAACTGTTCTGGGGCAAAAAGAATTACGGTATTTAGCTTATCATGATAAAATTACCGGTCTGAAAAATCGGGATGCCTTAAATGAATATATAAAACAGATGGCATTGGATAGTGCGAATGATCCCCATCCGCATCTGCTGGCACTGTTATATATCGACCTGGATAATTTTAAACATCTGAACGAATCGGTAGGCCACCACATTGCCGACCAGTTGTTACTGGAGGTCGGTTCACGGTTAAATATATGTGTGGAAAAATCAGATCAGGTGTACCGTTATGGCAGTGATGAATTTATAATCATTTTACGCAATATTAATCAGGATTACGATGCTGGACGTATTGCCGAAAAGATCACCAAATATCTTTCCAAGCCTTATCTGATCGAGCATCATCGCATCACCTCCCTCACCACCAGCGTTGGCATTGCCATGTATCCCAAGGATGGCAAGAATATCGAAACCCTGCTGAAGAATGCCGATACTGCCATGTACTCGGCCAAGAAAAGTGGAAAAAACAGCTTCCAGTATTTTTCAAAAGCGCTGACCGAATATTCGGTGAAACGCCTAAAAATTGAAAAACATCTTATTGACCTGGTAAACAAAAATGATTATGACAAGCAATTTCAGGTTTTATATCAACCGATCGTTGAAAAAAAGGCCCATGGTGAGTACAAGGTAATCGGAGCAGAAGCTTTGTTGCGCTGGAAAAACCACGAACTGGGACATGTCTTACCGGATGTATTTATTCCCATTGCCGAAGAAGCGGAATTGATCTCCAGGATCGGAGAATGGATCTTTCAGAAGACCTGTACGGAATATAAAGATTTAAATTGCAAAACGGATCCGCCTTTAATGCTCTCTATTAATATTTCCGCGAAACAACTTAAATCCCCAAAAATTATTAAAAGAATTGAGAACATCTTAAAGTCCACCAACTACGATCCGGAACATCTGCAATTGGAATTAACCGAAACCAGTTATCTGGATGAGCACACGGAGGTAATATCGAATATTAAAGCGATTGGTGAAATGGGTATTCAGATCGCCCTGGATGATTTTGGAGTAGGATTTGCCTCTTTGTCTTATCTGCACAAGGTTCCGGCCTCCACTATCAAAATTGACCGCTCCTTTATCCGGTACCTGAGTACGAGTCCCCGCCACAAAGAGCTGGTCAAAACCATTATCATGTTAGGAAAAAATATGCATAAAGATGTGGTGGCGGAAGGGGTGGAGCAAGTGGAGGATTTGTATTTACTCGATAGCGAGAAATGTTACAAATACCAGGGATTTCTCTTCAGCAAACCGGTCGAGCTTGAAGAGTTCCGGAGGATCCTGAAAAAGGAAAGCCTGCTGACGACGATTATTTCATAGTCCTGTTTAGTTTTCTTACAAGTTGTGATATGTCATTCTGAAGAATCTTTTTTTTAAAGGTTAATCATTCCTCTCCGATTAGATTATTAGAATCTCCAACATCAGATTCCTGCCTGTACTTTGCAATAGCAAAGTGTACGCTTCGCGGGAATGATCTGATAATCCTAATACGGTTGGGTATCAGATCCACTTTTTCTTCCTGAAGAAAGAAAGTAATCCCACCGAAGTCAGAATAATTATTACCCAGAATCCGGCATATCCCCATCTCCATTTTAATTCCGGCATCCATTCAAAGTTCATACCATAAATTCCGGCAATAAAAGTCAGAGGAATAAAAATAGTCGCTATCAGGGTCAGTATTTTCATGATCTCGTTCATCCGGTTGCTGATGCTGGACAGGTAGATTTCCAGAATACCGGAAGTGATATCACGGTGCGTTTCGATCGTATCCAGAATCTGGATCACGTGATCATAAATATCGCGCAGGAACGGGATGGTAGGTTTGTGGATCAGAGATATATCTTCCCTCAGCAGGTTGTGCAGCACTTCGCGCAGGGGCCAGACCGCTCTGCGCAGCACGATCATTTCCCGTTTCATTTTCTGAATCGCAATCATGATCGATTGCTCGGGTTTAACAATGACGATATCTTCAAGCTGCTGGACTTTTTCACCCTGTTTTTCCATGACCAGGAAATAGTGGTCGATAATCACATCCAGTAATGCGTACATAATAAAATCAGCACCATTCCTGCGCAGCCGGCTGCCGGGATCTTTCATCCGGTCGCGTATGGGATAAAAGACAGGATTTTCCCGCTCCTGGAAGGTGAGCAGGAACTTATCGCCCAGGATCATACTCACCTGCTCGATGGATATACTTTCGTGATCTTTATCATAATTAATTGTTTTCAGAACAAGGAAGAGATACGCATCGTGGATTTCAACTTTAGGTCGCTGGTCCGTATTCAGGATATCTTCCATGACCAAGAGATCGATCTCATATAACCGGGCTAGCTCCTGCAAGGTTTCCACTTCATGTAAGCCCGTAACATTGACCCAGGTTGAAGTCGGAATTTTACGCAACTCAGACAGTTCACCCAGTGATATCACCTCCCGAATTGTTAATTGAGTCTGGTCGTAATCGATGGCTGATAATTTTACTTTTTCAACTTTTTGTTCACCGATATAGACCATCGAACCGGCCGGGAGGCCGATTTTTTTAGAGCGCCTGGAAATAGATCTTTCTGCCATTTAACCTCCGGAGTACAATGCTAATAATAAACGTATAACTGATTCAATATGATATAGATTCCCGTCTGTATTTTATTAATGATAGAATGACTTCCACAATGTCATGCCCGACCTCGAAAGTACAAGTATGATCGTCTGTGGTCGGGCATTTTTACTAGGAGCGGTTCGATCGGTCTGAAGATTCCCGCCTATACTTTGCAATGGCAAGGTGCACTTTATGCGGGAATGCCTTTTTTCATGTCATGTCCGACCTGCCTAGGCAAAGCATGATTATATTACTGTCGGGCCTCAAACAATGTACTAATTTCTAATTTTAATTAATCCTTTTAAACACTATATTAACCGAATAATTTCTCAAAAGAAAAAATCTCCGGCGTATATGAGTAAACAAAAAATAAAATCATTATCGGTTGTTCTAAATCCTTTAACCGTTTTCATGGTGGCCGCGGAGTGTCGGGGTCTGGCCAAGATTGGCGGTCTGGCTGACGTGGTTCATGATCTTTCCCATTCTTTGACCGGTATGGGAGTAAAGGTGCGGATTGTACTTCCTTATTACGAGATCATCGAAAAGCCGGCCTATTATACATCAGAGTTCAAAGTGGAATTTGGTAAAAAGGAATGGCCGGTACAGGTATACGCCCACCAGTTAAATCCGGTACCGGTCTATCTGTTACGTAATACCTACTTTTTTGGTGGGGAATATGGTAAGGTTTATGTGGACAGCAATAAACTGGGCCGCGGGCCGTTCGAAGACGATGCCAAACGCTTCGCTTTTTTTTCTGCTGCAGCCCTGCAGTTCATTAAACTACAACATGATCTCCAGCCGAGCGATATCATACATTGCCATGATTGGCATACCGGTACCCTCCTGTTGCTGCTTAAATATCATCCGGATTATTCGCATCTGTGCCAGACTCTGAAAACACTTTTTACGATACATAATCTCGATTACCAGGGAATCCGTCCCTTCGAAATTTTTTCCAATAATAAACACATGTCTTTTCGTGACTGGTTTCCCGACTTATATACTGCCCTGCGCACCAGGCCGATCCTTAAGAAAATACGTCAACTGCGGGTAAAGAAATTATTATATAATCCGATACGCACCGGAATCAATCTCGCTGACCGGATTAATACCGTCAGTCCGACCTATGCCCGCGAGATCACCCACCGCGATAACCGGGCCAGGAATTTCATCGGCGGACGCGGCTTGGAAGATGATCTAAAAAACCGTCAGAAGAAAAAGGAATTAGTCGGAATACTGAACGGATTACAATATGAGCAATACGATCCATCTACACTGGATCCGCCTTTTGATATGCAGATGAAAAACTGGAATAAAGCCCGCCAACGGCATAAGATCGCTTTTTTAAAAAATTTTAAAAAACATATCTATGATCTGGAAAAACGCACGGGCAGTAAATTTAAAAACAGTGCCCTTATATTCTCCAAATTGAATTATTTTGATCCAAAGGAATGGTTAAATCGGCCGCTGGTGGTGGCAGTAACCCGGGTAGTGGGACAAAAGATCGGGATCCTGCTGGAGAAACACGGATCAAGAGAATCACTGGTGCAGGCTATTTTGAAGCGGGATGTCGGACTGATCATCATCGGTAACGGTGAAGCGGAAGAGTATCTGGAAGATATCAATCTGGAACCCAATGCCTATTTTATCTGCGCATTTGATCCGGCCTTTGCCAATCTTTTGTATATAAACGGTGATATTTTTCTAATGCCCTCAGATTTTGAGCCGTGCGGTATCAGTCAGATGATCGCCATGCGCTACGGCTGTTTACCACTGGTTAATAATATTGGAGGGTTGCACGATACGGTACAGCATTTAAAAACCGGTTTAAAATATGGGGGCCGGAATCGCAAAGAGGCAAGGGCAAATTTACTCAAGACCCTTGACCTTGCCCTGGATTATTATAAGCATCGCCCGCTCAAATGGAAAAAAATGCAGACAGAATCGATGCGGCAACGGTTTGAATGGACCGGGTCGTCCAGAGTATATATGCAACTGTATCGTAACATGCTGAAAAAAAACAGATCCTAATAAACAGACTATTTTCCTCATAGTGATGGAGATTCCCGCTCATACTTTGCAATAGCAAGGTATACTCTTTCCTGCCTTTGGCAGGCAGGTCGGGAATGGCTCCCAAAAGGCACCTTTAATGTGCCTGGAATAGAAATCTCCCTGTGATAGTCAAAGGGATATATTATTTTAATAAAAATTTAAAAATTGGAAGGTAAAAATAAAAATGATTTAAAGTATTGGAATAATTTAAGTTATAATAAGGTTGTACCAGTCCAAAATGAAAATTAGATATGGATTTTCATAAATGTGTAATTTTAATAAATACTTTTATCGAAATAAATTGTAAATTTATGGCAAAAAACATCCGATTATAGACTAAGTGTACAATTAATTAAAGTTTATGGTAAGAGAGATGGCAAAAAAGAAAATTAAACTCAGTTCAAAGAAAAAAACGACACATAGTAAGCCGGCAAAAAAGTCCGCAGTTAAAAAAGTCGTAAAAGGAAAAACAAAAGCCCCTGTCAAAGCAGTTAAAAAATCCACGGTTAAAGTATCTAAAAAGGCGAGGGTGAAAAAGATTAAAAAAGCACCGGCTAAGGTGGTAAAAAAATTGCCGGTCCGACCTAAAATGAGTCTGGCTAAGCGAAAAAAATTAGAACACTATAATGGTATCCTGCTGGAAAAACGCAAGATGGTTATAGAGGGGATTGAAAAATTAAGGGAAAGTGCCAAAGGCACCGCATCGGAAAACATCTCCAAGTATTATAATCACCCGGCGGAATACGGTACCGATACCATGGACCGCGAACAGTATTTTCTATTCATCTCCCGGGAAGAAAAATATTTACTTGAAATAGAGCGTTCGCTGGAGGCGATTGAAGCAGCTGAATACGGCACCTGCCGGGTATGCGGCAAGGAGATCGATGAAGCCCGGCTGGAAGCGGTACCAACCACCCGCATCTGTATTACCTGCAAGATGGCCGATCAGAAGGCACGGGTAAGTAAGACGGATTTCAGCTAAGATATCAGTCAACAGATGATGAGGCGACGTTTTACGGCGGTCGTTTCGATACGGCTTTCAGCCTACTCAGCGACCGGAACTAACCTTTTACCATTAGCCGTTACCCTTTCCCCTTTGCCCGATCGGCGCTAGGAAGCGCCTCCTACTTTTTGTACCCCAGTGCCATAGTGCCGTGGGCCTTTTACCTTTTTTCCTTTTAACCTTTTTTATTTCTCAGTTCAATTTTTACCGGTTTGACCTTCCATATTTCCCTGGTATACTCGGCGATGGTGCGATCACTTGAGAATTTGCCCATGTTTGCGACATTGAGGATGGACATTTTATTCCACTGATTTCTATCCCGATATATTTCTTCCACCCGCGACTGGCAATCGACATAGGAACGGTAATCAGCCAGCAGCATGAAGTAATCCCCTTTATGCAAAAGGGATTCGACCAGTGGTTGGAATAGATGCGGCTCATCCTTGGAGAAAAATCCTTCATTTATCAAATCCAGCACCTGTTTTAATTCCCCGTCCGAATTATAAAAATTCCAGGGATTATATCCACCCTGCCGGGTCTGCGCTACCTCATCGGCGGTCAGACCGAAGATAAAGATATTTTCATTCCCGACTTCATCCTGTATCTCGATATTGGCACCATCAAGGGTCCCTATGGTCAAAGCACCGTTCAGGGCAAATTTCATATTCCCGGTACCGGATGCTTCCATGCCGGCGGTAGATATCTGCTCAGAAAGATCAGCAGCCGGGATGATCAACTGAGCGAGGGATACGGAGTAGTTGGGTACAAACACAACTTTCAGCCGCTCCTTTACATCCGGATCATGATTAACAATTTCACTTACTGAGTTGATCAATTTGATGATCAGTTTAGCCATATCGTAGGCCGGAGCCGCTTTTCCGGAAAAGATTACGGTCCGCGGCAGGATCGTACTCTTTTTGGTATGCTTCAGACGCAGGTACAATGTGATCACATGCATTACATTGAGCAGCTGACGTTTATATTCGTGAAAGCGCTTGATCTGACAATCAAAAAGTGAATCAGGATCAAGTTCCAGACATAATTTTTCCCTGATGTAACCGGTCAGGCGGATTTTATCGGTATGTTTGATCGCCGCCCATTTCTTCTGGAATGATTTATTCTCAGCTACCCGTATTAATTTTTTCAACTCGGACAGGTTGGTAACCCACTGATCTCCGATCTCATCTGAAATTAATTGAGCCAATTCCGGATTGCACAGTTTCAGCCAGGTGCGCTGGGAAATACCGTTGGTCATATTATTAAATTTTTCCGGCCAGATTTCGTAGAAGTCTTTGAACACCCGGGTTTTAAGGATTTCGGTATGCAATGCGGCGACACCGTTTACAGAATGGCTGCCGACGATACCCAGGTTAGCCATGCGTATCTTGCGATCCATTCCTTCTTCGATCAAAGACATACGACGCAGGCGATCGTTTTCGTCGGGATATGTTTTGTTGATACTTTCCAGGAAACGTCGGTTTATTTCGTAGATGATCTGGATATGCCGGGGCAGAACCTGTTCCAGTTGTTTTACCCGCCACACTTCCAGGGCTTCGGGCATAACGGTATGGTTCGTGTATCCGAAGGTGTTCACGGTGATATTCCAGGCTTTATCCCAGGGCACATCTTCCAGATCGACCAGGATACGCATCAACTCCGGGATAGCCAGCACCGGGTGGGTATCATTCAACTGGATGGCCACCTTATCTGCGAAACTCTTAAAATGATCATCGTGGGTTTTTTTATAGCGTCGGATGATATCCTGTAAGGTGGCAGATACCAGGAAATATTCCTGTTTAAGCCGGAGTTCACGACCTTCAACGAAATCATCGCGGGGATACAATACTTTGGAAATGGTTTCGGATTCAATCTTATCACCCACTGCCTGCTCGTAATTACCATGATTAAAGTATTCCAGGTTGAATTCACGGGACGACTTGGCGGCCCAGAGTCGCAAATTATTGACCGTGTTGTTGCGGTAACCGGGTATTGGAGTGTCGTATGCCATGGCAATCACATCTTCCGTATCAATCCATTCACTGCGTAATTGGCTCCTGGTGTCCGGGTACTGGTTTACTTTACCATTAAATTTGACTACATAGATATATTCCGGCCGGTCAATCTCCCAGGGATTACCATAGCGCAGCCAGCTGTCCGGTGTTTCGAATTGATAACCGTTTTTGATCCTTTGAGAAAATATTCCGTATTCATAACGGATACCATAACCGTAGGCTGGCAATTCCAACGTGGCCATGGAATCCAGGAAACAGGCCGCCAGCCGGCCCAATCCGCCATTACCCAGGCCGGCATCTTCTTCCAGGTCACGTAGTTTGTTTAAATCCAGGCCTAATTCTTTTAAAGCCCACTGGGCATTTTCATACAGGTCCAGGTTGATCAGCGTGTCGCCCAGCATGCGACCGATCAGAAATTCCATGGAAAGATAATAGATACGTTTGGCATCATGACGGTAATAAGACTGCTGGGTTTCAATCCACCGCTCGATCAAGCGGTCTTTTACGGTGAAAGCCAGACTCTTGAACAGGTCACGCTGGGTAGCGGAATATTCATCTTTAGCCAGAGAAAATTCCAGATGATTGATGAACGACCTGGCCAGTGAATCTGCATCGGTTCCCTGAAAATGATTTGTTGATGGAGACAGTTTTTTTAAGAAGATCTGTTTGCCGGCGGATGCTTTTTGCTTTGGCGATTGTTTTTTTGGCATTCGGGTTGCTCCCTGCATAGAATTCTGAATTGACTAACTAACCACGATAAATAAGAAATATGATATATCCCATATATATAATAATAAACATTATTGCTTCCCAGCGGTCGAGGGTACGTTTTCTTCCGGTAAACATGGTAAAAAAAAGCAGGCCGGAAGCGAGGATCAGCATCAATACATCTGCATTGAAACTTCCCTTAAAATCGAGCGGATGAATCAGTGCACTGATACCCAGAATGAAGAAAATATTGAAAATATTCGAGCCGACAACGTTTCCCATAGCAATATCGGATTTGCCTTTATAGGCGGCAACGGCGGAAGTAAAAAGTTCGGGCAGCGAGGTACCTACCGCCACAATGGTCAGGGCAATAAACTGTTCACTCAGCCCGATCAATCTGGCAATGGTCATGGCATTGTCGACAACCAGACGACCGCCGGCAAATAATAAGATCAGACCAAGAAAAATGAATAGCGCCATTTTAAAATTGCTCAGTTTTTTTATTTCCGGTGAATCCTGTACATCCACCTTTGAGATCAGGAAAGTGTAGGTTAAGAAGATAACAAAGAACAGTAATAATATAATACCGTCGCCACGTGTAACGACGTTGTCCATACCGTTTAAAATCATATCGTTGGCCAGAAT
>Ga0315276_10003293_pt1 | contig 14800 bp, 16 predicted proteins | sample YL17G05_0_MG_FD_204542 | JGI IMG/M metagenome (GOLD analysis project Ga0315276, IMG submission 204542) | Sediment microbial communities from Yellowstone Lake, YNP, Wyoming, USA - YL17G05_0 | ecosystem: Environmental > Aquatic > Freshwater > Lake > Sediment | place: USA: Wyoming | collected...
GTCCGCAACAGCAAAAAGGGCTACGGCACGGGAAAACTAATCGAAGGCAAGCTCAATAAAGGCGATGTCGTCCTGTTAGTCGAGGATATTGCCACAACAGGCGGGCAGGTCCTTGAAGCAGCTAAGGTTATTGCCGAAGCCGGCGCGACAATCAAAAAAATCGTCGCTTGCATAGATCGTAAACAGGGAGCAGGCGAGAACATAACAAACGCTGGCTACGAATTTGAAAGCATCCTCACAAAAAACGACCTCGGCATAAAAGATTAGTAGGTTAGCAAATCAACAATTTTTCTGGCGATTCTGGTTTTAGCTGCGTTCGGCAGTTTTAGCCATTTCCGGTCGGGCGTTTTTATTTGGACGGAAGCTATATCGGAATTGACTACTGCTGGAGTGTTGGCGATTATCATATCGAGATTCTTTTCTTTTAACTTCTTCTCGGCGCCGGTTCGGACAGCTTTATCTTCCAAAGCAAAGCCGACAACGATTTGGTTTTTTCTTTTGCGCTTTCCCGCCCACTTTAGAATGTCGGTTGTTGGTTTTAATCTTATTATCAGGTTCTTACTTGATTTTTTAATTTTTGTTTTCGATTTTTTAGTCGGTGTGTAGTCTGCAACAGCGGCAGCCATAATCAGGCAATCGCATTTTGCGAAGGACTTTTTTACGGCTGCGAACATTTCGTCGGTACTGTCAACTCCGACAAAATCCACTCTCACCGGCGGCTGCAAATCCGAAGTGCTGATAAGTGTAACTTTATGACCGGCTTTTGTCGCCGCCAGCGCAAGGGCATAGCCCATTTTGCCGCTGCTCGCATTGGAAATAAAGCGAACCGGGTCGATATATTCGCGGGTTCCGCCTGCTGTTATTAGAAAGTGCATTTTGCCGGATGGTTTATCTTTTTCTGTTTTTAATTTTCGAAGCAATTTTTTCGATTGCCTTCAGGATATCCAGCGGCTCCGACATCCTTCCGATGCCTTCCGTGCCGCAGGCAAGCCGGCCCTCTTCGGGACCTATCAGCTGAAAACCCATATTCATAACCACCTTTATGTTGCGCTGCACTGCGGGGTTATTCCACATATTGTTGTTCATTGCAGGAGCCAAAATCACCGCCCCCGATTTAACCAGAGGCCAGCAGACGCAAAGGATCGTGCTGAGTAAATCATCGCAAATGCCGTTTGCAATTTTGCCTATAATATTCGCCGTTGCCGGCGCAATGACAACGATGTCCGCCCAGTCGGCTAAGTCCACATGGCCTATTTCGTATTCTTTGCTGGTGCTCCATAGCGAGGTATAAACCGGTTGCCCTGTTACTGCCTCGAAGCTTTTGGGGCAGATGAGCTGACAGGCATTTTCCGTCATTAACGTATTCACCTTAGCACCGGCGGCGGTCAGCTTACTGGCCAAATCGACTGCCTTATATGCAGCGACTCCGCCGCTGACACCCAGTAAGATATTGGGCACCCTTTTGCCCCACGTCGCAAAATTAGAGCCTTTCAGATGACCTCGATTTGATTTTTTTTCGGACATCACCGCCTCAATTATTCTCCAGGTTTGTTAATACTGCCGGACTCGTAGTCGATGGCAATCTTGTCCTGCAGGATTTCCTGAACAACGATTTCCAGTTGTGTTTTGCCTTTGGCATCTTCAATCAGCGGTCGAGCTCCCTCCATCAGCTCATCCAGCCGTTTTTGAATCAGTGCCGTTAGTCTGTATCTGCCGCCAACTTTGTTGACTATGTCTGTGCTCTTTAGCTCCTCTATCATTCTTTTTCTCCAATGCTCTGTTTAATAAGTTGCACTATTTCTTTTACTGCCTGTTCCAAATCGTCATTTATAACCATATGTTCATAGTATTGCCACGCAGCAGCGATTTCAATGCCTGCCCCGTTCAATCTTTTTTCAGCTGCTTGAACATCTTCTCTGCCCCGCAGATTCATGCGTTCGGCCAATTCCTTCTGGGTCGGCGGCAGGACAAAAATCATCACCGCAGCCGGGTATATTGCTTTTACATTTTTGGCGCCCTGAACGTCTATTTCCAAAATAATGGTTTCACCGGCCCGCAATGCCTCTTCCACCTTGTCCTTCGGTGTTCCATAGAAATTGCCGAATACCTCTGCATGCTCCAGCAGCGAACCCTCATTGACCCGTCGCTGGAACTGCTCCTCCGATATAAACCAGTAGTCCCGGCCGTCAACTTCATTTTCACCTTTAGGCCTGGTGGTAACTGAGACGCTAATACTTGTGTTTTTTAACCGCTTGACTACCTCTTTGCAAATCGTGCTTTTGCCCACGCCGGAGGGGCCGCTCACTACCACCACTTTGCCGCTGCCGTTTTTAGTTTTGAGTTTTGAATTTTTAGCTGCCATTGGGGTCAAGTCTTCTATTTTACGGTTTTCCCTCATTCTACATTCTGAACCTGCTCTTTAATCCGGTCTATCCGGCACTTTATATCGACCACGCAGCGGATAACGTCGGTGCTATAGGCCTTGCTGGCAATAGTGTTGGCTTCCCTGAGCATCTCCTGGCTGATAAAATCCAACCTGCGCCCCGCCTGAACATCCGTTTGGCAGCTCTCAGCAAATTGCTGCAGGTGCGAATCCAGCCGGGCAATCTCCTCGGATATATCTGACCTCTCAGCAAAAATCGCGACCTCCCTGGCAAGGGACTCTTCATCCAATTTAAGTTTTGCGGCGGCGAGAAGCTCATCGACCCTTTTTTTCAGTTTCTTCTGATATTCCTGCAAAATGGTCCCGCTGCTGGTACGTATTTGCTCGAGGTCTTGTTTTATAGCTTCACAGTTACTATCCAAATCGGCTGCAAGGGCAGCACCCTCTGCAGCACGCATTTGCTTGAGCTTGTCTATTGCCTTTTGCGTAATGCTTAAAACCTCTTTTTTTATTTGCTTGGCCTTTTCTTCATCCGGCAATGCCGGCCGAACAATCCCGGGCAGTGTCAGCAACCCCCCTATATCGACGGAGGATTTGGCGTTGGCTGAAGAAACAATCCGGCTCAATTTTTCCATATATGCCCGCAGGGCCGTCTCGTCGATATCAAAGAGCACATTTGCCGGCGCGTTTTTCAGGCGCAGAACACAACTTACCATCCCGCGTGAGAGATTTTTTCGCAGAAGTTTGTCGATATCTTCTTCAAGAAACGCAGTCGTCTCCGGCAGTCTTACACAGGTTTTTAAATAACGGTTATTGACCGTTCTAATTTCCACGATGTAAGTTATGCCGTTAATCTCGTCCTGTGCTTCACCAAATCCGGTCATACTATTTATCATAGCACTACACTTTCGATTCGTATTGCGTATTTCTTTCCGCACGATGCATCACGCACGACGATGTTATTTGCCGAGCGAATTTGCATCGGTACTTTCGCCGCCTGCCCCAGCGGGGGCTAACGGTGGCTGTTGAGATGGCTGCTGCTGGGTCGGCATCTGTTGAGTCGACTGAGGCTGGCCGGCATCGAAATCGCTAATACTTGGTTTGTAAAATTTGGCCATTACCACAGCAAGCGTCAAAAACACGCCTATCAGCGCTATCGTAACCCAGGTCAGAAAATCACCGGTTTTGGAACCTAAGATCCCGCTTGCCATGCCGCCGCCAAACGCGGCGCTCAGACCGCCGCCCTTGCCCTTCTGAATCAGAACGATTAAGATCAGTACTACTGCACAAATGATAAAAACGACAGCAACTAAATTCGCAAAAAAACTTACTGCCAACATTGGAAAAACCGTCATATTTATTTCCCTTACAAATAGCAAACAGGAAAAATTAAACACTATACGTTAATTACGTTGCCGCCTGAACTATGGCGACGAAATCATCTGCGTTCAGGCTTGCTCCGCCGACGAGCAGGCCGTCTATATCGTCCTGATGCATCAACTCGGCTGCGTTGCTGGGTTTTACCGACCCGCCGTAGAGAATACGAATCCCGGCAGCCAATTTGGTATCGTACATTTGCCCAAGCAGCTTCCTTATCAGGGAATGCACCTCTTGTGCCTGCTGCGGCGTTGCGGTCAAACCCGTTCCAATGGCCCAGACCGGCTCATAAGCTATGGTTATCGCAGAGACCTTCTCGGCATTTAAGCCGGCCAGCCCCTTCTTTATCTGCCGGGTTACAACTTCTTCTGTTTTGGATGCTTTGCGTTCTTCAAGTAGCTCGCCCACACAGAATATCGGCAAAAGCCCGCCAAGGATAGCAGCGGCGACTTTTTTATTTATCAGCTCATCAGTCTCACCAATCACGTGCCTGCGTTCCGAATGACCGCACAAAACATAAGCGCAGCCGATATCTTTCAGCATAGCCGTGCTTATCTCGCCGGTAAATGCCCCGTCTTTCTCATAATAAACGTCCTGAGCGCCGACGGCAACGCCCGATTGGCGAAGGGCGCCAATCGCGTTCTGCAGATAAACAAAAGGCGGACATACTGCTACGTGAACGCCTTTTTTTGCCGCCGCTGAGGTCTTGGAAGCAATCGCCTCGACCAGCTCCACACTGGTATGATTGTTTGTGTTCATTTTCCAGTTGCCGGCTATAAATGGCTTTCTCATAAAACTCACAAAGCTCTCCTAAGATTTAATTAAAGTAACTCTGTCGCCTTCGGGAAACTGCCTAATACCGAAAGCTGCAGGCAATGCTTACGCGATTCTTCCAGTCCTTTTTGAACGTGTTCATCCGTTCTGTGGCCGAGGAAATCCATAAAGAAATAGTACTCCCACTGCCTTTTTTTGCTCGGCCTGGATTCTATATTTGTCAGGTTGATATCGTATTTCTTGAAGACATCGAGCACATCGGCTAAGGCGCCGGCTTTATGGGCGGTGCTGAACAGGATAGCAGTCTTGTCTTCGCCGGTCGGTTTCGCATCCTCTCGCCCGATTACCAGAAATCGTGTGATATTGTTGGCATTATCCTCGATATTTTCACAGACAACTTTCAGTCCGTACAGCTCCGCGGCGATGGCTGAGCCAATCGCGGAGGCCCGCGGCTCGTCCGCCGCCATCTGTGCGGCTTTGGCGCTGGAGGCAACGGAGATAGTCTGGGCCTCCTTAAAAGTGGCGATTAACCAGTTTCGGCACTGGGTAAATATCTCCGGCTTAGAGTAAATCTTCTCTATCTGGTTCAGCGGGCAATTGGCCAATAGACTATGGTGAATCGCCATCAGGACCTCGGCGCAGATTTTCACGTCGGAATCTATCAGGGCGTCGAGCGTTTCTATTACGCCGCCGCCGGTGGTATTCTCTATCGGCGCAAGACCCAAATCGCAATGACCCTTGCTCACCTCGTCGAAGATGCTTGTGATATCGGCCAGCGGTTCGTACTCGACGCTCTGGCCGAACTTGAGCATCGCTGCTGTGTGGCTGAAGCTGCCGCCGGGACCGAGATAAGCGATACGCAATTGCCTTTCCAGGGCAAATGAGCCGCTCATCAGCTCTCGCCAAATCGCTGTCAGGCACTTGTCAGGCAGCGGTCCATTATTGGCCTTGGTAACCGTCGCAAGGACCTCTTTTTCCCTGTCAGGCGAGTAAACAGGTTTGCCGGTCTTGTTCTTCAGCTTGCCTATTTCCACAACAATGCGCGCACGCTCGTTAAGCAGCTCTACGAGATGAAGGTCAATTTTGTTGATTTTGTTTCTTAGCTCTTCTATAGACATTGGTCACGCTGGAAATATAAACAACCCGTTGGGAACTCAGCAGTTTTGTATAAAAACTACTATATTTAACAAAATTTTGCTCTTGCGTCAACGAATTTGGTATATTTAGATATGAATTTTGGGCGATAAATAAGAAAAATGCATAAGAAGGTCAAATTTACAATTTTCAGGACCAAATGGGGCTATTTCGGCCTTTCTGCTACTGGTAATGGCCTTTTGCGCACCTGCCTGCCGTTGGCCAGGCGCGAAAAGGTTGAATCGCAGCTTTTACGGAATCTACCGGACTCCCAATACGACAAGGCCCTTTTCAAGTCGGCCCAGGAACGGATAACTGCTTATTTTGAGGGGGATTATGTAGATTTCAGAGATATTCCCATTGCACTGAATGGCTCTGGCGCATTTACCAAGCGGGTTTTGGCCGCCTGCAGGGGCATAAAATTTGGCCAAACGGTAAGTTACGGCCGATTGGCTGAAATGGCTGGCAAACCTGCTGCCGCCAGAGCGGTCGGCGGTGTGATGGCTAAAAACCCCCTGCCGCTGATTATTCCCTGCCACCGCGTCATCTGTGCCGACGGCACCCTCGGCGGCTTTTCCGCTATGGGCGGTGTTAATTTGAAAAAAAGGTTGCTGAAATTAGAAGGGCAATTGTAAATCGAAGCTCCGCTGCTCCCGGCTTCCTCCAATTTACTCATACACCTTCCATTTTATTTCTTCGAACCAGGGCTCATTTGAGTACTTAAATAACGCTTCATACTTTGAGGCGCTGTCATAAGTAGGTAATTGGTTAGATTTTTGGGCCTTTTTCAGCCATTCTTTACAATTTTCCTCGTCGTTAAAGTAAGCGTATATATCAGCGACTCTTATTGCCGAAAATGCGTTGTTTAATTCGCTGGACTTTATAAAAGCGTCCCGTGCCTTGATCAGATATTCTTTTCTTTTGTCTTCGTTTCTATATTTGTTCGCTAAACTTTTATAGGCACTGCCCTGTATATCATATGCCAGCCAGTGCTCCTCCTTCTCTAATATCTTTTTTGTGTACTTAATCCCCTCTTCCGGCTCTTTTATGTTTACGCTGTCTAAGGTGCTGGCCCAGAGTTTAATAAGTTCTTTTTGCTGAAGAGCCTGTTCTTTGGCAGTATTTGATTCTCTTAAGGCGTCGCTTGCGTCTACTTTATATGTGTAGGCCAATTTCGCGCTGTATAAAGATACGACCATCGACACGAATGTTACGAAGAAGGTAGGATGCCTGAAATGTTTTGTAACACTTTGATATTCTCCGCAATGAGGACACTTCGAAGCCCTCCTTGGAATCGGCTGTCTGCAGAACTTGCAGGGCTTTTCAGATGCGCTCGATCTCGAAAACAATGTTATTCTCCTCAATATTCAAACCTAATTTCAAAAGGCAGGCGTTCTCATTCGATATGGAAGGCGTTGCTGCGGCGGTCGGCCTCGAGACTGGCTTTCTTGATGACATCATAGAGTCTGCGTGGGTTTCGGATTTTTTCAAAAGTAAATTCGGGGTCTGTCTTGTCGGTCGTTATTATCGTTACCGTGCCTATGCCGACGATGCAATCGAGCAGGCTCCTTCGCATTTTCAGGTCAATAATTCGAAACATATCCAAATTGTCCACTTTTCGGTCGAGAAGCCCCCTGCTCCACTCGATTCGGTCTGTGGAGACCTCGTAAAAGGTGGTTTTGAGTCTGGTCATTTTTGTCAAAAGCATAAGAATAACGAGCGCCGCAAGGCCAATGCCGGCAATAATCCGATACCTTTGGAGCAGTGCAAGCTGCTGTTCGTTAAGTGCAAGCTTGGAGTATGCTTTGGCGGTGGTTTCGGCGATTATGGAGTCCTGGGCCGGGGCTGCTGCGTCGGTTTCAGGAGACGTAACTATCTCTGGGGCAAGGGTTTCAGACTGTTGGAGGATTGAGAGGTCTTCGAGGGGATAAACAATTAAAAAAGCCGCAAGGGCGAGGAATAAAAGGCCTCGGATTACCGAGCCGGTCATTGCCAGGAAGGAAGGTCTGGCTACGAAGAGGATGCCGTCGGCGGCTTTTTCAGCATTGTCTTGTTGAGGGTCGGCTTGTAAAGCCCTGGCTTTATTGGAGTTAAGAAATTCGTTGCAGAAGCGGCATTTTACAGCGAGGGCCTGGATGGTCTCGGCACAGAAGGGGCATTGCTTGGTCTGCGGCGGGTTATATGTAATAATTTCCATCTTGTATATATCGGATATTTGTCGAAATTTGTGGAAAAAATGCGAAACGGTGCTTTGAAACGTTCGAAAACGTTTGAAAATTTGTGAAAAATCATGAAAAAAGTAAAGAAACGTATTGAAAAATAAAAGTTGCCTAAGTCATGGGGCGTTAATCTTTGGCGCCATATTGTTTTAAGAGCTCGATTATTTCTTTGTAGTCTTTTTCCTGTGCATACATTAAGGTCGTTTTGCCCTTTTTATCTTTTATATTCACATCGACTCCTGCTTCCAGTAACAGCTTGACAATATCTGTATTACCATTCTCGGTTGCTGTCATCAAAGCCGTAAACCCGCAGGGATAATAATCTTCATTACATTGCACATTTCCATTGGCTCCTGCTTTCAGCAACAACCTGACAATCTCCGTATGACCATTAAGAGCCGCTCTATGCAAAGCCGTCCAGCCGTCGTCTGTTTTGGCATTTACATCAGCTCCTGCCAGTAACAGCAGCTTGACAATATCGATATGCCCCTCCTCAGCCGCCACCGTCAAAGCCGTGAATTCGCCGTAGGTTGATTTGGTGTTGACATCGGCCTTGCTTTTCAGGAGCAACTTGACGATGTCCATATGGCCTCCCGCAGCCGCCTCTATCAAAGCCGTCCCGCCAAGGATTGTTTTGGCCTCTACATCGGCTCCGGCATCCAGCAACAGCTTGATGATATCCGCGTGCCCCCCCTCAGACGCAATCCACAAAGCCGTGACACCTTCATTCACGTTTACATTGGCTTTCCTTTCCAGGAGCAGCTTGACGATATCCGTATGACCCTTATCAGCTGCAATCATCATAGGTGTCAGGGCAGCACTGAAAATATCCCCACCTCCCACTTTGGCATCTATATCTGCTCCGGCATCCAGCAACAGCTTGACAATACCCGCATGACCTCTCTCTGCCGCCAAGTACAAAGCCGTTACCCTGTTGGAATCTACCGCGTTGACATCGGCGCCTTTTTTCAGCAGAGTTTTAACCTTGCCGATGTTTCCGCTGGAAGTTGCTTTGAACAGGTCATTGGCATCGTCGGCGAGGGCCGAAGACGGGCAAGCTGCGGCGAAGATAATCGCCAGCATAAAAATTGCTGTTCGTCTGATATTCATAATATTCTCCTTCGGTTTAAGGGATATACCGCCAGATGGATAATGACACAGTCAATATATAATCGGCCAGTTTAGGTAGGTTCTTGAAGGCCATACGGGCTATTTTCCGGACAGGGTTATGCAAAGTGAGCATTGGTTGTGAATCAGCATTAAGCTGCGAGTGGCGGATTTTTAGGTGCAGGTTGCCTAAATTAACATGGCTTTTTTGGCGGGGGTTTAGCAAGTGCAAGGTTCAAAAACTATAACTCTCTCGAACTCAGCTTATCCGGAGAGGTTATCTTCAAAGCGTTCTGGCCCCCGACAGAGGACCAAGTGAGCAGCAATCGAGGACGGGCCAGGGCACTCGCAATTGGCGATTAAGTATTTCGCCAATTGCCTCGATATTTTCGCGCTTGGTAAAAACTGAAAAGAAGGTGAAGGTCAAGGGGACGATTCATTTTCGATTTACGATTTGTGATTTAGGGAGAGTTGGGGAATCGGTTTGAATGGTGGGAAAGGGGGCGGCTCATTTAAGATTTGAGATTTAAGATTTGAGAGAACCCGCCGGAATAAATCCGCCTTCACTAAAGCTACGGCGGGACAGGCCGGTGGGCTTTCGGATAGATAAAATCGAAGAACAGGGGCGGTTGTTGACGGATGGTTCGTAATGATTTATAGTTGGTTAAGCGGGACAGATGTGATTCTTAGCCGGTATGCCGGCTGGATGGAATTTGGAAGCTGCCGGTAAGTTGTTTTGGTTTTAGACGCGAGTGCGCGATTTGAAAAGCCGAGAGGCATCGGGTCAGGAGATAAAAAATGGAGATTAAACAGGTGTTTCGTCTGGCTGCGGCTATCGTTTTTATCCTTTGGCCGGTGCTGCTATCTTTGGCTTCTGATGATTCTGAGCAACAAAATATTGCCGAGCTCGAGGCGCGTGTCGAAAAGATTCTCGCAAAAGATGACGTATCCCAGCGTCAGGATGTAAACGACATTTTCAAGTTAGCCGATATATATGCAAAACAGGACGATACGCAGAAATCGCGCGAGCTATACGAGGCGGGTTTGTCGATAGACAGTTTTCGATTCGACTATCAACTGAAGCTGGCAGATATTTTGAATGAATCGGACGAAACCAAACAAGCCATCGAGAAATATAAAAGTGTTTACGCGTATGCCGAGGACGAGCAGGTCATAAACTCAGCCAAAGACCAGCTACTGTCTTTGAAAGTAAAATGTCCGAGCCCCAAACAAAAGAAGAGCAGGTTCAGCATTATTGTTGTACAGCTCGGAAGTATCAACCGCGTATTTGCTGACGAAGTGCTGTCGGAACTGAACAAAGCCACCGGGATTAAATACACATTTTGTGAGGAGCAGTTTCCCCTGGGGAAGCTCGACAGGACGGATGCCGGGTGGTACCTTTCCAAATTGTGCGAGAAGATTAAGAAGGAATCTCCGGAGGCAAATCCTCCATCTGATACCAACCCCAAGGCACAAATGGAATTTGTAATCGGATTTTTGCATGATAATGGTACTCCTGAGGACAAAATAGATGAGTTCCGAAAAGATATGAACCGCAATTTTCAAGTCGGCCAGAGGAACGCTGACCGCCTCATTTCAGAAATCAAGTCGCGGTTCGACGCCAATGAGAAGTCCGGCGTTGTCGGTTTTCTCGGGATAACCGAGGCGGACATTTACTCGGACGGTGATAATTTTCTGTTCGGATGGGCTCAGCCCCGATACGGCGTGATGTCTTACTGCAGATTTAAAGCCGATTTCAACAAAGAGCGAGAGTACAGGCCCCGGCTGGTAGAACGAGCGGCAAAACAGGGTATTTCAAGCACGTTTCATATTCTGGACATCCCCCGCTGCACTACCGCGATGTGTGCGCGCGCTTATCCACATAGTCTTGAGGAACAGGACCTTAAAAAGGCCGAGTTGTGCAGCTGGTGCAAAGAGCAACTTTCGATGAAGCTGAAGGGACTGGGAAAGAATAAGTGATTATATGAAACGTAACTGACGTCCCGGGAAAAATCAGGGCATATCAGGGGTTTTGGTGGGCGGTTTTTAGAGGGTTGACATCTGGTTAGAGGGGATTTATAGTTAATTAGAAAGGAAATGCAAATTTTTTACCAATATTTATAAGGAGTTCATTATGAAGAGCCTGATGAAGTTGGCGGTGATTGTGGTGATGGTATTGTTTATCGGCAGTTTGGCTTACGCCGGCAAGGAGTGCAAGAAGGAAGCTGTAGCAGATGTAAACGTGTGTAAGGCCAAAGTGGAGAAAGAGGCCGAGAAGGCCGAGAAGAAGTGTAAGAAGGAAGCAGAGGAAGTGAAAGAGTGCAAAGGCAAAGCGGAAAAAGAGGCCAAGAAAGCCAGCAAGGAATGCAAGGCGAAAGAGGCCGGAGCAACAGGTGAAAAGAAGGAATCGTTCTTTAGCAATCTGTTCGGGCGAGGCAAAGACCATCAGCAGCAACTGAAGGAGTTAGATGAAAAGGCCGCCAAGGCGAGTGCAAAGAACGCCGAGAAAACTGCCGCCCTGGAAAAGAAATTGGCTGAGTTGCAGGGAGCCGACAGAGCGGAGAAGGCCGCGAAAATAGGAAAGAAACTTGCCAAGACGAAAGAAAAGTTTGAAACGGAAATGAAGAAGATAGGGGCCAAGCGAGCCAAAATCGAGGCTGAGATGGCAAAGAAGGAATAGATTGGAAGAGCAATCCATCTATTCGAAATAGCTGCACTGCAGCGATGTATCTGTGAAGTCAGGCGGCGGTTTAATACGGACTATTCGCTTATGTTATCTGGCGAAATCTCCAAGGGGGGATTGTTCTTATAGAATGGGGACTGGTAAACGGTAATTGGTAATTCAGCAAGGAGGCAGAAATGGCTGTGGCGAGGCATAATCTGGATGAGCCAATTACCCGGCATATGCGGACAGACTTTGCCGCAATAAAGGACACATCAACGGTCGGAGAGACGCGGAGTTTCATCAGAGTGCAGGGATTAGGCGAACAGATTGTATATTTTTACGCCATAGACAAAGAAGACAAGCTGGTGGGCGTCGTTCCGACAAGGCGACTGCTTATGTCGCCGCTTGAGCGGAAGATATCCGAGATTATGGAGCGCCGAGTCGTATCGGTGCCCGATACGTTCACGGTCTTTGACGCATGCGAGTTCTTCGTGCTCTACAGATTTATGGCGTTCCCGGTGGTAGCAGCCGACGGTCGCCTGCTCGGGGTGGTCGATGTGAAGCTGTATGCGGAGGAGATTTTCGACATATCTGAGCGAGAGCATGTTGACAGACTTTTCGAATCATTAGGCATAAGACTATCACAAGTCAGGAACGCGCCGCTTTCCAAGAGATTTCGGGCGAGATTTTCGTGGCTGCTGGCAACGGTTGTGAGCGGCATTACCTGCGCGCTGCTGGCGGGGGTGTTTCAGAAGACGCTGGTCGAGAGCGTAGTGCTGTCCTTTTTTCTCGTGGTAGTCCTTGGGCTTGGGGAGAGCGTTTGCGTGCAGTCGCTCAGTTTGTCGATTGAAAGTCTTCACGAAAGCAGGCCTAAAATGAAATTGTTTTTCGTTAACCTGTGGAGAGAGATGGCGGTCTCGTTTTGTATGGGAGTTTGCGCGGCGGTCCTGGTCGGCGGTTTTTCCTACATTTGGAACAGGCACACGGGGGCCGCCATGGCACTTGTGCTCGGTATAACCTGCGCGGTGTCTTCGGCGGCGATAATAGGATTTTCGATACCTGTTCTGCTTCACCGGCTCAAACTCGACCTGAAAATCGCATCAGGGCCGGTTGCGCTAGCCATGACGGACATGGCCACGATATCATGCTATTTATCAGCTGCAGCAGCAATCATATGAACCGTTGCACAGGGCAATAATTTCAGCACTTCAAATTGTCCGGCAATTCTGGTACAATTCTGATTTGTAATTAAGAAATGGTGGTTGATTATGGCGTTGCCGGTAGTAGCGATAATAGGTCGGCCGAATGTGGGCAAAAGCAGTCTGTTCAATGCGCTTGCGGGCGAGATGATAAGTATCGTCGAGCCGACAGCGGGCGTTACGAGAGACCGCGTGAGCACCATAATCGGAAGGAACAATAAGTACTTCGAGCTGATTGATACCGGCGGGTACGGGATAGTCGATGTGCAGCAGTTAAGCGAGCATATCGAGCAGCAAATCATTACGGCGATTGAGTCGGCGAAGATAGTGCTGTTTATGGTCGATGTTCGCGAGGGAGTTGTGCCGCTGGATGAAAGAATAGCGCAGCTTTTGCGGAGAGGCAAGCTCGAGGTAATCGGGGTCGCCAACAAGGCGGACGACGCCAGGATGTTTCCGGCGGCCGGGGAGTTTTCCAAATTAGGTTTCGGCGAATTTCTCTGTATCTCGGCGGCGAACAATCTCAATAAGCAGGTGCTGCTGGAGAGGATTTTTAAGAGACTTTCTGGGAGCGAATCGGACAGGCCTGCGGCGCCGGTGATGAAGATAGCGATAGTGGGCAAGCAGAACGTCGGCAAAAGCTCATTGGTGAACGCCATGGTGGGTTCGGAGCGGGTAATTGTCAGCGAGACGCCGGGGACAACGAGGGACGCTATTGATGTGCGGTTCGAAAAGGACGGCAAGACCATCGTTGTTATCGACACGGCGGGGATAAGAAAAAAGAGCAAGATGGCGGACATTGAGTTTTACAGCTTTGTTCGCGCGACCAAGTCAATTCAGCGGGCCGATGTCGTGCTGTTTATGATTGACGCGACGGCAGAGATTTCGGACGTCGATAAAAAAATCGCCAGATTTATCACGGACGAATACAAAAGCTGTATCATCGTTATCAATAAATGGGACCTCGCGAAAGGGACGGCGGTCACCGGCAGCTATGAGGATTACCTGACGAAGCTGCTGCCGGGTTTGAAGTATGCGCCGATAGCTTTTACGACCGCAACAGAGACACGGAACGTTCAGAGCGTCATGGATTTGGCGGCAGAGGTTTTTAAGCAGACGATGACGTGGATAACTACCGGCAGGCTGAACAAGGCATTCGAGGCGATAAAGGCAGAAAGTATGAGCGCAAGCAAACGGGGCGGAAGCGGGCGTCCGAACATTTACTATGCCACGCAGGTCGCGGTCAATCCTGTTACGATACTGATGTTCGTGAATAAGCCGGCACTTTTCGATGAGAATCATCGCAGGTTTATTATCGGCAGATTACGGGAGCTGCTGCCGGTTGCGGAGGTGCCAATTCGGCTTTTAGTCCGCAGTCACTCCACAAAAAGAGAGCAGTAGCACTTATGATTAGCATTGTAGTTTTGGTGTCGATAGCAATACTTGGTACAGCATACGTTACTTACGGCCGATTTTTGAAACGGCAAATCAATTCTGACGACGTTGCAAAAACGCCTGCTCACGAGGTGAACGACGGGGTTGACTACGTGCCGGCAAGAGCGTCACTGCTGCTTGGTCAGCATTTTTCGGCGATAGCGGCTGCGGGGCCGATTGTCGGTCCGATTCTGGCAGGCATCTGGTTCGGGTGGCTGCCTGCGGTATTGTGGATAATTATAGGCGCAATTTTCATCGGGGGCGTTCACGATTATCTCAGTTTGATTGGTTCGGTGAGGCACAAGGCGGCCTCGATAGGGGAAATTGTCCGGCAGCATATATCGCCGGGGACGAGAGTATTTTTTATGCTGTTCGTGTGGCTGGCCCTGCTTTATGTAATAATCGCTTTTACGGATATTACGGCGCAGACGTTCTGTGTGGTTACCCGCGATGTGGCGTTCGGCCCTGCGGTAGCGGCTTCGTCGATTATGTATCTGGTGTTGGCGGTTGT